>Ga0075530_1000306_pt1 | contig 22880 bp, 21 predicted proteins | sample NGEPerD_2_FD_75101 | JGI IMG/M metagenome (GOLD analysis project Ga0075530, IMG submission 75101) | Arctic peat soil microbial communities from the Barrow Environmental Observatory site, Barrow, Alaska, USA - NGEE PermafrostL1-D | ecosystem: Environmental > Terrestrial > Soil > Wetlands > Peat ... | reverse complement strand
CGGGTCAGCCTGGCCAGCACGAACAGCTCCACCGGCACGAACAACAGGGCGGCGTACTCCAGCGGTCGCCACTGACGGAGCAGGTCGCTGCTGACGTGGTTGGTAGCCTCGACGCCGGCGTGCAGGGCGATGACCACGCACAGCAGCACCACGACCGGTCGCCTCAGATCGTCGATTCCGTGCCCCCGTTCACCTTGGCGATCAGTGACTTCATGTGGCCGAGTGCTTACCGTGTGTGTTCACTGTGACCCCGTTGGTCACCGAAGGGCAAGGGGCTCCCCATGACTGGCCCGCATCGACCCCGGCTCGCTAGCCCGCCGCTGTCGGCCAGGAGTGCGGCGACGCCGAACACTGCGAGCAACCCAAGCCCGACGAGGACGTCGGTGACTGCCTTCTCGATGTCGCTACTGCGCGCCCACAATGGAGGCTGTCTCCCCGCGACGCTGCTCGAGTTCACGACGGGCGTCCCGCAGGGGCCAGGCTCTGACGGCTGTGCTCGTCCTGAGCCTCCTGCTGGCCGTGGGCGCCAGACGGTGCACCGGCGTCCGTGCGGCTTGGCTGCTAGGGCCGGTGAGGTGAGGGCCCCGGTGTCCCAGAAGACGAACGCCAACCGGTGATCGTGCTGGTCAACGCCCCCGTCCCTGCGACGCCGTCCCGCATGACCCGTCCGGAGGGGATAGCCACTTCGGGGCGTCATACGACGAACCAACGCGGGCCGTGATGCGCTTGCCCACACCCGCGTGGCACGCTTCGGCAGGTGACGGACAGCGAGCGGATGGCGCTCCGGGCACGGCAGCTTGGTGCCGAGTTGTTGTCCACCCTGCCGCTCCGGTGGAGCCACGTGCGGGCTGTCGCGGTCCGAGCCGAGGATCTCTCAGCTGATCTGGATGCCACTGAGCGCCACGTCGTGGTCGCGGCGGCCTGGTTGCACGACATCGGTTATGCGGACGAACTGGCCGTGACCGGATTTCACGCGGTCGACGGGGCCAAACACCTAGTTCGGCTGGCTTGGCCGGCTTCCGTCTGCGGGTTGGTCGCGTTCCATACCGGTGCGATGTACGAGGCCCAGGAGCGCGGGATGCCCGAGGAGCTGTCGCCGTTCGAGCTGCCGGCGCCGCATCTCCTGGACACCCTTACTGCCGCCGACGTCTCGGTGGGGCCGGACGGCGACCGCGTCGACCCGCAGCAACGGATCGCCGAGATTCTTGATCGCTACGACGAGGCGGATCCGGTCCACCGTGCGGTCCGACGCTCGGCGCCCGAACTGCTGGCGGCAGTCGAGCGGACGGAGCGCAGGCTGGCCGCCGCGGGTACGCCCAGCAGGACTCAGCCGATGTAGACGCTGTTGCGGGTGGGGTCGAGGCCGTGGTCGATGCGCAGTCGCATCGAGGGGTGGATGGTCAGGTCGTCCAGCCGCTCGGGTGGCACGAAGGCCACTTCGCTCGTCTCGCTGCTGGTCGTCAAGGTGCCGCCGAGTAGGCGGGCGACGAAGCAGAGGGAGAACTGTTGGCGCACCTCCCCGTCGTCGTAGGCCATGACGTGGCGCGGGTTGGTGTAGACCCCGGACAGGCGCACCACCTCGACGTCCATACCGGTCTCCTCGAGGACCTCCCGCAGGACGGCCTCGCTGACCGACTCGCCCGGGTCGACCCCGCCACCGGGCAGGGCCCAGAGGTCGTTGTCGGTCTTGTGCACGAGCAGGAGGTCGCCGGTGTTGTCGACGACGACCGCCGTGACGGAGGGGACGATGCTGTTGGCGACCGGCGCGTTCGGGTCGTTGAAGTAGTCGATCCGGGCCACGGTGGGTCTCCCGTCGTCGGTGCTCAGAACTCGGTGGTGGGGACGCCCTGCTCCCACACGGCGTCGATGCTGCGCAGGTAGCTGGCGAACAGTCTGCCGCCGGTGACCCGTTGCAGGTGCATGACCGGGTTGGCCGGTGCCCCGGACCCGTACAGGTGCATGTTCACCAGCATGGTGTCGTCGCCGCGGTAGATCGAGTTGTACAGCGTCGTGGAGTGCAGGCGCACCTCCAGTCCCGGCGTCCCCAGGGCAGGGCGCAGGTACTTCTGCGCGATCCGCACCCTCCCGCGCATGTCGGCACCGATGCCCTCCTCCTGGCCGCGCTGGCGGATCGCGTCGGCGTCGGGGTCGCCGAGCAGGATGCGGACGCGGACCCCTGCCTTGGCTCGGCCGGCGATCAGCTCGGTGATGTCGGGGTTGTTGTCCAGCAGGAACAGGCCCGCGTAGGACAGCAGCGTCACCTCCCGGGTGGCATCGGCGATCACGGAGACCCACAGGTCCAGGGGCACCGCCCCGCGGGTGGGGTAGACCTGCAGGACCTCCGCACGGCTGGGTGCTTGTGCTGTCGGGTCCGTGAGCAGGCAGGGCCAGAGGTAGGTCTCGTCCTTCCCGAGCAGGGCGGCTGTCGCCTGCCGGTGGGTGCGGTGCGGGGTGCGGTCCCGTAGCACCCAGCGTTCGACCGTCTTCGGGTCGACGCCGATGCGCTCGGCCACGGACTGGTAGTCGCGACCGGTCGCCACGATCGCGCTGCGGAGCCTCTCGTTGGCCATCGCCTCTCTCCCCCTGACACGGACGCGGTTGCGGGGCGTTTCGGGACGTCCTCGAGCGTCCCAGAAACGCGGTGCCGACGTCCCGTGCGATCGCGGTCTTGTGGATAACCACACCGACGGTCGAAAAGGGGAGAGCCGCGATGGCAGCGAAGAAGGCACCTGCTCGGCCCGGACGGCGGCGCCCGCCGCTGACGGGCTGGGCCGACGTCCAGCGCCCGGACTGGCGCGAGGAGGCACTCTGCGCGGGCCGTGACACCGAGGTCTTCTTCCCCGAAGGGGACCAGCCGACCATCATCGCCAAGAGCGTCTGCCGCCGGTGCCCCGTCCGTCCGGACTGCCTCGCCCACGCGATCGGGCATCGGGAGCGGTACGGGATCTGGGGCGGCTTCACCGAGCACGCGCGAGCCCTGCTCATCGCGCGGATCGCCGAGAGCCGCGGTGCGATGACGGCGAACCGGTCCGGGGACGACGACGGGCCGGTGGCGGCGTGAACGCCCAGCCGGCCCGCGCCGAGGGCGCGGTCCAGCTTGTTCTCATGCTGGGCGTCGGGTCGGTGGCCGCCTGCGCCTCCTGGTCCCACGTCGTCGACCTGGCCGAGCTGAACGGGCAACCGGGCTGGCTCGCGGTCGCCGACGCCGCCGTCCTGGAGACCCTCGCGGTCTCGATGGGCCTGGACGTCCGTCGGCGTCGCCGCAACGGCGAGTCGACTCGTCTTGCCCTCTGCGTCCTCGTGGCCGCCGTCGCGCTGCAGCTCGCCGCCCAGGTAGCCCATGCGCCGCTGACGTTCTGGGGCTGGACGATGGCTGCGCTGCCCGCGGTCGGGTTCCTGCTGCTGGTCAAGGTGGCCATGACACGGGCGGGGGCTACTCCGGCGACCCTCCGGAAACCAGAGACTCCCAAGGCCACGGTGACGCCCCAGGCCGGGGCGACCCCGGCGGTCGTCGTCGCGCCGGAGGCCACGGCACTCTCACCCGAGCCCCGACTGGCCGGATCAACCGGCCAGAGGTCAGGGGCTGACACCCCCACCCCGTCCTCCGGGAGCGGCGAGGTCATGGACGACACGCTGCTGGCGACCGGTCGCCAGGTGGCGGCGGACCTCGACCGGCACGGCGCCCGCCTGAACCGGGCCAGCCTCGCGGCCGGCCTGCGCGGTCAGGGGGTCCGGGTCGGGACGGCGCGCGCCGGCGAGCTACTCGCCACGCTGCGGGCCGAGCGTGAGCGGGCGAGCGACGAGCACCGCGACCAGCGCCCGGCCCACGGTGAGAGCTCGCAGGAGCACCGCGACCGGCACCTCTCCGCGGTGGCGGCACGGCCGTGAACGGCCAGCAGCAGGAACTGCTCGGCGCGGCCCTGAGCGCCGCGGACCGGGGCTGGCGCGTCTTCCCGCTGCGACCGGGTGACAAGCGCCCGGCCATCCGGGACTGGCAGGAGCGCGCCACCGCGGACCACGCGCGCCTCCGTTCCTGCTGGGCGCGGGGCGCGTGGAACGTGGGCATCGCCTGCGGACCGTCCGGGCTCGTCGTCGTGGACCTCGACGTCCCGAAGCCGGGTCAGGGCCCGCGCGCCGGCTGGACCGGTGAGCTGATGCGGGACGGGACCGACGTCCTGGGTGCATTGGCGGACCGGGCCGGCGAGCGGTTCCCCTCCTGGACCTACAGCGTGGTCACCCGCTCCGGCGGCACGCACCTGTATTTCTCGGCCCCGGACGGCGAACGGATGCGGAACACCGCGGGCCGGGTCGGCTGGCTGATCGACACCCGCGCCGGCGGCGGGTACGTCGTCGGCGGCGGGTCTGTCGTCGACGGTCAGCGCTACCGCGTGCGGACGACGTGGGAGGTCGCCGACCTCCCCACGTGGCTCGCGACGGCGATGCGCGCTCCGCAGACGCCCGCCCCGGCCGGCGGTTCTTCGCTCCTCGACATCCGCCGTCAGTCCGCCTACGCGACCGCGGCGCTGCGCGCGGAGGTGGAGCGGGTCGTGGCGGCAGAGCCGGGAACCCGGAACCACACCCTGAACGCCGCTGCCTACTCCCTCGGCCAGCTCGTCGGCGCCGGTGCCCTGCCCGGCGAGCTCACCGCCGCCGCGCTCACCCGCGCCGCCCGAGCGGCCGGCCTCGACGACCGCGAGATCCGCGCCACCGTCCGCTCCGGCCTGACCGCCGGCCAGCAGCGACCCCGCCACATCACCGCCTGACCCACGTCACGACTCCGGAGGAAACCATGGCCGAGATCGACCCCACCACCCTGACGCCGTCCGAGCTCGCCCCGATGCTCCGCAACTGGGCCGAGGGCGTCCCCACCCTCGAGGCAGCAGCCAACCTGATCATCAACCACGACGTCTGGCTGCGGCGCCCCGACTTCCTACGGGCGTGCGTCGTCGCCGTCGACCACGGCATGAGCTACGGGACGCGGGTCCCGATGGCCGCTATCAGCTGGCAGCGGTCGGCCACGTTCCTCGACGGGGCCGCGGCGTCCAGGAGCGAGCTCGCCGTCCTCCGGTTGGCGTGCTCGATCGGCGGGGTCAACACGGGGGCGCTGGCCGATCTGACCGCCGGGCTGGACCCCGTCAACACCGCTGGCCTCCTCGACGCCGTCGCCCACAGCAAGCAGTGGCACAAGCAGGGCATCCAGCACACGGTCGACGGTCGGCAGGACCGCCATCGCGGCCCTCGACTGGGTGCGTAAGCAAGGGACCGGGACGACATGGCCACGGCAACCCGCCGGTCCTCGACGGCCGGCGTACATAGCCAACTGAGCATCGCCCAGATCTGCGAGGAGCTGGGCGTCTCCCGATCGACCTTCTACGACTGGCGCGCCAAGGGAAAGGCTCCTCGGTGCATCAAGCTGCCCAACGGCGAGATCAGGGTCCGCCGCGAGGAGCTCGACCGGTGGCTGTCCGCCTGCGAGGAGGTCGCCTGATGCCGACGACCTACGACGTCCGCCTCTGGAAGATCGAACGCTACGTCGGCAAGACGGCAACGACGTACGCTGTCCGGTGGACCGTTCACGGCCGCCCTCGCAAGAGCCGGTTCGCCACAAAGGCGCTGGCGGACAGCTTTCGATCCGAGCTGATGACCGCCATCCGCAGGGGCGAGGCATTCGACGTCGACACCGGTCGGCCGGTGAGCATGCTCGCCCAGCCGGTCGCGATGGTGAGCTGGTACGCCTTCGCCTGCACGTACGTCGACATGAAGTGGCCGGCTATCTCCCCGAAGCACCGCAAGAGCATCGCCGAGGCTCTCGTGACGGTCACGCCCGCCATGCTGACTGCGGACATCGACTCGTCGGCCGCCAAGGCGCTTCGGTCCGCACTGCTCAACTGGGGCTTCAACTCGCGCCGGGGCTCCGTGGATCAGCCCGACTGGGTCACCGAGCGGCTGGACTGGGTCGCCCAGCACTGCTGTCCGATCGCCGACGTCGCCCGCCCGCAGGTCGTTCGAGCGGCGCTCGAGCTGATCGCTACGAAGCTGGACGGCGGCAGGGCGGCCGGCCATCCCGCGGGGGTCAAGCGGGCCAACTTCTCGACGGCGCTCAACTACGCCATCGAGCTCGGGTTGCTGGAGTCCAACCCCGTCCTGTCCATCAAGTGGTCGGCGCCGAAGTCGACGAACGTCGTCGACCGCCGTGCCGTCGTCAACCCAGCCCAAGCCCGGGCGTTGCTGCGGGCTGTGTCGCAGACACCTCGCAGCGGTCACCTGCTGCACGGCTTCTTCGCCTGCCTGTACTACGCAGGGCTGCGCCCGGAGGAGGCGGCCAACCTCCGGGAGTCCAACCTCTCGCTGCCCGTCGAGGGCTGGGGATGGATCACGCTCGACAGGTCGGCCCCCGAGACCGACAAGCAATGGTCGGACTCGGGGCGCAGGCGTGACGAGCGCCAGCTCAAGCACCGAGCGGTGGGTGATGTCCGTCGAGTCCCGTCGGCCCCGGAGCTGACGGCGATCTTGCGTGGACACCTCGCCGTGCACGGGGTGACGGCCGAGGGGCGGCTGTTCCGGGGTGAGCGGGGTGGCCCACTGCCGAGCGTGACCTACACGCGCATTTGGGCCCGGGCCCGCCAGGCCGCGCTGACGCCGGCCCAGCACATGTCACCACTTTCTCGTCGCCCGTACGACCTCCGGCACGCCGCGGTGTCCACCTGGCTCAGCGGGGGAGTGGCACCGACCCAGGTGGCCGAGTGGGCCGGCCACAGCGTCGACGTGCTGCTGCGGATCTACGCCAAATGCCTCGACGGCGGCGAGGAAGCTGCCCTGCGCCGCATCGACGACGCGCTCCGCTGATGCTCGACATGTCACCGTCGCCCCGATCCGGCCCCGGGCGACGGCGACCGCCGTGGGCGCGTTATGGGCGCGAATAGCCGCTCAGAGCCGGGACACGCCGGTGACGGCCGGACAGGACGAGGTCGGCTGCGAACGGCAAAACCGCAGGTCAGGCGCTGTTTTCGCTGGTGGCCAGGGGCGGGGTCGAACCGCCGACCTTCCGATTTTCAGTCGGACGCTCGTACCAACTGAGCTACCTGGCCGCGCTCACGATCTGCTGACCATGAGCGGCGCGACCCCGACGGGACTCGAACCCGCGACCTCCGCCGTGACAGGGCGGCGCGCTAACCAGCTGCGCTACGGGGCCTCGATGGTGCTGAGGCTTCCTGTACCCCCAACGGGATTCGAACCCGCGCTGCCGCCTTGAAAGGGCGGTGTCCTAGGCCGCTAGACGATGGGGGCTGCGTCGAACCGCCCTCGCCCACGACCTACGGACGACGGACCGTCGAGGACGGGGACAGCATAGGGGGAGGCCATGGCCAACTCCAAAGCAGGTTCCCCGACGCGCGCGCAGGTGGCATCGGTCGCAGGCTAGGGGTGCATCCCCCCGATCACAGGAGGAACCAGCGTGAAGACCCGCACCATCGGCGGCCGCGACGTCTCCGCGATCGGCCTCGGCGCCATGCCGATGTCGGTCGAGGGCCGGCCCGAGCGCGAGCAGTCCATCCGCACGATCCACGCGGCCCTGGACGCCGGCGTCACCCTCGTCGACACCGCCGACGCCTACCACGCGCGCGCCGACGGGCTCGGCCACAACGAGGACGTCGTCGCCGAGGCGCTGCGCACCTGGGGGGGCGACTCGTCGTCCGTCCTGGTGGCGACGAAGGGCGGGCACGTGCGTCCCGATGACGGGTCGTGGGCCCTGGACGGCACCCCCGAGCACCTGAAGCGGGCGGCGCAGGACTCGGCACGGCGCCTCGGCGTGGACGCGATCGGGCTCTACCAGTTCCACCGGCCCGACCCGGAGGTGCCGTTCGCCGAGTCGGTGGGCGCGCTCGCCGACCTCCTCGATGCCGGCACGATCGCGATGGCCGGCGTCTCCAACGCGGACCCGGAGCAGATCCGCACGGCCCAAGACGTGCTGGGCGGCCGGCTCGCGAGCGTGCAGAACCAGTTCTCGCCGTCCTTCCGGTCCAGCGAGCGCGAGCTGCGGCTGTGCGACGAGCTCGGGGTCGCCTTCATGCCCTGGAGCCCGCTGGGCGGCATCAGCAACGCCGCAGACCTCGGGACGACGGCAGCGGCCTTCGCGGAGGTCGGCGAGCAGCTCGGCGTCAGCCCGCAGCGGGTGGCGCTGGCCTGGCAGCTCGCCAAGTCGCCGTGCGTCGTCCCGATCCCCGGCTCGAGCCGACCCGAGACCATCCAGGACTCGGCGCACGCCGTCGACGTCCGGCTCAGCGCCGACCAGATGGCGAGGCTCGACGCGGCCTGACGCGGCACAGGAGAGACTGCTCCCGTGGTCGAGATGTCGCGCGAGGAGTTCGAGGCGGCGGTCACGGACGGTCTCGACCTGGTGCCCGACGAGCTCGCGCGGCAGATGTCCAACGTCGTCGTGCTGGTGGAGGACGACGGCCCGGCGGACGACCCGGAGCTGCTCGGGCTGTACGAGGGCACGCCCCTGACCGAGCGCGACGGCTGGTGGGCCTCCGGCTCGCTGCCGGACCGGATCACCATCTACCGCCACCCGATCCTGGCCATCTGCGACACCCGCGACGACGTGGTGGAGGAGGTGGCGATCACCGTCGTGCACGAGATCGCGCACCACTTCGGCATCGACGACGAGCGCCTGCACGAGCTCGGTTGGGGGTAGTGCGTCAGCGGGCGGTGCGCGACCTGGGTGCATTCCTCAGCAGCGCGAGGGTCGCCCTCTCGACGGCGCCGTGAGTGGCCGGGTGGCCGATCTCGGCGCCTTCCCCGAGCCGGCGCAGGGCGTGCTCGATCGTGTGGCCGTCGGAGAACAGGTCGACGACGCGCGGGTCGACGTACGACGCGCGGGCGACGGCCGGGGTGTTGCCGAGGTACTCCGCGACCTCCTTCATGGCGCGGACGACGGCCCGTTTGCGCGCCGTCGGCGACCCGGCGTGCGCCGAGACGGCCAGGGCCACCGCGGCGAGCACGGTCGCGTGCCAGGTGCGGAAGTCCTTCGCCGAGACCTCCCCGCCGACGACGTCCTTGACGTAGGCGTTGATGTCTCCGCTCGTCACGTCGTGCCACCGGCGACCGTCGCGGTAGGCGAACAGCCCTGGCCCGCCGCCCCGCCGCCGCTTCAGCGTCCGGACGGCGTCGAGCACGTCGTCGTCCGCGATCGTCACCAGCCGCTCGCGGCCGGACTTGGCGGCGTACTCGAACTCGACCGAGTGGTCGGAGATGGTGACGTGCTCGGCGAGGAGCGTCGCGAGCCCGTACGACTCGTTCTCCTCCGCGTAGCTCTCCCCGCCGATCCGGAAGAACCCGAGGTCGAGCAGCCGGAACGCCGTCGCCAGGGCCCGCTCGGCCGGCATGCCCTCCAGCGCGAGGTCCACCGCCACCTGCTCGCGCGCCTTCGGCAGCCGGGCGGCCACGGTCAGCACCCGGTCGTGCTTGGCGGCGTCCCGCTTCAGCCGCCAGGCCGGGTGGTACAGGTACTGCCGCCGTCCGGCGACGTCCGTGCCCACCGCCTGGATGTGACCGTTGGGGTACGGGCAGATCCAGAGCTCCTCCCAGGCGGGCGGGATCACCAGGGCCTTGCACCGCAGCGCGTCGTCGGACGGCAGGCGCGTGCCGTCGGCGTCCGTGTAGGTGAATCCCCTCCCGGCCCGCCGTCGGGTCCACCCCGCCGAGCTCGGCGAGACGGTGCGCAGCCGGGGCATGGTCACGATCGTGGGGGACACCGGACGCCGACGCACCTCGGACGCGGCGAGCCGCGCGACACTGACGTCCATGCGCGTGCGGCCGAGCGTCCTCCACCTCGACATGGATGGGTTCTTCTCGTCGGTCGAGCAGCGCGACAAGCCGTCGCTGCGTGGCAAGCCGGTCATCGTCGGCGGCGTCGGCTATCGGGGCGTCGTCGCCACGGCCTCGTACGAGGCTCGGGTGTACGGCATCGGGTCGGCGATGCCGACCGCCGAGGCACGCCGCCTGCAGCCGCACGCGGCCTACCTCGCCCCGCGCTTCTCGGCGTACCAGCGCGCCTCCGAGCAGGTGATGGCGCTGCTCCGCGAGATCTCGCCACTGGTCGAGCCGCTCTCGCTCGACGAGGCCTTCGTCGACCTCGCGCCGCACCACCCCGAGGTCGACGTCGACGCCGCGACCGCGCTAGGGGGCGACCTCAAGGTGCGCATCCACGAGGTCACTGCCCTGACCGCCTCCGTCGGTATCGGTACAAGCAAGCTGGTCGCGAAGATCGGCTCGGACCTGAACAAGCCCGACGGGCTGACCGTCGTCCCGCCCGGGGAGGAGGCGGCGACCCTTGCGCCGCTGCCCGCCCGGAGGCTGCCCGGGGTCGGCAGGGTGACCTCCGAACGGCTGCGGCGGCACGGGATCGTCACGATCGGGGATCTCGCGGACGCCGACCCGGCAAGCCTCGTCAGCCTGCTCGGCCGGGCGCACAGCACCGGGCTGCAGGACTACGCGCGGGGGATCGACCCCAGGGCAGTGGTGGCCGAACGTGAGACGAAGTCCGTCTCGTCGGAGACCACGTTCGAGACCGACATCAACGACCGTGGCCGCCTCGACGCGCACCTCAGTCGGCTCACCGCCAGGACGGCTGAACGCCTTGTCGCGCACGGTGTCTCGGGTCGGACCGTCACGGTCAAGGCCCGGCGCCACGACTTCTCGACCATCACCCGCTCCGTCACCTTGCCCCGTGCCACGGACGACGTCCGCGAGATCGTTGGGGCGGCGTCGGGGCTCCTCGCGGGGCTCGATGTCGCCGACGGCCTGCGGCTGCTCGGCATCGGCGTCAGCGGCCTGACCGAGTACGCCCAGCAGGACCTGCTCGCCGACCTGGACCCTGCCCCGGAACCGATCGACGACGACGGGCCGGAGGCCGCGGCGGAGAGCTCGGCCGGGCACCTCTGGCGTCCGGGACAGGACGTGCACCACACCGAGCACGGCCCCGGCTGGGTGCAGGGGTCGGGCTCCGGTCGCGTCACCGTCCGCTTGGAGGGGCCGCACACCGCTCCTGGCCCGGTGCGCACCTTCGCCGTCGATGACGAGGGCCTCCGGCCGGCCGATCCGCCCAGCTGGTCACGAAGTGCGTGATCACGGGTGGGGCCGGTCGTCGGGCAGTCCCCAGCGCCTCAGCGTGTCGCCCGGCGTCCGGGAGAACCGGGGCGCCGCGGCCGGCTTCACGACGCCGTCGATCTCGACGAAGGCCTCCCGTGCCACCGCGTGCGGGTCGGACGGCGCCTCGCCGGGCCCGAGCACCGGGGTCACGCAGGCGTCGGTGCCCGCGAAGGTCTCGACCCACTCGTCGCGGGTCCGCGCGGCGAAAGCCGAGGCAAACACCGCCCGCAGCTCCGGCCACGCCGCTGGGTCCTCCCGGGCCGGCACCGACGACGCCTCCAGCCCCAACCCCTCGAGCAGCGCGGCGTAGAACTCGGGCTCCAGCGCGCCGACCGCCACGTGACCGCCGTCCGCCGTGGGGTACACGTCGTAGAACGGGGCACCGCCATCGAGCAGGTTGGTCCCCCGCTCGTCGCTCCAGGCGCCCGCCGCGCGCAGCCCGTGCAGGAAGGTGGTCAGCAGCGCGACGCCGTCCACCATCGCCGCGTCGACCACCTGACCACGGCCGGACGTCGACCGCTCGAGCAGCGCGGCCAGCACCCCCACCGCGAGCAGCATGCCGCCCCCGCCGAAGTCGGCAACGAGGTTGAGCGGCACCGTCGGCGGCTGCCCGGCCCGGCCGATCGCCGACAGCGCGCCCGACAGCGCGAGGTAGTTGATGTCGTGACCGACCGTCGGCGCCCTCGGCCCGCTCTGGCCCCAGCCGGTCAGGCGCCCGTAGACCAGCCGCGGGTTGCGGGCCAGGCACTCGTCCGGCCCGATCCCGAGGCGCTCGGCGACGCCGGGACGGAAGCCCTCCACCAGGACGTCGGCACGATCGACGAGGGCCAGCAGCTCCTCGATGCCGGCCTCGGACTTGAGGTCCAGCCCGATCGCCTCGCGTCCGCGCTCGAGCACGTCGGTCAGCGGCGCCGGGGAGCCGGGGCGGTGCACCCGCACCACGTCGGCGCCGAGGTCGGCCAGCAGCATGCACGCGAACGGGACGGGTGCGAGGCCGGCCAGCTCGACCACCCGCACGCCCGCCAGTGGACCGCCCATGGGCACAGACCCTACGGTGAGCAAGCGCTCACCTACAGGAGGCCCGCATGCCCGAAGCCGTCATCGTCGACGTCGTCCGCACCGCCACGGGCCGCGGCAAGCCCGGCGGCGCGTTGTCCGACGTCCACCCGGTGGACCTGCTGGCCACCACCTTGAGCGCCCTGCTCGAGCGGACCGGACTCGACCCGGCGCTCGTCGACGACGTGATCGGCGGCTGCGTCTCGCAGGTCGGCCAGCAGTCGTGGAACGTGACCCGCAACGCCGTCCTGGCCGCCGGGATGCCGGACTCGGTGCCGGCCACGACGATCGACCGACAGTGCGGATCCAGCCAGCAGGCAGCCCACTTCGCCGCTCAGGGCGTGATCGCCGGGGCGTACGACATCGCGATCGCCTGCGGCGTCGAGTCCATGTCGCGGGTGCGGATGGGCTCGTCGGTGGTCGGCGAGGACCCGTTCGGCGAGCGGCTGAAGGCCCGCTACCCCGAGGGTCTGGTGAACCAGGGCGTCTCTGCCGAGCTGGTCGCGGCCCGCTTCAAGCTCGACCGTGACGAGCTCGACGAGTACTCGGCCCGCTCGCACCAGCGGGCCGCGCGGGCGGCCGCGTCCGGCGACTTCGACGACGAGATCGTGCCGGTCGGCCCCCACACCGTCGACGAGACGGTGCGTCCCGACACCACGGCCGAGTCGCTCGGCGCGCTGAAGCCGGCCTTCGAGAGCGAGGCGCTGGGCGAGCGGTTCCCCGAGATCGGCTGGAGCATCACCCCGGGCAACTCCTCGCCGCTGACCGACGGCGCCTCGGCGGCGCTGATCATGAGTGCCGACAAGGCAACCGAGCTGGGGTTGCGACCGCGGGCCAGGTTCAGTGCCTTCTCGGTGTGCGGCGACGACCCGCTGCTGATGCTCACCGGGGTGATCCCTGCGACGCGGCAGGTGCTGGCCCGGGCCGGGCTGGGCATCGACGACATCGACGCGTACGAGGTCAACGAGGCCTTCGCCCCGGTGCCGCTGGCGTGGGCCCGCGAGACCGGTGCGGACCCGGAGCGGCTGAACCCCCGCGGCGGCGCTATCGCGCTCGGTCATCCCCTCGGGGCGTCGGGCACCAAGCTGCTCGCCACGCTGGTCAACCACCTGGAGGCCACCGGCGGCCGGTACGGGCTGCAGACCATGTGCGAGGGCGGCGGGATGGCCAACGCCACCGTGATCGAGCGCCTCTGACAAGGTCAGTGCCATGCAGATCACCGACACCACCGCCCTGGTCACCGGAGGAGCCTCGGGGCTCGGCCTGGCCACCACCGAACGGCTCGCGGCCGCCGGCGCGCGTGTCGTCGTCCTCGATCTGCCGAGCTCGGACGGCGAGGCCGTCGCCTCCCGTCTGGGGGTGTCGTTCGCGCCGGGTGACGTGACCAGCCCGGACGACGTCAGCGCGGCTCTCGAAGTCGCCGCCGGTCTCGGTGCCCCGCTGAGGATCGCGGTCAGCTGCGCCGGCGTCGGACCGGCGGCCCGGATCGTGGGCCGCTCCGGGCCGCACGACCTCGACTCCTTCCGCCGCACCGTCGAGATCAACCTGGTCGGCACGTTCAACGTGCTGCGTCTGGCCGCCGAGCGGATCGGTGCCGTCGAGCCGGTCGGCGAGGAGCGGGGCGTGATCGTCAACACCGCCTCGGTCGCGGCCTTCGAGGGCCAGATCGGTCAGGCCGCCTACTCGGCGTCCAAGGGCGGGGTCGTCGGCCTGACGCTGCCGGCGGCGCGCGAGCTGGCCGGACGGCAGGTGCGCGTGATGACGATCGCGCCGGGGCTGTTCAAGACCCCGATGCTCGCGGCGCTGCCCGCCGAGGCGCAGGACTCGCTCGGCGCCCAGGTGCCCCACCCGAGCCGGCTCGGCGACCCGGCCGAGTACGCCGCCCTGGTGCAGCACATCGTCGAGAACCCGATGCTCAACGGCGAGGTGATCCGCCTCGACGGGTCGATCCGGATGGCCCCTCGCTGACCCCTTGCTCACCAGGCCCGGCCGGTGAGCAAACGTGGCGGGTCAGAAGGTGGCGGTCGGCTGCCAGCGGCCGTGCACCTGGCGCAGGACGTCGACGATCTCACCGATCGTCGCGTAGGCACTGACGGCCTCGATCGTCGCCGGCATCACGTTGTCGCCCGCCTGCGCGGCCTCGCGGAGCGCGGCGAGCGCGTCCTGGACGGCGCCGGCGTCCCGGCTCCTGCGGACGTCGGCCACCGCCTGCGCCCGGCCGGCCTCGGTCGCGGGGTCGATCGCGAACACCTCCAACGGTTCTGGTGCGGTGGGGTAGCGGTTGACCCCCACCACCACCCGCTCGCCGGAGTCGACGTCCTGGGAGTGCCGGTAGGCGGCGTCCGACAGCTCCTTCGCGAACCAGCCGGTCTCGATGCAGGCCAGCGCCCCGCCGCGCCCCTCGATCTCGCGGGACAGGACGTCGATCTCGGCCTCGAGCTCGTCGGTGAGCGACTCGACCGCGTACGAGCCGCCGAAGGGGTCGAGCGTCTCGGTGAGCCCCGACTCGAACGCCACCACCTGCTGCGTGCGCAGGGCCAGGGTCGCGGCCTTCTCCGTCGGGACGCCGAGAGCCTCGTCGTACGCCGACACGTGCATCGTCTGGACGCCGGCCAGCGCGGCCGCCGTCGCCTCCAGTGCGGCGCGGACGACGTTGTTCATCGGCTGCTGGGCTGTCAGGGTCGACCCGGCGGTGAACGCGAAGATCTTCAGCTGCTGGCTGCGCGGGTCCGTCGCGCCGTAGACGTCGCGCAACAGCTTGGCCCAGACCCGGCGTGCCGCCCGGAACTTGGCCACCTCCGGAAGGAAGTCCATCGTGATCGCCAGGAACGTGAACAGCGTCGGTGCCACCGTGTCGACATCGACCCCTCGCCGCACGCACTCGTCCAGGTAGGCCCGCGCGTTCGCGAAGGTGAACGCGATCTCTTGCGCCGCAGACGATCCAGACTCGCGGATGTGGTAGCCGCTCATCGCCAACGGGGTCCAGCTCGGGGTGTGCTCGGCGCAGTACTCGATGGTGTCCGCGGCGAGCCGCAGCGACGCCTCGGCCGGGAAGATCTGCGTGCCCCGGGCGATGAACTCCTTGAGGACGTCGTTCTGGATGAAGAGGCCGAACTCGTCGGGGTCCACGCCCCGCTTGCGTGCGAGGGCGATGAACAGCGCCGCCCACACGTACCCGATCGAGTTGGCCGTCGTCCGGACCTGGCTGATCTCGTGCAGCGGGATGCCGTCCATCAGGATCTCGATGTCGGCCAGGGAGTCGATCGCGACGCCGACCCGGCCGACCTCTCCCGCTGCCCGGGGGTCGTCGGAGTCGATGCCCATCTGCGTCGGCAGGTCCATCGCGACCGAGAAGCCGGTGACGCCGGCGTCCAGCAGGGCGCGGAACCGCCGGTTCGACTCGCGGGGAGTGCCGAAGCCCGCGTACTGGCCCATGATCCAGGGCTTCGGCTCGGGCGAGACGCCGCGCGTGTAGGGGTAGGCGCCGGGGTGCTCCGCGTCGTCGGGGGCATAGTCGGGGCGGAGCTGCATGGTCAGCGTGCCTCGCTCTCGAGCTGCTGGCGCAGCACCTTCTTCGCGATCTTGCCGGTGGAGTTCAGCGGCAGCTCGGCGACCACGCGCACCTCCTTGGGCTTCTTGTACGAGGCCATCCGCTCCCGGCAGTGCTCCAGCACCGTGGCCTCGTCGACCGTCGCCCCCTCCCGGGCCGTCACCAGCGCGACCACCCGTTGGCCCCAGTCCGGGTCGGCGACCCCGACCACGGCGACCTCGGCGACCCCGGCGACCTCCGCCACCACGTCCTCGACCTCGCGCGGGTAGATGTTGTAGCCACCGGAGATGATCATGTCGCCCTTGCGGTCGATCAGCCACAGGTGGCCGTCGTCGCTCATCCGGCCGAGGTCGCCGGTGTGCAGCCATCCGTCCCGCACCGACTTCGCCAGGTCCGCGCGGTGCTCGGCGTTCCAGTAGGCGGCCATCACGTGGTCGCCTCGCGTGACGACCTCGCCCACCTCTCCCGCGGGCACCGGGCGACCCTCGTCGTCCACCACGAGCACCTGCACACCGAGGGCGGTGCGGCCCGCCGAGGTCAGCAGCTCCGGGTCGTCATCGAGACCGCGGGCGTGGTCGGCCGCGTCGAGCACCGTCACCGGCGGAATGGCCTCCACCAGCCCGTAGTACTGCACCAGGTGGGGCGTGATCCGCTCGTAGGCCCGGCGCAGCTGCTCGACCGGCATCGGTGAACCCGCATAGCCGAGCATCCGCAGGCCGGAGAACGTGTCCCGGTCGACGCCCGGCATCGTCAGCAGCCGCGCCACCATCGTCGGGACGACGGCGGTGTGCGTCGCGCCGCGCCGGGTCACCGCGTCGGCGAAGGTCTCGGGATCCCAGGTGGGCAGGACGATCTGGCGCGCTCCGGCGACCAGGAACGGCAGCACGAACAGGCCGCTGGTGTGGGTGATCGGGCCGGCGTGCACGTACACGTCGTCACGGCCCGGGACGCCGCCGAGGACGTCGTGCGTCATGTTCACCGTGGAGGCCAGCCAGTTGCGGTGCGTGCGCTGCGCCCCCTTGGGGTGGCCCGTCGTCCCGCTGGAGTAGTGGAGGCCGCACAGCGCGTCGTCGTCCGGGACACCGAGGCGCCGCGCGGAGCCGCCGGCGACCAGCCGCTCGTAGCCCAGGCCCGGCCCCTCGCCGACGACCACGACGTGCTCGAGCTGGTCTCGCAGCGACTCGGTGTCGGCGGTGAACCGTGCGTCGTAGATCAGGGCGCGGGCGCCGGAGTCGGTCGCGATCCGCTCCCAGTCGCTGTGGTGCAGCCGGTAGTTGAGCGCGGCCCGCACGAGACCGGCGCTGCGGATCGCGAGGTCCGTCTCGAGGAACGTGCTGCTGTTGCTCTGCAGGTCCAGCACCCGGTCACCCGGCTCGATGCCGAGGGCGAGCAGTGCGTTCGCGAGCCGGACGACGCGGTCGCCCAGCTCGGCGAACGTCGTCGTGCCGCCCGGCCCGTCGACGGCGACGCGGTCGCCGAAGCGGCGTGCGGCACGGGTGACGAGGGTGCCGACGTCCATGCTCAGGCTCCCGGGGCGATGTAGGCGGCGTCCAGGATGCGAACCCCTTGTCCCGCAGGCAGGACCCGCACCGGGTTGAGGTCCAGCTCGAATCCGGGTGGCCAGCCGGCCACCAGGTCGGCCACGGCGACGACGGCGGCCAGCAGCGCGTCCCGGTCGGCCGGGCTCGCCCCCCGGACTCCGGCGAGCAACGTGGCCAGGCGGGTCTCGTCCAGCATCTCCTCGACGTCGGCGGCCTCGATCGGGAGCAGGCGCAGGGCGACGTCGTCCAGCACCTCGGTGAGGACGCCGCCGAGCCCGACGGCGAGCACCTGGCCGAGCGCGCTGGGGGTGATGCCCACGAGAACATCGACGCCGGTGGGCACCATCTCCTCGACCAGCACCTCGCCCCCGAGCGCAGCCAGCCGCTCGTAGGTGGCGGCGGCGTTCGCGGGGTCGATGCCGAGCGCGACACCACCGGCCTCGGTCTTGTGGGTGAGCCCGGGTACGACGGCCTTCATCACGGCGACCCCGCCGACGTCGTCCACCGCCCTCACGGCTGCGGCCGTGTCGCGGACCAGCACGCCGGTCGGCACCGGCAGCCCGGCGTCCGCGAGCAGCGCCTTGAGCCCGCTCTCCCCGACTTCTGCTGCGTGTCCCACCTCTCGTTGGGCATCCAGACGTGGAACACGCAGCAGAAGTGGCGAGGGGCGGTGGGTGGTCACCTGGTGCAGGGCGGCGGCGGCCCGGACGGCGCGCGCGGGCGTCGGGTAGGTGGGGACGCCGGCCTCGCGCAGCCGTTCGGCGGCACCGGGCGCCAGGTGTGCGGCGCCGGTGCGTGCGGCGAGCACCGGCTTGCGGCTGCGCTCCGCCGTCCGGCCGAGGCTGGCGACCACGTCGTCGACGTCCTGGCCGGTCAGCACGCAGAAGCACGCCACCACCATGTCGACACCATCGTCGTCGGAGATCGCGTCGAGGGTGCGGCCGAACAGCTCCGCATTGCTCATCACCGTGGCCGTGACGTCGACCGGGTTGGCGGTGGCACCGTAGGCGGGGACGACGTCGTCCAGCAGCGACTGCGTCTTGGCGGAGAACTGGGCGAGTGTCAGACCGTGGGTCTCGCACGCGTCCGCGGCGAGGATTCCCGAGCCGCCCGAGGTGGTGACGACGGCGACGCGCGGGCCCGCCGGGCGCAGTGGCTGGGCGAACGCGTCACCGACGTCGAGCAGCTCGTCGACGTCGCTCACGCGGACCACGCCCAGCTGCCGCAGCGCAGCGTCCACCACGCGATCGCCGGCCGCGAGCGCGCCGGTGTGCGACTCGGCGGCCCGCTGCCCGGCCTCGCTGCGGCCGGCCTTCAGCACGGCGATCGGGACGCCGGACGACGCGACGCGACGCAGCCGCTCGGCGTCGTCGAGCGTTTCCAGGTAGGCCAGGATCCCTTGGCACGCGGGCTCTTCGGCCAGGGTCTCCATCACCTCGAGCGCACCGACGTCCGCCTCGTTGCCGGTGTTCACAGCCCAACCCAGTCCCAACCCGCGCTCGAACGCGAGGCTGACCGCGCCGTACCCGAGGGCGCCGCTCTGGCTGACGAAGCCGAGGCTCCCGTCGACGAGCTCGGTGTGCTCTCCGGCGAACAACGGCGAGAACGAGGTGACCTGCCGGTGGCCGACGCCGATGCTGCCGATGCAGTTCGGGCCGACGAGCCGGACGCCGGCGGCCCGCGCCTTGGCGGCGATCTCCGCCTGCAGCGCGGCGCCTTCCGGGCCGGTCTCGGCGAACCCGCTCGCGCACACGATCGCGACCCCGACACCCGCAGCGGCGCAGTCGTCCACGGCCGCCGCCACCCGGTCGGCCGAGACCATCAGCATCGCGAGGTCGACCGGCCCGGGGCAGTCCGTAACCGAGGCGTAGGACGCCAGGCCGGCGACGGGGGCGCCGTCCGGCCGTACCGGGTAGACGGGACCGCCGAAGCCGTAGCGCAGCAAGAACTGGACCGGCAGGCGGCCCAGGGACCCCGGTCGGTCGCTGGCCCCGATCACGGCGACGGCGCGCGCCGACCAGAGCGCCGAGAGGCCCTCAGCCACGGGGCTTCCAGCGGGCGTGCCGGGTACCGGTGGCGCCCTCGCGGACCAGCTCGAGCCGTGGCTTGGGCCCGTCCGCGCGCCCGGCCTGGGGCTTGCGGTTGCCGGCCTGCCACGGCAACGGCCACGTCGCACCAGGTCCGGCGTACTCGGAGTCGGCGGCGGCGTGCAGGGTCCACAGCGGGTTGTAGAGGTGCGCCCGACCGACCGCGCACAGGTCTGCGCGCCCGGCGAGCAGGATCGAGTTCACGTCGTCCGCTGACGAGATCGCACCGACCGCGATGGTCGCGACGCCGACCTGGTTGCGGATCGCGTCGGCGAAAGGTGTCTGGTAGGAGCGGCCGAACGCGGGGCGCTCGTCGGGGGTGACCTGGCCGGAGGAGACGTCGATCGCGTCGGCGCCGGCCTCGGCGAACGCCCGGGCGATCGCCACCGAGTCGGCCGGGGTGACGCCGCCGTCCACCCAGTCGGTCGCCGAGATCCGCACGCTCATCGGCTTGGCGGCCGGCCAGGCCTCGCGCATCGCGGAGAGCACCTCGAGCGGGAAGCGGAGCCGGTTGGCCGCCGTCCCGCCGTACTCGTCGTCGCGGTGGTTGGTCACCGGCGAGATGAACGACGAGAGCAGGTAGCCGTGGGCGCAGTGCAGCTCGACGAGGTCGAACCCCGCGGCCTCGGCTCGCTGCGTCGCGTCGACGAACTGGTGCTTGATCTGGGCGAGGTCTGCCCGGGTCAGCTCCTGGGGCACCTGGTTGACGCCCTCGCGGTACGGCAAGGGTGACGGCGCCACCACCGGCCAGTTGCCGACCTCCAGCGGCAGGTCGATGCCTTCCCACATCAGCTTGGTCGAGCCCTTGCGGCCGGAGTGACCGATCTGCATGCCGATCGCCGCGGACGACTCGGCGTGCACGAAGTCGGTGATCCGGCGCCAGGCGGCGGTGTGCTCGTCGCGGTAGATCCCGCTGCACCCGGGGGTGATCCGCCCGTTCGCCGAGACGCAGGCCATCTCGGTCATCACCAGTCCTGCGCCGCCGAGCGCCTTGCCGCCCAGGTGAACCAGGTAGAAGTCGCCGGGAACGCCGTCGTCCGCCGAGTACATGTCCATCGCGGAGACGACGACGCGGTTGGTGAGGTGGAGGTCGCGAAGCCGGAAGGGCTGGAACATCGGTGGTCTCGTGCGTCCGGAGACGTCGTCGGCCACGTCGCCGGGCGCCTGCTGCCGGGCGAACCAGCCGTCGACCCGTTCGACGAACTCGGGGTCGCGGACGCGGAGGTTCTCGTGCGTGACCCGGCGGCTGCGGGTCATGATGTTGAAGCCGAACTGCACCGGGTCCTGATGCGTGTACTGGCCGAGGTTCTCGAACCACTCCAGGCTGGCCTGCGCGGCCCGCTGGGTGGACTCGACGACCGGCTTGCGCTCGGCCTCGTAGGCCTCCAGCGCCGCCGCGACACCGTCGTGCTCGTGCAGGCACGCGGCGAGCGCGAGGGCGTCCTCCATCGCCAGCTTGGTGCCGGAGCCGATCGAGAAGTGCGCGGTGTGGGCGGCGTCACCGAGAATGACGACGTTGCCGTGCCGCCAGGTCTCGTTGCGCACGGTGGTGAACGTGGTCCACCGCGAGTTGTTCGCCATCACCTCGTGATCATCGAGGACGTCGGCGAACAGGTCCTTGACCAGCTCGATGGACTTCTCGTCGGACTCGCCGATCGCAAAGGTCTGACTGGCGAACGTGTCGAAGCCGGCCGCCGCCCAGACGTCGGAGTTCATCTCGATGATGAACGTGCTGCCGGTCGCGTCGAAGGGGTAGCCGTGGATCTGCATCACGCCGTGGGGGGTGTCGACGACGTAGAACTTGAAGGCCTCGAAGACCTTGTCGGTGCCGAGCCACATGTACTTGCAGCGGCGGACGTCGAGACTGGGCCCGAACGTGTCGGCGTACCTGGCCCGGACCGGTGAGTTGAGACCGTCGGCGGCGATCACGAGGTCGTGGGTCGTCGCGAGCTCGCCGACGTCCGGGGCGTCGGTGCGGAAGTGCACCGTGACGCCGAGGTCGGCGCAGCGGGCTTGCAGGATCTGGAGCAGGCGCTTGCGGCTCATCGCGGCGAACCCGTGGCCGCCGCTGGTCTCGACGGTGCCCTTGAAGTGGACGTCGATGTCGTCCCAGCGGGCGAACTCTCGCTCCATCGCGGCGAAGACGGTGGGGTCGGCGTGCTCGATGCCGCCGAGGGTCTCGTCGGAGAAGACGACGCCGAAGCCGAACGTGTCGTCGGCAGCGTTGCGTTCCCACACGGTGATGTCGTGCTCGGGGCCCAGCTGCTTGGCCAGCGCGGAGAAGTACAGACCCCCGGGCCCGCCCCCGATGACCGCGATCCGCACGGTGCCTCCCCGTTGTCGTGGTGAGGGACGCCAGAGTATGTTGCGTTCGCGACGGTCGTCAATCGAACGTGAGGAGAGGTCCGTGGCCAGGTTCACTCGCAGGTGCGCGGTGGTGACCGGGGGAGCCGGCGGCATCGGGCGCGAGGTCTGCGCGGCCCTCGCGGCAGAGGGTGCCCTGGTCGGCGTGGTCGACACCCAGGCGGACGCGGTCGCCGAGACGGTCGGCTCCCTGCGCGCGTCCGGCGCGCGCGCCGAGGGCTACGTGGTCGACGTCCGGGACGCCGGTGCGGTCACCGAGCTGATGGTCCGGGTGCACGCGGACCTGGGTGGCCCGCACGTGCTCGTCACCCTCGCCGGGGGCTCGCTCGGTACCCCGCGGGAGCTGGACGCGATCTCACCCGAGGACGTCGACCTGGTGGTGGACGTCAACGTCAAGGGCACTTTCTACTGCTGCCAGGCGGCGGTGCCGTACATGGTCGAGGCGAGCGGCGGGGCGATCGTCACCACGTCGTCCATCGGCGGACGGCAGCCCTCGCCGGTGACCGGCGTCCCTTACGCCACGTCGAAGGCGGCCGTCGTGGGCCTGACGAAGCGGCTGGCGAAAGAGGTCGGGTCGTCCGGTGTGCGCGTGAACGCGGTCGCGCCGGGGCTGTTCCTCACCGGTCGTCTGCAGGCGATGTATGACGCGATGCCCGAGGGCGAGCGTCGCGAGGTGCTGGACGCGATCCCACTGAACCGCTTTCCCGAGCTGCGCGAGGCCGTCGAGCCCATCTTGTTCCTGGCATCTGACGCGGCCTCCTACATCACCGGTGTCGTGCTGGACGTCAACGGCGGTCGCTTCATGCCGCTGTAGGCGGTGACCTCAGTCGGCCTGCTGGGTGACCGGCGTGGCCTGGTGCGACACGGCATAGCGGTCCGGCACGCCCCAGTGCTCCACGATGCGACCGTCGGAGAACCGGCACAGGTCGAAAACGGTGAACGTCAGCCTGCGCCCCGTGTTCGGGTCGGTGCAGTGCCCGACCGAGCGCGCCCAGACCTTGTCCCCGTCCACGACGAGGTCGGCGACGGTCATGGTCAGGTCCACCAGGTTGGTCCGGGCGTCGCTGATCATGGTTCTCAGCAGCGGCGGCCCGTCGCGGCCGCCGGGAGCGTCGTACTCGTACTCGTACTCGT
>Ga0075530_1000304_pt1 | contig 22888 bp, 24 predicted proteins | sample NGEPerD_2_FD_75101 | JGI IMG/M metagenome (GOLD analysis project Ga0075530, IMG submission 75101) | Arctic peat soil microbial communities from the Barrow Environmental Observatory site, Barrow, Alaska, USA - NGEE PermafrostL1-D | ecosystem: Environmental > Terrestrial > Soil > Wetlands > Peat ... | reverse complement strand
CCATCATATGGATGGCCTGCCGCGCCGTCTGCCCGGCCAGCGCATCTTCGAAATAGCGGGCGACTTGCGGCTCGCTGGCCACGAGCCTCGCCAATGCACTCCAGCGGAAGCGCAGCACCTCGCCGGCGCTCACCGCCGATAGGTGGGCTGCGGCCGCGGGCGGTGCGAAGGCGGCGCGGAAGACATCCCCGGGATAGAAAATGGTGACCACCTGGCGCAATTCATCGGGCAGGGTGAGATGCAGCATAAGTGCGCCCGACTGGACGACGAAGGCTGCTTCGCTGCCGTCCAAGGTCAGGGCGAGCATTTGTCCACGCCGCGTGCGCACGGTGGCCGCATGGGGCTTGAGCCCCGGTGGGATTGCCGTCGGAGCGGAGCCGCTCACCTCTGAGGGCGCGGCGCTCCCGTGCCGAACCGGTTCGTCTCTCTTCAGGCCGAATGTCATCGCCAAGGGCTTTTCCCCGCGGGCCGAGAGCAGCCCGCTCGTTGCAAGGACAAGCTGTCGGTTGAGTGGCCGGGTTGCGCCTTGATATCGATCAACTCCGCTGGGCGCGTCGCCGTGTCCCGATCGCCACGCTGGACCGCAATGAATTGACGTAGATTCAATAAAAACCGTTGCACGACCGCAACAGTCGTCTCGCGATGTGCTCTGGCCTGATTTCGGTCAGCCCACCCTGTTGATCGGCGCTGGAGGAGCACGGCGCATCTGCTCAAGACTGTCGAAAGAACAGGGGCGCAAGGCCGCTATGGGTCGCGCGCGGCGACTGGGGGACGTCAGACATGAAGAAACTGGTGACAGGTGCAGGTGCGGCGCTGGTCTTGGCGGCTGCCATTGCGGGTGGATCCGTGCCGGCGGCAGCAGGCGATGAGCATGGGAATTTCATGATCCGCGGGCTGGTGACGGTGGTGGAGCCGGAGACGGACGCCACAGTTCGGGCCGGAGGCGCGGTCATTCCGGGGGCGGACGCCGATACCAGCACCGAGGTCATCCCGGCGACGACCCTCACTTACTTTTTCAACGACAATCTCGCGGTCGAGCTGTTCTGCTGCTTCGCCAAGCATGAGGTCAAGGGCACGGGCGCCATCGCCGGGCTTGGCGAGATCGCCGATACCTGTATCTTCCCGCCGGCGCTGACCGCCCAGTACCACTTCAACAGCGGTGGCAAGTTCAAGCCCTATGTGGGTGCAGGCCTTCAGTACATCGTCTTCTTTGATGAGGGCACGGGGGCCAACCGGCTCGGCGCCACGAAGGTCAATATCGACGATGCCTTAGGCTTCACGCTGCAGGCGGGCCTCGACGTGTCGATCGGCAATGGCTGGTATCTCAATGCCGACGTGAAGAAGACCTGGCTCGATACGGAAATCTCTTGGAGTGGCACGGGCGTGCGGGCCGATGCCGATCTCGATCCGTGGATTGTCTCCGCCGGTCTTGGCTATCGCTTCAATCTCAGCGACGTGTTTGGCCATCGCGCACAGACCGCCTCAATACCGATAAAGTAATAAAGTGAGTTGGGGTGGGAAGGGCCCGGCACCGCCGGGCCCTTTTTTTATGTGGAACGCCACACCGCGAAGCCTCCCCAAGAGCGATGCGCCCTTGCCGATTAAGGCGCCGCGCGGCTAGAAGGGGCCCTGGCGCGCTTAAAGGCCCTGTCCATCGTGGATGACGCCGAGAGCGCCGAGGAGCGTTGGCGGCATGCGCGTTGGTCTTTATTCCGGCAGCTTCGATCCCGTTACCTTCGGCCACGTCGATATCGTGCGCCGGGCGGCCCATCTCGTCGACCGGCTGGTGATCGCCGTCGGCACCCATCACGACAAGCGCCCGCTGTTCTCGGCCGAAGAACGGGTGGCGCTCGCCATCGAAGTTCTCGAGCCGGTGGCCAACGACGTGGGCCTCGGCCTTGACGTGACCACCTATGACAGCCTGACCGTGGATGCCGCCAAGAAGGCATATGCCACCGTCATCATCCGGGGCCTGCGCGATGCCGGCGACTTCGATTACGAGATGCAGATGGCCGGCATGAACGCGGCCCTTGCGCCGGAGATCGAGACGGTGTTTCTGGCCTCGTCCCCCGGCACCCGCCACATCGCGGCGAGCCTTGTCCGTCAGATCGCCGCAATGGGCGGCGATGTTTCGACCTTCGTGCCGCCCGTCGTCGCGGCGGCCCTCAAGCAGAAATTCACCCCATAAGTGTTCAAAACTCGCGAGGAAACCCCATGACAATCAGGGCTATCGTCCTATTCAGTGCCGCCTTGCTGTTCAGCGCCTTGACCGCGCAAGGTCCGGCGACCGCGGCCAATCTCGGCGACCCGTCGTCGCTCAATGAGAAGGCGCCCGCCGTCTACAAAGCGAAGTTCGACACATCCAAGGGCACCTTCGTCATCGAGGTGCATCGCGACTGGGCGCCGAACGGCGCCGACCGCTTCTACAATCTGGTGAAGAACGGCTATTACAACGACACCCGCTTCTTTCGCGTCATCACGGGCTTCATGGTGCAGTTCGGCATCAGCGGCAATCCGGACCTCTCCGCGGTGTGGCGCGAGGCGCGCATCCCGGACGATTCCGTGAATGAGAGCAATCAGAAAGGCTATGTGAGCTTCGCCACCTCCGGCCCCGACACGCGCACCACGCAGGTCTTCATCAACTTCGGCAACAACGCCGCCCTCGACGGCCAGGGCTTCTCGCCCTTCGGCCAGGTGGTGTCGGGCATGGACGTGGTCGACGCTCTCTATGAAGGCTATGGCGAGGGCGCCCCAAACGGGCGCGGGCCCGACCAAGGGCGCATGCAGACGCAAGGCAACGCCTATCTCATCACCGATTTTCCCAAGCTCGACTACATCAAGAAGGCCACCATCGAGCAATAATCATCCGACAACGCGAAAAGGAGGCCTCTCATGGCAACCCCGGAAGACACCCTCATCCTGGAGACGAGCAAGGGTAACGTTGTGGTCGAGCTGCGGCCCGATCTTGCACCCAAGCACGTGGCCCGCATCAAGGAACTCGCGCGTCAGGGCTTCTATGACGGCGTGCCGTTCCATCGTGTGATCGAAGGCTTCATGGCCCAGACCGGCGACCCGACTGGCACCGGCACCGGCGGCTCGGGCCAGAAGCTCGCCGCCGAGTTCAACGCCGAGCCGCACACGCGCGGCGCGGTGTCCATGGCCCGTGCGCAATCGCCCGATTCCGCCGACAGCCAGTTCTTCATCGTGTTCGACGAGTCGAGCTTCCTCAACGGCAAATACACGGTGTGGGGCCGCGTGATCGAAGGCATGGACAATGTCGATCAGATCAATCGCGGCGAGCCGCCGGCAAGTCCCGACAAGATCGTGTCGGCGAAGATCGCCGCCGACGCATAAGGCCGACGATGCAAAGGGGAATGCCCATGTGGTTGCCGGGACTTCTGTTCACGGTGGTTGCGCTTGTCGCCGGCGGGATGATCGCCTTGCAAGCCCCCATCAATGCCGAAGTCGCAACGCGTCTTGGGCACCCCATCTCCGCCGCCACCATGTCGTTCTGCGTGGGCACGATCGCATTGATCGCGCTCACGCTGCTGTTCGCCCGCGGCAGCACCAATCTCGGCGCGCTTCAGACCATGCCGCTCTATATGCTGCTCGGAGGCGGTTTGCTCGGGGCGGTCTACGTCACCGTCAACCTCGTGCTGGCGCCCAAGATCGGCGTGGCGGCGATCATGGCGCTTGGCATCGCCGGCCAGCTGGTCACCGCGCTGCTGCTTGACCGGTTCGGCATGTTCGAGCTGATGGAGCGCGAGCTGAGCGTTGGGCGCGTCGGTGGCGTGGCGCTGGTGCTGGTCGGCGCGCTCATGGTGCGGCTGCTTTAGCCGCGGCCGCCGTTGCGCACCGATCTCTTCGATTTTCATCTTCCCGACTCGCTGATCGCGCTGCGGCCGGCGAGCCCGCGCGATGCCGCGCGGCTTCTCGTGGTCGATCCGCGTGCGCCCGATCAACTCGCCGAAAAGTTGATCACCGATCTGCCCGCGCTGCTGGCGCCGGGCGATGCGCTGGTATTCAACGACACGCGGGTGATTCCCGCGAGCCTCAAAGGCGTGCGGACACGGGGTGAGGCTACGGCGCACATCGCGGCGACGCTGATCGAGCGTCTCGACGACCATCGCTGGCAGGCTCTGGCGCGTCCCGCCAAGCGGCTGGAGCCGGGCGACCGCATCGTATTCGGGGAGGGCGGTAATACGTGCGCCCTCGGCACGCTTGACGCCACGGTCGACGCGCGCGGGGCGGACGGTGCGGTGACGCTCGCCTTCGATTTGAGCTGGCCCGCGCTCCATGATGCCATCGAGGCGCTGGGCGCCATGCCGCTGCCGCCTTACATCGCCGCGCGGCGCCCCGCCGACGACCAAGACCGCAGCGATTACCAGACCACCTTCGCGCGTGAGGAGGGGGCCGTGGCGGCGCCGACCGCGGGCCTCCACTTCACCGACGCGCTGATGCAGGCGCTCGATGCACGCGGCATTTCCCGGCACTTCGTGACCCTGCATGTGGGCCCGGGGACGTTCTTGCCGGTGCGGGCCGAGGACACCGAAAGCCACAAGATGCACGCGGAGCACGGTGAGATCAGTGCTGAGACGGCAGAGGCGTTGAACGCGGTGAAAGCGCGCGGCGGCAATGTGGTCGCGGTGGGTACAACAAGCTTGCGCCTCCTGGAAAGCGCGGCGGACGAGGCGGGGATCTTGAAACCTTTCTCAGCCGAGACGGATATTTTTATCACTCCGGGCTATCGCTTTCGCGTCGTCGATCGCCTGTTGACCAATTTCCATCTGCCGCGCTCTACCTTGTTCATGCTCGTCGCCGCCTTCTCGGGGTTAGAGACCATGCAGCGCGCTTATGCCCACGCCGTCGAAGAACGCTACCGCTTCTATTCCTATGGCGATGCGTGCCTGCTCAGCCCGGTGGCGGAGGCGGGTTGATGTCTCAGACCGGCCAAAGATCGTGGGAGACTCCCTCTCCCCTCGGGGGAGAGGGTTGGGGTGAGGGGGCTGCCGGCTGGGTGAGTTCCCCCTCACCCGGCACGCTGAAGCGCGCCGACCTCTCCCCGGCGGGGAGAGGTGAGGGCGCACGGCAATGAACCGGCGGTTTTCGTTCGAACTCAAGGCGCAAGACGGGGCGGCCCGGACCGGCGCCATCACCACGCCGCGGGGCGTCATCCGCACGCCGGCCTTCATGCCGGTCGGCACCGGCGCCACGGTCAAGGCCATGTTCCCCGAGGACGTCGCCGCCACGGGCGCCGACATCATCCTCGGCAACACCTATCATCTGATGCTGCGGCCGGGCGCCGAGCGCGTCGCCAAGCTCGGTGGCCTGCACGCCTTCATGCATTGGGACAAACCGATCCTCACCGATAGCGGCGGCTATCAGGTGATGTCGCTGGCGAAGCTGCGCCGGATCACCGAGGACGGCGTCACCTTCCAGTCCCATCTCGACGGCGCCACCATTCACCTCACGCCGGAGCGCGCCATCGAGGTGCAATGCCTGCTCGGCGCCGACATTCAGATGGTGCTCGACGAATGCACGCCGTTCCCCGCCACGCGCGACGAGGCGAAAGCCTCGCTGGAGCTGTCAATGCGCTGGGCCGAGCGGTCGAAGGCGGCGTTCGCGCAGAGAGCCGCGCCGGGCCAAGCTCTGTTCGGCATCGTGCAGGGAAGCGTCTATCCGGACTTGCGCGAGCAATCCGCCCGCGCGCTGATGGACATCGACTTTCCCGGTTACGCGGTCGGCGGGCTGGCCGTGGGCGAGGGGCAGCAGGCGATGTTCGATACGGTCGCGCTCACCACCGCGATCCTGCCGCAAGACCGGCCGCGTTATCTCATGGGCGTCGGCACGCCGGAAGATCTGCTCGGCGCTATCGCCCGCGGTATCGACATGTTCGATTGCGTGATGCCGACCCGCTCAGGTCGCCACTGCCAGGCTTTCACTTGGGGCGGCCGCCTCAATCTTCGCAACGCCCGCCATGCCGAGGACCCGAGCCCGCTCGACGCGGAGAGCGCGTGTCCCGCCGCGCATTATGAGCGCGCTTACCTGCATCATTTGGTGAAATCGGGCGAGACGCTCGGCGCCATGCTGCTCACCTACGCCAATGTGCAGTTCTATCAAGAGCTCATGGCGCGCTCTCGCGAAGCCATCGCCCAGGGCCGCTTTGCCGCCTTCGCCGAGGATGTGCGCCGCCGTTATCAATCATCCGGCGACGACGCGGACTGACACGCGTCATTCCGGCGAACGTCGAAATCCAGAAAAGACTCGCATTTTGCGCTGGATACCGGCTTTCGCCGGTATGACGAAAAGCTACTGCGGACCCACTTCGGAGGCAGGCCCGGATTTGGCGGCGCCCAGCGTCCTGCGTTCCCGCGCGAAGAGATAGAGGCCGGCCAGGATGACGATGGCGCCGCCACCCAGCGTCCACTCGGTGGGAACGTCGCCAAACACCAGATAGCCTGCGAACGACATCCAGATGAGCCCGAGATAGATGTAAGGCGCCAGCACCGGCGCCGGCGCCGCGCGGTGGGCGAGGATCAGCAGCCAATGGCCGAGCCCGCCCCAAAAGCCGAGCGAGCCGAAGAAGATCCACATCCACCAAGCTTGCGGCCACTGCCACGCTGCCAAGCCGAACGGTGTCATCACCAGCACGCCGACCAGCGGCGTATAGGTCTGCGTCACCGACGCCGGGTCGAACGCGGCGAGATAGCGGGTGGCAATGTTGTAGAGCGCGTAACCGAGCGTCGCCCCGAGCACGAGCAGCATGGCCCAATGGATCGTGCCGATGCCGGGATGCATGACCACCAGCACCCCGACGAAGCCGGCGACGATGGCCAGCACGCGATGCCAGCCAATCCATTCGCCGAGCAGCGGCCCGGCCAGCGCGGCGACCAGAAGCGGCGTAAGGAAGAAAATAGTCACGGTCTGATCGAGCTGCAGATATTTGAGCGCGATGAAATTGAGTCCCGTGGTCAGGATCATGAAGCAGGAGCGGATGACCTGAATGACGGGCTTGGCCGATCGGAGCGAGGGCCTGAGCGCGAACGGCCACAACACGACCGCGCTGAACACGACGTGACCGGCGAAGCGGAGCCACACCACTTGGCTCACCGGAACGCTCGCCTCGGCCACCAAATATTTTGCCGTGGCGTCGAGCGCGGCGAAGCAGACCGTGGCCAGCGCCATCAGGCCGATCGCCACGAGCCTTTTGCGGGCATCAATGTGGCGCGCATCGATTTCGGCATCTGAGGCGGGGCGGGTGGTCATTTCCCTGTGTGCACCAATGCTTGCGCGAGCGCCATCCGCCGATAAAAGGAGGAGCCGCATTTTGAGGAGAACAGCGTGGCTGACATTCGCGCCATGTGCGCCATCGGCCTGAGAGGGCAGCTGGGTCTGAATGGCCGGCTCCCGTGGGAGGGGAATAAGGGCCGCGAGTTTGTCGCCGACGTCGCCCGATTCTTCGAGGTGACACGCGGTCACGTCATCATCGCCGGACCCGCCACCATCGCCTCGATCCCGGCCTTCGCCTATGAGGACCGCACCATTTGCGAGATCCGCTCGAGCCACCACCCCGAAGAGGTCTTCGCCTGGTTTCCCGACCGCGTGGTCTATGTGGGCGGCGGCCCGCCGGTGTGGGACGTCTATGCGCCCTATATCCGTCACTGGGATATCAACAGACTGCCCTATGACGGGGAGGCCGACCGCTGGTTCGATCCCAACTGGCTGGTCGCCATGGAGAACGGTGACTGAGGCAGGCCACCTGCGGAATGCCAGATCACGCCTGATGAACTTCGCGCGAACGGGCCGAAATCGCCGTATTTCGTGTTTATTGCACCTGCGAAAAGGTGTTTCGCCTTGGGACAGCGAAGGCTAACATCTGCAAGCGACCGGGGGCGGGGCACCATCCGGTTTGCCGTTGATAAACCAAAATTTTCCTCCAACTTTAGGAATGCCCCGCGCTGACGGCTCGTAAGGAGATCGCCATAGCTGCCGCCGAACAAGACTTTACCGCCGAGCAGGTCGGCTGGCGCTTCGCGCTTGGCACCCTCATCCTGGTCGGCGCCTATGGCGCCTGGCCGCTGATTCCGTTGGTGGTGGCGGCCGATATCGAACCCGGCCTCAAGGCGGGCCTCTCGGGGCTGTTGGGCGCGACGCCCTTCTTGTCGAAGTTCATCGCCGTCACCGTGATGGGGCGCCCCGCCTACTATTTCCTGAAGCGTACGGTCTACGAGCGCCTTCGCCGCCGCTTCGCCGGAAACCCGGCCGAGTAATCCACAAGCAGTCCTACCGAACGGGCTTGCCGGGTCTTCTCCCGCGCCCTGGCGCCTCACGAAATGGTTAGCGCGTTCTCACGAAATGTGCCGGAGAGTTGAGTTCCGTGTGAGGCGTTTTGGGTGCTCTGTTCCTCGCATGAGGCAATCTTGCCTCAGCATTTGAGGAGTGACCCCCCATGAAGAAATTCCTGATCGCAGCCACACTGATCGGTGCCTTTGCGGCCCCCGCTCTGGCCATGAACAGCTTTTATATCGTCTTCGACAAGACCACCAAGAAGTGCTCGATGGCGCGCTCGGCCCCGAGCGACACCGAGAAGTTCAGCATGATGGGCACGTATGGCTCCGAAGCCGACGCCCACATGGCCATGAAGGGCATGACAGGCTGCAAGTAGCCCTGAACGGTCAGTCTCTGGACCGATACTTCAGTTGCACAGCCGCTCTCGTCGCGAGGGCGGCTGTGTTGCGTTTGGGCGCCAGCCGCCCGCCATGCTTCCCCACACCGTGTTCGGGGCAAATGAGCGCCCCGCCAGCGCCTTAATCTCCCGCCTGAGCATTTTGTCGGAACTTGAACGTGCTGCTCGCGTTTTCCTGACTATGGAAAGGAGTAAGCAATGATCAAATCGATTTTGGTGGCTGCCGGCCTATCGCTCGCGATTGTTTCGAGCGCCGCTGCCGTGACACCGCCCTCCAAGCCGGGCGCCGCGTCCTCAGACGTGGTGCAGGTTAAGAAGCGTTGGAACAACAATTGGAAATGGAACAAGAACAGGCACGGACGCCACGGCTACAATGAGCGCCATTACGGGCATCCGCCGCGCGGGTGGAATCGCTACGGCTACCGTCCCTGGGGTTGGCAGCGTCGTGGCTGCATCAGCATCGGACCGGTCTGGTACTGCCCGTAGGCTAGCAAGGCTGACATGACAAAGGGCCCAGCGCAGCGCGTCGGCCCTTCGTTTCGTTCGACAACGAAAAACCCCGGTCGGGTAAACCCGACCGGGGCTGGCATTTGCCGGAGAGATAGATCTTTGCAGGGCTATCTCGTCGTCAATTTAGCCGAGCTTCAACGGCTCCATAACGACGGCCTTCTCGTGGTGGCCGAAGCAGCCGCCGAGACCGATGGTTGCCGAGATGATGATGGCGCAGGCGATAAACAGACGCATTGGTTGGTCCCCCGTTTCTTTCTGTCGATTCTGTAGACGACTATATCGGCCTTTGCGGAGAAAAGCTGTGACATCTGGGTCACGCTTTGCTCCAAAAAAGCACAGGGCGCCAGTTTCGCCGACGCCCTGCAAAAAGGCCATTTTCTGGCTTTGAGTCGTGCCCAGAACCACCGCCGTGCCGGCTGGAGGTGTCCTGAAAGAGCACAACCCATTGATTTTTCAATGGTGAGCCCGTCGGGATTCGAACCCGAGACCCTCTGATTAAAAGTTAGATGCTCTACCGGCTGAGCTACAGGCTCTTAAGGCGACCATATGGGCCGGTAAGCCGGAGAGGTCAACAAAACACGGGGGGTTTCCTCTGAGCCCTGCGCCGCGGCCTTGGCGCATCCGGGCCCGGAAATCCGCCGTCGCGCTTCCAATCCAGTTTCAGTAAGGTCGCGCCCGATCCGAGGATTGGGACGGGGGGATCGGCCATGACCGGCAAACACATGAAGCGGAGCCTTGCGCGCTATTGGCCGCGGTTCCTGCTTGTCATTCCCTTCCTGCTCGTGGCTTGCGTGCCGTTCTACAATCGCATCGAGCCGACGCTCGCCGATATCCCGTTCTTCTATTGGTACCAGCTCGCCGCGATTCTGCTCGGCGCTACCGTGGCCATCACCGTCTACCTGCTGGAAGAATGGATCACGCCAACGACGGAGCAAGGATCCTCGGACCCCGATAGCGACATCGATGTGTCCGGCACGCCGGGGGACATCCTTTGAGCTTGAACGTCACGGCCGCCAGCGTCTTCGTGGCGCTGTTCGGGCTCGTCGCCTGGCTTGGCTTCGTCGCCGCCCGCTGGCGGAAAGCGGACCTCAACCAACTGCATGAATGGGGCCTCGGCGGCCGCCGCTTTGGCACCGTGGTCACCTGGTTCCTGCTCGGCGGCGATCTCTATACCGCCTACACGTTCATCGCGGTGCCGGCGCTGGTCTATGGCGCGGGCGCCATGGGCTTCTTTGCGGTGCCCTACACCATCCTGATCTATCCCATTCTCTTTCTGGTCTTTCCGCGGCTGTGGAAAATCGCCCATGAGCACGGCCATGTGACCGCGGCGGACTATGTGCGCGAGAGATTCGGAAGCCGGCCGCTCGCGCTCGCCGTGGCGCTCACCGGCATTATCGCCACCATGCCCTATATCGCCCTGCAGCTGGTCGGCATGGAAGTGGTCATCCACGCGCTCGGCTTCCCGGCCGACGGCTGGACCGGCCACCTGCCACTGATCATCGCCTTCATCGTGCTGGCCGCCTTCACCTATACGAGCGGCTTGCGGGCGCCGGCGCTGATCGCCGTGGTCAAAGACATGCTGATCTTCGTCACCATCTTCGCCGCCATCGTCATCATCCCGGCCAAGCTCGGCGGTTACAGCGCGATCTTTGCCAGCGTGCCGCCGGAGAAGCTGACTCTCACGCCGCCGTCAGGCGACAGTCTCGGCAGCTATAGCGCCTACCTCACCTTGGCGGTCGGCTCGGCGCTGGCGCTGTTCCTCTATCCGCACTCCATGACCGGTATCTTGAGCGCCTCGAGCGGCAAGGTGATCCGGCGCAATGCCGCGGCGCTGTCGGCCTATTCCTTCGTGCTGGGGTTGATCGCGCTGCTTGGCTATATGGCCATCGCCGCCCGTGTCGATAGCAACCCGCTCTACGCCGCGGGCTTCGCCAAACATGGCGCCAACTTCGCCGTGCCGGCGCTATTCCTCGACTCGTTCTCCTCGTGGTTCGTGGGCGTGGCGTTCGCCGCCATCGCCATCGGCGCGCTGGTGCCGGCCGCGATCATGTCGATCGCTTGCGCGAACCTGTTCACGCGCAATCTCTACAAGGAGTTCTGGAAGCCGCACTGCACCGATGCTGAAGAAGCGCGCATGGCGAAGATCGTCTCGCTTCTCGTCAAGGTCGGCGCGGTGGTGTTCGTTCTGGCGATCCCGAAGGCTTACGCTATCCAGCTTCAATTGCTGGGCGGCATTTGGATCATCCAACTCCTGCCGCCCATCGTGCTCGGCCTGTTCACCCGCGGCTTCAACGCCCACGCGCTCCTTCTCGGCTGGGCCGCCGGCACCGGCATCGGCACCTATATGGCGGCGACGCGCGGCTTCGTCTCCTCGATCTATCCGCTCGAGATCTTCGGTGTGACGCTGCCGGGCTACGCGGCCCTGTACTCCGTCCTGGTGAACCTTCTCGTGGCCGTGGCGTTGAGCCCGGTGCTCGATCGCCTGGCGCGGCGCGGGGTGGCGTCCGGGACGCGCTGATTCGTGCGGCGCCGGTCAGGTTCGGTTGACCTCGACCGCACCGCGATTCGCCGATAGGTTATTCATGTCGCGCTGATCTTCATGCGCCAGAGGGAGGGACTCAACATGGCAAGTCACAACCAGGGCAGCCGCACATTTCTCGCCATCGTCCTCGGTGGCATCGTGATCGGCCTCGTGATCGCTGCGTATTTCATGTACGGCGGCAAAGGCGAAATGGGTGCCACGATGGACGAGCCCGTCGCCGAGCAGCCAGCCGCGGCGCCAGAGGCGATGGAGCCCATGGAGACGGAAGCGCCGCCCGAGGAGATGCCGACGCAAGACGTCACGCCTCCCGACGAAATGTCCGACGAGCCGATGCCGGCCGACGAGACTCCGGCGGATGACGGCATGTCGGATGACGCGATGCCCGACGACGGCATGATGGACGACATGGCTCCGTCCGACGACATGGCTCCGTCCGACGAGATGCCGGATGAGGCCATGCCCGACGACGGGATGATGGATGACGGTATGATGGACGACAGCCCCGACGAGTCCAACGCACCGAACCCGTAAGCGCGACAATGAAAGAGGCGGCCGCGCCCCTATGAAAGGTTCGGCCGTCTCGACTTTGCGGGGGCTGAGGGTGGCGTGACTTGAGCGGTCGGCTGGTGGTGCCCGGGCGCCAATGGGCGGGCGGGCATGGCCAAACTCTAGGCAAGAGGCGGATGGGTCTATGCACAAAAGCGCTGGTCAGTGCACAAAAGAAGAGCCCCGGCGCGGGGAGTGCCAGGGCTCGTACGCAATACACAGAACGCACTAACGACCCAGACCGAACACAACTGGGCATCCGAAGAATGCCTATTGCCTGTGGCAGTTCTGTGACGTTTCCTTGTCAGTATCTTTAATAGCAACAAGCATTTGCGGGCGCTCTCTCACCCTTTATGGCGAAAAACCGCGAGTTCCTTGGGCGCTCTTCTCGCCGGCGGTTGCGCATGGGCCGGGAGTCTTGTGCGGTCGGGCACTGCATGCACAATGCTCGAAGTTTTTGCAGTGGCGCGAAGTAGCGAGGATTTTTAGATGCGGTGGCGCGGCCAGAGAGAAAGCCAGAATGTCGAAGACCGGCGCGGCGAGCGCCGCGGCTTCAGCTTTCCGTTTCCAGGCGGTGGCGGTGGCATGCGTTTTCCGAGCGGCGGATCCGCGCGCCGCGGCGGCGGCATCGGCATCGTCGGGCTCCTGATCATTCTCGGTCTGATGCTGTTCTTCGGCCTCGATCCCTCGGTCCTGATGCAAGGCGGTGGCGGCGGGGGCGGCGGCTTCCCCGACATTCAACTGCCGCAGTCGCGGCCCGATGCCACCAATTTTCCCACACCCGGCGGGCAAGGGACGGATATTCGGCGGCCAAAGACCGCCGGCGACGACGATCTCAAGAGATTCGTCGCCGTGGTGCTGGCCACCACCGAGGACAGTTGGGAGCAGACCTTTGAGCGCTTCGGCAAGCGGTATCGCGATCCCACGCTGGTGCTGTTCTCGGGCTCGGTGCGCTCGGCCTGTGGAACCGGCATGGCCGCCATGGGGCCATTCTACTGTCCCGGCGACGAGAAGGTTTACATCGACCTCGATTTCTATCGCGAGCTGAAGAACCGCTTCCGCGCGCCGGGCGATTTCGCGCAAGCCTATGTCATTGCCCATGAGGTCGGTCATCACGTGCAGAAGCTGCTCGGCATCGCCGACCAGGTCGAGGCGGCGCGGGGCCGGATGAGCAAGAGCGACGGCAATGCGTTGCAGGTCCGCATGGAGTTGCAGGCCGATTGCTTCGCCGGCATCTGGGCCAACCAAATGCAGGCGAGCACAGAGCTCATCGAGCCAGGCGACATCGACGAAGCGCTCGGTGCGGCGAGTGCCATCGGCGACGACCGCATCCAGAAGCAGACGCAAGGTTACGTCGTGCCGGACTCTTTTACCCACGGCTCGTCTGCCCAGCGCGTGCGCTGGTTCCGCCGCGGCTACGACAATGGAACCCTGCAAGTCTGCGACACGTTCAACACCGACAAACTCTGACTTTGGTCGGGGGCGAAGATTGCGCCGAGGACAACCCGGCTGAGACTGATGCAGAGGCGCCGATTAGGGCGTAGGCTTTTCGAACTTAAGGAGATTCGCAAAGCGGCGGGGTCTCTCACGTGTCGCCTTCACGTTGCATTTCGGCATGCTTGGGCGTTGCTCTTCTCGCGAGCGGCGCCGAATTTGCGCTTGGCGCGGACGACGTCATCGCTCTCGGCGCGGCCATCTCGCTCACCGGCAAATACGCGCTGAATGGCGCCAATACCAAGAACGGCTACGACCTGGCGGTCCGCCAGATCAACGACCAGGGCGGCGTCGACATCGGCGGCAAGCCCCACAAGCTTGAGATTCGCTATTACGACGACGAATCGACGCCGGCGCGCGCCATAGAGCTCGTCGAGCGGCTGATCCAGGACGATAAAATCAAATACATCCTCGGTCCTTACAGCTCCGGGCTCACCAAGGCGATCATGCCGATCGTCGAGCGGCACAAAGTGCCGATGGTCGAGGCCAACGGCGCCGCGCGGGAGCTGTTCACCAAGGGCAATCGCTACATCTTCGCGGTGCTGTCGACCTCCGATCAGTACCTGACGCCGGCCATCGAACTCGCCGCGCAGAACGCGGCCAAGCTCGGCAAGACGCCGCAAGAGTTGACGCTTGCCATGGCCACCGAGAACGACCCCTTCGCCCAGGACGTGCGCGCCGGCGTTCTTGCCGACGCGGAGCGCCATGGCATCAACTGCGTGATCGACGACCAGTTGCCGCCCGAGCTCGACGATATGTCGGTGACGCTCACCAAGGTGAAGGCGCTTAAGCCTGATATTCTCGCGGTCTCCGGCCACGAGAAGGGTGCGCTCACCGCCGCCACCCAGATCGAGGGCTTGGACGTCAACGTTCCGGTGATTGCGCTCACCCATTGCGACTCGGCGCAGCTCGCCAAGAAGCTGCCGAAGGCGGCCGAGTACGTCTTTTGCGCGGAGCAGTGGAACCACACGCTGCGCTACCGGGGCGAGTTGTTCGGCTCGGCGGCGGATTTCGCCGAGCTCTTCGAGAAAGTCTACGGCTATGAGGCGCCGTATCAGGCGGCCCAGTCGGCCGCCGCGGTCTATGTCTTCGCCGATGCCTTCGCCCGCGCCCAGAGCCTCGATCCGGAGAAAGTCCGCGACGCCATCGCCGCGACCGATTTGACGACCTTTTACGGGCCGATCAAGTTCGACGCTACTGGCAAGAACATCGCCAAGCCGATGATTTTGACCCAGATCGTCGACGGCAAATACGTCGTGGTCTATCCGGAAAAATGGGCGACCGGAAAGCCGGTCATCCCGCGCCCGAGCCAGTGATCTGTCGACGGTCCCGCGCAGGCTTTGTAAGCATCCTTTTTGTAGCGGGCAGGCTGGCGCAGGCGGCGAACGCCGTTGAGCTTCTCGACGATGCGGCGATGGGCCCGGCTGGTTCTCGGCGGTTAGCCGAAGGAATTAGAGGGCGTCGCCCGCGTAGACCGTGGCCGCGCAAGGCCGGTCGGCTTTCTTGAACAGGCTGCACGCGCCCTCGGCGTCTTGTGCATTGGCAAACGGACCGGCGATCAGCCGCCATTTCTTGTCTGGCGCCAGCACGCGGCGCGGCTGCAGCCCGGCGACGAGGGCCGCATGCTTGGTCAGGAACTCGCGCCACAGAGGCCGCAAGTCATTGCGCTGGGACACGGTCCCGATCTCGATGCCATAGCGGGTCGAGCCGTCATTGGCGGTTTGGGGCAGGGTGACGGGATCGAATGCCGCGATCTCCACGTCTTCTGCCGGGGCCGGAGCCTCCGCCGCGGTGTCGGATGCATCGTCGGTGTCGGGCTCAGGCTGGGGCGCCATCGGCGCGGCGGCAACCGCTGGCGGATCGAAGACGACGGGCGCATCGACGGTCACGGGGGCGTCGACGACGGCAGGCGCCGGGGCTATCGGTTCGGGGTCAGGGGCTGGCGGCGCCGCCGTCACCACCGGCGGCGGGGCCTCAGGTTCGGGCGATACGGGCTCAGGCGCCGCTTCCACGACTTCGGTCTCGACCTCGGTTTCGTCGACCTCAACCTCTTCGACGGGATCCGGCTCTGGCGCGGGTTCGGCGGCGGGCGGGTCGGCTGGCGCAGGCAGCGCCGCGACGGGGGCCACATAATCCTCGGCCGCCTGCAGCCGCGTATCGATCGCCGCCATCTGCTGCGACATCGCGCGCAGCGAGTCCTTCAGCTTTGCGGTGTCGGCGGCGCTGAGCGGGCCGTCTCCCGCGGGGATATCAGCCGTGCCGCCGGCAATCGCGCTCAACCGGACGGTGGGGGCGCCAAGGGCCGCCGGATCGGTGAACAGAGTGAACAGATACAGGCTGGAGAATCCGGCCAAAACGATCCAGAAAAAGGCGAAGATACCTCGCGACCAATTCCGCGCGCCGGTTCGGCGACTTTTCAAGTCCATGGGGATTCGAGCCTCCGAATGCGTAGTTTGGCCGCAAAAGCGACGCCAATAGGGCTTCCGCCCGGTTTGCGATGCCGCTTGTTTGGGAGATTACTCACTCTGACCGCACGGTCAATTTCCGCGTGGCGATCTGGCCCTTTCCCGCCAAGCAGGGCGGTGGCCCTGGACGGCGCTTTGGACTAGACAGTCCGCGTTTAGGGAAAGTTGGTACAGCGGTGCGATCTTCGACCCCGCGCAACAGGCAACGACCATAACCCGCATGACGCAAGCATCTTCTCTCGCCATCGTCCTCGCCGCCGGCAAGGGCACGCGAATGAAATCGGCAGTCCCTAAGGTGCTGCACCGGATTGCCGGTGCGCCCATGCTGGCCCATGTGCTGCGCGCAGGCGCCGCCGCAGGTCTCGGGCGATCGAGCGTGGTCGTCGGCCCCGGCATGGACGAGGTTGGCGCCGCAGGGCTTGCGGTCGCACCTGAGCTTGACGTGTTCGTCCAGCCCGAGCAGCTGGGCACGGCGGATGCGGTCAAGGCGGCCGCCCCGGCCTATGAGGGCTTCGACGGGCCGGTGCTCGTGCTCTATGGCGACACGCCGCTTCTGCGCGCCGAGACGTTGAAAGCGGTCTTGGGCGAGCTTGAAGCCGGTGCCGATCTCGTGGTGATCGGTTTCGAGGCGGAAGATCCGACCGGCTATGGCCGCTTGCTGTTCGACTCTCATGGTCGGCTCGCCGGCATCCGCGAGGAGAAGGATGCGAGCACCGCCGAGCGGGCGCTGACGCTCTGCAATTCCGGCATCATGGCGTTTCGCGCGAGCAAGACGCTGCAATCCCTTCTCGCACGAATCGGCAACGACAATGCCAAGGGCGAGTTCTACCTGACCGACGCCGTGGCGTTGGCGCGGGAGAGCGAACTCCAGGCGCGCATCGTCCTGTCCAATGCGGAGGAGGTGCTCGGCGTGAACTCCCGCGCTGAGCTTGCCACCGCGGAAGGGGTGATGCAGCGGCGCCTGCGCAGCGCCGTCATGGCGGGCGGCGCTACCCTGGTTGCGCCCGATACGGTGTTCTTCAGCTTTGACACGTCGGTCGGCAAGGACGTGCTGATCGAGCCCAACGTGGTGATTGGCCCTGGTGTGACCATCGACGACGGCGTCACCATCAAAGCCTTCTGCCACATCGAAGCGGCGACCATCGGCCCGGGCGCCACCGTCGGCCCGTTCGCGCGGCTGCGGCCTGGTGCGGCGCTTGCGAGAGAAGCCCATGTCGGCAACTTCGTCGAGATCAAGAATTCGCAACTTGCCGAGGGCGCCAAGGTTAACCATCTCACCTACATTGGCGATGCGACCGTCGGCGCGAAGGCTAACATCGGCGCCGGCACCATCACCTGCAATTACGACGGCTTCGCCAAGCATCGCACGGAGATCGGCGCCGGGGCTTTCATCGGCTCCAACAGCTCGCTCGTGGCGCCGGTCAAGATCGGCGACGGCGCCTATGTCGGGTCGGGCAGCGTCATCACCAAGGACGTGCCGGCCGATGCACTCGCGGTGACCCGGCCGCCGCAGGAGACGCGGGAGGGCTGGGCCGCCAAGGTGCGGGGGCGGCGCAACCGGACCAAGTCCGAATAGTCGCGGGCCACACCGAAGCCACGCAATAAAGGGACACAGCTCGTGAATTGCGACGCAGCGCTCGTGCATTTAGGCAAGAAACAGGGTTCGAGGGAGTAGGGGACAATGTGCGGCATCGTTGGTGTCCTTGGTAAGGGACCGGTGGCGGAACTGCTTGTCGATGCGTTGAAGCGCCTCGAATATCGCGGCTACGATTCCGCCGGCGTGGCGACGCTGGAGAACGGCCGGCTGGAGCGGCGGCGCGCCCAAGGCAAGCTGCGCAATCTCGAAGAGCTGCTCAAAGTCCGGCCGCTCCATGGCGATACCGGCATCGGCCACACGCGCTGGGCCACGCACGGCAAGCCGAACGAGGCCAACGCCCATCCGCATATGACCGATGATGTTTCGCTGGTCCATAACGGCATCATCGAGAACTTTCGCGAGCTGAAGGCCGAGCTCATGGCCGAAGGCGCGCCGTTCTCGAGCGACACCGACACCGAGGTCATCGCCCATCTCATCACCCGGGAGCTGCGTGCCGGCAAGGACCCGGTCGCCGCGGTGTTCCAGATCCTGAGCCGCCTCCAAGGCGCGTTCGCGCTCGCCATGATCTTCCGCGGTTACGACAACCTGATGATCGCGGCCCGCCAGGGCAGCCCGCTCGCCATTGGCTACGGCGACGGCGAGATGTTCGTCGGTTCCGACGCCATTGCGCTCGCGCCGTTCACCGACAAAATTTCCTATCTGGAAGACGGCGATTGGGCCGTCATCACCAGGGAAGGCATCGCCATCCGCGACCGGGCCGGCGCCGCCGTCGAGCGGCCCATCGCGCGCTCGCTCGCCGCCGGCCTCGTCGTCGACAAGGGCAACTACCGGCACTTCATGGCCAAGGAAATTCATGAGCAGCCGGAAGTCGTCGGCCATACGCTGGCGAGCTATCTCGACCTCGCCACATACCAGGTCGACATGCCGGCGCTTCCCGTCGACTTCGCGCAGGTCGGACGCATCTCGCTCTCGGCGTGCGGCACCGCGTTCTACGCCTGCCTCGTCGCCAAATATTGGTTCGAGCGATGGGCCAGGCTTCCCGTAGATGTCGATATCGCCTCGGAGTTCCGCTACCGCGATTCTACGATGGAGCAGGGCGGCGCGGCGCTGTTCGTCTCACAGTCGGGCGAGACCGCCGACACGCTGGCATCGCTGCGGTACTGCCGTGAGCAAAACCAGCGCGTGCTGTCCATCGTCAACGTGCAAGAGTCATCCATCGCGCGGGAGTCCGACGCGGTGCTGCCGACGCTTGCCGGCCCGGAGATTGGCGTCGCCTCCACCAAGGCCTTCACCTGTCAGCTCACGGTGCTGGCCTGCCTCGCCATCGCCGCCGGCAAGGCGCGTGGCGTGATCGGGCCCGAGCGCGAAGCCGAGCTGGTCAAGGCGCTGGTCGAGGTGCCGCGCCACATGGCGACCATCCTCCACGACGAAACGCCTTACGAGGCGCTTGCCCATAGTCTGTCGAAGGCGCGCGACGTGCTGTATCTCGGCCGCGGCTCGAGCTACCCGATCGCGCTCGAAGGGGCGCTCAAGCTGAAGGAGATCTCCTACATCCACGCCGAAGGCTACGCGGCGGGCGAGCTGAAGCATGGCCCGATCGCGCTAATCGATGAGGAGGTGCCGGTGATCGTCATCGCGCCGCGCGACGATCTCTTCGACAAGACCGTCTCCAATATGCAGGAGGTCGCCGCGCGCGACGGCAAGATCGTGCTGGTCAGCGACGCCGACCCGGCAAGCACGGGTTGCGCGGTGCAGACAATGCTGCCGGTGCCCGCCGTCCATCCCTTCGTGACGCCCCTCGTTTATGCGGTCCCGGTTCAACTTATCGCGTATCATACGGCGGTATTCATGGGCACGGACGTGGACCAGCCCCGAAACCTCGCAAAATCCGTGACTGTGGAATAGGCTACAGCCTCGGATTTGCCTGAATTCTTTGCTTGAGCAAGACCATGGCGGATCATCGGAAGACCTTCCGGCCGCGCCGTCTTGCTTTCGGCGGGCGCCTTCTTCCGCGCGGCCGTCTTTTCGGCGCTGCGCTGGCGCTGCTTGGCGCGCTCAGCCTGGCGCATGCCCAGGACGCCGGCCTCAAGAGCGGCGCCGCCTCGCTTGCCGCGGGCAAGTACGAGACCGCGGTGCGCCAGTTCTCCGCCACCGTCAACGACGAGGACGCCACGCCGGGCCAGGCCGCCAAGGCCCTTTATTTGCGGGGCATCGCCTATCGCAAGCTTGGCGAACAGGGCCGCGCCATCGCCGATCTGGGTGCCGCGATCTGGCTTGGGCTGCCGGCCTCGGACAAGGTCACGGCCCTGGTCAATAAGGGGCTCGCCTATAAGGCGGCCGGCCAATCGAGCCAAGGCGATGCCGAAATTGCTTTGGCCCGCAAGGCGTCGAGCTCCAGCGAGGTCGATAAAATCATCGCCGAGGCCGGCGGCGCCGTGGTCGCCAGCGCCGATGTGTTGACGGAGGCCAGCCCCGGCGGCGAGTCTGCTTCGAGCTCCAGCGTCTGGAGCCGGCTGGTGCCGAGCTTCGGCGGCGGCGCGGCCAGCCCGCCACCGCCGGCACCTGCAGCGTCAGAGCCCGCCGCGTCAGAGCCTGCCTCGACCAGGACAGCCACGGCGGCGCCCGCAGCCGGCTGGGACGCCTCCGTGACCGACGAGACGTCGGAGCCGCGTGGCAACAGCGTAAGTCGTTGGTTCGGCTCGCTTTCCGCCGACAGCACGCCGTCACCGGCCCCTGGTGCGGCCCCGGCCGCTCCGGCGCCGGCGCCCAGGACCACTGCGGCGCCCAAAACCGCCGCGGCGCCCCCGTCAGCGGCGAGCTGGGCCGCCAACACGGAAACAACCAAGGTCGCATCGGAGGGTTCGAATAGCGGGACCGGCATCGGGCGCTGGTTCTCGCGGTCGTCGGACGAGGCGCCAAGCGCCCCGGCCGCCCCTGCGGCAGCGAGTGGCCCGGGCTATCACGTGCAACTCGCCAACAGCCGCTCGCAAGCCGAGGCCGAGGCGCTGTGGAAGCAGGTCTCGGGCGCCAACCGGCAGCTCGCGAGCGCCGCGCCGCGGATCGAGAAGGTGGACATCGGCAGCTTTGGCACTTTCTACAGTCTCAAAATCGGGCCCTTCTCCAATCAGGCGGAAGGCACCAAGTTATGCAATTCGTTGAAGCGAAGCGGCACCGATTGCTCCGTCGTCTCGCCGGACGGGCCTTAGTTTGAAGACAGGCTTGGCCGGAAACTGGGCTTGCCAGCGCGTTTGCATTCGGCCATGCCTCACATCTGTAAGCCGGGCGTGCTAGGAACGGCCGCCATCGAACGGTGTTATCCCAAGCGTCCCTATTTCCCCTGTCATTTCCCAGAGCCGCATGACCGCTAAAGACCCACAGACGAACGATTCCAACCCGACTCCCGAGACGCCAGGCCAGCCGGACGACCCGCTCGGTCTGTTCGGCGCGTTGGAGCCCACCTCATCGCATTTCGGCGCGCGGCTGCGCGGCTATTTCCTGACCGGACTGATCATCGTCGGCCCAGTGGCGATCACCATCTACGTGGTCTGGTGGTTCATCAATCTGGTCGACGGCTGGGTGAAGCCGCTGATTCCGGAAGCCTACCTTCCGGAGAACTATCTGCCCGTCAATGTGCCGGGCGTCGGGCTCATCGTCGGCATCTTGGCCCTAATGGTCATCGGCGCGCTCACCGCCAATCTGTTCGGCCGGACCATCGTCGCCTATGGCGAGATGATGCTCGACCGCATGCCCGTGGTGCGCGGCGTCTACCGGCTGTTGAAGCAGATCTTCACCACCGTATTCTCGAAGACCGGCACTTCATTCAAGCGCGTCGGCCTCATCGAGTTTCCCCGACGCGGTCTCTACGCCGTCGTGTTCGTCTCCGGCGATCCTCCGGCCGAGGTGAAGGACAAGATTGGCAACGGCGAGAAGCTGATGACCGTATTCATGCCGAACGCGCCCAATCCGACCACGGGCTTCGTCCTCTTCATGCCGGCGAAGGACGTGACCTTGCTCGACATGACCATCGAGGATGGCGCCAAGCTCGTCGTCTCGGCCGGCCTTGTTGCCCCGCCACAGGATGCGCCCAAAGCGCTCGCCGACAACGGCACCGCCACGAAGCCTGTCCCCGAGGAAGAGCCTGTCGTCTAGGCGTGGGCTTGTTCGGATTCGGCCCATCGTCGGCGGCGCGTCCGTGTAGATCGAAATGTCAGGCCATGTCATGATCCGGGCATGGACCTAGGACCCACGAAAACCCCGTCCAAGCTTGGCGGGTTCTCTTCCAAAAAGCTCGCGTTCCTTGCCGTCGCCTGTCTGGTTCTTGTTGTGGGCATCGGCCTTCGCCTGGGCCATTATTTTGGCGAGCCGGACGGGAAGGAGACAGCGCCGGTTGCGGTCGACGCCTCGCCGCCCGAGGGCGCCACGGCGCCCGAATCCGCCACGGGACCCAAGGTTCCTGTGCTCCCCGAGGTCCCTGCGCTCCCCGAGGCCGCCACGGCACCCGCGGTGGAAACGACCGCCGAACCTGTTCCCGAGACGCCGCCCGCCGCGCAGGAAGCCACAACCGCTCCGAGCGAACCGGTCGAGCAGGCCGGCGATGCCGCCGAGCAGCCCGCCCCGGATGGCGCCGCGGCCGAGCAGGCCGAGACGCCACAGCCAGGCGACGGCATGATCCTCGTTGCCAGAAGGCCGGTCGAGTTGCTGGCGGACCCGTCCCCCTCTGCGACGGTCATGTTCGGCTTTCCGGCGGGCCGGCCCTTCCGCGTGATCGGTCACGAGGGAGGCTTTGCCCATATCAAGGACTTGAGAAGCGGTGCGACCGGCTGGATCGATGAAGCCGCGCTCGCGCCGCCGCCGCCGCGGGCGCCGGCTGTCGCGGCACCCTCGCAAGCCAAGCCGGCTGCAGGGGGCCAGAAGTCTTCAACGGCGTCGTCCAATCCGAAGCCGAAAGCGACAAAGGACGAGACTTCGGTTGCCGACGAGTCCGCGCCGGCCATCGAGCCGCGCAAGCGTCCTGGCTTGTTCGGCGGCGGCGGCCTCTTTGGCGGCCT
>Ga0075530_1000302_pt1 | contig 22915 bp, 22 predicted proteins | sample NGEPerD_2_FD_75101 | JGI IMG/M metagenome (GOLD analysis project Ga0075530, IMG submission 75101) | Arctic peat soil microbial communities from the Barrow Environmental Observatory site, Barrow, Alaska, USA - NGEE PermafrostL1-D | ecosystem: Environmental > Terrestrial > Soil > Wetlands > Peat ... | reverse complement strand
GTAGCGCTCGATCTCCTCGCGCGCCGCCGGGCGCTTGAACGGCTTGTTGAACGCGCGATAGGCGCCCTGGGAGAAGTCGGGATGCGCAGCATCCAGTGTGCGCCGGAACTCGGCGTACCGGGGGCCGACGATGAACGGGTTGTCAGTGCAGTAGGCGGTCTCGACGCCCGCGTTGCCCAGCAGCTCGGTGAAGATCGGCTGGTGGTCGCCGATCGGGGTCCATCCCGGCTCGGGCGGCAGCGGCGGCGAAATCACCCAGTCGCGGAAGGGAAAGCCGCGCTGCCCGGTGAGCACCGCCCGCCTGCAGGGTCCGGTGGGCATCGCCTCGGGCACCGCGAGGTTGAAGCGCAGCCCGCCCTTGGCGAGCGCGTCGATGTTCGGCGTCTCGGCGATCGAGTCGCGGTTGTAGGCCCCGATGAAGTCGGCCCGCGTGCTGTCGGTGAGGATCATCAGCACGTTGGGGCCGTCCCCGTCCCTGGTGAGCTCGGTCTCGAAGTCGTCGGTGGCGCAGCCGGCCGCCCCCAGCGACAGTGCTCCGGCTCCGCCGGCCTTCAGGACGTCCCTTCGCGTGAAGCCTCGTCGCGCCATGCTCTCCAGGTGGGGTTCGGGCCGGCGCGGAGGGTAGCGAAGCGCCCCGCCGGGCCGGCTAGGAGGAGGGCCTGGTGATGCGCACGCGCACGGCCCCGTCGGGGCGCCCTGCGGGCGGTACGAGCGCCTGACCCGGCGGCTGGTAGCGCACCAGCTCGGCCTTGCCGGCGCGGCGGACGCGCTCGAGCTCTGCCTCGAGCTGCTCGCGCATGCGCTCGCTGTGGCGCTCGAGGTTGGCCATGCGGCGGCGTATGCGCAGGATCTCGCCCTCCAGCTCGAACACCCTCTCCACGCCCGCGAGGTTCATGCCCATCTCGCCGGTGAGCTCCTGGATCCGCCGGAGGCGCTCCACGTCCTCGGCCGAGTAGAGCCGGGTGTTCTTCGGGGAGCGTTGCGGGCTGATCAGCCCCCGTGCCTCGTAGATGCGCAGCGTCTGCGGGTGCATGCCGGCCAGCTCGGCGGCCACCGAGATCATGTAGACGCCGCGGTCGCGTGCGCTCTCGGGGCTCACGACCCGCTCTTCCTGAGGATGCCCGCCCGCGGGTTGTCGTCGATCACCGTGGCCAGCTCGTCGACCACCTCGCGCTGCTCGTTGGACAGCGTGCGGGGAACATCGATGGACAGGCGATAGTGGATGTCGCCGCGGCCCTTGCCGCCCAGGCGCGGCGGGCCCTCCCCGCGCAGGCGCTGCACGGTGCCGTGCTGGGTGCCCGGGGGGACGCGAATGCGCTTGGTCCCGTTCAACGTGGGCACCTCGATCGTCGCGCCGCGGATGGCCTCGGGGATGGTCACGGGCACCTCCACCTCGAGATTGTCGCCCTTGCGGCGGAAGAGATCGGAGTCGCTCCCGCGGGTGACCACGTACAGGTCGCCGGGCGGGCCGCCCCGGCGACCGGGCTCGCCCTTGCCGGCCAGCCGGACGCGGCTGCCGTCGCGCACGCCCGCGGGAATGTTCACGCGGTAGCGCTTCACCTGGCGCGTGACGCCCGATCCGTTGCAGGTGGCGCACGGGTCGGTGATCTCGGTGCCCGTACCGCCGCAGTTACGGCACGGCTGGGAGATGGAGAACAGCCCCTGCGACTCGGCCTCCACTCCGCGGCCGTGGCAGCGACTGCACACCTTGGGAACGGTGCCGGGCTTGGCGCCGGTGCCGTGGCAGGTGGGGCAGGGCGCGGCCACGGCCACACTCACCGGCACCTGGGCTCCCTCCATCGCCTGCTCGAAGGAGATGTGAACGTCGGTCTCGAGGTCACGTCCGCGCTCGCCCGTGGACCGCTGCGTGCCTCCGCCCGCCGGCCCGCCGCGGTTGAAGAGGTCGGAGATGATGTCGCCGAAGCCGCCCCGGAACGCGCCAGGATCGAATCCACCGCCGCCTCCGAAGCCGCCGCCGAAGATCCCGCCGCCCGAGTCGTACGCGCGCCGCTTCTCGGAGTCCGAGAGCGTCGAGTAGGCCTCCTGGACCTCCTTGAAGCGCTCCTCGGCAGCCGAGTCGCCCGGGTTGCGGTCAGGGTGGTACTGCCGCGCGAGCTTGCGGTAGGCCTTCTTGACGTCGTCGTCCGTGGCGCTCTTCTCGACGCCCAGGACCTCGTAGGGGTTCTTCACTGCGGGCATGGCCGGCTCGCTCTCCTAACCCGATACGACCACGCGCGCAGGACGGAGCACCGAGCCGTTCGCCCGGTAGCCCTTCTCCACCACGTCGATCACCACGCCCGGATCGCCGTCCTCGGCGGGCCGGGTGGATAGCGCCTCGTGGAAGGTGGGGTCGAAGCGCTCGCCCGCGGGGTCGAACTGCTCCACCCCGTTGCGCTCCAGCAGGGCGAGCAGCTCGGAGTGCACCAGCCGCACGCCGCCCGCCAGGTGCTCCTCGGCCTCGCCGGCCGAGGCCAGGGCGCGTTCGAGGTTGTCGACCACCGGGAACAGCCCGGCGACCACGCCCGTCTTCGCCCGCTGGCCGGCGACCGCGGCCTCGCGGGCCGCCCGCTTGCGGAAGTTCTCGAAGTCGGCCTGAGTGCGCTGCGCCAGCGCCAGGTACTCGTCGCGCTCGCGCTCGAGCGCCTCGACCGGATCCTCGGGCTCGGCAGGGGCCTCGTCCTCCGGAGCCTCCTGGGGCTCCTGGGGCTCCGGAGCGGGCTCGTCCTGTCGACTGCCTGTGCCCTCCGAAGGCGGAGGATCGACCCTCGACTGTCGACTCTTGCGCCCGACCCGCTCCCCTTCCTCGCGGAGCTCATCGCGCACGACGCGCTCGTTGGGCCTGGGGCGCCCCCCCACTAGCGGCTCTCCTCGCCGTCCACAACCTCGGCGTCCACGACCTCTTCCTCGTCCTCGGAGGAGGCCGAGCCGTCGGCCGCCGCACCGTTGCCGGCGGTCGCATCGTCGGCGGCCTGCGCCTGCGCCTGCGCGTACATCTGCTCGGACACCTGGTGGAATGCGGTCTGCAGGGCCTCGGTCTTGGCGCGGAGCTCGCCGGCGTCCTCGGACTCCAGCGAGCCGCGGACGTCGGCGATCGCCGCCTGGATGTTCTCCTTGGCGGAGTCGTCCACCGAGTCGCCCAGCTCCTCAAGCTGCTTGTCGGCCTGGTACGCGGCGTTCTCCGCCTCGTTGCGCGCCTCCACCAGCTCGCGCTGGCGGCGGTCGTCGTCGGCGTGGGTCTCGGCGTCCTTGACCATCCGCTCGACCTCTTCGTCAGCGAGGCCCGAGCCGGCCTTGATCTCGATCTTCTGCTCCTTGCCGGTGCCCAGGTCCTTGGCCGACACGTTCACGATGCCGTTGGCGTCGATGTCGAAGCCGACCTCGATCTGGGGCACGCCGCGGGGAGCGGGCGGGATGCCGGTGAGTTGGAACTTGCCCAGCGACTTGTTGTGCTGGGCCATCTCGCGCTCACCCTGAAGCACGTAGACCTCCACGCTGGTCTGGTTGTCCTCGGCAGTCGAGAACACCTCGGACTTGCGCGTGGGGATCGTGGTGTTGCGCTCGATGAGCTTGGTCATCACGCCGCCCTTGGTCTCGATGCCCAGCGTCAGCGGGGTCACGTCGAGCAGGAGCACGTCCTTGACGTCGCCGGCGAGCACGCCGGCCTGGATTGCGGCACCCACGGCCACGACCTCGTCGGGGTTCACGCCCCGGTGCGGGTCCTTGCCCGTGAGCGTCTTGACCTTCTCCTGCACGGCGGGCATGCGGGTCATGCCGCCCACCATCACGATGTGGTCGATCGAGTCGCCGGTCACCGAGGCGTCTTTCATGGCCTGCTTGACCGGAGCATCGATGCGGCCCAGCAGCTCCGCTACGAGCTCGTTGAGCTTGGCGCGGGTGATGCGCTGGTTGAGGTGCTTGGGCACCGAGTCCACCGCGGTGATGAACGGCAGGTTGATCTGCGTCTCCTGCGCGGAGGACAGCTCGGCCTTGGCCTTCTCGGCCTCCTGGTAGAGGCGCTGAAGGGCCATCTTGTCCTGGGACAGGTCCACGCCCTCGGCCTGCTTGAACTCGTCCACAAGCCAGTCGACGATCTTCTTGTCGAAGTTGTCGCCGCCCAGGTGGTTGTCACCCGCGGTGGCCTTCACCTCGAACACGCCGTCGCCGATCTCGAGCACGGAAACGTCGAACGTGCCGCCGCCGAGGTCGAAGACGAGGATCGTCTGGTCGGTGTTCTCCTTGTCGAGCCCGTAGGCCAGCGAGGCCGCGGTGGGCTCGTTGATGATGCGCTTCACGTCCAGCCCGGCGATCTTGCCGGCGTCCTTGGTGGCCTGGCGCTGGTCGTCGTTGAAGTAGGCCGGCACGGTGATCACCGCGGCGTCGACCGTGTCGCCCAGGTAGGCCTCGGCGTCGGCCTTCAGCTTCTGAAGGGTCATCGCGCTGATCTCGGGCGGCGAGTACTCCTTGTCGTCCACCTTGATCCGGGCGTCGCCGTTGGGCCCGCGGACGACCTGGTAGGGGACGATCGTCTCCTCCTCCTTGACCTCGGCCTCCTTGCGGCCCATGAAGCGCTTGATGGAGAAGATGGTGCGCTCGGGGTTGGTCACCGCCTGGCGCTTGGCCGGCGCGCCCACCAGGCGCTCGCCGCCCTCGGTGAAGGCGACCACGGAGGGCGTGGTGCGCGCGCCCTCGGCGTTCTCGATGACGGTCGGCTCACTGCCGTCCAGCACTGCCATGGCCGAGTTCGTCGTGCCAAGATCGATTCCGATGGTCTTGCCCATCGTTGCGGCTCCTTTGCTTAGAGTTCAATTGCTGTGGGAGAAAATCTGAGTCTTAGTATGGCAGATCGTTTCTCAGACCCGGCGGGGGTCTCCATTGCTGCGGAGCCCTTCGGGGCGCAGGATTCACAGGCCCTGCTCGCCGAACAGAGCAGCGAGCATGCGCGGGGAGCCGGGCCGTGAAGCCGGCGGAGCTGCGGTCGACCTGCCTGGCCCACCCCGGCAGCGGGGAGGAATTCCCGTTCGGGCCCGAGACCTCGGTGTTCAAGGTGGCGGGCAAGATGTTCGCGCTCAGCCCACTTGGCTCGCCGCCGCTGCGGGTGAGCCTGAAGTGCGAGCCTGGTCTGGCCGAGGAGCTGCGCGCCGCCTACGAGGCGATCGGGCCGGGCTACCACCTCAACAAGCGCCACTGGAACACGGTCGAGGTGGTCGGTGTGCCCGCCAAGCTGCTGCGCGACATGATCGAGGACAGCTACGACCTGGTGGTCTCGGCCCTGCCGCGTAGGACCCGCGAGCAGCTGGGCTGGGCCGCGGAGGAGTAGCGCACCGTGGGGAGGCTCCTACGGCGGATTGGCGCGACTGTCTGTCGGGTGATGTTGGTGTTGGGATGCGGCATGGCCGGGGGCAGGGACCTTTGATAGTGAGGGCGGCTGGGAGCGGGCACGGCCCGGAGGGCCGCGGCCGGTCCCAACGGCGTATGCGGGGATCGGTGTGAGGAGGCGGCCGTGGGTGCCGATCGGGGTGCTGGTGGTCGCGGGCTTGGTGATGTTGCAGCAGGAGCTTCGGTCGGGCTCACCGGGCGGGGATCGGGGGGCGGCGGCCAAGAGCGATGAGGTTGTGCGGGTCGTCGATGGAGACACCGTGGTGTTGCGCGCGGCTGGGAAGAGCAGGCTGATCGGGGTGGACACGCCAGAGGTCTTTGGCGGCCGGGAGTGCTTCGGTCGCGAGGCGTCGGTGTTCGCGAGGCGGCTGCTGCGCCCGGGGCTGCGGGTGGCGGTTGAGCGCGACGTGGAGGAGCGCGACCGGTATGGGCGGACGCTGGTCTACCTGCGGCTTCCGGATGGCCGGTCGTTCAACGAGCTGCTCGTGGCCGAGGGGTTCGCGGTGACGCTGACGATCCCGCCGAACGTGCGGTATGCCGAGCGCTTCCGCGAACTCGCCGCCCGGGCCCGTGAGCGCGCGGCCGGACTGTGGTCCTCGCGCGCGTGTGACGGGGACCCCGATCGCCCAGTGGGGTAGGCGCAGCCCCCGGAGCCATCGCGGCGAGCGCGGCGCGGCCACTGGTTCGCGCTGCTGCGAAGCAATAGCGAGACCCCAGCCCGCCTCCCGCGTCAGCGAAACGAAGGGCGCGGCCTAAACGGGCCGCTCGCGTGACGCAATACCCAACCAGGCCCGCTCCGCCACGAATCCGGTGCAAGGGTGACGCCGGCTTCCACCCGCCCACAATCGCTCTGGGCACCAGCCGCGCCGCGGCGCCCTGGGACGCCGGGGCGCCTGCCGCTGAGAGTCAGGCCGCGGCGGGCGGCGGATCGAGGCGATCCAGGCGGTCGAGGACCTTGAGCAGGGCGCTGCGCCCCGCCCTGCTCTCCTCGCGGCCCTCCACGCCCTGGCGCTCCAGCTCGTCGTTGAGCCGGCTCAGCTCTCGTGCCTGTTCCCTCCCCGTCCGGTCAACGCGAAGGATCATCTGCCTCGAGAACTCGCGCAGCTCGGTGACCTCGACGCGGTGGAACTCGCGCGTGAGTCGCATCTGCTCCTCGATGCGATCCATCAGCTCGTTCCCACGCTCCATCAGCTTGTTGCCACGCTCCATGTGGGCGTCGATGCGCTCGAGGATGTCGCGATCGGCCATACCTGGATTCTGCCACGGCAGCAGTGACGCGAGCGCACCCGGCGGTCACGATTCCGCGACATCCCCGCAACGACTCACCCCTCCGGCAGCGGGCGCGGCGCGCGAAGCCGAGGGACCAGCTCCACCGCCACGATCGCCGCCAGTATCAGCGCCGCCCCCAGCAAGGACACGGCGGACAGCCGCTCGTCGGCCAGCAGCCACCCGAAGAAGCCGGCGAAGGCCGGCTCGCTCGCAAGGATGAGCGCGGTACGGGCGGGAGAAGCGTGCTGCTGGGCATAGGTCTGGATGAAGAAGCCCAGCGCGCTGGCCACCAGCGACGTGACGATCAGCGCCGAGAAGACCGTCGACCCCTCAGGCGCCTCCAGGTCCCCGGCCACGCCGCCGATCGCAAGGCTGATCGCCCCGCACAAGGCGAGTTGCACCGCCACCAGAGCGCCCACGTCGTACTTCCGCACTGCGCGCGAGGTGACGAGGATGTGGCCCGCGAAGGCGAATGCGCACAGCAGCACGAGGCCGTCGCCGCGCGCCTGGAAGTCGCCCCCTGCGCCTGAGAGCAGGAACAGCCCGATCACAGAGACCCCGGCGGCGGCCCACGCCACCGCCGGCATCCGCTCGGCCAGGAACACGGCCCCGAGCAGCGGCGTGAACACCACCATCATCCCCGTGATGAAGCCGGCATTGGAGGCGGTGGTCTGCTCAAGGCCAAGCGTCTGAAACACGTAGCCGGCCGTGAGGAAGACGCCCATCGCCGCGCCCGCACGCCACCCCGCCGCCGGCAGCGATCGCAGCTGGCGGCGAAACACCAGAGCCACCACCAGCGCGGCGGGTAGGAAGCGGTAGCCGAGGAAGGCCATCGTGGGCAGCAGCTCGATCGCGTCTTGCACCATCACGAACGTGAGGCCCCAGACCGCGGCCACACCCACGAGGGCCACCTCGGCCCAGGCCTGCGGTCCGCCGTCCCGCTCGTTCACTGCGCCGTGCGGGCCACTTCGCGGGCATACGGGCACATTCGCCGCAGCGGGCATTCGTGGCAGGCGGGCGACCGCGCAAAGCACAGGCGGCGCCCGTGGCGAATCAGTGCCATGTGCGCCTCGTACGGGTCGGAGTCGCGCGCCAGGCGCAGCATCTCGTCGTGGGCCTCCTCCAGCGGGGCGCCCGGGCGGAACAGGCCCAGGCGCGTGCCCACGCGATATACGTGGGTGTCCACCGGGATGTCGTGCCGGCCGAAGGAGAACAGCAGAACGCAGGCGGCCGTCTTGCGTCCCACGCCGGGCAGCTCGCACAGCTCGGCCCGCGCCTGCTCGAGGGGCTCGTCGGCCAGGCGTGAGAGGTCGTCGTCGCCGATCGCCCGCAGGATCTCCTGGATCCGCGGCGCCTTGCTCGGCGCCAATCCACCCGGGCGGATCGCCTCCTCCACCTCGTCCACCGGCGCGTCGCGCACCGCGCCCCACGACGGGAAGCGCTCGCGCAGGCGGCCATAGGCCACGTCGCGGTTGCGGTCGTTGGTGTTCTGGGAGAGCACCGTGAGCACCAGCTCGTCGACCGGCGCGCCGTGGGGGCGGCCGTTGGGGCGCCCGTACTCCTCGCGGAGGCGGGCGAGGATCCTGCGCAGGCGGCTCGGGGGGGGTGCCTTCCATTCGCTGCGGGCGGACACCCGCCAAACACTACGTGCGATAAGAAGGCCGCCGTGCAGGTGACCGAACAGCGGGCGCAGGTGGACGGCGTGGAGGTGTTCTGGCGCCGCGCCGAGCCCGACGCGGGCGCCGAACCGGTGCTCTTCGTGCACGGCGTGCCCAACAACTCGGACCTGTGGGAGCCGTTCCTAGCCCGCACGGGCGGCATCGCCCTCGACCTTCCCGGCTTCGGGCGGTCGGCCAAGCCCGCGAGCTTCGACTACTCGATCGCGGGCTACGACCGCTTCCTGGAGTCCTTCCTGGGCGTGGCCGGCGTGGACCGCTTCTCGCTTGTGGTGCACGACTGGGGCGTGGTGGGGCTCGCCACCGCGCAACGCCTGCGCGATCGGCTGGACCGGCTGGTGCTGCTCGCCGGCGTGCCGCTGCTCCCCGGCTACAGGTGGCACCGGATCGCGCGCGTGTGGCGCACGCCGCTGCTGGGGGAGCTGTCGATGGGGTTCGCCACCCGCCGGGGGTTCAAGCAAGTGTCCAAGGAGGCCAACACCACGCCCGGCCCGCTGCCCGACGACCTCCTCGACAGCGTCTGGGAGCACTTCGACCACGGCACCCAGCGCGCGATCCTCAGGCTCTACCGCGCGTCGCCCCCCGCGGTCCTCGCAGCCGCCGGTAGCGGGCTCGGCGGGATCGACCGCCCCTCGCTTGTGATCTGGCCCGACCGCGACCCCTACATCGGGGCGGAGTTCGGCCGGGCCTACGCGGACGCTCTCGGCGCCCAGCTGGAGACCGCCGAGAACGCGGGACACTGGCCGTGGCTCGATCGGCCGGAGCAGGTGGACCGGGTCGCGGAGTTCCTGAGCGGCTGAGCGCCCCAGCTACTGTCAGCCGGGTGCTCCGGAGCGCCGCGCGGATCGCCGTCGCCGCCACGCTCGTCCTAGCCGGCTGCGGCGGTGACGATGACTCCGGCGGCGGCTCCTCGCCGCCGCAGTCGCAGACCACCGAGCAGCAGCGGTCCGGTGGCTCGGCGGCGCGCGAGCCACTGCGCTCCGAGGGCCGGCCGCGGCTGGAGACCGTGGTCACGGGCCTGCAGGCCCCGTGGGAGATCGCCTTCCTGCCCGACCGCCGCGCGCTGCTCACCGAGCGGGGTGGCCGCGTGCGTCTCCTCGATCGCGATCTGAAGCTCCAGGAGCGCCCCGTGGCCGACGTCGACGTGGCCGCCGTCGGCGAGGGCGGGCTGCTCGGGCTGGCGGTGGATCCGCAGTTCCGGCGCACCCGCTTCGTCTACCTGTACCGCACCACGGACTCGGGCAACGAGGTGTCCCGCTACCGCTTCGAGGGCGAGCGGCTGACCGAGGACGCCGTGATCCTCGAGGGGCTCGAGGCCGCCGCGATCCACGACGGAGGGCGGATCCACTTCGGCCCCGACGGGCTGCTCTACGTGTCCACCGGCGAGGCCGGCAATCCCGACCTAGCGCAGGACGACGACTCGCTGAACGGCAAGTTCCTGCGCGTGCGCGACTTCCGCGGGAGCGGTGGCGAGCCCGAGATGATCGACAAGGGCCATCGCAACGTCCAGGGCTTCGACTGGGACGCGGACGGCAGGATGTTCGCCACCGAGTTCGGCGATGACTCCGACGACGAGGTGAACCTGATCCGCAAGGGGCGCAACTACGGCTGGCCCGAGCGCGAGGGCACCGAGGGCGGCGACGGCTTCACGCCCGCACTGGTGGGCTACGAGGACGTGATCGCACCGTCGGGCGGCACGATCGTCTCGCAGCCGGGCTCGGCCTGGACCGGCGACTTCGTGTTCGGGGCGCTGGTGGGCGAGCAGATCCGCCGCGTGGAGCTCGACGGCGATCAGGCCGGGGAGGACGAGGCGCTGTTCGAGGGCGAGCTGGGCCGCGTGCGCACGGTGGTCGAGGGACCCGACGGCGCGCTGTACGCGCTCACCAACAACACCGACGGTCGCGGCAGCCCGCGCGAGGGCGACGACCGCCTGGTGCGCATCGTTCCCCCCGCCTCGTAGGGCTACCCTGTCGCGCGTGCCGCGCGCCACCCACTCAGTCGCGGCGCCGCCACCCAGCACCACCGGCCCGGTGGCGCCACCGGCAGCTCCCACCGCGGAGCGCCAGCCCGTCTACGGGCCCACTCACGTGCCGCTGCGCGAGCGAGTGGACTGGTGGCGCCTGGCGCCGTCGGCGCTAGCCGCGCTGCTGGCCGCCGTCTACCTGGTGATGAGCCCGCGGTCGCCGGACCTGGCGGCGCACGTGTTCCGCGCCGAGCTGTTCGGACGCGAGGGCTTCACGATCTGGAACGGCCAGTGGTACGGCGGCCACCACACCCCCGCCTACTCGCTGCTCACGCCGCCACTGGGATGGCTGCTGGGGCCACAGCTGATGGGCGCGCTGTCGGCGATCGCCGCCACGGCCTGCTTCACCGAGCTGGCGCGGGGACACTGGGGGCCCCAGGCGGCCCGCTTGGGCACGCTGCTCTTCGGCGCCGGCTCGGCCACGCTGCTGTTCACCAACCGGCTGCCGTTCGCGCTCGGCGTGGCTTTCGGGATGGGTGCCGTGCTGGCGCTGCAGCACGGCCGCCGGGTGACCGCGCCGGTGTTGGCCGTGCTCTCGGCCCTCGGCAGCCCGGTGGCGGGGCTGTACCTGTTCATGGCCGGGCTGGCCTACGCGCTGGCCGCCGGCGGCGGCGCCCGGCGGCGGCGCATCGACGGGCTGTCGCTGGCCGCCGGGGGGCTCGTGCCCCCGGTCCTGCTGAACATCGCCTTCCCCGAGGGCGGCTACGCGCCGATGCTCTTCACCACCTACATCGCCATACCGCTGTTCTGCGTGGCGGCCCTGGCGGTGATCCCGCGCTCCGAGCGGACCCTCCGGTGGGCGGTGGTGCTCTACGCCCTGGGCTCCACGGTGGCCTTCGCGCTGCCCACCGCGATGGGCAACAACGCGGTGCGGCTGGGGACACTGGTGGGAGGGCCGGTGGTGCTGCTGGTGCTGGCCGGCACGTGGCACCATCGCCGCCGGGCGCACGTGGCCGCGCTCGCGGCGCTGGTTGCGGCCTTCGCGGTGTGGCAGTGGTCGGCCGCGGTGCGAGACACCTACAAGGCGGCCACCGACCCCGTGGCCGCAGACGCCGGCTACTTCGACCCGGTGCGCGAGTACCTGGCGCTGCTCGACGACCAGGCGCGCGTGGAGATCCCGTTCACGTTGGGCCACTGGGAGGGCGCCCAGGTGGCCACCGAGGCACCGCTGGCCCGCGGCTGGCTGCGCCAGCTGGACACCGGCCGCAACCCGATCTTCTACAAGGACGGGCTCAACGAGCTCACCTACGCGAGCTGGCTGTCGGAGAACGCGGTGCGCTACGTGGCGCTGCCCGATGCCAAGCCGGACGCCAGCTCCTACCGCGAGCGCGCGCTGATCGAGCAGCCCGGTGGCCTGCCGTACCTGCGGCTGCGCGACCGCTTCGACCACTGGCGCATCTACGAGGTCACGCTTCCGGCGCCGATGGTCATCCCCCAGGCCGGCGCGAACATCTCTCTCGAGCAACTGGGGTCCGACGAGGTGTTGCTGCGGGTCACCCGGCCTGGCGACGCCGTGGTGCGGGTGCGCTGGACGCCGTACTGGCTGGCCAAGGGCGGCTGCGTGCAACGCGACGGAGCGTGGACGCGGGTGACCGCTTCCAAGCAGGGCTTCCTGCGGCTGGTCACCCGCTTCTCGCCCGAGCGCGTGGTGCAGCGCGGCCGGCGCTGCAACGGCGTCTGACCGCCGCGAGGGGCGGTTATCCGTACTGGCCGGGCGGAGGGGGAGAGTCTCTACGCTGTCTCGATGGCCGGCCCTCCTTTCCACGACGCTCTCGCCGCGCTGAGGCGTGTCTGGCACACGAGCAGCCGCTGGCTGCCCCAGGGCTGGCTCGACGCGCTGCGCCAGCTGGCCCTGTTCGCCGCCGCCTACTACGCCTACCGCCTCGTGCGCGGCTTCGTGGACGGCCGCGCCGTGGTGGCGTTCGAGAACGCCCGCGCGCTGGTGGACATCGAGCGCGCGCTGGGCACCTTCTTCGAGCCCGGGCTGCAGACCTGGGCGCAGGGCGAGGAATGGATCCTCACCGGGGCCAACTGGATGTACGTGAACTCGCACTTCGTGGTGACGACCACGTTTCTGGTGTGGCTGTACATCGCCCGCAACCACGCCTTCTACTACGTGCGCAACATGTTCATGGTGGCGATGGGGTTGGCGCTGATGGGCTACGTGGTGTTCCCCACCGCGCCGCCGCGGTTCCTGCCCGAGTGGGGCTTCACCGACACCGTGGCCGCCTTCGTCGGCGACGCGGCCTCGCAGAGCGCCAACGTGCTCTACAACCCGTTCGCCGCGGTGCCCAGCATGCACGTGGCCTTCGCGCTGATGGTCGCCATTCCCGCCGTGAAGCTCGTGCGCCCCACCGCGTTGAAGGTCCTCTGGGCGGTCTATCCCGCGGTGGTCACCTTCGTCGTCGTGGTCACCGCCAACCACTTCTGGGTCGACGCCGCCCTGGGCGCACTGGTGGCCGCCGCTTCGGCCTCCGCCGCCTCCTACGCCCTCGCCCGCGCCCGCCCAGAGGTCTGGGCCTGGCGGCGCAAGGCGGGCGTCGAAGCGGTGGCCTAGTGGACCACTAGAGTCCCCGCCGCATGGTCGAACCCACCGCCGGCGGGCGCCGCAGCGGCGCGGAGATGCGTGCCGTGGCGCGCGACCGCCTGATCGAGTCCCGCCTCACCCCGAACGCCATCTCGACCGCGGGCATGGTGGGCAACCTGGTGGCCGCGGTGCTGGTCACCCAGGAGGAGTTCTTCCTCGCCGGGCTCGCCTTCGTAGCGGGCTCGGTGATGGACACGCTCGACGGGCGCTACTCGCGTATGTCGGGCAAGGGCACTCCGTTCGGAGCGTTCCTCGACTCCAGCCTCGACCGGATGGAGGAGGGCATCGTCCTCGCCGCCGTGGGCGCCTACTTCGCCAAGCAGGGAGACGACTTGGCCGTGGCCGCCGTCGTGCTGGCCGTGCTCTTCTCGCTCATGGTCAGCTACACCCGCGCCCGAGCGGAGGCCCTGGGCGTGGAGTGCAAGGTGGGGCTGGCCACGCGCGCGGTGCGCGTGGTGATCATCTCCGCCGGCCTGCTGTTCGCCAAGGGCGCAAACGTGGGAGACTTCGAGTTGCTCGAGCCCGCGGTGTACCTGCTGGCGGGACTCACTGTTTTCACGACGTTCCAGCGGGTATGGCACGTGCGAAGCGTTCTCACGGCCGACGCCGGCTCTGTGTAACTGGCGCCGCTCCCCGGGGTTCGCTTTCTGCGGCTCCCCGGACGGGGGCCGCTTTTCATGAGACCTCAGGAGGGCTCTGTGACTGACCAACTGCTTACCAATGGCGCATCTCGCTATCAGGGCGAGAAGGTGCGCGTGGCGATCGTGGGCGTGGGCAACTGCGCGTCCTCGTTCGTGCAGGGCGTCGAGTACTACAAGGACGCCGACCCCACGCAAGACGTTCCCGGGCTGATGCACGTGGACCTGGGCGGGTACCACGTCCGCGACATCGAGTTCACCGCGGCCTTCGACATCGACGCCGACAAGGTGGGCAAGGACCTCTCCGAGGCGATCTGGTCCGGACAGAACAACACGATCAAGTTCGCCGACGTGCCCAAGCTCGACGTGCCGGTGTACCGCGGCATGACCCACGACGGCCTCGGCAAGTACCTCAAGCAGAAGATCACCAAGGCGCCGGGCGAGACCGACGACATCGTCCAGATCCTCAAGGACACCAAGACCGACGTGGTGGTGTCCTACCTGCCGGTGGGCTCCGAGAACGCCACCAAGTGGTACGTGGAGCAGGTGCTCGAGGCCGGCTGTGGCTTCGTGAACTGCATCCCGGTGTTCATCGCCAAGGAGCCCTACTGGGCCAAGCGGTTCCAGAAGGCCGGCCTGCCGATCGTGGGCGACGACATCAAGTCGCAGGTGGGCGCCACGATCGTCCACCGCCAGCTCGCGCGCCTGTTCGGCGAGCGCGGGGTGAAGATGATGCGCACCTCGCAGCTCAACGTGGGCGGCAACATGGACTTCTTCAACATGCTCGAGCGCGAGCGGCTGGAGTCCAAGAAGATCAGCAAGACCAACGCCCTGACGTCGATCATGGAGCATGAGTTGCCCGCCGACGACGTCCACGTGGGCCCCTCGGACTACGTGCCGTGGCTCACCGACCGCAAGTGGGCACACATCCGGCTCGAGGGTCAGGCCTTCGGGGACGTGCCCCTCAACGCCGAGCTCAAGCTCGAGGTGTGGGACTCCCCCAACTCGGCCGGCATCGTGACCGACGCCGTGCGCTGCTGCAAGCTGGCGCTGAACAACGGCCTCGGCGGCGCGCTGGAGGGCCCGAGCTCCTACCTGATGAAGTCCCCGCCCGTCCAGGTGCCGGACTCCGTGGCGCGGGACGACACCGAGAAGTTCATCGCCCAGTACGGCGGCGCGCCCAAGCTGCCGGGCAAGGGCAAGATCACGGCCAAGACCGAGGCCTAACGCGCGCCGACGCGGGGCGGTAGCGTCTCACCGGGGTGGATCCGGTGAGACGCCAGGAAGGCAAGGGGCCAACGGCCCAGACGGCGGGGCGGGGCGCGGTGCTCGGGCTGTGCGCGTGGGCCGCGGCCGCCTGCCTGGCCGCGAGTTCGAGTGCGGCCGCCGAGCCGCCCCTTGGGCTTACGAACTGCGCGAACGTCCAGGGGCTCCACCAGTGCTCGGGGCTCGTCCAAACCTGGGACGGGGTGCCGCTCGACGCCACCGTGACGCTTCCCTCGCCGGCGGCGCGCGGGTTGCCGCTGGTGGTGGCCATCCACGGCCTGGGCAACAGCAAGTACGAGTACCTCGACCCGGCCTCGCGGGCCTACACCGACAACGCGTACGCCTGGGCGCGGGACGGCTACGCGGTGCTCACCTACACGGCGCGCGGCTTCTGGGGGTCGTGCGGCACTCCGGAGTCGCGCGCCGCGAGTCCCGCCGCCTGCGCGCGCGGCTACATACACCTCGCCGATGCCCGTTACGAGGCGCGCGACAGCCAGGAGCTGGCCGGACGCCTGGTGGACGAGGGGGTCGTCGATGCGAAGCGGATCGGCGTTACCGGGGATTCCTATGGCGGCGGCCAATCGTTCCTGCTCGCCGCGCTGAGGGACCGCGTGATGCTGCCCGACGGCCGCCTGATTCCGTGGCGGAGCGCGGACGGCACCCCGCTGACGATCGCCGCAGCCGCGCCGGTGATCCCGTGGACCGACCTCGTGTACGCGATCGCCCCCAACGGGACGACGCTCACCTACGCGATCCCGCAGCCCGGTGCCTCCGTCTCGCCGGTCGGCGTCCAGAAGGCCTCGATCTCCAACGGCGTGTTCGCCGGGACCCAGTTCGCCGTCGGGCCCGGGCAGCCAGTCGGGGAGCCGTTCGTGCCCGGCCGCCCGATGGGCTTCCTCGTCCCGCCGGGAGCGGACCCCGAGGCCGACGTGACCACCTGGATCATGCGCACGAACGCCGGCCCGCCCTACACGGACCCCTTGGCGCGATCGATCGTCGACACCATCACTCGCAACCACTCCGCCTACCACGTGCCTGCCGGCCGGGGCCCGGCGCCGCTGTTCGTTGGCAGCGGCTTCACCGACGACATCTTCCCGGTCGATGAGGTGACCCGATTCGTCAACCGCACCCGGCGCGACCACCCCGGCACACCGCTCTCGCTGCTGTACGGCGACTTCGGGCATCAGCGCGCCTCGAACAAGCCGGCCGACCGCCGGCGCCTGCTCGAAGCCGTCCACGCCTGGCTGGACCACCACGTGCGCGGCGATCGCCCCAACCCCGGCAGCGGGGTGACCGCCCTCACCCAGACGTGTCCCCGTGACGCTGCCTCGGAAGGGCCGTTCACCGCCCCGACGCTCACCCGGCTGGCGCGCGCGGAGGTCCGCTTCTCAACCAAGGCAGCCCAGACGGTGCTGCCCACCGGCGGTGACCCCACCACCGGCGCGGCGATCGATCCGGTCGCCGGCGGAGGCAACGCCTGCGCGACGACCGGGACCGAGGCCCAGCCCGGGACGGCCACCTATCGGCTCCCGGCGGCGCGCTCCGGCGGGTACACCCTGCTGGGAGCGCCGACTGTGATCGCCGACCTCACGCTCACGGGCAGCCCCGACACCGCACAGCTCGCCGCGCGGCTATGGGACGTGGCGCCCGGAGGGGCCTTTCAGACGCTGGTGGCCCGCGGGGCATACCGTCCCTCCGGCCGCGGCACGGAGGTCTTCCAGCTGCACCCCAACGGCTACCGCTTCCGGCGCGGTCATGTCGCCAAGCTCGAGCTGCTCGGCAGCGACCCACCCTATGGCCGGGTGTCAAACGCGCCCTTCAGGGTGCAGCTCGAGCGCCTCGAGCTGCGGCTGCCGGTCCGCGAGAGGCTGGACTGTCGGACCGTCCTCCCGGTGGCCACGCCGGTGGTCCCCGCGGGTCAGCAGCTGGCGCCGGAGGCTTTCGCGCCCCGCGCCGCGCGCTGCGAGCGCCGTCGTGAGCCCAAGGCCGGAAAGGGCGGGCCCACACCTTCCCGGCCCGGCGGCGACTCGGATGACCGACGCGTGTCGGCTGGTGCGGCGACCGGCGGCCAGTCCAACGCCGGCGGTGGCGGTGCGCTCGCCTTCACCGGGCTGGCACTGGCGGCGTTGGTGGTGGCCGGGCTGGCGCTGGTGATGGCCGGCGCGGCACTGCGAAGCCGAGCTGGCCGGCCGGGCTGACCGCCCGACCGCGTGCCCGTCGTATCCTGCGGTCCGTGCCCGACGAGCGTTTCTCGATCGCGCAGGTCACGCCCTATCCCTGGGAGCAGCATCATGAGGTGAACCGCTACGTGGAGCACGTGTCGGACGAGCTGTGCCGCCGCGGGCACCGGGTGGTGGTGGTAGCGCCGTCGGAGTCGCGCGAGCTGATCCGCGAGGGCCGGGCACGGGTGAAGAAGCTGGCAGACGACCCCGGCGCGCTGTTCGAGCCCGAGGGGTGCGCGAGCCTCGTGGGGGTGGGCCAGAGCCTGCCGTTCAGGCGCAACGGCTCGGTGGCACTGCCACTGGACGTGTCGCGCACCATCGAGGACCTGATGGACGGCGCGGAGCTGGACTTCGTGCACGTACACGAGCCGTTCGCCCCCAGCGCCGCAGGCGCCGCGCTGCGCCACTCGCGCGCGCTGAACGTGGGCACCTTCCACTCCCCGGAGGAGCGCTTCCTCTCGACGCAACTGGCACGGCCGATCGTGGAGCGGCTGTTTGGCCGGCTGGACGGCCGTACCACGGCGTTCGCCGCCACCCGCGACCTGGTCGAGCGCTTCTTCCCCGGCAGCTACCGCGTGATCCGCCCCGGCGCGGACGTGTTGCCCTCGGCCTCTCGCGGCCAGGGGCCGCCGGAGATCCTGTTCTCCGCCGAGGAGGAGCGCGGCGCGCTGCGGCTGTTCCTGCGCGCTCTGCGCAAGCTGCCCACCGAGCACGACTGGACGGCCACGGTGTGGCTCCGCGACCCCTCGGCGTGGCCGCCGGCGCAGCTCCCTCGCCGCCTGCGCGACCGCGTGCGCTTCGCCGGGCCGGCCGACGGCTCGGAGGCCCAGCACCTGGCGCGAGCCACGATCGCGGTGGCCGCTTCGGCCGGAACCGCCCCAGCGCCCCAGATGCTGCTGCGGGCGCTGGCCGGAGGCGCGGTGCCCGTGGCCGCGCGGCTGCCCCGCTACGAGGAGGTGCTGGACGAGGGCGAGCTGGGCCTGCTGTTCGAGCCGCGCGACGTGCTTACGCTCGGCGCCCAGCTGGAGCGGCTGGTGTCCCAGCCCGCGCTGGTGCAGTCCTACGCCGGGAAGATCGCCGCGGTGCACGACCGGCTGAGCTGGGGGCGGGCGACCGACGAGCTGGAGGACCTCTACCGCACCCTCGCCGCACGCCGCCACTCGCCGGACGGCGACGCCATGGTCCATCGCCGGATCGCCAACCGCGACTTCATCCACGTGGACATCCACATGCACACAGATCACTCCAACGACTGCGCCACGCCCGTGACCACCCTGCTGGAGGCGGCCGAGGCGGCGGGGCTGGGCGCCATCGCGATCACCGACCACAACGAGGTGTCGGGCGCGCACGAGGCACGTGAGCAGGCCGAGCGCAACGGCGGCGCCGTGAAGGTGATCGTGGCCGAGGAGGTCAAGACTGCCGACCAGGGCGAGGTGATCGGCCTGTTCATCGAGGACAAGATCCCCAAGGGCATGACCCTGCAGGACACGATCGCCGCCATCCGCGAGCAGGGTGGGCTGGTCTACGTGCCCCACCCCTTCGACCGCATGCACTCGGTCCCCGACTACGAGCACCTGCTCGATGTCGTGGAGGACGTGGACGCGATCTAGGTGTTCAACCCGCGGGTGGCGTTCTCGGCCTTCAACGACGAGGCCGCGCGGTTCGCCGCCAAGTACCGGATCGTCGCGGGAGCGGGCTCGGACAGCCACGTGGCCGCGGGCCTGGGCTCGGTGAAGATCCGCATGCGCGACTTCGACGGTCCCGAGGAGTTCCTGGAATCCCTCCGGGATGCCGACATCGTCCGCAAGCGCACGAGCCTGCTCTACGTCCAGGCCCTGAAGTTCATCCAGACCAAGGCCACCCCGCCGTCCGCGCGCCGCCGGACGGCCAAGCCGGGCGGTGGCGCCACCCGCGCCAACGGCAAGGAGTGATGCAGGCGAGAGGGAAGCCGGCGGCCTCGTCAAAACCCTCGGTCGAAGTGCCGGCTACCGACGACGAGATCCGCGAGAAGTACCTCGAGCGTGCCATCCGCGAGCTGAACCAGCTCACGCGGGAGATTCAGGGCTGCGAGCACTGCCCGCGCGGCAACCTCATGCCCGTGCTGGGCTCAGGGCACCCCCAAGCCGACGTGATGATGCTCAAGTTCGCGCCCCGGCCGTCGGAGATCGAGGAGGGCGTGGCCTTCTACGGCCGCTCGGGCAGCGCACTGATGAAGAGCTTCAAGCGGCTCGGCATCGACCCCCTCGCGGTGTACGGCACGGTGTTCGTGAAGTGCCCGGTGCACGACACCGACCAATCGGCGCCGGAGTGCCGCGCGCGGGTACTCGACGAGTTCGCCGTGGTGGCCCCCCGCATCGTGGTGGTGATGGGCGAGGAGGCGCGCGAAGAGCTGAACGCGCTTCCGGTGCCGATGGCGGCCGAGGTGGAGCCCGAGATCGGCGAGGTGCAGAAGCTCACCCCCAGCTGCGACGCCCTCTTCGTTCCGGACATCGACGCCTCGCTCGACGACGAGCGCGCCAAGCGCGCCTTCTGGAGCGCGTTTCGCACGCTCGGCGACTGGTACGCCGACTTCCCGCCGTACTAGTAGTAGGCCAGCGCGGAGGGGTCGAGCGTGAGTTCGGACGCCTCAAGAATGAGTGGGCGCTCGCCCCGCTCCGAGTGCGCGGACTGGACCGGGTACGGCTCCACGCCGACCTGCCCGCGCGGCGGCCTTGCGGACAGGCGAGCAGTCGCTAATACTCGCCACCACGCAAACCTGACGGCCAGCCACAAAGGAGGACCCATGCCAACAGCCGCCGAGATGGTCTCCGAGGCCAAGAAGCGAGTTGAGAACCTGACCGTGGACGACACGGCTCGGGAGTTGGAAGGGGGAGACGTGCTGCTCGTGGACATCCGGGAACCCGCGGAACGCGTTGAGACCGGGTCCATTCCGGGAGCCGTCGAGGCGCCCAGGGGAATGCTTGAGTTCTGGGCGGATCCGACGAGTCCGTACCACCGAGACGAGTTCGAGCCCGGTCGGCGGATCATCCTTCACTGCGCATCCGGCGGGCGCTCGGCCCTTGCAGCGGCCACGCTGCAAGACCTCGGTTACGAGCGCGTGGCGCACATGGACGGCGGCTTCAAGGCATGGAAAGAGGAGGGAAAGCCAGTAGAAGACGACGCTTGAGCGTCGCGAGTTTCGCTAGCCGTTTCGCTAGACCCTCCTCTAGAGGGCGCGGCGCTTGGCAGTCGGGGGGTTCGGCGGTATCTTCGACGTGAGGCGCCTTCATGGAGGAGAGTGCACACGTACTGGTCGTAGCCAACCGCACGGCGGACTCGGACGAGCTACTCGCGGCGCTGGATGAGCGGGCGCAGCGCGGTCCGGCACGGTTCACCCTGCTGGTGCCGGCCACCCCCCACGGCGTGGCCTGGGCCGCCGACATGCACTCCGGCTCGGCCGAAGCCGAGACGCACATGCAGCACGCGGTGGAGCGCATGCGCGGCGCAGGGCTGGAGGTGGAGAACGGCATGGTGGGCGACCCCGACCCGGTCGGGGCCGTGCAGGACGCCCTGAACGCCGGCGGGCGCTTCGACGAGGTGGTGGTGTCGACCCTGCCGAAGCACGTCTCGCGGTGGCTGAAGCTCGACCTGCCCAGCCGGGTGAAGCGCTCCACCGGGCTGCCGGTGACCCACGTGGAAGCCCACGAGGGGCGGCCTAGCGAGCCGAGCCCAGGGGAGTGAGCACGGGGAGCTCGCCCTTGACCTCGTACAGCGCCACCTCGTTGGGCCCGGACTTAAGCGCCGACTCCGGGTAGACCAGCGAGAAGTACTCGCGGGGGTCGCCGGCGAGCCGGAAGCTGCGGCCCACCGCGCGCACGGTGCCCCTCACCGCCACCGCCAGCTCGCGGCTGCCGCCGGCCGCGGGGAACGAGATCCGGCCCGCGACCCAGGTGGGAAGCGTGGCCGCGAGGTGGTCCACCGCGCCCAAGCCGTGCGGCGCCGCGAAGCGCGCGCGCTCGGGGCCGGGCGCCGTGCGCGGGAGCGAGTCCACCGTGCGGCCGATCAGCTCGGGGCGCGGCCCGATCGCGAACAGGCGCGGCCACGACCCCGTGCCGAACACCACTGCCCGCCGCGCGCGTTCCCTCCTGCGGCGGCGCTCCATCGCTGCGGCGCCGAGCCGGATGCGCCCACTGAAGTCGCGCCTGACCATGCTCACGCCGGTGCGCGCGGCCACCTCGGCGCCGAATGCGGAGTGGCCGTCCACGGGAAGGCGCGGCCGGATGCCCAGGGCACCGGCGATCGTGGGGAGCACATCCACGGTGGACGCGTAGCTGCGGCTCACCGCGCCGCGCTCGCTCCCCGGCAGCTTCACGAACAGGGGCACCGGCGCCACTTCGTGCAGGTTGGCCGCCGTGGCGGTGCGCCGGTCGCGCGTGCCGCGCGCGAACGAAATCCCGTGGTCGGCGGTGACCACCACCAGCGCGCGGCGATACAGCCCCGTGGCGCGCAGGCGCGCCAACAGCCGCCTCAGCTCGTGGTCCACGAAGCCCACCTGGAGCAGGTGGCGCTGCTGGTTGTGGTCCGTGAGGAAGGCGTCGCCGAAGCCGGCCGGCGCGGAGACGTCGGGCAGCGTGTCCGGTCCGAAGCCCTGTCTTCCGCGACCGGAGGGGCCGAAGCTCCACGGCACGTGGGGCAGCAGCGAGTGGTGGAAGTACAGGGTGGGGCGCCGCCGTGGGCGGATCGAGGCGATCGTTCGGCGGAGCCGCTCGGGGCGGCGAAAGAGGACGTTCTGAAATGTCCGGCCGTAGGTGCCGGTGCGCGGGCACAGCCGCGGCGGGCAGACTTGGGAGGCCTCCTCGAAGGCCTGCATTGCGTAGCCGTGGCGGGCGAGCACGCTGAACAGACTCTGCGGGTGCTGGCGCCAGCTGGGCCGCCGCGCAGCGGTCGGGACCTTGCCTGTGAGGATCGCCGGCACCGCGTGGGGCGTGCTGTCGTAGATGCTCCAGGCGTTACGAAACCAGGTGGAATCGCGGGCCAGAGCGGCGAAGCCCGGGAAGCGTCCGGCGTCGATGCGCCCGTCGGGCCCGGTGAGCGAGTCGGTGGGGAACTCGTCGAGCACCAGCACCACCACGGGCGGTCGGCTCGGCTCGGCGGCGGAGGCCGGCGCCGACGCGGCGGAGGCCACAGCGGCGCCGAGGACGGCTAGCGCGAGAGCAGCGCCACGCACTCGATGTGCGGCGTCTGGGGGAACATGTCCACGGGCCGCACGCTGCGCAGCTCGTAGCCCGCGTCCACCATCTGGCGCGCGTTCGGGGCGAGCGTGGTGGGGTTGCACGACACGTAGACGATCCGCTGTGCGTCGGCCTCCAGCACTCGCCGCACCACCTTCTGCGACAGGCCCGCACGCGGCGGGTCGATCACCGCCACGTCCACGCCCGCCCCCTCCTGCCTGTGCTCCCACAGGGAGTGCTCGAGCAGCGGGCGCATCGCGGTGCGCACGTCGCCGGCGTAGAAGCGCGCGTTGTCCACCCCGTTGAGCTTGGCGTTCTCGATCGCGTCGGCCACCGCGCGCTCCACCACCTCCACTCCCACCACCTCGTGCGAGTCGAGCGCCATCGCCAGGGCGATCGTGCCGATGCCGCTGTAGAGGTCGATCACCCGCTCGCGGCCGGTCAGGCCCGCGGCCCGCACGGCCACGCCGTAGAGCTGCTCGGCCATCTCGGTGTTGGTCTGGAAGAAGGCGTCGGGTGAGATCCGAAAGCGCAAGCGTGCGCCGCCGAGGTCCAGCTGCTCCTCGATCGCTGCCTCGCCCTTGAGCGTCTTTAACTTGCCCCCGCGGGTGGTCTCGGCCACGCCCTTGGCCTGAGTCCACAGCACGC
>Ga0075530_1000300_pt1 | contig 22938 bp, 26 predicted proteins | sample NGEPerD_2_FD_75101 | JGI IMG/M metagenome (GOLD analysis project Ga0075530, IMG submission 75101) | Arctic peat soil microbial communities from the Barrow Environmental Observatory site, Barrow, Alaska, USA - NGEE PermafrostL1-D | ecosystem: Environmental > Terrestrial > Soil > Wetlands > Peat ... | reverse complement strand
GCTCGGCCGGGCAGCTCAGATCAGTGGGGTCAGCGCGCCGCGGTCAGGCTTCGACGTCGCCGAAGGATCCGGCGACGTTCCCGCTCCGACGCTCCACCCCACACCCCGTGGTCGATGCGGTGTTCGAGCGCGTACTCGAGGCATTCCATGCGGACGGGGCACTGGGCACACTCGCGTTGGGCGTGCTCGACGCCCAGGCCGTCGGACGGGAAGAACGTTCCGGGCGGGAGCTTCCGGCAACGGGCGTCGAGCATCCAAAGGTGCTCCGCGTCGTACTCGGGTTCGACGCCGGTGAGCGCGCGATCAGACGGTTGCGTGTCCATGGTGTGAGCCTCCTGAGCGGGGGCGCTCCTCGGTGGTGCCGACCTCGGGTCCCCGCGGATCCGGGAGTCGTGACTCTGATGTGCTCCAGACAGTCTCGCGGGTTCCACGCCGCTGATTCGCACGTTTCTCAGGCATCTCTCAGAGCGTCGGGATCGAGCCGGCCCATCATGCGTTCAATATGAGCGCCCGACCCGACGATGCATGCCCCGGCCCACAGACGGGCCGCTGGAGGGATCTGTGACCGACGACACAACAGGATCCGAGTACGAAACCCCGGGATCTGAGCCCGGGAGCCGAAGCGGCGGGCACGACGTACCGACCGATATCGATGCGATGGCGTCCGCACCCCACCCCGAGGACATCCTCCGGGTCGACCTTCCCGCCGAGGCGCCTGTGCCCAGCTCCGTACCCGAGCGCGGGTGGCCGCCGCCTGGTCCGGCGGGCCCGCCGCCGCACGCGAAGCGAGGTGGAGGGCGCAACTTCCTGGTCGGCGCCGTGGTCGGCGGGCTCATCGGCGCGCTGGTGGCGGGCGGTATCGGGATCCTGATCGACAACGACGGCAGCGACGGCTCGACGCGGGTCGTCGAGCGTGTCGTACCCGCGAGCCAGGGTCCGAACACGTCGGACTTCGCCGATCTCGAGCCGGCCGATATCCAGGGGGTGCTCAGCCGAGTCGAGCCTGCGGTCGTCTCCATCACCGTCGGCGGCTCGAGCGGCGGCGGTGCCGGGACCGGATTCGTGGTTTCGGCCGACGGGGTGATCGTGACCAACGACCACGTCATCGACGGCGCCCACGGTGAGATCGAGGTCAACCTCTCGGATGGGACCACCCGGCCGGCCGAGGTGCTCGGCCGGGATGCGTCCATCGATCTCGCGGTGATCAAGGTGGACGCGGAGAACCTGGCGATCGCGGAGCTCGGGAACTCTTCAGAGCTTCGGGTGGGTGACGACGTCATCGCGATCGGCAACGCCCTCGCGCTCGATGGCGGCCCGAGCGTCACGCTCGGGATCGTCTCCGCCCTCAATCGATCCCTGACCGAGCCGAATGGTGTGACCCTGTACAGCCTCGTTCAGACGGACGCGGCCATCAATCCCGGGAACTCGGGTGGTCCGTTGGTGAACTCACGGGGCCAAGTCGTCGGGATCAACACCGCGATCGCATCCCCCGACCAGGCGCAGAACATCGGGTTTGCGATCTCGGTGTCCAGCGTGAAGGAGGCGATCGAACAGCTCCGCGCCGGAGAGAAGGCTCGGATCCCGTACCTCGGTGTGTTCACCGAGCAGATGACGTCGGCCTACGCCGACCAAATCGGTAGTGACACCCAGACGGGCGCGATCGTCCGTGAGGTGACCGCCGAGAGCGGCGCAGATTCGGCCGGGCTGCACCGGCTCGACGTCCTCACCGAGGTCGCCGGGACGACGATCACCGGCCGGGACGATGTCGCGACGGCGGTGCGTCAACACCAGCCGGGCGATGTCATCACGGTCAGCTTCGAGCGTGACGGCGAGCTTCGTACCGTCGAGGTCGAGCTCGGCGTCCGTCCCCAGAGCTGAGGCCCCCAGACCTGAGCCCCCCAGACCTGAGCCCCAGTGCTGAGGAGAGGGGAGGTGGTGCGTGCCAGTCGGGTGCTCGGCGCGCGCCCCGCTAGCCTGAGCGCTTCCGCTCGCTTCACCGGAGGACGGCATGAGCACCGAGCCCGAACCGCTCGAAGAGATCCCCCCGCAGGGCCACATCAAGGTCATCTATCTCGGCCCGGTCTCTCCCCACTGGGAGGTCCAGGGCGTGTTCGGTGAGCGCAGGGTCGTCGATCAGTTCCGCGATCGCGCGCTCGCTCGCCTGCAGCTCCTTCCGCCGCACGACCCCCAGTTCCGCCGCAACCGCGAGCGTGTGGCCCGCGACGCCGAACGTGAGCATCTCATCCTCGAATGGGACCTCGGGTACGAAGAGGCGTAGCCGGAGGGCGTGGCGGCGTTCCGGGATGGCCGGGACGCGGAGCCGACCCGACGAGCCGGTGGCGTAGCCGGAGGGCGTGGCGGAGGCCTTGGGCGTCCGGGGTGGTTGAGGTTCGCGCCCTGTTCGCCTGTCGTTCACCTGAGGGCGAGGGTGTGTTCACCGGCCTTCCGTAGCGTGCACTTCGAGCGATGACGAAGCGCGGAATGACCGCGCAAGGGAGGTTCCCGCTCGATGACTCGATGTCTTTCCAGGGTGTGGCGCGTGCTGATCGTCGGTCTTGCCGTGGCGATGATTGCGGCGGCCTGCAGCAGCAACGACAGCAGCAGCAAGGACAAGAAAGGAGACACGTCCGGCGGTGAGTACTCATCGCTCTCCGGTGAGATCGCGGGCTCGGGGGCCAGCTTCCCCGACGCGGCGTACCAGTCGGCAATCGCCGCGTTCACCGATGTCGCTCCCGACCTGAAGGTCACGTACAACGCGATCGGATCGGGTTCCGGCAAGGAGGAGTTCGGCAACGACCTGAACGATTGGGCCGGTACCGACTCGCTCGTCGACGAGGGTGATGGTCCCGCGGATGGGACGTTCTTCTACATCCCGACGACCGCGAGCTCGGTCACCGCGGCCTACAACCTTCCCGACGTGTCGGACCTCCGGCTGGACGGCCCGACCCTCGCGGGGATCTTCATGCGCGACATCACGACCTGGGACGACCAGGCGATCGTCGAGCTGAACCCCGACGCCGATCTGCCCGATACCGAGATCACGGTGGCGCACCGTTCCGACGGTTCGGGAACCACCTCGAACTTCACGTCCTACCTGGAGTCGGCGTCGGATGGTGTCTGGACGCTCGGTGCGGACGACGTGGTGGAGTGGCCGTCCGACACGGTCGGTGGTGCCCAGAACACCGGTGTGGCCCAGATCGTGGAGCAAACCGAGGGTGCGATCGGCTACGTCGACCTCGGTGATGCGACGATCCTCGGACTGCAGATGGCTTCGATCGAGAACCGGGACGGCAACTTCGTGGCTCCTTCGGTGAAGGGCGCCACGGCCGCCGTCGCCGGTGCGACGCTGTCGCCCGACCTCACCTACGACCCGCTCGACGGGCCGGGTGCCGACGCCTACCCGATCACCGCGCCGACGTACATCCTCGTGCGGGCCACCTACGGCAACCAGAAGTTGGTGGACAACGTGACCGGCTGGGTGAAGTGGCTGGTCACCGAGGGCATTCCGTCGGTGGGTCCGGACCTCGGCTACGCGCCGGTGCCGCAGGACTTCATGGACCAGGCGGTGGCGCAGCTCGAGAAGGTGACCACCGGCTGAGCCCGGCACGCGGCGGTCGAACCGATCGGGGTGGGCCCGTCCGGGCCCGCCCCGTTGCCGCGCCTCGACCCTCGGCGCGGGCCACACTGCCCGCCGGCGAGAGAGACCGATCGACGGAGGAACGCCGATGGCCATCGGCACCGAAACACCGAGCCGGAGCATCGACGGACTACACGTCGGTCGGCGCGGCCCCGTGATCGGCGAGCGGGTGTTTCGGTGGTCCACCGTGGTGGCGGGCGTGCTCGTGCTCGCCGTGCTGGGCCTCATCGCGTTCACGACCACCCAACAGGCGCTCCCGGCGTTCCGTTCCCAGGGGATCGGGTTCATCACCAACTCGCGGTGGGCCCCGAGCGCCGGCGTGTTCGGAACGCTCGCGTTCGTCTACGGGACGTTCGTGGTGTCGGCGATCGCACTGGTGTTCGCGGTGCCGGTCAGCCTCGGCATCGCCCTCTTCACCACCGAGCTGGCGCCTCGCCGGCTTCGCGGAGGCATCACGACGGTCGTCGACCTGCTCGCGGCGATGCCGAGCGTCGTGTTCGGCCTGTGGGGCGTCCTCGTGCTCATTCCCGCGATCGAGCCGGTGTACGAGCGGATCAGCTCCGCAGTCGCGTCGATCCCGATCCTCAACGCGCTCTTCGCAGGATCGTCGGGTCGCAGCTTCATGACCGCCGGGCTGATCGTGGCGCTGATGATCATCCCGATCATCACGAGCATCTCCCGCGAGGTCTTCAACACGGTCCCGCAGGAGGAGAAGGATGCCGCGCTCGCCTTGGGCGCGACGCGCTGGGAGATGATCCGCGGGGCCGTGCTCCCCCACAGCTTCGGCGGCATCATGGGTGCGGTGATGCTCGGCCTCGGCCGGGCGTTGGGCGAGACGATCGCCATTGCGCTGTTGATCGGCTCGGCCGTGCAGATCACGCCGGATCTGTTCTCGCCCGGCTACGCGATGCCCGCGGTGATCGCCAACCAGTGGTCCGAGTCGAGCGGGCTGTACCGCGACGCGTTGATCGGGATCGGCGTGACGTTGTTCGCGATCACGATCGTCGTGAACGTCGCGGCGCGCTGGGTCGTTGCTCGGGCCGAGCGTCGACTGAGGGGTGCCGTATGAGTGCCGCCGGCGCGGCCGCGCCCGATCCGCCCGTCGTCGTGTCTCGGGTCAGCGGCCGACGGCGGTTGGCGAACGGCGCCGCGTCCACCGCGATGGTCGTGTCGTTCCTTCTCGCGACGATCCCGTTGCTCATCGTCGTGGCCTATGTCGTCGGTCGCGGCTGGCAGCTGATCGACCCCGACTGGTTCACGTCCGACATTCCCAACGTCCAGTTCGTGGAAGGCCCCGGCATGGCCCCCGCAATCGCGGGGACCCTCGTGATCACAGCGTTTGCGGCGCTGCTCGCGATCCCGCTCGGCGTCGCCGGCGCCATCTACCTGAACGAATACGGCCGGCAGTCCGTGCTGGCGAGGATCATCCGCTTCATGAGCGACGTGATGACCGGCGTGCCGTCGATCGTGATGGGTCTGTTCATCTACGTCATCTGGGTGCTCACCGTGAAAGAGCTGACGGGCTTGGCCGGCTCGCTGGCCCTGGCGTGCTTGATGCTGCCGATCGTGGTCCGCTCGACCGAGGAGATGTTGCGTCTGGTTCCGATCGAGCTGCGCCAGGGCAGTGCCGCGCTCGGCGCACGCACGTGGCAGACGACGCTGCGAGTCGTCATTCCGGCCGCGCTCCCCGGGATCATGAGCGGGGCGATGCTCGCGATCGCCCGCGCCGCGGGCGAGACCGCGCCGATCATCCTCGTCACCGGCACGACACTCACCGCGAACTGGAACATCTTCGAGGGGCAGAACACCACGCTGGCGGCGCAGATCTTCGACAAGGCGTCGCTCGCGGCGCCGGCTTCGCAGGAGCGAGCGTGGGCAGCCGCGCTCACGCTCGTGGGAATGGTGTTCCTCTTCACGCTCGTCGCTCGACTGGTCGCGAGCCGGTTCAGCGCTCGTCACGCCTAGCGCCGGGGTGCTCCGCCGGCTCGGCGCGCCGGTGAGCCGTCCCGGGGGCGTCCGGGTCAGTCGATGGGGTCCGCGCGGCCGGCGCCCGGGAGCTCGCCCGTCACCATGAACGTCACCCAGCGCCCGATCTGCACCGCGTGGTCCGCGACCCGTTCGTAGAACCGCCCGATCAGCGCGATCTGCACGGCCTGTTGGAGCCCCGCCTCATCGGTGCTCACGGTGTCGAAGATCGCTCGGAACAACTGTTTCTGGAAGTCGTCCATCACGTCGTCGAGATCGGGAAGCGCCGACGCCAGCGACGCCTCGCCATCGGCGAACGCGTCGATTGCGAGGTGCAGCTGAATGCTCCCCTGCGCGCCCATCCGTTCGATGAGTCCCCGCACGCGAGGAGGGAGCTCGTGGGGGTACAGCCGCCGCGCACCCTTGGCGATCGTGGTGGTCAACCCACCGGTCAGCTCGAGCTCGTGCAGGATCCGCATGATGGCGAGCACGGTGCGCAGGTCCGAGGCAGTGGGCTGCTGGAGTGCGAGCAACGCGAACGCCCGAGCTTCGATGGAGTGGTTCAGCTCGCCGACCGCCGAGTGGTTCGCGACGACCTGGTCCACCGAGCGAAGGTCGGTGGTCAGGAGCGCGTCCGTGCTCGCACCGATCGACTCACCGACGATGGCCGCGAGGCGGATCACGTCGGTCTTGAGCTCTGCGATCGACTCCTGGAACGACTGGCGCGCCTCCACGGGTTCTCCGTCCTGGCCCGAGTGTCCGGGGTCCGTCGTCGGGACAGCTCTGTGCTCGGTCATGGCGTCGATTCTCGACGCCGGCCGCCGGCTGGACGGCCGGCACGACCCATTGCTTGGGAGTGTTCATGCCATGTTTACTCGTCGTCAACTCCTCGACCACGCCCACGAGCCCGGCTCGCAATATCGTGGTGGACGTGCGATTGACGAGGTCGACCGGCATGGCCCGCATTCGTCCGGGAAGCCGGCCGTCCACAGGGCTCATGGCGGCCCGGGCCGCTGGCGTACGCTCGGTATCAGGTAGTCGACCGGTGGGCCCGATGTCGGGCAACCCCGTGCGGAAGCGTCGTTCATGTCTCGTGCCGATCCCGCGCGTCGCTCCGAGGAACCGATGACCGAGGTCACGGCTGCGCCACCAGAAGTCGCCGCGCTCGACACTGCATCGGAGGCACCGGCCGCACTGGCCGAGACGGTCTTCACGGTTCGGGACCTGGCCGTCGCGTATGGCTCGGCGCTCGCGGTCGAGGGCATCTCGCTCGACATCGCGGCCCGCCGGATCACCGCGCTCATCGGACCGTCGGGCTGCGGCAAGAGCAGCTTCCTGCGGTGCATGAACCGCATGAACGATCCGATTGTCGGAGCGAAGGTGACCGGTTCGCTGCGCTATCACGGCCAGGATCTGTACGATCCCAAGGTTGATCCGGTCGAGGTGCGCCGGCGCATCGGCATGGTGTTCCAGAAGCCGAACCCGTTCCCGAAGTCGATCTTCGACAATGTCGCGTTCGGGCCGCGCGTCAACGGCGTGCGCAAGGGTATGTCCGACATCGTCGAGCGAGCACTGACGCAGGCGGCGTTGTGGGACGAGGTCAGGGACAAGTTGAAGAAGAGCGCCATCGCCCTGTCGGGCGGCCAGCAGCAGCGGCTGTGTATCGCTCGGTGCCTCGCCGTGGAGCCCGATGTGATCCTCATGGACGAACCGTGCGCATCACTCGACCCGATCGCCACGAGTCGCATCGAGGACCTCCTGGCGGAGCTCAAGCGCGACTACACGATCGTGATTGTCACCCACAACATGCAACAGGCGGCGCGGGCCTCCGACGAGACCGCCTTCTTCACCACTGACGTTGGTGAGGAAGGCCACCGTGTCGGTCATCTCGTGGAGTTCGCGGACACGTCGACGATGTTCACCAACCCGGCGGATCCTCGCACCGAGGGGTACATCACGGGTCGGTTCGGCTAGCTCGGGCGACCTGAGCCGACATGGAGCCTGACACATGACGGTGGCACTGCTCGGTGTCGTGGCCGCGGTCGCGGTTGGGAGCGCGGCGGTCGCGGCAATCGGCTGGCGGAACGTGCATCGGCGGCTCGAGCAGCTGTCGGCGATCGTGGGTCCGCCTGAGTCAGCCAATGCGGCCCGCGCGAGGGCCGAAGGCGCAGCCGGCGGCGCGCCGGGCGACACGAGCACCGCGGAGGTCGAGCGCGTTCGACTCGAAGCGGTGGTCGCGGCATCGCTGGACGCGGTGGTCGTCGTGGACGCCGACGGCGACGTCATGGCCCGCAACGCCGAGGCCGAGCGGTACCGCGAGGCGCGTCACGCCGATGCGCTCGCCGAGATCGCGTTGACGGAGCTCCTGGCATCGGCCCGGCTCGGCGATCGGGGCGAGCGTGAGCTCGAGCTGTTCGGTCCGCCACCATCGGTGTTGCGGATCCGCGCCGTCCCCCTGCGACACGGTGAGGTTGTCGTGGGCGCGGCCGCGTTCATTCGCGACGTCTCCGAGGCCCGACGCACCGAGAGCATCCGTCGAGACTTCGTCGCCAACGTGAGCCACGAGTTGAAGACGCCGATCGGCGCGTTGGCGCTGCTGGCCGAGACGATGGCGTCGGGCGGCGACCTCGCCGTGACCCAACCGCTCGCGGCGCGCATGCTGCGTGAGGCCGACCGACTGACCCGGATCATCGACGACCTCCTCGACCTGAGCCTGATCGAGACCCAAGAGTCACTCGAGCGCACTCCGGTCGGTGCGGCCGCGCTGGTCACCGAGGCAGTCGATCGTGTGCGCGCTCAGGCTGACGCGGCGGATACACCCCTGCTCGTCACCGACGCGACACCGGATCTCGCCGTGGTGTGTGATCGGGGCCAGGTCGTCGGCGCCATCACAAACCTGCTCGACAACGCGGTGAAGTACTCCGATCCCGGCCACACGATCGAGTGCACGGTCGGCCGTGACGACGACCGGGCCATTATCGCGGTGCGTGACCACGGGATCGGGATTCCCGCCCGGGACCTCGAGCGCATCTTCGAGCGCTTCTACCGCGTGGACCGGGCGCGCAGTCGCGCCACGGGCGGCACCGGCCTGGGCTTGTCGATCGTGCGCCATGTCGCCGACGTCCACGGGGGCGATGTGACGGTCTGGTCGAGCGAGGGCGAGGGCTCGATGTTCACGCTGACCCTCCCGCTCGACGCCTCGAGCCCGGCGGAGGAGGCATCGTGACCACGCGACCAACCGTGCTGGTCGTCGACGACGAGCAGTCGTACCGCGAGGCGCTGGCGGTGGCATTGGAGCGGGAGGGTTTCAGCGTCGTGCTCGCGGCCGACGGTGCTGAAGCGCTCGAGCGGTTCGATGCCACCCGCCCCTCACTCGTGCTGCTCGACGTGATGTTGCCGAAGATCTCGGGGATCGACGTCTGTCGGGAGCTGCGGTCGCGTTCTCGGGTGCCGATCATCATGGTGTCAGCCCGCAACGCCGAGATCGACGCGGTGGTCGGCCTGGAGATCGGGGCCGACGACTACGTGACGAAGCCGTTCCGCCTGCGCGAGCTGGTCGCTCGGGTCCGTGCCGGACTGCGGCGGAGTCCGGTGGAGGGGGGCGCCGATGCCGCGCCGGGCGAGCTGCTCGAGGTCGGTGACGTCCGTCTCGACGCGGCCCGCCACGAGGTCTTCGTCCGCGGCGAGCTGACCGCGCTCCCGCTGAAGGAGTTCGAGCTGTTGGAGCTGCTCTTGGCGCACGCGGGCCGTGTCCTGACCCGTGACGCCTTGATCGACAGGGTTTGGGGTCCGAACTACTTCGGTGACACCAAGACGCTCGACGTCCACGTGAAGCGGCTGCGGGCCAAGGTCGAGAGCGACTCGGCGCGACCCGAGCGGATCGTCACCGTCCGCGGCGTCGGCTACCGCTACGAGAGGCCCCGCGTGAACCCGTCCGCTTCCTGACCGCGGGCAGAAGATCGTCCAACGCGGGTTCGAGCACGCCAGGGGAGTCGCCACCTTCGGCTTCGGCGATCGTTCCTTGTGTACCCATCAGGGCAGCGAGGTCGCCGATCCCACCGTCGTCACGCGGCGCGAGGGCGGGATCCGAGGCGGTCGCGCTCCCGATCTCGCCGGCCGCGCCGGTCGGCCTCGCCATGTCGGCCACCATCTCGGCGAGCTGGGCGCGGGCGGCCGTCGGCGAGGTTTCGTCGTCCGGCGTCGGCGAGTTGGTCGGGTCGGAGGGCGGGAGGTCCGAATCCGGCGCGTCTGCGGCGTCCGGTGCATCGCCCAGCAGGTCCGAGATCTTCACAGCGGGATCCTCCATCCGCGGGGAGCCGCTACCCGACGGCACGGGCCCCGTTCAATGAAACGGCTTTCGGCGTCGACTTCTTGAGCCGGAGGCCCCGTGTGCGGTCAGCCGTCGGGTGCCAGGTGCCGGGTGAGGGCTGCGCCGACGCCGGCAAATGGGGCGCGCTCGAGCACGGGAAGGGGCGTGACGGCGCAGTAGCCGGCCTCGATGAGCGCGAGGTCCGTATCGGGCTCGGGGGTGACGGCGCTGCCCCGGAAGTCGAGGAGGAGCTCGCCGCCGGCGTGATCCGCCGACGCGGCCCAGACGGTGCCGTACGGCGCGAGTCGGGCCTCGGCGACGCCACGGACGTCGCCGAACGGGATGTTCGGGACGTTGACATTCAGCACCCGTGGCGGCTGGGTGGCCTCGGTGACCCAGGGAAGTGCCGCCAGGGCGAAACGTGCCGCGGTGTCCCATTCGTAGATCCCGGAGTCGCTCGACTTGATGCTCGCGGCGACGGCGGGAACGCCGAGGCCTCCTGCCGTGAGGGCAGCGCCGACCGTGCCGGAGTGGAGCACGAGGTGGCCGGTGTTGGCCCCGGGGTTGATTCCCGAGACCACGACGTCGGGCACGGGCCCGAACCCACCGATGCACGCCCCGTACACCGCGGTGGCGGGTGGTGCGTCCATGGCGAGGACGGGGACGTCGGCCAGCGCGGGCCATGAGCACTCGGCGACGCCGATCGCGGGGGTGCGGTGCAGCGGCCCGATCGCCGCACTCGAGCCGCTGCGCTCGCTGTCGGGGGCGACGACGAGCACGTCGTGGCCGGCCTCGTGCATGACCCGCGCCAGGGCCACGATCCCCGCCGAGCCGATGCCGTCGTCGTTGGTGACCAGGACCCGCATCCCCGGGAACTTACCGGCGGCGGGCGCTCCGTCGGCAACGTTGCGGTGAACGAACACCAAACGTTCACGGGTGGAGTTGCGGTTCGGCATCAGGGGCGGGACGATTCGGGTTGTGCGGGTGGTGATCGTGGGAGCCGGTGTCGTCGGCACGATGCACGCGTGGATAGCGCGCCGACTCGGTCACTCCGTCGCCCACCTCGATGGGGACACCGAGCCTCGCGGTGCATCGGTGCGGAACTTTGGGCTCGTGTGGGTGAGCGGGCGCGCGCCCGGCTCCGAGCTCACGTTGGCGCTCCGGTCCCGGGAGCTGTGGAGTGAGCTCGCCCGAGCAGTTCCCGATGTCGGGCTGCGGCCGGACGGCTCGCTGACGGTCGCGCAACACCCGGCCGAGCTCGCGGTCATGCAGGAGCTGACGGAACAGCCCGACGCGGCCGAGCGGGGCGTCGAGGTGCTCGACGCGGCCGAGACTCGCTCCCGCAACCCGGCTCTGCACGGCGAGCTGTTGGGTTCGCTGTTCTGCGCGCATGACGCGATCGTCGAGCCGCGAGCGGTGCTGCCGGCTCCAGATGCTCGAGACCGAGCCGTATCCCGAGCGGGTGACGACCGCGGTGGCCGACGGCGACTCGATGCGGTACTACCCGGCCTTCGACCTACCGAGCCGGGCTGGCCTTCCCGCGCCCGATCCGGTGGTCGGCCGGTTCCGAGCCCAGCTCCTCGTCGCGCAACGGGCGTCCGGCGAGCTGACCATTGGTGACACCCACCACGACGAGGAGCCGTACGACTTCGCGCTCGACGAGCGGCCCTTCCGCCACCTTCTGGACCGAGCCGAGTCCCTGCTCGGCGCCCGTCTTCCTCCCGTTCGCCGTCGCTGGGCGGGTGTGTACTCGCAGGTCACGACCTCCGAGGTGTGCGTTCGAGTCGAGACCGAGCCGGGTGTCGTCGTCATCACCGGACTGGGTGGGCGAGGGATGACGTTGTCGCCCGCGGTTGCCGAGGAGACGTTCGATGAGAGGAAGCCATGAGCGTGATCAAGCTGGCGGTGCTGGACATGGCGGGTACGACCGTGCGCGACGGAGGAGTCGTCGAGACGGCCTTCGCCGAGGCACTGGCGCGCATGGGGTTCGAACCCGGTTCCACCGAGCTCGCCCAACACCTCGAGTACGCGCGCGCCACGATGGGTCAATCCAAGATCGACGTGTTCGGCGCGATCTTCGAGGGCGACTCGCAGCGAGCGGTGGAGGCGAACCGCCGGTTCGAGACGGCCTTCGACGCTGCGGTCTCCCGCGGTGAGATCGAGCCCTTGCCGGGAGCGGCGACCGCGCTCGCGGCGTTGCGCGCCATGGGTGTGCGGATCTGTCTCACGACAGGGTTCTCGCGCCAGACCCGTGAGCAGGTCATGGACGTGCTCGGTTGGCGGGACGTGGTCGATCTGTCCCTCAGCCCCGAGCCGGGCGTTCGCGGTCGACCGTATCCGGACCTGGTGTTGCACGCCCTCATGCGCCTCGAGGTCGACGCGGTCGACGAGATCGCCGTCGCCGGTGACACCGTGAACGACGTCATCGCGGGTCATCGGGCCGGCGCCGCGATCGTGGCGGGAGTGCTGACGGGCGCCCACGATCGCGAGCAGCTCGCGGCGGCGGCGCCCACCCACATCCTGGCGGGCATCGACGAGCTGCCCAGTGTGATCAGCGCAGTGTGATCAGCCCAGTGTGATCGAGAGCCGGTCGAGGTGGGCACGCCACGCGTCGAGGCCGGGTACCACCCGATCGGGCACCTTGGCGGCGTCGTCGGCGCGCCGCAGCTCGAGCACCGCTTCCAGGTCGTCGATCTCGGAGAACGCCCGCACCTGCGCGTCGGTCATCACCCCACCCTGCAGAACGAGCGTCTCGAGGCTGCGCGCGCTGAGCCGGGTGCGGTAGTCGGGCTCGGTGGCCACCAGGTAGCGCTTGGCATCGGCGTGCCGAGTGACGAGCCGGGCGGCCCGTCGGCCGAGCAACGGGGCGACGTAGGCGCCTCCCCGCCCCGCGTGGGAGTCCATGGCGCTCGGATCGAGCACGGTACCGACGTCGTGGACGAGCCCGGCGATCTGGAGCTCGAAGTCCTCCGGCGCTCGACCGGCGAGCTCGGCCGCGCACTGGAGGCTGTGCGCCGACATGTCGACGCGCTCCTCGTCGTCCACCGCCGCCCCCGCCGTGAGCAGCGCGCAGAGCTCGTCGACCGATGCTGCGGGGCTCACGCTCGGGGGGGCAGGTAGCGCGCCCGTCGAATCTTCTTCTGGCCGACCGTCAGCTCCCATACGGATCCCTTCTCGAACGAGGGCTCTCGGCCGAGCTCGACGCCGGTGCGCCGGAGTCGGTCGAGGAGCTCCGAGATCACGTCGCCGTGGCTGCACAGCACGGCGCCGGTCCCGGCGAGCTCACCGACGAGCACCAACGCACCGTCGCTCCCCGCGCCTTCGGCGAGGCGGTCGTCGGTCACCACGGCCAGTTGGCGCTGTGCGCCCAGCGGCTCGACTGTCTCGCGGCAGCGCAAGGAGGGGCTCGACACGATCGTGCCCAGCCTTGCGTCATCGAGCGTCTCGACCAGCCGTTCAGCCTGCGTCCGACCGCGTTTCGAGAGGGGCCGCTCGAGGTCGTCGCCGTTCCACCGGCTTCGACTCCCGGCCTTGGCGTGGCGAACGACGTAGACGCGCCCGGCCTTGGTCGTCACTCGGTGCCGAACGGGTTTGACGGGAGCGCGCGTACCAGCGCGCGGTCGTGCTCGTAGGTGAGGAGGCGTTCAGCCGCCTCGACGGTGCACCAGCGGAGCTCGTCGACCTCGTCGTTGGGCACGGACTCGCCGGCTGTCGCACCCACCACCCGCATCATCCAGTACCGCACGAGCTTCGGCCTTTCCCGATGATCTGTGTATTCGACGGGCGCCAGCTCCCGACCGAGCGCGCAGCGTAGGCCGGTCTCCTCTTCGACTTCACGCCGAGCGGCGTCCTCGAAGGACTCACCGGTGTCGAGCTTGCCCTTTGGCAACGTCCAGTCGTCATAGCGCGGTCGGTGCACCACGACGATCTCCGCGCTTCCGGCGCGCTCACGGCGTACGACACCTCCGGCCGCACGAACGAGCGGCTCCGCGCCGGACTCGGCTACCACCAGGAGCGAAGCGATCGGCGACGGGCGGCGCGCCACACGTCGGGCCATTCGGTGCGAGCGCGGTGTTCGTGCGCGCGCAGGACTCCGACGAGCATGCCCGCCGCAAACGCGTCGACGGGCTCGACCGAGGTCGCAGTCTCGCCGAGCCATGCGGTCGCGATGACCGCGTCGTGGTGCGCGCCGAGGACGTCTTGGACGGTCGCAACTCGGCGAGCGAATCGTCGGGCCGGCTTGCCGACCACCGGAGTGACGGCTTCGGCGGCGTACCGACACCGCTTCGCCCGGATCCTGACCTCGTGGAGCCCGGCGTCGCCCGGGGGGTCATCGAGGGCCTCGACCGCGGCGCGCAAGTGCCGCCACGGGCCCGCGACGAGTTGGGGCAGCGACTCCGACGCAAGCCGTTCGGCACTGTCCGAGGCGAAGACGGGCGCGCCGGCCGCCGCGACTAACCGATCGAGGAGCCGGCCGTAGCGGGGCGATCGCATCGCCACCAGCAGCTCGACGCGCTGGGTTTCCCACTGGTGTCCGAGCCGGGTGAGGATGCGGTCCACCGCGGCGCGGCCCTGATCACCCAGCTCGGTCGCCGCGGCGGCCAACAGCTCGATCAGCACCTCGGTGTCGCGCACGGCACCGAGCTCGTCTGCCAGCCAGGCGAGCTCGGCGCGCAGCTCGGTCGACCATGTCGGATCCACGAGGCTACGGAACGTGCGCAGGTCCGACCGCAACCGCCGGGTCGCGATCCTCGCCTGGTGGACGCTCTCCGGCTCGTCGCCCAGGCGTACGCCCGCGTCGTGGGTGATGAGTCGCTGTACCGAGGCGGTGATCGCGGCCCGAACGGCCTCTGCGGCGGTGGTGGTTTTCGAAACGGGCGGCGTGGGTCCCGCGTCGGGCGGCTCGAGCGCTCGGGGCCCGAGTGCGCGCACGATCTTGGGAGTCGGATCGGGTGCTCCGGCGCCGCCTCGACGGAGCGCGTCGGCGAGGTTCGCTGCGAGCTCGTGCGTAGCGGCTTCGGTGATCTCGATCTCGATCTCTCGGAAACGCAGCGCGACGCGTCGACCGTCGAGCACCGATACCTCGTCGTCGACGATCTCGGCGTGGCGCGTGCCGGTGGCGTCGACGAGGTCGGTACGCGCCCGGCGGGTGCGCAGCCGTGCGACGACGCCAGGACGGGCTGTGCGCAGATAGGCGCGCAAGAGGTCGGTCGCCGCGACCGGCGGGTGACCGGTGACTCCCGCCACTTGGTGCTCAGCGCGGACGAGCACTCCGTCCGCGACGATGCCGGGCAGCTCGACGGTCCAGCCGTCATGGTTGCGAGAATGCAACGAAGCGCCGGCGCGGGCGAGGCGGAGGTCGACGGTGTCGTAGTAGGTGGTCTGGACCAGCAGGGGATCGCGGGTGATGGCGGACAACCCACTCACGATCCCGTCCAGGTCGGGGAGCTGGAATCCCGGCGGAGGCGCGAGCTTTATCTCACGCTCGCGCATCTCGACTCTCGCCTGCTCGCTCGACGGCCAGTGCCTGGAGACGCTCGTGGGAGTCGACCCCGACGATGCTCTCGAGCTTGTGCCAGTTCCCATCCGGCCCGAGCTCCCAGGCCAGCACGTCGTCGGCGAGCTCGATCTCGAGCATCTCCGCGAGCCGAGCCTTGAGCCGGGGGTCGGTGATCGGGGTGAGTGCCTCGATGCGTCGATCCAGGTTGCGGGGCATGAGGTCGGCGGAGCCGATGAGGTACTCGGCCGAGGCCGGGTCGGCACCGAAGCGGTAGATGCGAGAGTGCTCGAGGAAGCGGCCGACCAGTGATCGGACCCGGATGTTGTCGGACAGTCCGGCAACCCCGGGTCGGAGACAGCAGATGCCCCGGACGAGCAGCTCGACGCGACACCCGTTCTGCGATGCGGCGTAGAGCTCGTCGATGATCGCCGGGTCGACGAGGCTGTTCATCTTCAACGTGATCTGGCCGCCGGCGCCCTTGTCGGCTTCCTGCTCGATGCGACGCTGGATCTCGCGGCGGAGGCTGAGCGGCGCGACGAGGACCTTGCGGTAGACGCCTTGACGGCTGTATCCCGTCAACGCGTTGAACAGCTCGGTGAGATCGGCGCCGAGATCCGGATCGGCCGAGAGGATCCCCACGTCCTCGTACAGGGTCGCGGTCGCCGAGTTGTAGTTGCCGGTTCCGATGTGGACGTACCGGCGGATCCCCTCCTCTTCCTGACGAACGACGAGCAGGATCTTGCAGTGGGTCTTCAGACCGACGAGGCCGTAGACGACGTGGACGCCTGCTTCTTCGAGGAGGCGAGCGCGCTCGATGTTGGCCTGCTCGTCGAAGCGGGCTTGGAGCTCGACGAGCGCGACGACCTGTTTGCCGGACCCGGCCGCCTTCATCAACGATCGCACCAGCGCGCTCTCCCGGCCCGCCGTCCGGTAGATGGTCTGTTTGATCGCGAGGACGTCGGGGTCCCGCGCCGCCTGATCGACGAAGGCCTCGACCGATGTCGTGTAGGAGTCGTACGGGTGCTGGACGAGCACGTCGCCCGCGGCGAGCACCTTGAACATGTCGGATGGGGGCTCGGTACGGGCCAAGACCGGCTGGGTCTGCGGGGTGACCGGCGGGGCCTTGAGATCGGGGCGAGGGAGGCCGTCGACCGCCCAGAGGCCGGACAGATCGAGCGTGCCGTCGATCACGGTCACGTCGAGATCGGACAGCTCCAGCTCACGACGGAGCAGGCGGAGAACGGCGTCGCTCATGCGCGCCTCGACCTCGAGTCGCACAACGTGACCCGACTTGCTTCGCTCGCGCAGCACGCTCTCGACGGCCTCGAGGAGGTCTTCGGATTCGTCGGAAAGCTCGTAGTCCTGATCGCGGGTGACTCGGAAGACGTATTGCTCGACGATCTCCATGCCGGGGAACAACGCATCGACGCGCGCCGCGATGATCTGCTCGATCGGCACGAACCGCTCGTGGTCGGCGAGCTCGACGAAGCGGGGGAGCAGCGGGGGGACCTTGACTCGCGCGAAGTGCTCCTCGGCGCCATCCGGGTCGCGCACCACGACCGCCAGGTTCAGCGAGAGGTTCGAGATGAATGGGAAGGGGTGTGCGGGATCGACAGCGAGGGGCGTGAGCACCGGGAAGACTCGTTCCTCGAAGACGCGCACGAGGTATTCGCGGTCTTCGTCGTCGAGCTCGTCCCAGTTGCAGAATCGGATGCCGGCATCTTCCAACGCGGGTGCGAGCTCCTTGGTGAAGATCGCTGCCTGACGATTGACCAGGTCGTCCACCCGGGCCGCGATGGCCTGGATCTGATCGAGGGGGTCCATGCCATCGGGCGTCCGCGTTCGGACCCCGGCTCGCAACAGCTCCTGCAACCCACTCACCCGGACCTGGAAGAACTCATCGAGGTTCTGGCTGAAGATCGCGAGGAACTTGGCTCGCTCGATGAGGGGTGCATCCGGGTCTTCGGCGAGGGCGAGGACCCGGGCATTGAAGTCGAGCCACGAGAGCTCGCGGTTGATGAATCGCTCCGGTCCCGGCTCGGCATCGTTGGCGGGCTGGGCGGGACCGGGCATGAGCGCATGGTACCGGTGCATCGCCCTGCCGTTCCTCGTGCGAGTGCCCGGACGCGACGGTGACCTGGGGCGGGGCGTGGGGCTCTAACGTCGTGAACCAGATGGGTGCTTCGATGCAGGACCCCCGCACCTACGGGTTGTCGGCCTTCGGGCGGCTCGCCGTCGCACACGCGACGAGCATGATCGGCGACGTCTTCGTCACCGTCGCGCTCGCCGGGACGCTGTTCTTCAACATCACCCCGGACGCGGCCCGGCCGAAGGTGTTGCTGTACCTCCTGCTGACCGTGGCCCCATTCGCGCTCGTCGCGCCCGTCATCGGGCCGCTCCTCGACCGCAGCCGGAGTGGCCGGCGCACGCTGATGAGTGCCGGATGCTTCGGCCGTGCCGTGCTGTGCCTGGTCATGGCACCGAACGTGGACACATTGTTGTTGTTCCCGCTCGCGTTCGGCGTGCTCGTGTTGGCCAAGGGCAACCAGATCGCGAAGAGCTCCCTCGTACCGGCGGTGGTGCCCGACGAGTCCGCGCTCGTGACCGCGAACTCGCGCCTGGCCGTCCTCAGCATCTCTGCCGGGGTCGTGGGCGGCCTCCCCGCCGCGTTGGTCCTTCAGGTCGGGAGTGCGGGCATCGTGCTGATCATTGCGGCGGTGGCGTTCGCGGCCGCCGGTCTGCTCGCGTTGCGGATCCCGCGCGCCCGCCATGAGGGCACGCCGGAGACACCCGCAGAACGCGCCGAGCTGCACGCGCCGAGCATCGTGCTCGCCGGCAGCGCGATGGCGCTGCTGCGCGGCGGGGTCGGGTTCCTCACGTTCCTGGTTGCCTTCGCACTCAAGGCCGAAGGTCAGCCGGCGTGGTTCTTCGGAGTGGTGCTCGCGTTCAGCGCGCTCGGTGGGCTCGTCGGCAACGTCGTCGCGCCGTTGTTGCGCCGGTGGTTCCGAGAGGAGTGGATGCTCGTCGGGGCGCTCTTCCTTCCTGCGGTCGTGGCGCTGTGGGCGGCCCGGGCCGGAGGCCGGTGGGGGTTCATCTTCACGTCGATGCTCGTCGCGGTGGGCGCCGCCGCGGGCAAGGTCGCGTTCGACAGTCTGTTGCAGCGCGACGGACCGGATGATCTGCGGGGCCGGGCCTTCGCCCGGTTCGAGACCCGCTTCCAGCTGGTCTGGGTCGGGGGAGCGTTGATCCCGGTCGCGCTGTTCGACGTGATGAACGCTCGCGTCGGCTTCTTCGTGCTCGCCTGCGTGCTCGCCTTTGCGGGGCTCAGCTACGTCGGTGGTCTTCGCGCCGCTCGCCGGGTCGCGACCGACGGAGCCGACCCCGAGGCGAGTGACGCCGGCGTCGATCCGCGTGACGTCGATCCGCGTGACCCCGATTCGCGCGGCCCAGGCCGGCGCGACGTGCTGGACACGGGCGACGACCCCTAAACCCGCGTTCCTCTCGGCGGTCGCGCGCTAGACAGGATTGATGAGCATCGACCTTCGAGTCATCACCCCGGAGCTCGTGCCCGCGCTGCTGCACGTGGATGCCTGGGGGTTCGGCCAGTCGCCCCAGACCGACGATGGTTGGACCCGGCTCGACCTCGACCGCGCCGTCGGCGCATTCGACGGCAACGAGATGGTCGGCACCGGCCGAAACTATTCGCTCGATCTGACCTTGCCCGGTGGCGCCATCGTGCCGACGGCCGCGGTCAGCTGGATCTCGGTCCTGCCGTCACATCGACGTCGCGGCATCCTCACCGCGGTCATGGATCGACTCGTCCACGACGCACGTGACCGGGAGGAGCCCGCGCTCATCCTCACCGCATCGGAGGGTGGTATCTACGCGCGTTTCGGGTTCGGTGTCGCGACCCACGTCATGAGCGTGCAGCTGGATCGGCGCGATGTGGCGTGGCGCTCATCCCCGGCGGGGCGGGTGCGGACGCTCACGCCGGAAGCGGCGGCGCGCGTCACACCGGAGGTGTTCGGGCGTGTCTGTCGGGATCAGCCCGGCGCGGTGAGCCGGCCCGAGGCCTGGTGGGAGTCGGAGTGGTGGGATCCCCGGCCCGGCGGCGCGCGTTTCGACGTCGTGTACGAGGGCGCGTCCGGTGCCGAGGGCTTCGCGCTGTACGACATTCGCGGCGGATGGACCGACGGCGGTCCGGACATGACGCTCACCGTGCGCGATCTGGTCGCGGCGACCCCCGAGGCGTCCTTGGCGTTGTGGCAGTACCTGCTCGGCGTCGACCTGATAACGAACGTGAACCTCCCGAGGATGCCGCTCGACACCGAGCTGCCATGGATGTTGGCTGACGCGCGTGCCATGCGGGTGAGCTCGCACACTGACTTCCTGTGGCTCCGTCCGCTGAACGTGACCGCGCTGCTCGGTGCCCGTGGGTACCTGGGTGAGGGTCGGGTGGTGTTGGAGGTCGTCGACGCCGGCCCCGCGGCCGGCCGGTTCGAGCTCGACGCCGGTCCCGACGGTGCGGTGTGTCGCGCCACCACCAACGAAGCCGACCTGGTGCTGGGCGCCGACACGCTCGGGATGGTGATCTTGGGGGGAACGCGTCCGTCGACGCTCGTGCGCGCCGGTCGTATCCACGCGACAGATCCGGAGCGAGTGCGCGTCGCCGACGCCCTGTTCGCCGCCGAACGTGACCCGCGCGCGCTCACCTGGTTCTGAGCTTCGACTCGAAAGCCCGAGTCCGAGGCTCGACATTCTGGGAGGAGAGCGTCACCTCCAGCCGGACCCTGCACCGGCGACCATGCCGAACGGTCCTGACGGCCAGCGGAAGCAGTCGACCATGAGCTGGTCCACCTCCTCGGCGGTGGCGATTCCCTCGTTCACGACCTTCTGGGCCTCGGCGACCATCGCGAAGTAGACGCGGTTGGCAACGAAGCCCCACGCCATGGCGGTGTCGCGCACGACGACCGGGTGCTTGCCGCACGCCACTGCGAGGTTGCGCACCGTGGCGATGGTGGACTCCGACGTCTCGCGGGTCACGACCAGCTCGGCCAGCTTCATCACCGGTGCGGGAGACGCCCAGTGCCACCCGATCACCCGATCGGCGCGATCGGTCGCGGCGGCGAGGGCCTGGATGGGAAACCCCGACGTGTTCGAGGCCAGGATCGTGGCCTCGGGCGCGGCCCGGTCGAGATCGGCGAAGACCCGGATCTTGAGGTCGAGTCGCTCGGGAATCGCCTCGATCACGAGGTCGGTCTCGGCGGCCGCGGCGAACGAGTCCGTGAACGTGAGCCGCGCGGCCGCCGCGTCGGCCTCATCCCGGGTGAGCTGGTCTCGTTCGACGCCGGAGTCGAGCCCGTAGCGGCCCGTCGTGGCGTGGCCGAGCGCGGCGTCGCGCGCCGACGGTTCCGGGTCGTAACACGTCACGTCGTGGCCGGCGACGGCCACGACCTGCGCGATGCCGCCGCCCATCACCCCGGCACCGAGGATCCCGATCTTCATGCTTGCCTGCCCTTCATGCTCGTCCGGCTCTCAGGCGAGATCATCCGGCGGGGCATGTGCCGCCGGGCTCGTCGCCGCGACGTGCCGGCCGCTCCACCGCCCGAGGTCGGTCAGCTTGGCAGACAGCGCCGCCAGCTCGTCGGGGGCCAGCGCCTGCGGTCCGTCGCAGCGGGCCGACGCGGGATCGCAGTGGACATCGACCATCACCCCGTCGGCGCCCGCCGCGAGCGCGGCCAGTGCCATCGGTTCGACGAGCTCGCGGGTCCCCGTCCCGTGGGACGGGTCCACGATGACCGGGAGGTGTGATGGAGCCTGGCCAACAGGAACGGCCGAGAGGTCCGGTGCTTGTACAGGTCGCCGCGCAGCATCGTCGCGCCCGCGGCCACCGCGGCCGCGCACGCCGTAGCGGTCTGGTCGTAGGACTCGACCGCGCAGGGCCCGGCGATGAGCGTGAGCGTCCCGGGTCCGACGAACGTGTCGCCGGCGCGCACAGCCGAGCGAACGGCAGGCTCGCGGGGTCCGACGAGAGGATGGGTGTCGGCGGGCGATGACATCGAGATGACCTCCGAGTTGGCTCGAAACGCGAAAAACCCCGGCCTTGCGGCCGGGGCGTCTCCCTGGGGTAGGTCTTCGTGCGCCGCTATGGACGACAGGACCCGGCCCCCGGGGACGTCCCGGGGCCGAAGTACCAGCCGAACGCGGAAAGGGATCCGCAGCGGTCACACATGATGGCTTCAGTGTACCCGACGGTGTCTGGATGCGCGACGCGGTTCACTCCGGGGTTCACAGAGCGTTCGCGGTCGCGTGGCCACGGCTTCATCGCCTCGTCACTCCGGCAGGTCGATACGGGCGAGCCAGAGGCCGGGCGCGTCGAGCTCCGCCGGGGTGGGGAGGCGGGATTCGTGCTCCCAAATGCGGCTCAGACCATCGAGGCCGGCGCGCTCGACGACACCACGACAGAACGCCTGGCCCTGCTCGTAGTGCGATCGGTCGAGCGCCACCCCCAGGAGACCCTCGATGAAACGTCCGGCTTCGCCGCGCTCGACCCGGTGGCGCCGGAGCGCTTCGTGGACCTGGCGGTAGGAACCGACGAGGCGTTCGCCGATGCCCTCGACCACGAGCTCGGCGTAGCCCTCGAGCACGGCCGTCACCGCCTGGATACGACCGAGCGTCTCGAGTTGCGCGGGTGACCGCATGGCGCCGAGGAGGGCCTCGGGGTGCTCGGCGATCCCGGACATGGACGCAGGATCGGTCGGGTCGAACCCGCCGAGCTGTGACTCGAGCGCGCCGGCGTCGAGCTCGTAGGCCGAGACGTACTCGACGGCGAGCGTGACGAGCCTCGGTTGGAGCCAGGGCACGGACCGCTCGGCTGCGCGCACGACCTCGTGGAGCGCGACGACGAAGCGCAAGTCCTCACGCGACAGCGACCAGGCCGCCTCGAACCGATCGAGGTTGGCGACGACGAAGCACAGGTTCGGCGGGTCCGACGTCGGCAGTGGGAGGTCATACCGGCCGAGCGCGTGGCGCGCGAGATAGCCGACCATCGAGCCCGCCTGTACGCCGAGCAGCACGGGCGCCAACATGGCCGCCAGCCCGGACATCGCGCCTGCGCCCATCGGCATCCCGAACAGACCGGCCGCGTCCGCTTCGGGCGGGCTGGGCTCGCTCTCGTCGTCCTCGGCCGCGGCTTCGGCGACGATGGCCTCACGAAATCGCTTGGCCAGGGCCTCGAGCACGGGCGCGAGCGCCTCGAGATGCAGCTCGGCCCACTCCGTTCGCCCGATGGTGCGCAGTGGGGCACCGAACGTGGCGGTGAGTCCGGTCTCGGCGACGACGAGGGTCTGGGCCGCCCGCACGAGCTCGGCGAGCTGGGAATGGTCCTCGGGCGAGACCGCGGGATCGGCCGGCTCGCCGTCGAGGGCCGCGGGGAGCGCGGTGCGCCGCGCCAGCTCCCAGTTCACCGGGCCGTCCGACTGGAGCATCCGCATGACCTCGTTGAGGTCGATCTTCGACATGTCGAAG
>Ga0075530_1000299_pt1 | contig 22943 bp, 21 predicted proteins | sample NGEPerD_2_FD_75101 | JGI IMG/M metagenome (GOLD analysis project Ga0075530, IMG submission 75101) | Arctic peat soil microbial communities from the Barrow Environmental Observatory site, Barrow, Alaska, USA - NGEE PermafrostL1-D | ecosystem: Environmental > Terrestrial > Soil > Wetlands > Peat ... | reverse complement strand
TTGGATTTCGGGTGGTCGTCCCCCACAATGTGTGAGCGCGCGCGAGTGGCGGAATGGCAGACGCGCTGGCTTCAGGTGCCAGTGTCCGAAAGGGCGTGGGGGTTCAAATCCCCCCTCGCGCACCAATTGTCCTGTCTCAGGACGTAGGAGACCCTCGAACCTCAGGTTCGGGGGTTTCTTGGTGTCTGGGTGCGGTCGGTGGGTCGGTGGCCGCGCACGGCAAAGGCGCGAGCAGCAACAGTGAATGGTCCGTCTGGAGCACCAAGTCGACAACAGCAGCTGGCCCGCAGCTGCTGTTGTCGCTGGGGGTCCAGCGATGCGCAGTATGCCCCGCCCGGCCCGCCTCCCCATGTGAACGGGATCCAGTAGTCATCGAAGTCGGCGTAGTCGGCCGTCACGTCGATCGCGATGGTCTCGACCTCCGCCAACCCATTGCGAACCCATAGTGCGGTGAGCTCATCTTCGTTGCAGTACCGCATGACCCGACCCTCGTCCGGTGCCGCGGCGTCGAGCTCGAGGGCTGCATCCCAGAATGTACGCAGCATCTGCATGCCACCGGCGTAATCCCACGTGCAGCACGAGACCGCACCCCCTGGCCGCGCGACCCGGCACATCTCCTGCAGTCCGGCGTCGGCATCCGGGAGGAAGTTCATCACGAGCTGCGAGGCGACCACGTCGAATGTCGCGTCCGGCCAGGGCAGCCCCGCGGCCGCAGCCAGACGAACATCGGCGCCGGATACCCGCTCGGCGCAAGACGCCAGCAGCGACTCCGACGGATCCGCCGCGGCGACCGTGAGGCACCGAGGTGGTTCGCCAGCGCCTCGGTCAGCGGGCCGGGCCCACACCCCACATCGAGCGCCCGCATCCCCGAGCTCACACCTACGAAGGACACGAAGGCCGAGGCGAGCTCGTCGGAATAGCGGCCCATGTAGCGGTCATATGAATCGCGGGACATGGCGAAGGTCATGCCGAGTACGCCCGACCTGTTCTATGACGGCTTGCGCGCGCGGATGAAGGCGCTCATGACGACGCCGTCCAGCTCGTCGACCGTGGCTGCGACGTCGAGGTCCGGCGGGATGAGGGCGGGGTCGAGCTGGCCGGCCATGTCGCCGAGATCTACTCCGCTCAAGACGTGCGTGGGCTCGATGTCGATCTCCTGGAATCCGGCCGTCCTGAGCTCGTCACGGCATACCGCCTCGGGCAGTGCGCCGGCGATGCAGCCGGTCCACAGTCCCATCAGCTCGGCAAGCTCGGGCGGAAGCGGTCGACGCAGCACGATGTCGGAGATGGCAAGGCGGCCGCCGGGTCGCAGCACGCGGAAAGCCTCTCGGAAGACCGTGCCCTTGTCGGCGGCCAGGTTCACCACGCAGTTGGAGATGATGACGTCGACCGAGGCGTCAGGAAGCGGGACGTTCTCGATCGTGCCGAGGAGGAACTCAGCATTGGTGACACCGGATTCGGCCTGGTTGCGCTGGGCCAGCTGGTGCATCTCAGGGGTCATGTCGAGGCCGTAGGCCTTGCCCGTCGGGGCGACCCTGCGGGCCGAGAGCAGCACGTCGATGCCCCCACCGGACCCGAGGTCGAGCACGACCTCGCCGGGCCGCAGCTCGGCCAGCGCCGTCGGGTTGCCGCAGCCGAGCGAGGCAGCGAGTGCTGCTTCGGGCAGCACCTCCCGGTCGCCGATCTGGTAGAGCGTGCGACCGAAGGGGTCCGCGGAGCCCTGGTCGCCACAGCACCCAGAGCCGGCCTCCGTGGCCGCTTTCCCGTAGTGCTCCCGCACCACCGAGCGCAGTTCGTCTGCATCGTGAATCGTCATCTCATGCTCCAGTCATCAAGGGGTTCGTCGGGTCTTTGGTGAGCGCAGCGAGCATCTCGAGTGGGTCGGCGATCGCGGCGCAGCACAGCGAGTAGACGTTGCTGCGACCTTGGGCGGTGACCGTGACCAGCCCGGTGTCGCGCAGGCTCTTGAGGTGATGGCTGACCAGCGTCTGGGACAAGCCGGTGGCCGCCGTGAGCTCGGTGACCGAGTGGTCTCGCTGGGCAACCGCGAGCAGGATCGCCAGCCTGTTCTCGTCGGAGAGGGCCTTCATCACGGGGGCGAGGCGTCGGGCCAGCTCGATCGGGTTGTTCACAACACAGACGATAACCACCAATCGTGACTGTTGTCAATAGTAATCACTGGTGGTTCTGCCGCGCCTGAGATGGGGGAGAAATGTGGCCGAAACGCCCACGTCAAGACCCTTGACAGGATGGATTCAGGCGACTAACTTCACTACTAAATAAAGTCTCAAACTAAGAGGGATGGGCAATGACGACGCACACGGTGGGAGCAAACCGCGGAGACGTGGTGCCATCGGCCATCCTTGGCCTGCTGGGTACCCGCGGTCCCTCATCCCGAGCCGACATCGCCCGAACCCTGAGCGTCAGCCCGGCGACCGTCACGCAGATCACGAAAGAGCTCATCTCCCGGAATCTCGTCGAAGAGCTGGACTCGGTCCCCTCACAGGGGGGCAGGCCCGCTCGTCTCCTGGGGCTCGTCCGGTCCGCCGGCGGTGCGATTGGCGCCAAGGTCACGGCCGACCATGTCGCCATCGTCGACGTGCGGCTCGACGGAACCGTTCAAACCTCGACCTCCCAGTCGTTCGACCCGACCTCGCCCGACGCGCTCGACCGCCTGTGCCGCATCCTCGGGTCAGCCGTCGAGGCGCATGAGGGCCAGCTCTTCGGCGTCGGCGTGGGCATCCCCGGATCGGTCGACACCCAAGGCTCCGGAGTCGTCGACGCGCCCACGTTGGGCTGGAGCGATGCCCAGGTCGGACCCATGCTCCGCGCTGCCCTGGGCGTCCCCGTCCTGGTGGACAACGACGTCAACACCCTCGCCGCCGCCGAGCGCATCTACGGGGTCGGCCGGAACCACTCCTCCCACCTTGTCCTCACGATCGGTCGAGGCATCGGCTGCGGGATCGTGATCGACGGCAACATCTATCGCGGAGCCAACGGTGCAGCGGGCGAGATCGGCCACATCCCGGTGTCTGACGACGGACCTGACTGCGCCTGCGGTGCTCGAGGCTGTCTGGAAGCGATCATCGGCGACGCCGCCCTGGTGACTGAGGCGACTGCGCGCGGCGTCCTCGGCCAACGGGGAACCACTGCCGGCCTGCTCAAAGCCGCTCGCTCGAACGACGTTGCAGCGCTTGAGATCTACCGCAACGCAGGTGCCCAGCTTGGGCGGGCCCTCGCCGGTATCATCCACACGCTGGACCCCGAGGTCATCGTCATCCTGGGTGAAGGTGTCAGCGCCTGGTCCTTCTGGGAGCAGGGATTCGAACAGTCATTCCGGCGCCACCTGATGCCCTCCCGGCGAGGCATTCCCTTCGTCGTCGAGCCCTGGACCGAAGACCAATGGGCGCTCGGTGCGGCGTCACTCGTCCTGGGGACACCGTTCGACGCGTCCGGCAACTCCGGCGAGCAAGGACGCCTGGTGCGCGCCAGTTTCCACTCCGCCACGATCGAGCTGCTCCTGTGAGCTCCACGCGCCAAGCTCCGCTCCGATCGAGGTGCGCCTGCGAGTTCCATCCAGGTTCCACTCGAGCCCCGTCGAGGCGGGCGGGTCAGCTCCCGACGACGGAGGAAGAACGCAGGCTGGGTGCTGTTCTTCCTGCTTCCGAGCGCGGCACCCCTGATCCTCTTCACGATCGTGCCGATGGTCTCGTCGCTATGGGTGAGCTTGCACAAATGGAACCTGATCTCGCCCATGCAGTGGATCGGTGTCGACAACTACCTCAACCTGCTGACCGAGCCCAAGACCGCTGAGGTCTTCCAGCACACCCTGATCTACGTGGTCGGGTACCTGCCCCTCGTGTATGTCGGCGGGCTCGCACTCGCTCTCGCGCTCAACCAGCGACTGCGCGGCCGGTCCTTCTTCCGGGCTACCTACTTCCTGCCGGTTGTCACGAGCTGGGTTGTCGTCGCGCTGGTCTGGAAATGGATGCTCAACCCGAGCAACGGCCTGGTCAACCAGGTTCTGGGCACCCTCGGCCTTCCCCAGCCCGGCTGGTGGACCGACCCCACCTGGGCGCTCCCTTCGGTGATTCTGGCCTCGGCGTGGAAGGACCTCGGGTTCGTCATGGTCATCCTGCTGGCCGGGCTGCAGGCCATCCCCGCGGATCTGCTGGCAGCCGCCGAGGTCGACGGAGCCAACGCATGGCAGCGGTTCTGGCGGATCACTCTCCCCCTCCTGTCCCCGTCGACCTTCTTCGTGGTCGTCATCTCGCTGATCAACGGCTTCCAGGTCTTCGACCAGGTGTTCGTCATGACCGCCGGTGGGCCGGCTGGCTCCAGCCAGGTCGCGGTGGGCCAGATCTACGACCTGACCTTCCGCTACGGCCGAGCCGGTGAGGCATCCGCACTCTCCTGGATCCTCTTCGTACTGATTCTGCTGTTCACCGCTGTGCAGATTCGCGGCCAGCGCCGGTGGGTGCACTATGCGTGACTCGAAACGCCTGTCCATCAACAGGATCGGTCTGTACGTCGGTGTCGTCGTGGGCGCCGCGGTCATGCTCTTCCCGTTCCTGTGGACCGTGGTCACCTCGATCACCCCCGAGGGAAGCCTCAGCGGCGGGCCAACCCTGCTGGTGAAGAACCCCACTCTGAACGCCTACCGGGCCCTGATGGACGCGATGCCCATGTGGCGGATCATCGCGAACTCACTCGGTGTGGCAGTGGTCTCCACCGGTCTCCAGCTGATCACCGGGTCCATGGCCGGGTATGGCTTCGGCCGGTTGCAGTTCCGCGGCAAGAACGTGGTCTTCGCTCTCTATCTGGCCACCTTGATGGTTCCGCTCCAGGTCCTCGTCGTACCGCTGTTCATCGAGATGAAGATGCTCAACCTGCAGGACACCTACATGGCACTGCTCGCTCCGTCCGTAGCCTCGGCGTTCGGCGTCTTCCTGCTCAAGCAGGCTGTCGAGGGCGTCCCTCGAGAGCTGGACGAAGCCGCGACCCTGGACGGCGCCGGACACCTGCGGATCTTCACCCTGATCGTTCTGCCACTGATCCGTCCCGCCCTGGCCACCGTTGCCGTGTTCGCGTTCATGGGCAGCTGGAACAGCTTCCTGTGGCCGCTCGTGGTGATCCGCTCTCCGGAGTTCATGACGCTCCCGCTAGGGCTGTCCACCCTGCAGGGCCAGTTCACCACCCGGTGGGACGTCGTCATGGCCGGATCCGTCGTGTCCATCATCCCGATCGCCATCGTCTACCTCCTGGCGCAACGCCACATCATCGCCGGCGTCGCCACGACAGGTATCAAGTAGCCCCCACCTCACCCATGCCATATCAACCCGCATTGACCGGCTGTCACCAAGGCACTCGGCAGGCACCTGAAAGGATCATCATGAGTAACACCCGCTGGCGTCTCACCGCGCCTGCCATTGCCGGCATTGTTGCCCTCACCCTTGGCGCGTGCGCTCAGGGCTCAGCCACCAAGACCAACGAACCAGCCAAGGCCGGCGGCGCCAACGCGGCGTCCACCGTGCGATTCATGGACTTCTCTGCCAACGACGGACATGAGAAGGACCTGGATGCCATCGCCAAGGCGTTCCACGTGGCAAACCCGAACATCACCGTCCAGATCGAGACCACCCCGTACGCGGACTACTTCACCAAGCTGCAGACCGCCGTTGCCGGTGGCACCGCTGGCGACGCGTTCGAGCTGAACTACGAGAACTTCGTCACCTACGCCAAGAACGGCTCTCTGGCCGAGCTGCAGGGCGTCGACTCCGCAAAGTACAAGAAGTCCCTGCTGGACGCGTTCACCAACAGCGGCAAGCAGTTCGGCCTTCCTGAGTCGTTCTCCAACGTCGTCCTCTTCTACAACAAGTCACTCTTCGACGCGGCCAAGGTGTCGGTCCCCACCGCCACCTGGACGTGGAAGGAAGAGCAAGCCGCAGCGCTCAAGCTGACGAACAAGGCCAAGGGCGTGTGGGGGGACTACCAGCCGGTGTCCTTCCATGAGTTCTACAAGTCGCTGGCGCAGTCCGGTGGCACGTTCCTCAGCGACGACGGCAAGACGGCCGCGTTCAACTCACCAGAGGGTGTCGCAGCCGCGACCTGGCTGACCGCCAAGTCCGGCAAGACCATGCCGACCGAGGCCGACGGCGCTGGTGGCCCAGACTTCGACTCCAAGCTCTTCAAGGACGGCAAGCTGGCCATGTGGCACACCGGCATCTGGATGTTCGGCGGCATGGCCGAGGCGAAGTTCGGCTGGGACATCACGGTTGAGCCTGGTAACACGACGAAGGCATCCGCCATGTTCACCAACGGCGTTGTGGTCAACGCGGCCAGCAAGAACAAGGAAGCCGCCCAGAAGTGGATCGCGTTCCTGACCGCGGCGGACGTCATGGTCAAGACCCGTCTGGCCACGTCGTGGGAGCTTCCGCCGGTCGCGGATGAGACCCTGCTGGCGCCCTACCTCGACCAGAAGCTGCCCGCGAACCGCAAGGCCGTGTTCGAGTCTCTGAACGCCACCGTCCTTCCGCCGGTGATCGAGCGTCAGCAGGAGATGCAGGACATCGTCACCAAGGAGCTCGGCAGCGCCGCCGCTGGGCGCAAGCCCGTCGCCAAGGCACTCGCAGATGCCGAGACGCAGGTCAACGCCCTGCTGAAGTAACACCGTTTGCCGGCCCGGGTCATGTGCGACCCGGGCCCGGCAATCGTTGCGGCCGTGGTCCGGCACAACACTGCCAACCAGTCCGTCAACTCCCCGATCCTGTTACGACAGAACCGAAACGTGAGCGATGACTTCCTTCCCTGACACCGACCGGCCGCGCAGCAGCTCCTTCATTGGTGACATCACCGATGACGAGCGAGGACTGCTGGTCGGGTTGGCCGTCCGTAGCCACGCCGTCATCACCGCCCACCAGCACACCGGCGGTGCCTACCCCGCGTCGCCCACGTTCTCGGCCTATGCGGGCTATGCCTGGCTGCGCGACGGTGGGTTCACCGCCGAAGGAGTCTCCCGCTACGGCGACGTCGCCTCGGCAAGCCGATTCCACGAGTGGGCCAATACCGTGCTGACCCGACGCAGGGGCCAGGTCGACGACCTCGTCGCAGCCTTCACTCGAGGGGAGCGCCCGTCGAACGACGCCATGCTGCCGACCCGGTTCACCCTCGACGGCGAAGACGGCTCGGACCCGTGGTGGGACTTCCAGACCGACGGCTACGGCACCTGGCTCTGGTCGGCAGTCACCCATGCCCGACGCCACGGTCTTGACCTCGGCCACTGGCAGGGCGGGATCAACGTCGCCGTCGACTACCTGACCGCGTTCTGGGACAGGCCCTGCTACGACTGGTGGGAGGAACACGTCGAGCAGCGCCATGTATCCACGCTCGGGGCGATCCACGGCGGGCTTCGTTCGGCACTCGATGCAGGGGTTCTCGACCCGGGCAGAGCCCATCGCGCCGCCGCCGCCGCTGACGCCATCCGGGCACTCGTGTCCAGCGAAGGCGTGGGGCGCGGCCACCTGACCAAGTGGCTCGGAAGTAAGGCCGTTGACGGCTCACTCCCGGCTTGCATCGTGCCGTTCGGACTGCTCGACCCCAAGGACCCGGTCGCTCTGGAGACTCTTGCCGCCGTGGTACGCGACCTCGACGTTGACGGGGGCGTGCACCGTTTCCGGGCCGACGTCTTCTACGGAGGTGGTCAGTGGCCCTTGCTGTCGGCGCTTCTCGGCTGGAACCTCGCTGCGCAAGGCAACCCGAGCGCGGCCCTCAGGCACCTGCGTTGGATCGCGTCCCACGCGACGCCGGACGGCTACCTGCCCGAGCAGGTCCCGAGCCACCTGCTGCACCATGAGTCGCGCGCCGAGTGGATCGACCGTTGGGGCACAGTGGCCACCCCCCTGCTGTGGTCCCATGGCATGTACCTGATCCTGGCCGACGAGCTGGGCCTGACCAGGGAGGCGACGCAATGACAACACCGACCGCACCGCCCCAGGCCACACCGCCTCCGAGCACGAAGACGCTGATCACCCACCGCCCCTACGGCATCGAACACCCCTATGCCACGTCCCCCGACCAGCGAATCCCCGTCCTTCCCCTCGTCGGGCAGGTGACCAGGCTGGGTGTCCAGGTCGATCCGTCGGTCACAGACGTGACCTGCGAGTGGCAGAGCGCCGCCGCCGACCTCCGTATGACGACGACGTTCGCTCTTGCTCCCGAAGAGACCTCCGCCGCGTCCGCGGCCGCACTCGTCGGCGGAGAAGGCCATCTCGCCGAGGCGCAGGCCGCATCTGTTGGCGGATCTGGCGGGTGGACGGTTGACTCCCCGCCGATGGAGTCCGGCGCCCGATACCGATACCGCTTCCATGCGTTTGCCGGCACTGCCACGGCAGAGCAGTCGACCGACTGGTATGACCTTGCCCCCACGCATTGGACCAGCGAGCCGGTCGGCCAGCTCACCGGACCAGACGAACGGCTCGTCCCTGGCAGCGTGGCCTGGCTGGTGTCCGACCTCGGCATCCACCGCGTCCGATTTGCTCTGCGCCTTGGCGACGGGGACCACGTCGTCGGCTTCGGTGAGCGCTTCGACCGGGTCGACCAGCGCGGGCACCGGCTCGACGCGGTCGTGTTCGAGCAGTACAAGTCCCAGGGCGCGCACGGCCGTACCTACCTGCCCATGCCGTTCGCTCATGTCATCTCCCCCACTGGGAGCTCGTGGGGCTTTCATGTCCGCACCTCGCGACGCACCTGGTTCGACGTCGGAGCCACCGACCACACGCAGCTCGTGGTCGAGTCGGAGCTCGCCGGCGCCGCCACAGGATCGCTCGATGTCGGGATCTACGACGGCGACCCCACGAGTGTTCTGCGCGTCTTCCTGGATGAGGTCGGCCGCGCAGAGGAGCTTCCGTCGTGGGTGTTCCGGCTTTGGGCATCGGGCAATGAGTGGAACACCCAGGACATCGTCATGGAGCGGATGGACTCACACCGCGACCTCGACATCCCAGTCGGTGCTGTGGTCATCGAAGCCTGGAGCGACGAAGAGGGCATCGTCATCTTCCGCGACGCCAAATACGCCGTGAACGAGGACGGAGCCGCCCATGTTGCCGCCGACTTCACCTATCCCGGCGACGGAGCCTGGCCCGACCCCAGGGCCATGATCGACGAGCTCCACGACCGGGGCATCAAGGTGATTCTGTGGCAGATCCCCTTGCAGAAAACCGACCCCGACCTCACCGGACAGGTCCTGGCCGACGCCAAAGCCATGGTCCGTGACGGCCACGCGGTCCTGGAAGCCGACGGGACGGCGTACCACAACCGGGGCTGGTGGTTCCCGAACGCGCTGATGCCCGATCTCTCGGTGCAGAGAACCCGCGACTGGTGGACCGACAAACGTCGCTATCTGGTCAAGGACCTCGACGTCGACGGGTTCAAGACCGACGGTGGCGAGCATGCCTGGGGCCACGATCTGCGGTACGCCGATGGGCGCCGCGGGGATGAGGGGAACAACCTCTACCCGGTTCACTACGCCCGCACCTTCGGGGACCTGTTGCGTTCCGAGGGCAAGGCGCCGGTGACCTTCTCCCGGTCGGGGTTCACCGGATCCCAGGCGCACGGTGTCTTCTGGGCCGGCGACGAGGACTCGACGTGGGAGGCATTCGGCAACTCGATCACCGCCGGTCTGACGGCTGCATCCTGCGGCATCGTCTACTGGGGCTGGGACCTCGCCGGTTTCTCCGGCCCCGTCCCCGAGGCCGAGCTCTATCTGAGAGCTGCTGCAGCGTCGACGTTCATGCCGATCATGCAGTACCACTCCGAGCTCAACCACCACCAGCGTCCACTGCGTGACCGCACCCCGTGGTATGTCGCCGAAACCACTGGGGACGAGCGGGTCGTGGCGGTGTTCAGGCGGTTTGCCGATCTGCGCGAGCGGCTGGTGGGCTACCTGGCCGAGCAGGCTGAGGTCGCCGTCAGGACCGACCAGCCATTGATGCGCCCCTTGTTCTTCGGTCATGCCTCAGACCCGGCCGTGTGGGACCACCCGTCACAGTTCATGCTCGGGAACGACCTCCTCATCAACCCCGTGACCCAGCCCGGCGCCGACACCTGGCAGACGTATCTGCCGCAGGGTCGCTGGGTGGATGTGTGGACGGGTGAAGAACACGCGGGTGGCCGGCTGGTGGCGCGTGATGTGCCGCTGGACGTCGTCCCGGTCTATTGCCGTGCCGATTCATGGCCGGTCCGGGCAGCCATCTTCAGCTGACCCGGCTCAGCCCGGCGGGGCAAAGAAGATCGCAGCATCCTGGGGTGATGACCCTTAGGGTGAGGCACCCGGGGTGAGGACCTGTGCGCAGATTTTCGTATGTGCGCTCGCAGATTTACGTGTGCCGATTGTTGTAGACACTTCAACTAGATCCGAGGGACCATACCGGATCAGGGGAATCACACAACAGCGCCAGCGACACATCCGAGGAGAGAACACATGAGCCGGCTAGAAACACGCAACATCGACGTTGCACACGAGACCCGGAAGTTCCAGGCGCATGGCCACGTCGACGTGGTCACCCTGGGGGACTTCACGCTGGGAAGGGAGACCTTCGAACCCGGCTGGAAATGGTCCAACGACGTCAAGCCCATCGCGGGGACCGGGTCGTGCATGGCACGGCACACGGGTATCTGCGTGTCGGGACGGATGGTGGTGCGCTCGGACGACGGCACCGAGATCAACATCGGGCCCGGGGACGTGTTCGTCATCGAGCCGGGACACGACGGCTGGACGGTCGGCGACGAACCGTGCGTCATGTTCGACACGGGCGTCGCGGCGTACGCCAAGCCCGCGTCCTGAAGTTCGCGCTCTCAATCCGTTGAACCGCTCGACACGTTGAACCGCAGGAGGCGCTCGTCAAGCGCGAGCGCCTCCGCTCTCCGGGTGAAGATGGGTCATTTGACGCGTTGTCGCGATACGTTTTGGGTATGGCCAGACCCCACGCCGCATCGCTTATCGAGGATGCCTTCCACCGCCGCACGTCTGCACTGATGCGGGGCCGTGGCTGGGGCACGCGCACCATCAGCCACACGGGATATGGCAGTCAAGACTTTGTGAGGGTTCTGGGCAGGGTCCTGCTGAGCCGCCTGGCCGAGCCGCCGGAGGTTAGTGCGGCGGACGGCATCATTCGTGACTTCAGAGGCAACGCGGACGGGCAGCGCGGCTGGCGGGCCTTTGTCACTGCGGGTGCGATGAACGTGCCCGTCACTGTCGTCGTGGGCGACCGCACGGTGCACACGTTCTCGGATCGCAGTGGGTACATCGACGTGGCGGTTCCCGAACCAGGTCTGGCCCCGGGCTGGCACGCGGTCGTGATCGAGGCCGAAGGAGGCGAACCGGTCCAGGCCGCGGTGCTGATCATCGACCGCGCGACTCGTTTCGGCATAGTCAGCGACATCGACGACACGGTCATCTCCACCTCCTTGCCGCGTCCCTTCATCGCAGCCTGGAACACCTTTGTGCGGCAGGAGACCGCTCGTCACCTGGTGCCCGGCATGGCGCCGATGTACCGCACCCTGATCGGCGAGAACCCCGGTGCGCCGATCTTCTACCTGTCCACGGGGGCGTGGAACACCGCGCCGACGCTGACCCGTTTCCTCAAACGCCACGGTTATCCGGCCGGTCCGATGCTGATGACCGACTGGGGTCCCACCAACACCGGCTGGTTCCGCAGCGGGCAGGACCACAAGGTCGAGGCCTTGCATCGGCTGGCACGGGAGTTCCCCAAGATCCGTTGGCTGCTCGTCGGTGATGACGGCCAGCACGACCCCAAGATCTACGGCGACTTCGCGCGGGATCGCCCGGATGTCGTTGAGGCCATTGCGATTCGTGAGCTGACGCCGGCCGAACAGGTGCTCTCCCACGGCATACCGGTGTCCAACGAGGAGTTCGCCCCTCGGGTACAAGGTCCAGTTCCCGTGTGTCGTGCGCCCGATGGCTATAGCCTGGAGCGTCAGCTGCGCGCGCTTCGCGCCGGATCCAGCGACAGCGACTGACCGCAGAGTCAGGGTGGCGGTGCAGGATGCCTGGGCGAGAATGGACGGGTGCCCGAGCTCCCCGAGGTCCAAGCGCTCGTCGACTTCCTGCGTGAGCGCGTCGATGGCCTGGCGATCGTCGGCATCGAGCTCGGGTCGATCAGCGTCCTGAAGACCTACGACCCAGCCCCTGCATCACTTCACGGGTTGCCGATCAGCAACGTCAGTCGTCATGGCAAGTTCATCGACATCGAGGCCGAAGGGCTGCACCTCATATTTCACCTGGCCCGGGCCGGCTGGTTGCGCTGGTCGGACGCCCTGTCCGCCACGACGATCCGGGCCGGCAAGTCGCCAATTGCCTTGCGCTGCAGGCTTTCTGACGCAAGCGGCTTCGACCTGACCGAGGCCGGGACGCGGAAGCGCCTTGCGGCATACATCGTGCGTGACCCTGCCGAGGTGCCCGGGATCGCGCGTCTGGGGCCTGATCCGATGGCCGATGACTTCAGTGTCACCGACTTCGCGGCACTGCTGGAGGGTCGTCGAACACAGGTCAAGGGCCTGCTGAAGGACCAGGGATTCCTTGCTGGTGTTGGCAACGCCTACTCCGACGAGGTGTTGCACGCGGCACGGCTCTCGCCGTTTGCGCTGGCCTCCAGCCTGAACGAGGAGCAGGTCCAGAGGCTGTATGCCGCGCTGCGAAGCACGCTCACGAGTGCGGTCAGCGCTGCGTCGGGCAAGCCGGCCAAGGAGCTGAAGGACGCGAAACGTGCCGGGATGCGGGTGCATGGGCGCACCGGCCAGGCGTGCCCGATCTGCGGCGACATCGTGCGTGAGGTGTCGTTCGCCGACTCGTCGCTGCAGTACTGCGCCACATGTCAGACCGGCGGCAAGCCGCTCGCGGACCGTCGGATGTCACGGTTGCTCAAGTGACCCCCTCCCCCGCTTGTTGCGCCGAAACCACCAAAAGGCGCCCGGCGATGAGGCCAAACGGTGGTTTCGCGGCAACAAGCGCAGGTGGGCGCGACACGATCGGCATGTCTCGCCATATCTCAGGAATACGCGATACATCTGTATAGCCTGCGATCGTGGACCCCATCCGAAATCCGTACGCCCCGGGCGCCGGCCAGCGTCCGCCAGAGCTCGCCGGTCGAGACGACCAGCTGCGCGCCTTCAACGTTGTGCTCGAGCGCATCGCCAGGTCCAAACCCGAGCGCTCCATCGTCCTGACCGGCCTGAGGGGCGTCGGCAAGACCGTGCTGCTCAATGCGCTGCGGTCGGCGGCGGTTCGCGCCCACTGGGGAACTGGCAAGCTCGAGGCACGTCCGGACCAACGGCTGAGACGACCCATCAGCGCGGCCCTGCACGTAGCGGTCCGCGAGCTCGGCCACCCCCAGGGCGACGAGGGCGACCACGTCCTCGGCGTCATCAAGGCCTTCGCCCAGCGCGAAGCGGCACCGAACGCGAAGATCCGCGATCGCTGGAACCCCGGAATTGACGTGGCCGCGGTCTCAGGGCGCGCGGACTCGGGTGACATCGAGATCGACCTGGTCGAGCTGTTGACCGATGTCGGCGGGCTCGCCGCGGACGTCGGCAGGGGCGTGGCCATCTTCATCGACGAGATGCAGGACCTGGGGCCGGAGGACGTCTCCGCAGTGTGCGCCGCGTGCCACGAGATCAGCCAAAGTGGCCTGCCGCTCATCGTTGTTGGAGCCGGACTGCCCCATCTGCCAGCGGTTCTGAGCGCCAGCAAGTCATACAGCGAGCGACTCTTCAAGTACTCATGCATAGACAGGCTCGACCGTATGGCTGCCGACCTGGCCCTGCAGCTGCCGGCAAAGGGTGAGGGCGCGGAGTTCCAGCAGGAGGCCCTCGAGGCGATGTATGCCGCGACCGGAGGTTATCCGTACTTCATCCAGGCCTACGGCAAGGTCGCCTGGGACAGTGCCCCTTCATCACCGATCACCGTCGAGGACATCCGGGTCGCTGCGCCAGAGGCCGAGGCCGAGCTTGCCCTGGGCTTCTTCGGGTCACGTTACGAACGGGCGACGCCGGGTGAGCGTGAGTACCTGCGCGCGATGGCCGACGCCGCCCAGATCGCCGCACAGGACCCGGCGGGGCCCGGCCTGGACGACATCGAGTCGGTCTCGACCGCGTCGGTGGCGGCCGTGCTCGACCGCAAGCCACAGTCGCTGTCCGTGGCCCGTGACGCCCTGCTCAAGAAGGGCCTGATCTACAGCGGCCAGCGTGGGCGGATCGCTTTCACCGTCCCGCACTTTGGCCGTTATCTGCGCGCGAACGGATGACCCCAGCCCCGTAGTTCTGGTCCAGACCCTCAGTTCTGGTCCATACCCTCAGTGCTGGCGGGGCCGGAGGATGACGACCGGGATGTTACGCGAGCTTCTGGACTGATAGCCCTCGAAGTTCTTCGCCTTTGCGACGATGCCGGGCCAGATCTTTGCCCTCTCCGCGGACGAGGCTGTCCGTGCCGTCATCGGCCGGTCCACACCGTCGATCTCGACGCTCACCGATGGGTTGGCGACGAGGTTGAGATACCAAGCCGGGTGATGGTCGCTACCGCCGGCCGATGCGATCACGACCAGTCCGTCATCATGGGGGAACCAGGCCAAAGGGCTATGTCGTTCGACACCTGACTTCCGCCCGGTGGTGGTCAGGACGCAGAGCCTCAGGTTGCCCATCCGGGCTGCGAACCTGCCATGGGTGAGCCGGATCACGGCCACATGGGTATCCGTGAAGGCCTTGATGAGGCGGCTCATGGCAGAGGTCATGGCAGCGAGAATACGCAGGGTGGAAAGGAGGGCGGATTCTCGGCTACGACTGGACTGCTGGTGCGATGGGAAGCAGACTGCAGGCATGACCACCAGCGCGGGAGAACCGCAGACAAAGCTTGACGCCGAGACCGAGGCTGAGCGTCTGAGAGTGCTGCGGCGTCGCAGGGCCGAGCTGCTCGGGGCGATCAACGAGCTCGAGCGGGCACTCGCGGCGCCGGTCCCGGGCGGGCCCCTGGCCTGGGTTCAGAGGGTCTCCACCGCGTTGTTGCAGCTGTCGGGCGACTTCCGTGACCACGTCGAGCTCACAGAGGGTCCAGACGGCTTGTACGGCGCGGTGATCCGCTCGACGCCCAGATTGACCCATCAGGTTGAGAAGCTGACCCAGGACCACGCGACCCTGACCGAGCTCATGTCAGAACTCCTCACGTTGGTGGGTCAGGCAGCCGGGTCGTTCGCGCGGGGTGAGTCGATGTCGGATGATCTGGACGATGTGCGCGAGCGCGGCACCGCCCTCATCGCCGCTCTTGTTCGCCACCGCCAGCGCGGCTCAGACCTCATGTACGAGGGGTATTCGGTTGACATGGGCGGACAGGACTGAGCACGGATCAGCCCTCCATCGGGGTCGGTTCCGGCGGTGGTGGGTCATTGTTGTCCGCGTGACCCCCTAGACTGATCACAGCGGTCCGCACAGTTCTGCCTCGGACCTGCTTCTTCATGTCGATAGCCACGCGCCGCGACCGCATGGGTTTGCGCCGGGCAGAACGACCCTCTTACACCTATGGAGTACCCACCTGTGTCTTCTGGCACCATTTTCGCCAGCCTTGGCGTGCCCACTTCCCTGACCGCTGTCCTCACGGCGGCAGGCATCACCATCCCGACCCCGATCCAGGCGGCGACGTTGCCCGACTCCCTTGCGGGTCGCGACGTCCTCGGCCGCGGCCGCACCGGCTCCGGCAAGACCTACGCCTTCGTCCTCCCGCTGCTCACCCGGCTGGCCGCCAGCAAGACGACGCGCCAGCCCCGCAAGCCGCGGGTGCTGATCCTGGCGCCGACCCGCGAGCTGGTCGGCCAGATCGAGGCCGCTATGACCCCGCTGGCCAGACCGCTCGGGATCAACACCATGACCATCTTCGGTGGTGTCGGCCAGCACCCCCAGGTCAGCGCCCTTCGTGCAGGTGTCGACGTCGTCGTCGCCTGCCCCGGACGCCTTGAGGACCTGATGAGCCAGGGCGCACTGACCCTGGACGCCATCGAGATCACCGTCCTGGACGAGGCCGACCATATGGCCGACCTCGGTTTCCTGCCCTGCGTTCGACGCATCATGGACCGCACTCCGAGGACCGGTCAGCGGATGCTGTTCTCGGCCACGCTTGATGCCGGCGTCGACGTGATCGTCAAGCGCTTCCTCACCAACCCCGTGACACACCAAGCAGACTCGGCACAGTCGCCGATCTCGACGATGGCGCACCACATCTTCCATGTGCACCATGACACTCGTCTCCCCGTGCTGGTCGACCTCGCGTCGGCTCCAGGGCGCACGATGGTCTTCACCCGCACCAAGCACGGTGCCAAGAAGCTTTCCAAACAGCTCAACGCCTCCGGGGTCCCGACAGTGGAGCTTCACGGCAACCTCTCCCAGAACGCCCGAACCCGCAACATGGACGCGTTCCAGAGCGGAGCGGCGAGGACCCTTGTCGCTACTGACATCGCGGCTCGCGGCATCCACGTTGACGACGTCGCGCTGGTTATCCACGCCGACCCGCCGATGGAGCACAAGGCCTATCTGCACCGTTCCGGTCGCACCGCCCGCGCTGGCGCCGAAGGCACTGTGATCACGCTGATGACCGACGACCAGGTGGCGGACGTTCGCGACCTCACGCGCAAGGCCGGCATCAAGGCGACCACGACCCGGTTGGACGCCACGCATCCTCTGCTCAAGCAACTTGCCCCCGGCGAGCGCACCTTCACCGAGCCTCTCGTCCTTACCGTGGACGAGGGCAACGCCTCCCGTCGCTCAGGTGGTGGCGGGGGCCGTTCCAATGGCTCGCGTTCCAACGGCGGTCGAGCAGGCGCCCCCCGCAACGGCTCCGGCCGCAGTACGACCTCTGGCGGCGGCTCCCCGCGTGGCGCATCCGGTGATGCTGCGCAGCGATCCTCGGGTGCCAAGCGCCCGTCGTCGCAGGGTGGCCGGCGTGCGGGCGGGCAGGGCGGTTCGTCCTCGGTCTACTCCACGTCCTCATCGCGAGGGGGCGCTGCTGCGTTCTCGTCCGGCTCCAGCCTCGGGCGCCGCTGACCTCACTCGGGAAGATTCCTCCGGCGCCCGGTGTTCATGTCCAGGTCCAGAGTGTCTGATCCGCAGATCTGAGCAGGAGTGTCAGGATGGGTAGGTGCACCAAGTAGTCATGCGTGCGGCAAAGCGCCCCCCTTTGATCATCGCCCACCGCGGATCGAGTCAGGATCTGCCGGAGCACACACTCAATGCCTATCTGCGCGCCATCGACGAGGGTGCGGATGTTCTCGAGTGCGACGTTCGGCTCACCGCCGACTCCCACCTGGTCTGCGTCCACGACCGCAAGGTCAACCGGACCTCGAACGGCAAGGGCCTGGTCTCCACGCTGGAGCTGACCAGCCTGGAGGGTCTGGACTTCGGCTCCTGGAAGCAGGCCAACGCCGGCCAGGCCGAGATGCCGATCGCGGACCGCGAGCGCGACAAGCTGCTGACGCTGCACCGCCTGATCGAGATGGTGAGCAGCTGCGGCCGCGAGGTCGGGCTGGTGATCGAGACCAAGCACCCCACGCGCTATGCCGGCCAGGTCGAGCGCGAGCTGGCGAAGGTGCTCAACGAGTTCGGGTTGAACCGCGCCTACCAACGTGGCCTGCCGTACGTGCGCCTGATGTCCTTTTCGCAACTGGCGATCGCACGGATGCGACAGCTGTGTCCGCAGGTGCCTCTGGTCTACCTCATGAAGGACTCAGTGCCCTTGCGGTTCCGAGACGGGTCGTTGCCCAAGGGCGCGCAGATCGCCGGCCTGGACAAGGAGGTCATCCGACGCTGGCCCAAGACCGTGAAGAAACAGCACGACCGCGGTCACCAGGTCTATGTGTTTCCGGTGGACGACGAGGCCGACATCGGTATGTGTCTGGATCTTGGGGTTGATGCCATCATCTCGAACGTTCCGGCCTTCGTCCGCAACCGTGTATTCGGCAGGGTTTAACATCCAAGGTGACTTTGGCAAGACGTAAAGTCCGATATGTCCAGGGAATGGACTTCGGTCCGGGGCCGGCAAGGGACTACGGTCAGGGTGGCCGGGGATTTCACCAACGCGATGCACGGAGGTCAGGATGTCGGCGCAGACCCTGCGCGTTCCGTGGGCGATGAGCTCGGCGGTGCAGGTTCGGCGCACATTGGTGTCCGAGTTGCGTGCCCTCGAGGTGAACGAGACCGTCATCGACGAGGCCGAGATCGTCATCTCCGAGCTCGTTGCGAACTCCTTTCGCCATGCCCAACCCCTGCCCGACGGAATGATCCGGGTCAACTGGGCCGTGAGTGACGGTGTGGTCGAGGTCTCCGTGACCGATGGCGGAGGACCCACCACTCCGACACCGGCCCCGACCTCACCATGGTCCGCCAACGGCCGAGGCCTGCGTATCGTTCGCAGCCTTGCCCATGAGTGGGGTGTCGAGGACGATGTCGACTCCTGCACCGTCTGGGTCTCGCTCGGCGGCCCATCGCTTCGCAGCGTTCCCTGATCGGCGTTCCGGCGCACTAAGGTTGGCGACCATGGGCAAGGCATCCAGGCGTCGCACGGCTGACAGCATGCATGTGCGCGAGAACCGCACGAGAGATCTTTCCGCAGGCCCCGCTCCGTTCGTGGCCAGACCCTTTGAGGGACTGACCGGCGAGACCGACTGGGTGGCGATGCGCGAGGTCGTTCCCGCCGCCGCCGCCACCGTGACATTTGCCGCCGGTATCGTCGAGGCCGATCGCCCCCAAACGGCAACAGTGGCAACGATGTTGCCGATGGCTTGGTCAGGGCTGCGCCGCATCGACGGTGCGGTGATGGTGGCGCTCCAGGCCGGTTCTACCACCGGTGACGCCAGCCGCGATATTGCCCAGGTGCTGCTGGCAACAGTCTCCGCCGAGCCCGGTGTGCCGCTACCGTCGTCGCCGCTCGCCAAACCAACGACGCCACGACTGCAGGACGTGCTCGACCCGTCGGCTGTTTTTGAGGTCACCGTGCACGAGGGTTTCGACTTCTGGGTTGCTGACACAGACGACCTGGATGAGGGAGGTAAGGAGGCTCTGGAGCAGGCGAACGCCTCGGCGATCCCGACGACCAAGCTGACGTCCGCCCCCTCCGCGTACTGGTGCCGGGTCGGCAAGCGCGCCTACCTGCGTTGGGTGCTTCCATACAACGAGGATGCGGCGACCGACGCGCTCGCACGGCTGCACGCGGCGGCGGCTACCTCTTTGGGCGAGGGCACCAGGCTGCTCGGGGCCTTTCGGGCGTGCGGGCTGCTGGTCCCCGTCTGGGACCTCGACCCGAGCTTGGCCGGAGCCGACTATGAGAGTGAAGTGGCACGGATGGCCGTCCGTCTCGAAGAGACGCTGGCCCAGACCGGCACCATGAGCGCCGAGGAACGACGGGCCCGCTCGGGTCTGTTGAGTCGCCAGGTCACTTTGCGCTGAGACCGGGCGACATGGATCCCACGACGACGGTCGCTTCGATTGCGGTGATCATCGCGGCCAAGGACGAGGCCGCCCGGATCGTGAACACGGTTTCTGCCGCACGCAGGATCGCCGGGGTCGACCTGGTGATAGTGGTGGATGACGGCAGTTCCGATGCGACTGGGCGGTTGGCGGCCGATGCTGGCGCTGTCGTGCTCAGCCATTCGCGCAATCGTGGCAAGGCGGCGGCCATGGCCACGGGAGCCCGGGCTGTCGCCGATCAGGACATCAACGATCCGGCGGTGTGGGGGGGCGCTCGTCTGCTGCTGTTCATCGACGCGGACCTGGAGCACAGTGCGACCAACGCGGCCGCCCTGGTCGCGCCTGTCGCCTCGGGCGATGCAGACATGACCATCGCGACATTGCCACCGCAGTCGACCTCGGGTGGCGGTCATGGCTTCGTGGTTCGGTTGGCGCGCAACGGTATCGAGAGGCTCGCCGGCTGGACGCCGACCCAGCCGTTGTCGGGCATGCGTTGTCTGTCCCGCGAGGCGTTCGAGGCGGCATCACCGTTGGCGCGGGGCTGGGGCGTGGAGGTTGGACTCACCATTGATGTGCTGGGTGCGGGTTTGCGGGTGCTCGAGGTCCCTTGCGAGCTTCAGCACCGGGTCACCGGCTCCGGCTGGCGGGGTCAGGTTCACCGTGCCAGGCAGTATCGCGACGTCTGGCTGGCCCTCGCTGATCGCAGGGTCCGCAGACTGGTCAGAACCAGAGGCGGCCGTGAGCGCCTCACCTTCTGACAAGACTCGCGCATGGCTGCGGCCAGTGGCGTTGAGCCTCTCTTTCGGCCTCCTCCTGTTGGTGGCCGCGGCTGGTCCATCGGCGGCGAAGCCCGGTCTCGGCCCTCGCGGTTGGGCTCCCGGCGACCTCCCGATCTCCCTGTCCTCGGCCGTGGTCACGGCAGTCCTGTGGACCGCGTACCTGCTGGGGGCGGTGGCGGTGGTGCTGGGCCTGCGGCATGGCTCGGGCAGCGCTGGGCGTCTGCCCCAGCCATGGACCCGGCTGTGGTCCAGGTCATGGCCGCTGGCGCTGGGCGCCCTGGCCTTGGTCACGGCACCGATCGGCTCGGCTGACCACACCAACTACGCGGCGTACGGCCGGATCGCGGCGCGGGGTGGCGACCCCTACTCCGTCGCCCCGATCACCTGGGCGCTGGGTGGCGACCCTGTCACCAGCGCTGTCGAGCCGCCATGGACGATGGCACCCAGCGTCTATGGCCCCTTCGCCACGGCGTTGCAGACCTTGAGCTCCCTTGTCGGACAAGACAATCTGCGCCAGACGGTCTGGTTCTGGCAGCTGTTGATCGTGGCGGCCTGGCTGCTGGTCCGGATCTTGTTGCGCCACGTGGCATCCGATAACGACAGGACCTTGGCGCGTATCGACCTGTTGTGGACTGCCAACCCTCTCGTGTTCGGCGTCGCCGTGCTCGGCGCTCACGTCGACCTTATCGCCACAGCGCTTGCGCTGGCTGCGGTCGTCCTCGCGGCGCGCACGCCCTGGATCGCCGGTCTGGTGCTCGGAGCCACGGTCAGCACCAAGATCACCTACGCCATCGTGGGGCTGGCGATCCTGTGGTCCTGGCGTTCCTTGGCCCGAAAACCCATGGCCCGCAACATGATCGCACTCGCCGTCTCGTCCACGACCGTGGTCGTCCTCTTGCACCTCTGGGCTGGTCCTCACGTCTTCGATCAGCTGATGAAGGCCAGCAAGGGGGTGTCTCTTGCCACCGCCTGGCGCCCCGTCGTCAACCTTCTCTCCGCGGTGATGTCGCTGGACGCAGCCCGGACCGTGGTGTCGGTCGCCTCCATCATCACGATCGTGGCGGTGGCGTGGGCGCTGTCACATCTCAAGCTGTCACGCGAGCAGTCGCCGATGACGCACCAGGTCTCGCCCACGCAGCAGACTCAGTCAGCGATGACCGCAACGTTCGTGCTCGCAACGGCATACGCCGTCGCAGCCCCCTATGCGCTGCCCTGGTATGACGTGCTCACCTGGGCCACTCTGCCGCTGATGTTCGCCACGGCCCTAGACGGCATCCTGCTGGCGCGGTTGACGGTCATGGCCCTGGCCTACGTCCCCGGTCGGGTGGTCGCGATGAGTCCTGACGTGGAGTCGCTGACCCTGGGCTTCCGCAAGGTGGCAGGGCCGCTTGCCGCGTGGCTGGTGCTGCTGGCTATCGCGCGAGCCGTGAGGCGCGGGTGGTCGCGGGTGCCGCGAACGTCTCGTCCTCGAGCGTCTTGAGCGCCAGCCCGATCAGCAGAGGTATGGCCAGGCCCGCTCCCACTGCGGGGATTGCCGTGCCGGAGTCGTTGAGCGCAAAACCGATCACCCACATGACCAGGACGGCGATGAGCCCCGGCCGCAGCAGCCGGACCCTCTCGAAGGACCGACGCAGTGGGCGGGCAGCCCATGACATGGGCCGGGCGAGGATGTAGGCCAACGCGACGAGGGCAACCGGGATGAGCGGCGCCAACGGGTTGCCGAACAGAAGTGACATGTTCTGGTCGAGCTTGCGGGTGATGATGTCCCAAGCGCCGCCATCGATGGCAGTCTGGACGAATCGGCCCAGGTGCGAACGCGACTCGGCCGGCCGGAGCCAGTCCAGCAGGCCCAGAAGAAGGACGAACAGACCGGTTCCCCCACCGACGGCCAGGAGTCTGCGCCAGGTCACCTTGATCTGAAGGATTGCCATCATCAGGAGGATCAGCGCAGGCAGAAGAGCCGGCGGGCCACCGAAGTCGCTCCCCCATGACGGGGCCGCGTCCACGATGATGGCGCACGACCCGATGACGGCCACCGCGGCGGCTGCCATGCGGGGTTGCTGGACCGTGAGGAGGTGGTTGCCGACGACGATGCAGAGCAACAGGGTGGCGGTGGCGAACACCGCGAAGGTCACGTTGCCCATGCCAAAGAAACGACCCCCGACCAGAGGTTGCAGCCCCAGCAGCGAGGAGAGCTGGAGCCTCGACCCGGTCATCACGTCGGCCGCAAGCACCGCCACGGTCGTCGCACTGACCACGGCCACTGGCCCGAACAGCCGCTGGCGCCACGGCCCCAAGAGGGCCAGCAGCGAAATGGCCGTGGCAAATATCGCGACGGAGGCGACCACGCTCACCAGCGGTACCGAGAAACGCCACCACGGAAGGAGGTTCGCGAGAAATGTCGAGACCGGAACCGTCGCAGCGACGGTCGCCGCCCGACGGGTGAACACCAGTAGTCGCCTTCGCTGAGGTGCTGTGCCCCAACGGCGCCGCCAGAGCACGGTGGCGATCAGATACAGCGCCAGCTGGAGCAGGGCCCAACCGTAGAAGAACGGCTCGACCAGGCTGTGGACCTCGTACGAGGCCCGGTCAAGGTCGAGCAGGGCGGTCAGTCGCTCATGGGCCGACCGCTGGTCGTTGCCGTCACCG
>Ga0075530_1000298_pt1 | contig 22944 bp, 20 predicted proteins | sample NGEPerD_2_FD_75101 | JGI IMG/M metagenome (GOLD analysis project Ga0075530, IMG submission 75101) | Arctic peat soil microbial communities from the Barrow Environmental Observatory site, Barrow, Alaska, USA - NGEE PermafrostL1-D | ecosystem: Environmental > Terrestrial > Soil > Wetlands > Peat ... | reverse complement strand
GGGCAGGGGAGGTGACGGACGGGGCATCTGGGACGACTCGGATTTCGGCACCGGGGCCTCTGTCCGTTCCTCCGTGGCGACCGAGGTGGTCGCGCACGCCGACAGACCGAGAACCAGGAATCCCATCCCCACGACAATGTCTTGTGACCTGGCCACGCTTCGAGCCTACGTGCCTACTGGCTGCCCTCACGGCAGTGTGGACACCTGTGCGCCGCTGGTAGCGTTTCGGCACCATGACGTCACCAGCATTCCCAGCCTCCGCCGAACTCGACGCACTGCTGGGACATGAGGCGTGGGCGGCGATCCGGATCCGTGACTCGGCTAGCGTCACGTTGGTGGGCGGGTCGCGATCCGAGGTCGCCAGCCTCCTGGACGTCCCGCTCGAGGAGGGTCCGCCTGCCGACGCGAGACGTTTCGACGCGCTGCTGGCGATCCCGTTCCGCCAGGTCGTCGAGCGTGGGTTCGAGGCTCATGAGGACGAGGCGCCGCTGACCGTCGTACACATCGACTTCGAAGCCGACGTTCCGACCGAGTCCCTGCTCAGGGTCTTGCCGGACGAGCTGGTCGAGTTCGAGGATCGCGGCGGGTTCGACACCAGCGACGAGGAGTACGCCGTCGTGGTGGACGCGATCATCAACGACGAGATCGGTCAGGGCGAGGGTGCCAATCTGGTGATCGGCAGGCACTATCGCGCTCAGCTCGCGGACTGGGGCACCCGGGAGGCGCTAACGGTGTTCCGGAGGTTGTTGGAGTCCGAACGCGGGGCGTACTGGACCTACTGCTTCTACACCGGCGAGCGGTTCCTGATCGGGGCCAGCCCGGAGCGCCATGTCAGCGTGCACGGCGGCGACGTCCGGATGAACCCGATCAGCGGAACCTTCCGGATTCCGCGAGGGGACGGGTCAGGCGACGGCACACCCGACCTGAGGAATGCGCTACTGGGTTTCCTTGCCGACGAGAAGGAGATCTACGAGCTCTTCATGGTCGTCGACGAAGAGCTGAAGGTGATGTGCGACGTCTGCAACGAGGGCGGCCAGGTGCTCGGGCCGTTCCTCAAGCCGATGACCCATCTCGTGCACACCGAGTACCTCCTCGCCGGCCGGACGAGCAGAGATGTCCGCGAGGTGCTGCGGGACACGATGTACGCGGCGACCGTCACCGGCTCGCCCGTGGAGAACGCGTGCCGGCTGATCAAGAAGTACGAGACGGAGGGGCGGGGCTACTACGGTGCCGCGCTCGCGCTGCTCGGGCGTGACCGGCAGGGACAGCCGACCGCGGACTCGCCCATCGTCATCCGCACCGCCGACGTCTCCCCGGAGGGGACTCTCAAGGTCACTGCGGGAGCGACCCTGGTGCGCGACTCCGAGGCCGGCTACGAGGTCGCCGAGACCCACGCCAAGGCAGGCGGCATCCTCACCGCGTTCGGTCTGGTCCCCCCCGCGGGCGCGGCTCCGGACGGGATCGCCGAGCTGGCCAACGACGAGGACGTGCTGATCGCACTGGGCTCGCGCAACCAGCGGCTGAGCAAGTTCTGGCTCACCGACCAGGCTGACGCCGCGCCGGCGCCCGAGCTGAAGGGGAGGTCCGCGGTCATCCTCGACGGTGAGGACGACTTCGTGAACATGTTGCGCCATGTGCTTTCGGTGCTCGGCATGACCAGCAGCGTCGTACGCCACGAGGACTTCACCCCCGCCGCCCTCGAGGGGTTCGACCTGGTGATCGTGGGACCGGGTCCCGGTGACCCACGGGAGTCCGACCATCCCAAGATCGCCGCCTTCCGGGCGGCGACCGAGCGCCTGCTGGAGTCGCACCAGCCGTTCCTCTCGGTCTGTCTCGGTCACCAGGTCCTGTGCAGTGCGCTGGGGATCGACCTTGCCTACAAGGACATCGTCTTCCAGGGCACCCAGTCGAAGGTGAGCCTCGACGGCCGTGAGGAGAACGTCGGCTTCTACAACACCTTCGTAGCGCGGGCCGGCTCGCGGGCACTGCCCGAGGGGGTGCGGGTGGTCGCCGATCCTGAGTCCGACGACATCCACCTCCTGGCGGGTCCGCACTACCGTGGCGTCCAGTTCCACGCCGAGTCCATCCTCACCGAGCACGGTTTCGACCTGCTCCGCGACCTGATCCTCGACCTTCTGACATGACCCACCCGGCGAGCCGGGGGAGGGTGGTTGTGGTTGACCATCACGACTCGTACACCTTCAACCTGGTGCACCTGATCGCCTCGGTCACCGGGACGCTCCCCGAGGTCGTGGAGCACGACGAGGTCGATGTGAAGGACTTGCTGACTGGTGGACCAACGCGGGGATTCAGTCACATCGTGCTCTCTCCCGGGCCCGGGAGCCCGCACATCGAACGCGACTTCGCCGTTGGCCGCTCGCTGCTGAGGATGGCCGAGGTGCCGGTGCTGGGCGTCTGCCTGGGCTTGCAGGGGATGGTCTCCGTGTACGGCGGGCAGGTGGCCCAGGTCGTGCCCGCGCACGGGGAGCTGGCCCTGATCCACCACAACGGTTCGGGCGTCTTCGAGGGCATCCCGCAGGACTTCAGCGCGGTCCGCTACCACTCGCTCGCGGCAGTTGCCCTGCCCGTCGTACTCGAGGAGACCGCGTGGTGTGAGGGCGCGGACGGCCGCGTGGTGATGGGGGTGGCGCATCGGGAGAAGCCGCAGTGGGGTGTGCAGTTCCACCCCGAGTCGATCCTGACCGAGCACGGGGCTCTCCTGATCGCGAACTTCCTGGCCCTCTCGTGACCTGGACCGACCCGGTGGCAGCGTTCCGGAAGGTCGCCGGCGCGCACCCGAGGATGTTCTGGCTGGACGGCGGAGGTTCCCGTGGCTGGTCGGGGCGACGTTCCCTGATTGGCTGGCTCGAGGAGGGTGACGTGTCGTTGACCTACGACGCGGCTCGGCGCGAGGTCTGGCGCTGCACCGGTGACTCCCGAGAGCCCGTCGGCGCCGACATCTTCGAAGCTCTCGAGACAGAGCTGGCGCGCGACGCCGGCGATCCGTCGGTCAGCTGGGCGGGCTACTTCGGCTACGCGAGCTGCCCTGACCTCCCGGCCCTTCTAGGGCCTGACGCGCGGGCACCCGACGCCATCTGGATGCGGGTCAGGGACCCGTTGGTGTTCGAGCATCCCCCGGTCGACTGGGTAGAGCACCGGTACGGCGGTCAGCAGCCCGTTGTGAGCGACACGTCGGTGCCGTTCGAGGAGTATCTCGACGGTTTCGAACGGGTGCAGGAGCAGCTGCGGCGCGGCAACTCGTACGAGGTGAACCTGACCTACCGGCGAAGCGTCGACGCCGACGTGGACCCGGTCACCGCGTACCTCCGTCTCAGGCGGCTCAACCCCGCGCCCTATGCGGGCTACCTCCAGCACCACGGCACCCATGTGCTCAGCTCGAGCCCGGAGCGGTTCGCCACGGTTGACCGTCATCGTTGGGTGGAGACCAAGCCGATCAAGGGGACGACTCCTCGTGGGGCGACGCCCGAGGAGGACGCCCTCCATGCGCAGACGTTGAGGACGGCTCCGCGGTTCCGGGCAGAGAACCTGATGATCGTGGACCTGCTGCGCAACGACCTGTCGATGGTGTGCGAGCCGGGGTCGGTGACCGTGCCCGAGCTGATGCAGGTCGAGTCCTACGCGAGCGTGCACCAGCTGGTCTCCACGGTCCGCGGTCACCTCCGCGGCGGCGTCAGCGCGGTCGCGGCACTGCGAGCAATGTTCCCGGCGGGCTCGATGACCGGGGCCCCCAAGCTGCGCACGATGGAGATCATCGCCGACGTCGAGACCACGCCCCGCGGCGTCTACGCCGGTGCGCTCGGCTGGATCAGCGGGGACGGCCGCGCCGACCTCGGCGTGGTGATCCGGACGCTTGTGGCGACGTCGGGCAGGCCGTACCGGTACCAGCTCGGCACCGGCGGGGGGATCACCGTGCGTTCGGACGCGGAGAGCGAGTACGCAGAGACCCTCTGGAAGGCGTCGCTGCTCCGGTCCGCGCTCGAGTGAAGTCGCCTAGCCCAACGACCACCCCGACGACCACTTGAACGGGCACTTGCCGGAGGAACTCACCTGTCTCAGGCGTAGGACCAGGCATCTTGTGCGTCGAGTGCCCGTTCAAGTGGTTGTTGGCTCAGCAGCGCGACGGCCGACCGGAGCACGCCGACGACATAGTCGGGTTCGGACCCGCTAGGACGTCGGGGAGCCCTCGTCGCTGTCGAGGGTGACGTCGAGGGTCGCGGTGTCGTCCCCTCCGCGTACGACGGTCAGGGTGACCGAGTCACCGGGGCGGTAACCGCGGATCGTGGCTACCAAGGACTCCGAGCTTGTCACCAGCTCGTCATCGATCTTGGTGACCACGTCACCCGACTGCAGCCCGGCCTCGTCGGCGGACGACCCGTCGTTCACGCTTCCGATACCTGCGCCGGTGAGGAGACCGTCGCTGTCGGTCGCATCGGAGACGGTGACTCCCAGCCGTGCGTGGGTCGGCGTCTCTCCGGAGCGCAGCTGGTCAACGATCGCCAGCACCTTGCTGAGCGGGATCGCGAAGCCCAGTCCGATCGAGCCAGCACCTTCGCTCGTCGCGGACGACGTGGTGCGGATCGAGGAGTTGACCCCGACGACCTCACCGAGCATGTTCACCAGCGGGCCGCCGGAGTTGCCAGGGTTGATGGCGGCATCGGTCTGGATCGCCGGGTAGGTCGTGTCCATGGCGTCGGGACTGGCCTGTCCCACCGAGACCGGGCGGTTGAGTGCGGAGACGATGCCGCTGGTCACCGTGGCCTCGAGGCCGAACGGTGAGCCGATTGCGACCACCTCTTCGCCGACGTCGATCGTGTCCGAAGTGCTGAGCGTGGCCGGTGACAGGCCGGACACGTCCTGCGCCTTGATCACGGCAAGATCGGTCAGCGGGTCGGTGCCGAGGATCTCTGCCTCCGCGCTCGACCCGTCCTCGAAGCTGACCGACACGGACCCGCCGGCGGCGGCAACCTCGACGACGTGGTTGTTGGTGAGGATCTCGCCGTCCGCGCTCAAGATGATGCCCGACCCGGAGCCCTGCCCCTGCTCTCCTTGGACGTTGATCTTCACCACGGAGGGCAGCACCGAGTTGGCGACGTCCTCCACCGAGCCCGGCTCGGGGGCCGAGTCGGTGCTGACGACCGGGGCGTCGGTGGCGGTCGGCGTCGACGTCGTCGACGTACCCTCGGTGAGCGAGTCCGCGGCGGCGAAACCTGCGGCACCGACCAGGCCGCTCATCCCTCCCACGACCACGGCCGCGGTGAGGATCCCGGCGGTGAAGACACCGCTGGGCCTAGACGAGCGAGGTCGTTCCTGCAGCGGCGGCCCCCCAGCGAACCCCATCGGCCCCGACCCGTTGAACGGGCCGTATCGGTGCGTGTGCGAGTCCGTGTCCGCCGCAGGCAAGGTGGCGGTCTCCTCGTCGCGTGCAGGGAACTGGTCGGTGTTCGGTGTCGGCTGATTCATACCTACGAGCATGCGCCACCTTCCTGAATCGCCCCTGAGAGGCAGCCCAAAGTCGGCCCAAAGTCGGCCCAGATTCAGCGGGCGCCGACTGTTGGGCACACGCTCCACCCCGGAACCTCGAACCAGAACGCCGCGCCCCCCGCCTCCGACCCGCCCGCGCGCACTGAGCCGCCATGGCGCTCGGCGACCTGTCGCACGATCGAGAGACCGAGGCCCGACCCGGGCAGCGTTCGCGACTCCTTGGAGCGGTAGAAGCGGTCGAAGACGTGCGGCAGGTCCGCTTCGGAGATCCCGTGGCCCTGGTCGGTCACGACGAGGGTCCCGCTCGACAACGTCACCGTCACCACGCCGAGAGGCGGGCTCCACTTCGCGGCGTTGTCGAGCAGGTTGGTCACTGCCCGCTCGAGGCGACCGGACTCGCCCAGCACCCACCAGGGTTCCGTGTGTACGTCGAAAAGCAGGTTCGAGGCGCGCCGGCGTACCCGGGTGACGGACCGGTCGATGATCTCGACCAGGTCGACTGCCTCGACCGCGATCGGCAGGGGTTCGTCGCGCGCGAGCTCGACCAGGTCACCGATCAGGTTCGTCAGCTCCTCGATCTGGAACCGGACATCGTCGAGCAGCTCGTTGCGCGACGTCTCCGACAGGCCGCCACGTCTGTCGGCCTGCACCAGCAGGTCGAGGTTGGTGCGCAGGGAGGTCAACGGCGTGCGCAGCTCATGACCGGCGTCGGCGACCAGCTGGCGTTGCCGGTCGCGGGACGCCGACAGGGCGGCGAGCATCGCGTTGAACGCCGAGGCGAGGCGAGCGATCTCGTCGTTTCCCTCCACCTCGATCGGGTCCAGCTTCTCGGTGCGAGCAATATCCTCGGCCGCGTCGGTGAGGCGTCGTACCGGCCGGAGACCGTTGCGGGCCACCGCCCAGCCGGCGAGTGCTGCGGCGATGACACCGGCAGCGCCGAACAGCAGCAGCACGATGCCGAGCTTGCTCAGCGTGCGTTCGGTTGACTCCAGCGACTGCGCCACCACGAGCGCCGCGTTCGGGTCGGGGGCCGGCACCGCCACCACGCGGTAGCGGACGCCCTCGGTGGTGATCGTCCGGATCGAGTGGGCCGACTGCCCGGCCGCCACCTCCAGCTCGGGCTGGCCCAGCTCAAGCGTCGGCCCGCGGTCGGCGCTGATCGCCTGACGGTCGCCGGTGATGAAGGCGATGCGTACGTCGGCCGCGCCGAGCGCCCAGGAGGGGACCCGGTCCGCGCTCAGGGAGCTCAGTGTCGAGGTGTTTGCGGCCGCGCCGGCACGTTGCAGGAGCGACTCGTCAAGGGTGTTGTGCATCTGCACGCGGACCGTGACGAAGGCGGCCATCGCCACGAAGGCAACTGAGAGACCCACCGCGAGGGTCGCGAGCAGGGTGACCCGGCTGGCGAGGGATCGCCTGTAGTGGAAACCCATCAGGTCGGTGTCAGTTCCTTGAGCACGTACCCGACTCCGCGCACGGTGTGGATCAGGCGCCCCTCACCCTCGGCCTCGGTCTTGCGGCGCAGGTAGCCGACGTACACCTCCAGCGAGTTCGCTGTGGTGGGGAAGTCGTATCCCCACACCTCCTCGAGGATGAACGAGCGGTCCAGGACGCGGCGAGGTCGGCGCAGGAACATCTCCAGCAGCGAGTACTCGGTGCGAGTGAGGTCGATCAGGCGTTCTCCGCGCCGCACCTCACGGGTGACCGCGTCCAGGGTGAGGTCCGCGAAGGCCAGCACCTCGTCGTCCTGTTCGGCAGGCACGTGAGCGCGACGCAACAACGCGCGGAGACGAGCCAGCAGTTCCTCGAGCGCGAACGGCTTGGTCAGGTAGTCATCGGCGCCGGCGTCGAGCCCTTCGACCCGGTCTCCCACCGTGTCTCGGGCGGTCAGCACGAGAATCGGCAGGTCGCTGCCAGCGGCTCGCAGTGCGCGGGTGGTCTCGATGCCGTCCAGCCGGGGCATCATCACGTCGATCACCAGCGCGTCCGGCGCGGTTGCGCCGATGCTGGCCAGTGCGTCGGCGCCGTCGTTGGCGAGGCTGACCTGGTAGCCGTTGAACTCCAGGGAGCGGCGCAGCGACTCGCGCACCGCACGGTCGTCGTCGACGACCAGGACATGACGAGAGTCGTCGGCGGGGTCGTCCTTGGAGATGCTGTTGGCCACGGTCCAAGAGTGCCATCCGCACCTGAGACTCGCCTTAGAAAAGCTGGCCCGAGGAAAGCCCGAGAAGGGTCAGGGCACGAAACCGGCGGCTACGGCGAGGAAGATGTCGTTGCCGGCAGGGTCGCCGATGCTGATCCGGGCCCCCTCTCCTGCGAAGGGTCGGACCATCACCCCGGCCTCGTCGGCGGCGGCCGCGAAGGCCGCCGTACTCTCACCCAGCGCCAGCCACACGAAGTTCCCCTGTGCATCCGGGACGGTCCAGCCCTGCTGGCGCAGCGCGCTCACCACTCGTTCGCGCTCGGTGACCAGAGCGTCGACCCGTTCGAACAGCGCAGGCTCGTGATCCAGCGCGGCCACTGCGGCTGCCTGGGCGATCGAGGAGACACCGAAGGGCAGTGCGCAGGCACGGACCGCGGCGGCGATCGGTGCGGACGCCACGACGTACCCGACCCGGAGTCCGGCCAGCCCGTAGGCCTTGGCGAAGGTGCGCATGACCGCCACGTTCTCGCGGTTACGGCACAGCGTGATCGCGTCGAGCGGATCGTCGATGCGTACGAACTCGCGGTAGGCCTCGTCGACGATGACCAGCACGTGTGCGGGAACACTGTCCACGAACGCCTCGAGCGCCTGCCTGCCGATCGCCGGGCCGGTCGGGTTGTTGGGAGTGCAGAGGATCACCGCCTTGGTGTGATCGCCGATCGCCCCGGCCATCGCGTCGAGGTCGTGGCGGGAGTGTGAGTCGAGCGGCACCTTCACCGAGGCGGCGCCGGTGACCGCGACCGCGATCGGGTAGGCCTCGAAGGACCGCCATGCGTGGACGACCTCGTCACCGGCTTCGCACAAGGCCTGCAACAGGTGGTAGAGCACGGCCACCGAGCCGGTACCGGCGGCCAGGTTGGCGGTGGGCATGTCGAGGTGTGCGCTCAGTGCTGAGTACAGCGCCGTGCAGCCCATGTCGGGGTAACGGTTCATCGATGCCGCCACCTCCGTGACAGCGTCGAGCACTTCGGGCAACGGCGCGTAGGGGTTCTCGTTCGAGGACAGCTTGTAGGTAGCGACGCCCTCGCGGGCAGCAGGCGGCTTTCCCGGGACGTAGGACGGAATGTCCGAGATGACGGGGCGCAGCTGTGGGCCGCCACCGTAGGGGGAGGTCATGGGTTTCACCCTAGCCAAGCGCCTTGCCCAGCCGCTGTGCCGCCGCCTCACGGCCAGGGACAGGGGTGTGGCGATAGTTCACCCCTTACACTTCTGCGGTGCCCACCCGCAACCCCGCGTTCGGTTTTGCGCTCGTCATCACGGGTGCGCTGCTGTTCATTGTCAACGCCGGGGTGTCCCGGGTCGCGCTGCGCGCTGGGGTCGACCCGGTCTCGCTGACCACCGTCCGGGTCACCGTGACGCTGGTCGTGCTTGTCGTGGTCGCCGCGGTCTTCCGCCGCGACGCGCTGCGGCCGCCTTCGGGCCGACTGGGGCTGCTGCTGGTGGTGCACGGCCTGGTCGGGGTCGCCGCGCTGCAGTGGACCTACTTCGTCGCGATCGACCGGCTGCCGGTGGGGATGGCCCTGCTGTTGGAGTACCAAGCCCCGATCCTGGTCGCGGTGTGGGCCCGGTTCGTCCAGAAGGAGGCGGTCCGCAACCGGATGTGGGTGGGTCTCGCCCTGGCGATGGTGGGTCTGGCCGCGGCGACCGGAATCTGGGAGGGCGCCGAGTTCGACTCCGTGGGCATCCTCGGTGGTCTCGGGGCTGCGGTGTGCCTGGCGACGTACTTCCTCATCGGGGAGCACGGTGTCGGTGCGCTCGACCCGCTGCGGGTGATCCTCTGGTCGTTCCTGTACGCCACGATCGCGCTGAACCTGGTCTCGCCGATCACCGGGGTCTCGGCGGACCTTCTCGGGCAGCAGGCTCCGCTGCTCGGCGTCCTCGACGAGTACACCGCACCAGTCTGGGCGGTGCTGGCATGGGTCATCGTCCTCGGGACGCTGCTTCCGTTCGGCGTTGAGCTGTTCGCCCTGCGGCACCTGCGTGCGACGACGGTCACGATGGTCGCGATGCTGGAGCCCATCGGTGTCAGTGCGCTGGGCTGGGTGTGGTTTCTCGAACGGCTCAGCGCGGTCGCGATCGCGGGCGGAGTCCTGGTGGTGGCCGGCATCGTGCTCGCGCAGACTGCCCGACGCGCGCACGTGCTCGTGGAGCCGCCGCATCTTGCCTAGGGTCGTACGACGATCTTGCCGACGTGTTTGCCTTCGCCGAACTGCTGCTGTGCTTGGTGGATCGCAGACAACGGGTGTCGTCCGGCGATGCGCGGGTTGACGGAACCGGCCCTGGCTTCCTCCACCAGCTTGATGAAATGCTCGCGCGTGTGCATCGAGGAACCCAGCAGGCTGAGGTTGTGCAGATAGAGCCGGCGCAGGTCGAACCGAACAACCGGGCCGGCCATGGCCCCGGCGATGACCCATCGTCCGTCGTCGCGTAGCAGCGGCATGAGCGCCTCGATCCACGGACCCCCCGCGACGTCAGCCACTGCATCGAGTCCGTCCGGAGCCAGCGAGCTCACCTGTGCCGCGATGTCGTCCGCGTCACGGGAGACAACCCAGGTGGCGCCTGCGTCGCGCACGTCGTTGCCCTTGGACCCACTGGTCACGGCTACAACGTGTGCACCGCGTGCGGCGGCCAGCTGGACCAATGCATACCCGACGCCTCCGGACGCGCCGGTGACCAGGACCGTCTCGCCGGAGCTCAGCTTCGCCCTCTCGAGCATCCCCATGGCAGTTCCATACGCCACCGGGAGGCACGCCAACTGATCGTCCGACAGGGGAGATCCGGTGACATCGTGAGCGTGGTCCTCGTCAGCAACGACGTACTCGGCGAACCCTCCGTCGGCTTCGCTTCCCAAGAGTCCCACGGGAGGGGACTGCGCGTCGTCATTGAGGTACAGAGCGGGATCGATCAACACCCGGCGGTCAACAAGCGCGGTTGAGACGCGATCGCCGACCGCGGCCACTACTCCGGCGATGTCGCCGCCCTGGACACGGGGGAAGCAGATCGGGCCGCGCCACCCCGACTGTGCATCAGGTCTGCCCGGCAGACCGTATGACCCCTCGCGGGTCCAGATGTCAGTGTTGTTGACCGCGGAGGCGGTCACCCTGACCAGAACCTGATCCGGCCCTGCGACTGGGACAGGCTGGTCGTGGCGTACCTCGAGGGCGTCTGGGCCACCGTGGCGAAGCAGGACGGCGGCGGTCATCACGCGGTCCATGGTCTCACCTTGTGGCACCCCGCACCGCACTGACCACTCGGCCGACCCGTTCGGACGACGTGGCCGTCTGGCAGTATCGGCGTCGTGAAGTTCATCATCTGGGTTGTCGTGAACGCCCTCGCACTCGCCGCGGCGACCTGGCTGCTGGACGGGATCACGCTCACTGGTCGCACGACGGAGGACCGGCTGATCACGCTCGTGCTCGTCGCGTTGATCTTCGGCGTGATCAACGCCGTCGTACGCCCGATCGTGAAGCTCCTGGCGCTGCCGTTCATCATCTTGACGCTCGGTCTGCTGATCTTCGTGATCAACGCCCTGATGCTGATGTTCACCAGCTGGATCTCCGGCGAGTTCGGTCTCGGGTTCTCCGTCGACGGGTTCTGGACAGCCGTGTTCGGCGCGGTCGTCGTGACGATCACCACCTGGATACTCGAGATCGTGCTGCCGGACGGCGAATGACCTCGCAACCAGAGGACGGCCACCTGCTGACTGATCTGCCCCCGGCGCGACGTGGGGCCGGGACGCCGTACCGCATCGCGGTGGTCTGCCTCGGCAACATCTGTCGTTCACCGATCGCAGAGGTGGTGCTGAGCGCGAAGATCGACGCGGCCGGGCTCGCCGACCAGGTGGAGGTGGTCAGCGCGGGCATCGGGAGCTGGCACGTCGGCGACCCGATGGACCGTCGCGCGGCAGCTGTGCTGGTCGCGCACGGGTACGACTCCTCCCGGCACCGCGCCCAGCAGTTCGAGGCCGACTGGTTGGCCGACTACGACCTGGTCCTCGCCATGGACGGCGCGAACTTCGCGGCGATCAGTTCGCTGTACGACTCCTCGGGCGCTGCCTCGGGCGACTCCCCGGGCCATCCGCCGGTCGTCGCGATGTTCCGAGACTTCGACCCCGGCGCAGGCGACGGGGACCGGGACATCCCGGACCCGTACTTCGGCGGGGACGAGGGGTTCGACTCTGTGCTGGCCATGGTGGAACGGACCTCTGCCGCGATCGTCGAGGTGCTCTTGCGCAGGAGCAACGAGCACTGACATGACACGGATGGGGACCATCGCAAAGCGAGCCGAGGCACTGCTCGGGATCCCAGTGGTCGCGACCGCCCCGGTCGCAGGGGGCGACATCTGCACGTCGACCCGGCTGCGACTTTCCGACGGCAGCTCGGCCCTGATCAAGACTCGTCCGCATCCCCCCGCAGAGTTCTTCCCGACCGAGGCCCGAGGCCTCCAGTGGCTCGGTTCGACCGACGGGGTCGACGTACCCGAGGTGCTGGCCTTCGAGCAGGAGTGCCTGATCCTGCGGTGGGTCGAGCCGGGCCGGCCATCCATCGAGGCCGCCGAACGGTTCGGCCGCTCCCTGGCAGCCACCCACCAGAGCGGTGCGCCGGTCTTCGGCACCGAGTCCGGCGCGGACGGCTTCATCGGCACCCTGCCGCTGCCCAACCGGAGCACCGAGACGTGGCCGGAGTTCTTCGCGACCAGGAGAGTCCTGCCGTATCTCAAGCTCGCCCGGGACAGGTCGGCGATCTCAGTCGAGGACGCCGCTGCGGTCGAGTCCGTCGTTCGCGACATCGTCGCCCTCGCCGGTCCCGCCGAACCGCCGGCCAGGCTGCACGGTGACCTGTGGTCGGGCAACGCGGTCTGGGGGCGGGACTCCCGTGTCTGGCTGGTCGACCCCGCGGCGCACGGCGGCCACCGCGAGAGCGACCTGGCGATGCTGGCTCTGTTCGGCCTGCCGCAGCTCCAACGGATGCTCGACGCCTACTGCGAGGCGACCCCGCTCGGAAGCGGGTGGGAGGACCGGATTGCGCTGCACCAGCTGTTCCCGCTGCTCGTGCACGCCTGCCTGTTCGGTGGGGGGTACGGCGCCCGGGTGGGCGTCACCGCCAGGTCCCTCCTCTGACTCAGCCCGCGAGGGCCGCATCAGCCTCCGCAGCGGACTTGAGCCGGATCAGCGTCTGCGTGATCCCGTGCCGGTTCCTGGCTGGGAACCGGGCACCCTCGATGAAAGCGGTCGAAAGAGCGCCGTGCCGCGAGTAGTCGAACGTCTCGGTCACCCGCGTCCCACGGTCAGTGGGCTCGAGCTCGTAGCGCCACCGGTGTCCCCCGAAATGGCGCCAGGCGATCAGCCGGTTCTCCTCGAACTCCACGACCCGGTTGGAGATCTTGTAGGGCAGGCCGAACAGCTTCATGCTGACCGCGAAGGAGGCGCCCTTCGACAGCCGCTCCGGGCCCTTGGTCGTTTCGCGCACCGATCCGGACCCGTCGATGCGCGAGTGCTGTCGCGGGTCGGCGATGATCGCGAAAACGGCTTCCGGTGGCGCCTGGATCGTCGTACTTTCGCTCACTCGTTTGTCGGTCATGGCGCCACGGTAGCCGCCGCGCCCAATGCGGCTCGACCTGCCGCCCGACCCGGTCAACGGGCGGAACCCGCGATTATGCGAGTCGGCCAAAGATCGGTACGTTAAGGGCCACTAAAGACTGGTGTGTCACCGGTCACAAAGGATCCGATCGGCCGCACGAACCCCACGCATCATCCCGCATGGGTGTCGCGAAGCCGGTCACGAGCTCCCAGCCGGAAGCGGAGAACCCGCACACCGGCAAGACATTGGAGTGCAGTTGAGCGAGAACCCGGCACAGATGGGCCCCGCGGACTTCGGTCCCGGCCTAGGCGAGGTGTTCGGCCCCTCCCACGCGCATGGTGGCCCCGAGCTGGTGCAGCTGCTGACGCCTGAAGGTGAACGCGTGGACCACCCCGACTTCGCCTTCGACGCCGGCGAAGGGGTCGACGACGACGAGGCGATCAAGGGCTTCTACCGCGACATGGTGCTGACCCGGCGAATCGACACCGAGGCCACCGCCCTGCAAAGACACGGTGAGCTGGGCATCTGGGCGCAGCTGCTCGGTCAGGAAGCCGCGCAGATCGGATCCGGCCGCGCGCTGCGCCCCCAGGACTTCGTCTTCCCCACCTACCGCGAGCACGGGGTCGCCTACTGCCGCGACGTCGACCCGCTGCGGCTGCTCGGCCTGTTCCGCGGTGTCGACCAGGGCGGGTGGGACCCGAACGAGGGCAACTTCGGTCTCTACACGATCGTGATCGGCGCCCAGACGCTGCACGCGGTCGGCTACGCGATGGGCATGCAGCGCGACGGAGACGTGGGCACCGGGGACCCGGACCGGGACGCTGCTGTGGTCGCCTACTTCGGTGACGGCGCGAGCAGCCAGGGCGACGTGAACGAGTCGTTCATCTTCGCCGCCTCCTACAACTCCCCCGTGGTCTTCTTCTGCCAGAACAACCAGTGGGCGATCTCCGAGCCGATCGCGCGCCAGTCGCGCATCCCACTCTTCCAGCGCGCGCTCGGCTTCGGGTTTCCCGGAGTGCGCGTGGACGGCAACGACGTACTCGCGTGCTATGCCGTCACCCAGGCTGCTCTGCGGCGTGCGCGGGAGGGAAGCGGACCGACGTTCGTGGAGGCATACACCTACCGGATGGGCGCGCACACCACCACCGACGACCCGACCCGCTACCGGCTCTCCTCCGACCTCGAGCACTGGAAGCTCAAGGACCCGATCGCCCGCGTCAAGGCGTATCTCACCCGTAACGGAGTCGTGCACGACGACTTCTACGCCGCGATCGAGGATGAGGCGGAAGCTCTTGGCGAGGATCTTCGCGCCGGCTGCAAGGCGCTCCCGGAGCCGAGCCCGCTGAGCATCTTCGACCAGGTGTACGTCGATCAGACCCCTGAGCTCGCAGCCCAGAAGGAGCGTTTCGCGGCGTACCTGGAGTCGTTCGAGGGCGTGGCCCACTGATGCCCAGGATCACTCTTGCCAAGGGACTGAACGCCGGCCTCCGTGCCGCGATGGAGGCGGACCCGAAGGTCGTCATCATGGGCGAGGACGTCGGAAAGCTCGGTGGTGTGTTCCGGATCACCGACGGCCTACAGAAGGACTTCGGCGAGGACCGGGTCATCGACACCCCGCTCGCGGAGTCCGGAATCCTCGGAACGGCGGTCGGCCTGGCCATGCGCGGCTACCGACCTGTCTGCGAGATCCAGTTCGACGGCTTCGTCTACCCCGCCTACGACCAGATCGTCAGCCAGGTCGCCAAGATCCACTTCCGCAGCCAGGGTCGGGTCCGGATGCCCATCGTGATCCGGATCCCGTTCGGCGGCGGAATCGGCGCCGTGGAACACCACAGCGAGAGCCCCGAGGCCCAGTTCGCCCACACCCCGGGCCTGAAGGTGGTGGCGTGCTCCAACCCGATCGACGGCTACTGGATGATCCAGCAGGCGATCAGTAGCGACGACCCGGTCGTGTTCCTCGAGCCGAAGCGGCAGTACCACGCCGACAAGGCTGAGCTCGACGACAGCACCGACCTTTCCTCAGCCTTCCCGTTGTTCAGCTCCCGGGTGCTTCGCGAGGGGACCGACCTGACCCTGCTCGCGTACGGCCCGATGGTGAAGACGTGTGTGCAGAGTGCGGAGGCCGCCGCTGGTGAAGGCACCAGCATCGAGGTGATCGACCTGCGTTCGCTCTCTCCCCTCGACATGGAGCCGGTCTATGCGTCGGTGCGCAAGACCGGCCGCGCGGTGATCGCGCACGAGGCGCACGTCAACCTCGGGATGGGCTCCGAGGTGTCGGCTCGGATCACCGAGGAGTGCTTCTACTCGCTGGAGGCTCCGGTGATGCGTGTGGGCGGTTTCGATACGCCCTATCCTCCGAGCCGGATCGAAGAGGACTACCTTCCCGGCCTCGACAGGGTGCTCGACACCGTCGACCGCTCCCTCGACTACTAGCCCTTCTGGCCACGAGCTCACAGGAGACCAACCGAATGCCTGTCAACGAGTACAAGCTTCCTGACGTCGGAGAGGGCCTGACCGAGGCCGAGGTGGTGACCTGGAAGGTCAAGGTCGGCGACACCATCAAGGTCAACGACATAGTGGTCGAGATCGAGACTGCCAAGTCGCTCGTGGAGCTGCCCTCGCCCTATGCCGGCACGATCGAGGCCCTGTTGGTCGAGGAGGGCGAGACCATCGCCGTCGGGACGCCGATCATCGCGGTCTCTTCAGGTGACTCGGTCGGCGCCGGCTACCCGGCCAAGGACACACAGGACGCAGCGGCCCCCCAACCAGCCGGGAAGACAGCGGGGCAGCCAGCCGGGCCGCCGGACGGGACGGCCGGGTCGGGCAACGAAGACTCCGACGGGGCCGAGGAAGCACAGATGCCGACCCTGGTGGGCTACGGCCCGCGCGCGGCCGGGACCGCCCGCCGAGCGCGCAAGGGTGGCGCGACACCGCCGTCGCAGGCCGGTGCCGCTGCCCAGGAACAGCTCCAGGGTGCTTTCACCCCCGGCGCCGAGCCCGAGGAGATCGAGGAGGGCGACGAGCCGGCGGTACCCGTGTCCCCGGTCCAACCCGACACCGGCGTCGACCGTTCTGCGTCGGGGAGGGTCCTCGCCAAGCCGCCGGTGCGAAAGCTCGCCAAGGACCTCGGGATCGACCTGGCGACGCTCACGCCGACCGGCCCGAACGGGACCGTCACCCGTGCAGACGTCGAGTCGGCCACGCCGGCCACGTCGGATGGCGCGGGGGCCGTGGTCGAGACGGCGCAGACGCCAGCCGCCGCCGCGATCGAAGAGCCCGCCGCCGTCGGCCGCACCGGAGCTCGGGAGACCCGCGAGCCGATCAAGGGTGTGCGCAAGATGATGGCGCAGGCCATGGTGGACTCGGCGTTCTCCGCCCCGCACGTGAGTGAGTGGGTCACCGTCGATGTCACCAAGACCATGAGGTACGTCGATCGCCTGAAGACCCATCGTGACTTCCGCGAGGTGAGGGTCTCCCCGCTGCTCGTGGTGGCGAAGGCGGTCTGTCTTGCCGCCCGTCGTACGCCTGAGGTGAACGCCTCATGGGACGAGCAGGCGCAGGAGATCGTGTTCAAGCGCTACGTGAACCTGGGAATCGCAGCGGCCACACCGCGTGGCCTCGTCGTACCCAACGTCAAGGACGCCGACCAGATGCCGCTGCGGGATCTCGCCGTGGCGATCAACGAGCTCACCGGGACCGCGCGAGCGGGGAAGACCCAGCCGGCACAGATGAGCGGCGGCACCTTCACCATCACCAACGTCGGAGTGTTCGGAGTCGACGCGGGGACGCCCATCATCAACCCCGGTGAGTCCGCGATCCTGTGCTTAGGAGCCGTGCGCAAGCAGCCCTGGGTGCACACCAAGAAGGGCAAAGAGAAGATCGTGCCAAGATCTGTGACCACGCTGGCGTTGTCGTTCGACCACCGGCTCGTCGACGGCGAGAAGGGCTCCAGGTTCCTCGCAGACGTGGCCACGATCCTGGAGGACCCCACCAGCGCGATCCTCTTCTGACCGCCGACCCGCCAGAACCTACGTGGAAAACCCCGTCGACCCGCCAGAACCTAACGCACTTGTCCACATACCAGCCGTAGGAGTTGGCGACTCGGGAGGGTTTTCCACGGAGGAGTTGGCGGGTCGGCGGGGTTGGAATCAAATGGGATCTGGTCGCATCGGGTGCATGATCGCGTCCGTGCCGCCGTCGGCGAACAGGGTGGCCCCCACGATCAGGCTGGCCCGGCCCGAGAGCAGGAAGGCGATCGCACTCGCTATCTCCTCCGGCTGTCCGGGGCGCCCGATCGCGGTGGGGTAGGCGTCCGCGAAGACGCCTAGATCGGGGTCTGCTCGCAGCTGCTCGGTCATCGCGGTATCGACGAGCCCCGGCGCGATCGCGTTCACCCTGATCCCCGAGCCGATCCAGTCCTTCGTCAGGCCTTCTCGACGCGCCCACCAGGCGAGGGCTGCCTTGGTCGCCGGATAGACGTGGACGGCTTCGTGCTTCCCGGCCGCCTTCCGGGCCGCCTGCTCGTCGCCGTCCAGGCAGGCGAGCGCGACGTCGCGGGGCCAGCCCGGCTGGCAAGTCACCGAGTTGGAGCTGAGGAGTACGACGGCGGTGGGCTCATCGTTCTCGGCGGCCTGCACCAGCAGGGGACGCAGAGATCGCAGGAGGTCGATGGCGCCGAAGTAGTTCACCGACACCAGTAGCGCCGAGTCCACGCCGGTGAACCCGCCGAGTCCCGCGCACGGGACGAAACCGGCGACCCCGGCGGGGGTGATCTCGTTGATCTGGGAGACGGCCGCGGCCCGCCCCTCCGCGGTCGACAGGTCCGCGTCCACGTCGCTTGCCGCCCGGTCGACGCCGATCACCCGATGACCCTGCCCGATGAGCTCGGCCGATGTCGCCCGCCCGATGCCTGACGCCGCTCCGGTCACCACGTACGTACTCATCGGCCTTCCTCTCGGCGCGCGGGCATGTCGAGGCGAGGACGGTCCTGCGTCGCCGCGGGCGTTCGCACCTATCCTGGACACAACATGCGTCCCTCCACCACCCGTCCGGCCGGATCCGCCGCGCCACGGGCCAACGAGATCGGGGTGAGCACTACCCCGGTGCGCGAGGCCAGGGAATCCCAGTGACCTCGCCGCCCGGCCCCGCTGGCGGGCGCCGGGCGCTCGTGGTCTGGATGACCGCGGTCGCGGTGTACTTCCTCGCCGTGTTCAACCGATCCTCGCTCGGCGTCGCCGGCATCGTCGCCGCCGACCGGTTCGAGATCTCGGCCCCCCAGCTCGCGACGTTCACCGTGGTCCAGCTGCTGGTCTACGCTGCCATGCAGGTCCCGGTCGGGGTCCTGCTCGACCGGTACGGTCCGCAGCGGTTGCTGTTCTGCGGGGCCGTGCTGATGACCGTTGCCCAGCTCGGGTTCGCGTTCACCGGCACCTTCTCGGGTGCGCTGGTGGCTCGGGTCTTCGTCGGTATGGGCGATGCGATGGTGTTCATCAGCGTCCTGCGGATCATCGCCTCCTGGTTTCCGTCCTTCCGCAACCCGGTCCTGACCCAGTTCACCGGGCTCCTCGGGCAGTGCGGTGCCCTGGTGGCGGCCGTGCCACTCGCGGCCGCGCTTTCGACGTACGGCTGGACGATTGCGTTCGCCGCCAGTGCGTCGCTCGGGGTAGTGCTCGGGCTGCTGGTGCTGGTGATCGTGCGGGACGTGCCTCCGGGAGCGCCACCGTCGCGGCACGAACAGGCGGCACACGCGGTCCGCCGTGACCTGCGCCTGGCCTGGACAGACCCCGGCACCCGGCTGGGGCTCTGGTCGCACTTCACGTCCCAGTTCGCCGCGAACGTGATGGGTCTGCTGTGGGGCTACCCGTTCTTCGTGAACTCCGAGCACACCGGCCGCACGGTGGCGGGGTTGTTGTTGTCGCTGCTGGTGGTCACGATGATGGTCACAGGTCTGCTGATCGGCAGCTTCATCGCCCGGCACCCCTGGCAGCGTTCGACACTCGTGCTCTGGATCGTGCTGGCGATCGCGACCACCTGGGGGGTGGTGCTGCTCTGGCCCGGCGACGCGCCCGTGTGGTTGCTGGCGGTGATGGTGGTCGCCACGGGTCTGGGTGGGTCAGGGTCGATGATCGGTTTCGACGTGGCTCGCACCTTCGCGCCGTCGTCCCGGCTGGGGTCGGCCACCGGGATCGTCAACGTCGGAGGCTTCGCGGCGGCGCTGGTGATGGTCCTGGCCATCGGCGTGGTCCTCGACCTCGCTACGCCGGGGTCGTCGACGGACTACAGCCCGCGGGCCTACACGCTGGCGATGTCGGTGCAGTACGTCGGCTGGGTGGTCGGCGCGATCCAGATCTGGCGGTTCCGTCGCAAGGCGCGCAGCCACCTGGCCGAGCATCTGCCCGACACCCACCATCAGATCACCCGACCACGCCGGGCCCCGGAGTAGCGCGCTGCGCGGCTGCGTCCGGAGCACCTCGAAAGGTCGGGTTACCGGTCCCGAGTCGGGGATCAGGTCGTCGACGGACGGGGCGGCCGTGTGCGTCGGGCGGTGTGCGTCGGGGCTTCAGTGTTCTGGTCGCTGACCCACACCCTGCGCCGTTCGGCGGCGGCTTCGGCTTTCTTCGCGGCGGCCTCGGGGTCGAACCGGATCAGCGCGGCCTCGACGAGGTCCAGGGATGGGTTTGAGGCCGATCTTGTGCGCGAACGGCGCGACCTGGGCGTCCACCCATCCGGCGGCCTCCTGGGACAGGTCCCGGGTGCGTTCGGCGATCTGCCGGCCGCGCCAGGCCTGCAGGGTCAGGTCTTGGATCCGGGCCCACAGTCGGGGCAGCCGCCCCCGCAGCTCCAGGGAGTCGCCGACCAGTAGCTGCGCGGCGTGGGTGGAGATCCCCAACGCGGCGCCGAGCTCGGCGGGGGCGAACTCGGCGACCTCCGGCGTGGCCGGGGCCCGCGAGCGGGACGAGCTGTTGCATCCCGGGGATCCGGAACCCGTCCGGGTCACCGTCGAGGACCGGATGCAGGTCGGCCCAGTGCGCGGCCACCGCCAGCAGCTCGGCCTCGGCGCGATCGGCGGTGGCGCGCTGGTGCACAGCGAACGCGACCGCTGCGGTGGCGTCCAGGTCAGCAACCTCATCAACATGTTCGAACATGTTGATGAGTCCATCTGACCTGTCCGACAGGTTTCGCCCTTGCCCACAACGCCGATTCCAGAAACTTCGCCAGCCGTTTGAGCAGTGGTCTCGACAAGCTCGACCAACCGGGACCGGCTCGACCGGCCGGTGGTCTCGACAAGCTCGACCAACCGGGGTTCCACGAGGTCCAGGAGCCATCGTCGAGGACCAGGTGGATCAGGCCCGTCGCCGACAGTCGCTCACCCACGGGCACAAGAGCCTAGCTCCACCTACGGATGCAGCGGCTCAGGTCGACCTTGGCCTGCTCGCCGCGGTCGATGACCACCGGTGTCTGCTGGAGGACCTTGCCGTCCTTCTCGCAGCTCAGGGTCCAGTTCTCGATGAGACCGGGAACCTCCTCGGAGGAGACGACCTTCGAGTCGAACAGCGTGGCGGTCAGCGTGTACGTCGGGGTGGTCGAGGCGAAGTTGATCACCCGCAGCACGTAGTCGCCCGGCGCCGGAGCCGCGATCTCCGCGCGCTCCTTCTCACCGACGAAGCCACCAGACGAACCAACCTTGGTCAGCGAGCCGTCCGCGTTCTTCTTGTAGACCTCGAGGTCGAGGTCGTCCGGGGAGGGCCAGTCGAGGTCCACCTGGAGTACGTCGATGTCGGACTCGGTGACCGTGAAGTCGTGGTCCACATGCTGACCGACGGTGGTCGGGCCACCCTGGTAGGTCTGCGAGCGGACCGGCTCGTCCTCGGTGATCTCGATCATCTTCTCCTGCACGACCGGTCGGGTCGACTGGTTGATGTGCCAGCCGAACCTGCCGTTGTTTCCGACGGTCATCGTGGTGTCGAGCGTGTCGGTGAACGAGCTCTCCCAGGTCGGCGTCGAGAACTCCTTGCGCAGCCGCAGCGTCGCACCCTGCGGGGCCCTGCCGGCGATCACCGAGTGGGTCGCGGTGTCGACGGTGTTCTCGAGGGCGACGAGGTAGGCCTCGCGGTTCCCCTTGCCGGCGTACTCCCCGGCACCGAGGTACTCGTCGATCACCTGCGGGAACGGCGGGTGGAACTCGTTCGGGCCGATCTCGAAGGTGTAGCCGTAGCCGCCGGTGGCGTTGTAGGACCAGTCCTCGGTGGTGCCGGTGGTGTCGTAGAGCTCCCAGCCGTGGATGTTCGCGTAGCCGTTGGCGTCGGTCATCTTCGCGCCGACGTCCTTCAGGCCCTCTTCGTCGGGCGCGTAGCCGACGGGGTGACCATCAGGGCCGATCGTGTCCGGGTGAACTCCGTTGGGGCGCAGCACCAGGTTGGAGAACGTGTGGTTGGAAATCATCGTGGTGACCTGACGACTGCTGATCAGCTCACGGATGTTCTGGGTCTCCGGCTCGGAGAACGGGCCGGCGCCGCGGTAGGTGGGATCGGCGAACGTCGCCGATGCACCCGGGCCGCCCCAGAAGCCGCCGTAGTTGCGGTTCGGGTCGATGCCGACACCGAAGCCGCCGGGGCTGGTCGCGCTGGCCACCCGACAGGAGCCGTCCGGGGTGTCCTGCCCGTCGACGACCCGGCAGTTCTTCCGCTTGTAGGCGTTGCCGGGGGTGCCGAGGATCGAGGCGGTCCCGCCGCCGTCGGCTTCGCGCAGGTCGATGGCCGCACCGTCGGTGCGGGAGAGGTCGAAACCGTCGACGTTGACCACGGGTACGACGACCACCCGCGCCTTGTCGAGCAGACCGGTGATCCGCGGGTTCTCCCCGTAGTTCTTCACCAGGTCGTAGGCGAACTCCATCGCGAGCTCACCCGAGGGCCACTCACGGGCGTGGTGGACACCCATCAGCAGGAACACGGGACGACCGTCCTCGGCTGCCCGGACGTTCGCACCGATCTCGACTCCGTAGACCGACTTTCCGTCGAGCGACTTGTGCGGCAGCGTGATTCGCTTGGCGATGTTCGGGCGGACCGCGGCGAGGGCACGGAGGTCGTCGTTGTAGTCGTCGAGGGTGCGGTAGGCGTCGCGTCCGGAGGGGAGGGGCGACTCGAGGGTGGCGGCGGCGTACGCCGCGTTGGCCTGGTTGTTCTCCGCCTCGCGCTCCAGCATGTTCGCAATGCGGACGTCGTAGGTAAAGTCCGAGTCGCGCAGGGCGGCAACGTCGCCGGGGGTGTGCAGCACCACCTCGACGTAGTCGTGTCCGGCGTGCTCGGTGAGGTCGAGCCCCAGCTGCTGAAGCCGGTCCTTGTCGGCCCGCGCCGGGGTGTCCACTGCCACCAGCTGTGGCGCGAAATCGCCGTCGACAGCGTCCGCCGGGCCGGTGACCACCGATGGGGTGAGACCGGCCACCACAGCGGCGGCTGAGGCGGCGATGACCGCGCGGATGGGACGGGACCTGGGGAACATGAGTATCTCCTGCGTGAGGACGGATCGGCTCGTTATCTGTGCTCAACGAGCAAGTGAGGCGCAGGTCACGCGGAGTTCTCTGGGCAGTTCTCCGGGGCGGGTCTCCGGGCGGGACCGGCTCAACGCCTGTCGAGCTCGTCGAGCCAGGCGCGTACGGAGTCGTTG
>Ga0075530_1000297_pt1 | contig 22948 bp, 21 predicted proteins | sample NGEPerD_2_FD_75101 | JGI IMG/M metagenome (GOLD analysis project Ga0075530, IMG submission 75101) | Arctic peat soil microbial communities from the Barrow Environmental Observatory site, Barrow, Alaska, USA - NGEE PermafrostL1-D | ecosystem: Environmental > Terrestrial > Soil > Wetlands > Peat ... | reverse complement strand
TATGATTGCGAAAGACTGGGCGGTCAGCGACGACGGACTCACGATTACGTTTCAGATGCGTAGTGGCCTTAAGTTTTCGGACGGCAAATCCATTGACGCGGAAGACGTCGCCTTCACGTTCGATTTTCTGATGAACGAGAAGATCGCCGCACCGCGCCATCGCGCGTATTTCGCCAAGATCAGGAGCGTGCGGGCGACCGATAGGTACGAGGTCGTGTTCCAGTTCAAGGAGCCGTATTTCCAGAGTCTGGAGCTGGCTGGCACCATGCCGGTTTTGCCCGAGCACTTTTACGGACCGTATCTCAAGGAGCCACAAATCTTCAATCAGTCCACCGGTTTGTTGATGGGCTCGGGCCCTTATCGGCTTGAAGACCCGCGTGGCTGGACGCCGGATACTGGTATGGTGGAACTGGAACGCAATCCTTATTATTGGGGCCCCGTGCTGCCTCCGTTCGACACGCTGTTATGGAAGGTTATCGAAAACCAGACGGCGCAGCTCACCACATTTCGTAACGGCGAGCTCGATCTTTATGGCGCGCGCCCGCGTGAGTATGAAACTCTGCTGGAAGATCAAGCGCTCATGGACCGCACGCAGAATCTGGAATACATGAGTCCGACCGCCGGCTACCGCTGGATCGGATGGAACCAGGAACGCAACGGCGAACCGACCTTTTTCGCGGACCGCCGCGTGCGCCAGGCGATGACTTATCTCACCGATCGCAAGCGCGTCGTCAAGGACATCATGCTTGGCTATGCTGAAGTCGCCATGAGTCCATTCAGCCCGCGCAGCCCGCAGCACGACGATAGTCTGCAGCCCCCTGAATACGACATAGAAAAGGCACGTCAACTGCTCGCGGCCGCCGGTTTCAAGGACCGCGATGGCAATGGCGTGCTGGAAGACGCCGACGGCGAACCATTCAGATTCGAGCTGGTGTATTTTCAGGATGACGAGGACACGCATCGCATCATGCTGTTCCTGCGCGACCTTTATGCGCGCGCCGGCGTGCTGATGATTCCGAAGCCCACCGAATGGTCGGTGATGATCGACCTGCTCACGCAGAAGAACTTCGATGCGATCACCCTGGCCTGGACCGGCGGGGTGGAGACCGACATCTATCAGATGTTTCACAGCAGCCAGACCGTGCCCGGCGGCGACAATTTCATCAATTACAAGAACCCACGTCTGGACGAAGTGATCGACAAGGCGCGCGCCACAGTCGACTACGACGCGCGCATGCCGCTGTGGCACGAGGCCGAACGCATTATTTATGAGGATCAGCCTTATACATTTCTGATGCGCAGCCAGAGCCTGGTATTCATCGACGACCGCATGCGCAACGTTGAGGTAACGCGGCTCGGTCTCAATAAGGATATCGTGCCAGTCGAATGGTACGTGCCAGCGGCGCTGCAAAAATACGCGAACTGAGCGCCTGGCTGTAGAGGAAGTCCGTGCACACTTACATCCTGCGGCGCCTGGTGCTGATGGTTCCAACCCTGTTCGGCATTACGTTGATCGTGTTCGCGGTGATGGCCGCCGCACCCGGCGGCATCAGCGCGCAAAGCCTGATTCAGGGACAGAACCTGGAACCTGGCGCGAAGAAGGCAATGGAGGATTACTACAACCGGCTATACGGTCTCGATCAGCCGGTGCCTGTACAGTATCTGCGCTGGCTTAACAACATTTCCCCGGCGGGATTTACCTTCGATGCCAACAATGAGATCAACGGGTTTTCGCTGAGCAAAGGCTCCGATCTCGGCACCAGTTTTTACTATAACCGTCCGGTGCTGGACCTCGTCGCCGAGCGATTGCCGATAACCCTGCTGCTGAATGTTTTATCGCTTCCCATCATCTACGTCATCGCGATCACCATCGGTGTGCGCGCCGCTACCGAGCGTGGCAAGCGTTTCGACACGACGTCTGGTGTGGTGCTGCTGGGCTTTTGGTCGGTGCCGACCATGCTGACGGGTGTGCTGATGATCGCGTTTCTCGCCAGCGATCAATACTGGCGCTGGTTTCCAACCGCCGGCATCAACGAGCGAGCCGCCCTGGAAATGCCGTTTATGCCGCACTGGAGCGCGACATCGGACGTGTTAATGCTGGTATCGCTGTCCATTGCGGGTGCCGTATTGATGGTGGCGCTGAGCCGCAAGGGCGGCAAGGCGGTGCGTGCGGTTCCATTTGGCGCGCTGGGCGCGGTCCTCGGTGTGCTAATGGCCGGCGACGTGGCGCGCGCCGGTGTCTCGCTTGTGCATGTGCTGCTGGGCGCGGGTGTGGGCGGACTGTTTGTATTGATCGGCCGCGCGGATTACGAACTGCCACGCACCGCCGCCATGGGGCTCGTGGGTTTTGGCGTCGGCGTCGGGCTCGCCGCGGCACTTGCGCGGGGCGCTTTCGTGCGAGGATTTCTGCTGGACAGCCTGTGGCACCTGGTGCTGCCGGTAATATGCCTCTCGTATACCAGTTTTGCTTTCCTGTCCAAGCTGACCCGCGCCGCGGTGCTGGAAAACCTGCTCGCGGACTACGCGCGTACCGCGCGTGCGAAGGGCGTGAGCGAATCGGATGTGCTGTGGCGGCACGTTTTCCGCAACAGTCTGTTGCCGTTGATCACGGCATCCGCGACCCTGCTGCCCGGGCTGCTGGCGGGCTCCGTGATCGTCGAAACGATATTCAGTATCGAGGGCATGGGTCAGCTCGCGGTGGAGGCGGTAAAACTTCGCGATCGTGAGCTGGTGCTGTCGGTGACCCTGGTGAGCGGTTTGCTGACCTTGATCGGGTATTTGATCGCTGATCTATGTTACGCGATGGCGGATCCTAGAGTCAGTTATGACTGACGGACAAGCGCTCGGCCTGCGCGATAAAGAGATCGCACCGTCGGCGTCCATGGCGCCTGCTCGCAGCTATGCGGCGCAAGTTTTGCGCGATGCGGCCTCCATCTGGGGCGCGCGGCTGGGTCTGATCTGGATTGTGATGCTGGCTTTCGTGGCGGTGTTCGCGCCGTTGCTCGCGAACAGCCACCCGTTACTGCTAAGCGAGCACGGCGACATAAGCAGTCCCATGCTGGCGTACCTCACGCCGGCGGATGTCACCTTGCTCGTTTCGTTCTGTATCGGTTTATTGGTGATGCTGGTCCCGTTGCGCGCCCGCACGCGGCTGATCGCAATAATGGTGACGCTCGCAACTGTCGGCGGTTTGAGTCTGGTCTACGTCACGCCCTCGCCGCTGGCCGTTTATTCGGACTATCGTATCAAACAGCAGACCGGCGCCTACGACTGGGTCGTGCGCGCGTCCGTGCCGTACTCACCGAAGGATTACCTGCGCGATTACGGTGATGCCGGCTTGGAAGCGCCGCTGGAAGCCGCCCGGCGTACGCACTGGATGGGCACCGAAGAGAACGGCGCCGACGTGTTGAGCCGCATGATTTACGCGTCCCGAATCGCGCTGGGAATTGGCTTGGTCGCGACCGGAATCGCGATGTTTATCGGCATCATACTGGGCGGCCTCATGGGCTATTTCTCGGGCCGGGTAGACATGATCGGCATGCGTCTGGTCGAAATTTTTGAAGCGGTGCCCACCCTGTTTTTGTTGTTGACTCTGGTGGCGTTCTTCGGACGTAGCCTTTATCTGATGATGGTGATCATCGGCATCACCGGCTGGCCCGGCTACGCGCGTTACGTGCGCGCGGAGTTTCTTAAATTGCGTCAACAGGAATTCGTGCAGGCGGCGATCGCCTTCGGATTGCCGCTGCGCTCCATCCTGTTTCGGCACATGCTGCCCAATGGCGTCGGACCGATTCTCGTCAATGCGAGTTTCGGCGTGGCTTCCGCGATTCTTGCCGAAGCGGTCTTAAGTTTTCTCGGGCTTGGGCTGGTGGACGATCCATCATGGGGGCAGATGCTCAATCAGGCCGTGCAGTCCTCGACATTCAACTGGTGGATGGCCCTGTTCCCAGGCGGCGCGATCTTCTTCACCGTGTTCGCTTACAATTTAATTGGCGAAGCGCTGCGTGACGCGATCGACCCGCACCTCAAAAAAGATCAGCCTGAGACCTGACCGTGCACTTAACGCCCGCATTGAAACCTTGCCCCACTTTCGCTCGCCATGTTGCTGGAAGTCGATAATCTCAAAACCCATTTCCGCGCTGGCGACAGCAGCGTGAAAGCCGTGGACGGTGTGAGCTTTCACATCGAAAAAGGCGAGACGTTCTGTCTGGTTGGCGAGTCCGGCAGCGGCAAGTCGGTCACCGCGCTATCGGTGATCCAGTTGACGCCGGCCCGCATCAGCCACCATCCCGGCGGCCGCATCCTGTTCGACTATCGGCATCGGGACGGCCGGGTGGAGCAGGTGGACATGGTGCGTCTGCCCGAGCACCGCAAGTGCGAGATTCGGGGCGCGCGCATCAGCATGATCTTCCAGGAACCGATGACCTCGCTCAATCCGGTATTTCGTATCGGTGATCAGATTATCGAAGCCCTGAACCTTCACCGCCCGGATTTGAGCGAGACGCGGGCGCGAGCGCGGGCAATCGAGCTGCTTGAGCAGGTGCGCATTTCGGATGCCGCGTCGCGCCTGGACGAGTATCCGCACCGGCTTTCGGGCGGTCAGCGGCAACGGGTGATGATCGCCATGGCCATGGCCTGCGAACCGGATCTGCTGATCGCCGACGAACCCACCACCGCGCTGGATGTGACCGTACAGGCCGAGATCCTGCGGCTGATGAGAGACCTGCAAACGCGGCGCGGCATGAGCATCCTGTTTATCACGCACGATTTCGGCGTGGTATCACAGATGGCGCACCGGTTGGCGGTGATGCGCACTGGCAAGATCGTCGAGACCGGTGCGCTGCGAGAAGTGCTCATGCACCCGCAGCATGCGTACACCCGACAGCTGCTGGCGGCATTGCCCGAAAACCTTAAGAAAACGCGCAAGCACGGCGACATACCCGCCGGGCGTGGCGCAGACGCCGCAAACGGTTCCGGTTCCCCTCAGGCAAGTCCGCCGTCCGCGCCATTGGTCTCGCTTTCCGGGCTCAAGCTCCATTTCCCGATCAAGAAGGGCGTGCTCAGGCGTACGGTCGGATTTGTAAAGGCGGTGGACGGTGTTTCGCTGGAGATCGCCGTGGGCCGGATCGTGGCGCTGGTCGGAGAGTCCGGTTGCGGCAAGAGCACCCTGGGACGCGGCATTCTGCGGTTGATCGAGCCTACCGGCGGAAGCGTGAGTTTTGAGGATCAGGACATTACATCACTGTCGCGCGCGCAGATGTTGCCGTTCCGTCGCCGCATGCAGATTGTCTTTCAGGATCCCATCTCGTCATTGAATCCGCGCCAGACGATAGCGGGCACGCTAACCGAGCCGATGGCCGTGCACGGCATAGGCGCTTCGAACGAGGAGCGTCTGGAGCTGGCGCGCAAGGCGCTCGTGCGGGTGCAGCTCGAAGCGGGCTATTTATGGCGATATCCGCACGAGTTCTCGGGCGGTCAGCGGCAGCGCATCTGCATCGCGCGCGCGCTGGTTTTGAATCCAAAATTCATTATCTGCGACGAGGTGACAAGCGCGCTGGATGTGTCCGTGCAGGCGGAGATCCTGGCGATGTTGCTGGACCTGCGGCGCGAGCATCAGCTTGCGATTCTGTTTATTACGCACGATATCGGCGTGGTGGAATATATCAGCGACGAGGTCGCGGTAATGCACCAAGGCCGGCTCGTCGAGCGCGGGCCGACATTACAGGTATGTGAAACGCCGGAGCATCTCTACACTAAAAAACTGCTAGCGGCCGTGCCGCGCGTAAGATTTTAGCCTGAGCTCGCGGTGGCTTCGCTGCGCCTACGCAAGAGCGCTCAAATCCACCCGGATATTTTTTGCTGCCACGCTTGTTTGTTCGGGAACGACTTGCAGGCTCTTACCAGTATTACCGAGATATTGTCCCGGCCGCCGTTATGATTGGCCATGTAGACCAGCCGTTCGGCGATCGCTTCGAGGTTGGTAGCGGATCGCTCGATTGCCTGCTGAATCTCATGATCGTCGAGCATGTCGCTGAGCCCGTCAGAACAGAGCAGAAAAAGGTCGTCCTGCAGCACGGCGTGATCCAGCAGGTCGATCGCCACAGTTGCGTCGGTACCTAGCGCGCGGGTGACCAGATTTTTGTTGAGTGAAGCGCGGGCTTCCGCGGGTGTGCAATAGCCGCGGTCTACCAGTTCCTGGCGCAGGGTATGATCGACCGTCACCTGTTCGAGCCGGTTGCCGCGGTGGCGATAAAGCCGCGAATCGCCGACGTTGGCGACTGTGATGATGTCGTTGTAGAAAATCGCCATCACCAGCGTTGTGCCCATGCCGTGAAGGCGAGGATCGCCGTCGGCGCTGGTGTAGATCGCCTGGTTGGCCCGGACGATTGCCTGCCGCACCGCAATCCTCTCCAGCGCGTAGCCGGTCCCGGGATCGGATTCTCCCGGCACTACCGCCGGTATGGTGAGTCGCAGATCTCGCAAAATGACATTGACCGCCAGCGCGCTGGCAACGTCGCCACTCTGATGACCGCCCATACCGTCCGCGAGCACCACAACGCCGATGTCGAGATCTTCGCCGGTGGTATCTTCGTTACGCGAGCGGACGCGACCGGTGTCGCTGAGTATGGCGGTTTCGAGCGCGTTTCCAACGTTCATTTCACGTCCCTGCTATGGAGCCGGGTGCGGCAGCGTGGGGAGCATCCCTCTGATCGTACCTGGCAATGCCTGCGCCGTGTTGAGTTGAGTTCCATTCTGGCTGATTACATTGATCAAGGTCGAGCTTACCGCTGTTTTCCTGACTAATTTGTAGTGTCAGTCACACATAGCCCAGCATGCCCGGGACAAACTTCGAAGCGGCCGCGTTGGTGCGCCCGGCGAAGCGGATGTTCAATTTATAGCGCCATCACTAAATCCGTTATGGCGCGCGCCGCGTATAGCCCGCACTCGATCACCCTTCGCCCCCTGACCGCGCATTGTCGAGATACAATGTCATTGCCTGCCCTGGCCGCAGGAAACTGTCTTCGCCCAGATTATTCCAGTTGCGCAGATTCGCAACCGTCACGCTGAAACGTCGCGCGATCGCATATAGCGAGTCGCCGTTTTGAACCGAATAGTTGACCGTCTTAACGACCGTTGGCCTTGCGCGCGCACCGATATCAAGTCCAGTAGTCGTAATTGGCGCCGGCTGGATTAGAAGATGCTCGCCGGGTTTTAGCGCGTCACCGGACGTGCGGCTGTTCCACCTGCGCAACTCGCTAACAGAAATGTTGTGTCCGCGTGCAATCCCCCAAAGGCTGTCACCGGGTTGCACGGTGTACGTACTCGGGCCAGTCGATGTTGCGGCTGTGGACAGCCCGGTGTTCGCGCTCGCGAAACGCTGCACGTCCAGCGCGGCCGGGTCGTAGGGAACAAGCAGATATTCGCCCGCTTCGATATGGCTGTCATAAAGGGCGTTGGTTTGCTGCAACACACCCACGTCGGATTTATACCGACGCGCGATGTGCGTGAGCGTGTCGCCGTTTTTGATGAGATGACGGGTCCACGTCATGCGTTCTTGAGGTGCAAGCGCCGCCAGCCTCTGTTTGAATTGCGCCACCCGGTCTATCGGTAACAGCAGGTGGTGCGGACCGTCCGGGTCCGTTGCCCAGCGGCCGAAACCAGGATTGAGCAACTGAAACGATTCGATTTCCATATTCGCAAGCCTGGCGGCTACGGCAACATCAATCTGTGCCTCCACATCGATGCTTGCCAGAAAAGGTTTGTTATCCACCGGCCATAGCGTGATGCCGAAGCGCGCCGGATTTCGCACCAGATGTTTTACCGCCAGTAGCTTCGGTACGTAGTTGCGTGTTTCCCGCGGCAGGTCCAGGCGCCAGTAATCGATCGGTTTGCCCGCTAGACGGTTCGTTTCAATTTCATGCAGCACCCGGGTGGGACCCGCGTTATACGCCGCCAGCGTATGCAGCCAGTCACCCAGAAACAGGTCATTCAGCATCTCCAGATAGTCGAGCGCCGCAATAGTCGAGGCATAGACATCCCGGCGCCCGTCATACCACCAGTTCTGCTTGAGGCCATACAGCAGTCCGGTGTCGGGAATGAACTGCCACAGCCCCGCGGCATGCGAGCGGGAGTAGGCAAACGGAATGTAGGCGCTTTCGACCACAGGCAGCAATACTAGCTCTGTGGGGAGCGCCCGGCGCTCGATCTCTTGCAGAATAAAGTATAGATAAGGCGCCGCGCGCTCGGTGACCAGGCGCAGGTAATATGGCTCTTTCGCGTACCAGGTTTCGTAGTATCGGACGCGCTCGTTGTCTTCAGCCGGTGCAAACGAAAAGCCCTCGCGCACGCGCCACCAGATGTCGGTATCTCGTCTTATGTGCTCAGGCTGACGGACTGTCGGGTGCGGTGCGTTGTCAATTGACGGCGGTCGCGCGTAAGCGGTATTGAGGTCCGTTTCGGTCTTGGCCGGTCGCTCGATCGCGGCGGCAGCTGACCGATGCTGCCGGGCGGGCTGCGTGGAACATGCGCATAATCCTGCGCACGCGATGACCACTCCAGCGCCCAGCGGCCTGCGTAAGAATGCTTCTAACATAGGTAAGAAACTCTACCGGGAGCGGCTGCGAGAATGCAAGTTAATGTTTAGGCTAATAAACCGGCTATTATTCGCGGCCAGCCGCCGATGCTGGCACGCGAGCACGGATGCCCGTTCCAGATAAACACGTTATGCTTGAAGGCATGATAGACGAGCACCGTCGCGGCCCCGATACGACCACGCAACTGTCAACAGCCATGCGTGCCTGGTACGCAACCCTGGCGGGCAAACTGCTGCTTTGCGACATCAAGCAACGCCTCGACGGCATGGTGCCGGATCTGTTTGGCTATCATGCCGTACAGGTCGATAGCCTGGCTCCGCAGATCGATCTTCTGGATCAAAGCCGTATCCGGCATCGTCTTCGCACGGATTTCGATACTAGCGTGGCCGATGTGGCGGCTGACGGCGCGGCCCTGCCATTCGATGCCGACAGTATCGATTTGCTGCTGCTCATGCACACTCTGGATCTGGCCCTGGAACCGCACCAGGTGTTGCGTGAAGCGGAGCGCGTTTTGATTCCCGAAGGCCGCCTGATCGTGATCGGTTTCAATCCGTGGAGCGCATACGGGCTCTGGCGGTTCGCGCGCAGATGGCGAAATCAGGCGCCCTGGTGCGTCAATTTTTACAGCGGCGCGCGGCTCGGCGACTGGCTGTCGCTGCTGGGTTTTGTGGTTGAAACGTGTGACTACGTTGGTTTCGCACCGCCCCTGCAACGCGAAAAGCTGCGCACGCGTCTGGCGCCGATCGAGCGCCTCCTGCGCGGGGCCGTGCCGCTAATGGGTGGCGTGCGTGTGTTGCTCGCGCGCAAGCAGGTTGCGACCTTGACGCCGCTGAAACCAAGCTGGCACCGGCATCGGAGCCTGGTGCCGGGCAAGCTGGCCGAACCTACGGCGCGCACGGCGCAGTCGTGCCAGCGGCGCGCGCGCTAGCGGATGCGGGGCATGGCGAACTCAGTCGAAATATTCACCGACGGCGCGTGCCGCGGCAATCCTGGCGTAGGCGGATGGGGTGCGTTGCTGCGCTGCCGCGGCCGGGAGAAAAAATTGTTTGGGGCGGAACCGCTGACCACCAATAACCGGATGGAGCTCATGGCCGCCATCGCCGCGCTCGAAGCGCTCAAAACCGGCTGCGGTGTAGTGCTGACGACGGATTCCAGATATATCATGAGTGGCATCAACGTCTGGATGGCGGACTGGAAAAAGCGCGGCTGGCGCACCGCCGCGCGCAAGCCGGTAAAAAATGAGGATCTGTGGCGTCGACTCGATCACGCCTGCGGCAGGCATCGTATTGAGTGGCGCTGGGTCAAGGGCCACAGCGGTCATGCGGAAAACGAGCTGGCGGATCGCCTGGCGAATCAGGCTATCGATGAAATGCTGGCGCGATCCGGCGCGGATAGCACAGTTCGCGCGGCACTAAACGTGACGGCGAACTAGACCGTGCGGCAGGTCGTACTCGATACGGAAACGACGGGTCTCGAGGCCGCTCAGGGTCACCGCATTATCGAGATCGGTTGCGTGGAGGTGATCAATCGCCGGATCACTGGACGCCAGCTACATCGTTATATCCAGCCCAATCGGGAGATCGACGCCGCCGCGGCCGAGGTGCATGGCATCACCGCGGAATTCCTCGCCGACAAACCGCGCTTCGCGGCGGTGGTGGACGAACTGCTTAACTTTGTCCGCGACGCGGAATTGATTATTCACAACGCGCCGTTCGACGTCGCCTTTCTGGACGCCGAACTTGCCGCGGTCGAACACGGTTGTCTGCGCGACGCCTGCGACGTGCTGGATTCTCTGGCGCTCGCGCGGCAACTGCATCCCGGACAAAAGAACGGTCTGGACGCACTGTGCAAACGCTACGGCGTGGACAATTCCGGCCGCGAACTGCATGGTGCGCTGCTGGACGCGCGCATCCTCGCCGAGGTTTATCTGGCCATGACCGGCGGCCAGACCAATCTGCTGCTGGGCGAACTGGCGGCAGGATCATCGCGGACCGGCGCGCCACAGCGTCTCACCCCACGGCATTCGCCCTTGTGCGTAATCAAGGCCGGTCGCGAAGAGCTGGAAGCGCATGCCGCCACTTTGAGGGCGATCGATCAGGCCAGCGGCGGTCGATGCCTGTGGCTGCAATCCGGGGGCGATCCGCGCGGTCATGAGTACTAGGAGTCAGCGATTACCGCTTCTTTTCAGGGTTATTGCGAATAAGATTATAGCTAGGGTAAGCTAAGTTGCGCAGACCGGCCAGCGACGTAAACGCCGACTTTACGGGCTGTGCTTCAACAAGCGTTGCTTATCACGCTGCCAGTCGCGCTGTTTTTCGACGGCGCGCTTGTCGAACTGTTTTTTGCCGCGCGCGAGACCGACCTCCAGTTTGGCGCGACCGCGTTTCCAGTATAGTGCGGTGGGAACCAGCGCCTGACCCTTGCGTTCCACCGCGCCGATGAGCGTGTCCAGTTCTTCGCGATGTAGCAGCAGTTTGCGCGTGCGGATCGGGTCGGGCGAGATGTGCGTCGAGGCGGTAACCAGCGGTGAAATGTGCGCACCCAGCAGCCACGCCTGCGCATCCCGGATCACGACGTAGCTTTCCATCAACTGCGCGCGCCCCGCTCGCAGGCTCTTGACTTCCCAGCCTTCCAGCGACAGTCCGGCCTCGAATCGCTCTTCAATAAAAAAGTCATGGCGCGCCTTTTTGTTCAGCGCGATGGTGGCGCGATCGGGCTTGTTTTGCTTGCTCATGGCCGCATTATACGGGATCGCTGCTTTATCCCCATCGTTAACGCCTATGGGCGTCGGTTGTGCGCGCGCGCGATTTTCCGCACTATTCAGGTTTTAATCCCTCTGCGTTTCCATGAAAACAATCCACCGCGATGCCTCGGTGCCGTACACGCCGCCCGAGATGTACCAACTGGTCGACGATGTCGAGTCCTACCCGCGGTTTCTGCCCTGGTGCCGCGGCGCACGGGTGCTGGCGCGCGATGAACATCAGGTACGGGCGATGCTTGCGGTCGCCAAGGGCCGCATTGAAAAATCGTTTACGACGCTCAACATTCTGCGGCCGCACGACCAGATCGAGGTGCGGCTGGTGGAAGGGCCGTTTCGCAAACTGGAAGGGTTATGGTGGTTCGAGTCGCTGGCGGGCGGGGGTTGTCATGTTACGCTGGATATGACCTTCGAGATGTCCAGCAGGATCATGGCGATGACCCTGGGGCCGGTGTTCAACCAGGCGGCCAATATGCTGGTCGATGCGTTCGTCAAGCGCGCGCGGGTGGTCTATGGACGTCGCTGAGCAACCCGCGGCAATCACGGTGGAGGTTGTTTACGCGACCTCCGACGAGCAGGCCGGCGTCACCTTGCGGATGAAAAGCGGCGCGACTGTGCGTGACGCCATCGAGCGTTCCGGCCTGCCTGCCCGCTTTGCGGACATCGATCTGGACATCAATAAAACCGGCGTTTACGGCAAACCCGCAAGTTTGAATCACCGGCTTCGGGACAGGGATCGCGTAGAGATTTATCGTCCCCTGCGCGCCGATCCGAAGGAGAGCCGGCGGCAGCGCGCACGCAAGGGGTTTGAACCGGGCAACTCGCCCAGGCGCTGACCCAGGCCTAGCTTTCGGCAGTCACGAGCGGACGTTTGATGCGGATCACCTGTCCGCTTTCGAAAAACACGGTTAAGCGCCGCTGCTCAGTCTTGCCGTAGCCGGGATCGTAATAGTAAACATAGTCCCAGCGATCGGTATGGTAACTGTCGTCGATAAGAGGATTGCCCAGCAGATAGGTGACCTGCTCAGGATTCATGCCGATCTTCAGTTGCGCCACGTCTCTCTGTTTAAGCGCGTTGCCCTGCCGGACATCGATTCGGTGCACTGAAAACACGGAACAGCCGGTGAGCACCAGGCTGATCGTCACGAAAAAGGTCAGGCAGGTCTGTCGGATGCGTGGAGATTGGCGGGTCATGACGTAAACAACAAGGCGCTTGCGGGTGATAAACTATGGCCGCATGATACGTGATCCGCTCTGGAGGGCATAGTGGAAAGTCAGGATCTCAAAAAGGCAGGTCTCAAGGTGACGCTGCCGCGCATGAAGATTCTCGAGATCCTCGAGAAATCGAACCCGGAAACGCATCACCTCACGGCGGAGGATATTTATCGGCTTCTACTAGAGGCCGGGGAGGAAATCGGTCTGGCGACGGTCTATCGCGTGCTCACCCAGTTTGAGGCCGCCGGCCTGGTCATCCGCCATCATTTCGAAGGCGGGCAGGCCGTGTTCGAACTGGATCGCGGCAAACATCACCACATGGTGGACTTGAGCAGCGGCAAGGTCACCGAATTTACCAGCGACGAAATCGACACGCTGCAGAAAGCGATCGCGGACAAGTACGGCTACGTGATCGAAGAGCGCAGCATGGTGCTCTACGTACGGCCGAAGAAAAAACAGCAGGATTAACGGCTGCAGAGGTCAAACGGCCTGCGCGCGACCTATCATCTCCTGCGCATGCGCGCGGGTCTTGGCCGTCATTTCTAAACCACCCAGCATCCTCGCGATCTCATCCACTTTCTGTAGATTGTCGAGCAGCGCCACCCGGGTTTGCGTTCTGCGTCCGCGCGTCTCTTTGCTGACCTGATAATGATGATGCGTTTGCGCCGCCACCTGCGGCAAATGTGTCACGCACAACACCTGCCTTTGTCCGCTTAAACTTCGCAACTGACGCCCCACCACTTCGGCCACCGCGCCGCCGATGCCGCTGTCTACCTCGTCGAAGATCAGGGTGGGGATGCTCAAGTCATTGGCCGCTACGATCTGAATCGCCAGGCTTATGCGTGAGAGCTCGCCGCCGGAGGCGACTTTCGCCAACGGTCGCAACGGCTGGCCCGGATTGGCGCTGACCAGAAATTCGATGCGATCCAGTCCACTCGGCGCTATATCCCGCGTGTCGTCGAAGTCAACGCTGATCTCGAAGCGACCGCCAGCCAGCCCCAAATCCTGCATCGCGGCGGATACCGCTCTGCCGAGGTTCTCCGCGGCGGACGTGCGCGCTGAATGCACGGCCCGTGCGGCTAACCCGTAATCCTCCGCGAGCGATTGCAGGCGCTGGTTAAGCCGCTCCAGATCGTATTCCGGGCTTTCCAGGGTAGCCAGTTCAGCCTCCAGCTCCCTCTGGCGGGCAGGAATTTCGGCGGGCGCGAGACGATGCTTGCGGGCCAGATTGTGTATGTCGGCGATCCGCGCCTCCACCCATGTTAGCCGCTGTGGGTCCAGTTCAAGCTGGTCTGTATAACGGCGCAACAGACTCGCGGCCTCCCTTAACTGAGCTTGCGCCGTGGTCAACAAGTCCAGCGGTTCAGCGACGGCGCCATCGAGCTTGCGTAGCGATTCCAGATCGGCGATTACGTGTCCCAGCCGGCCATCGACAGTGCCTTCGTCGCTTTCGTAAAGCGCAAGGTAGGCTTGAGAGGTTACGTCCCGCAGCTGACCGGCGTGCGCCAGGCGGCGATGTTCCTCGCCCAGGGTTTCGAACTCGCCTTCGGCCAGTGCAAGCTGCGTCAGATCCAGTGACTGAAAGCGCAGCAGGTCCATTCGATCCTCGCGCTCGCGGACCTGTTCGGCAAAGCCGCTGACTTTCTCGCGCAGGCCGCGCAACTCGTGATAAATCTCTGTAAGGCGGCGCAGGCGAGCGCTGTTTGCCGCATGCGCGTCCAGCAGTTCGCGCTGGACGGCGTTGCGCAACAGCGATTGATGTTCATGTTGCCCATGAATATCGACCAGCATCTCGCCGAACTGACGCAGCAGTTGCAGAGCAGCAGGTGATCCGTTGATGTAAGCCCTGGAGCGGCCGTCGCGTGAAACAACGCGTCGCAACAGACACTCGCCGTCCTCCTCGAAGTCGTGCTCATTGAGCCACGCGCGCGCGGTGCCTCGCTGTTCGATGTCGAGTGCCAGGGTGATCTCGGCACGCTCTGCGCCAGTGCGCACCGTGCCGGCATCGGCGCGGTCGCCGAGCACCAGCCCCAGCGCATCGATGAGTATCGACTTGCCAGCGCCGGTCTCACCGGTTAGCACGCTCATGCCCGGTCCGAACTCGAGTTCTAGCTCGTCGATGATGGCGAAATCGCGGATGTGGATGCGGGCTAGCATCGACAATCATAAGCTGGGGAATCAATTGTGTAGCCGTCCCTGACGTAGCGTTCGAGCGCCTTGATCGCCCGGCCCCGCCATCCGTGGCGGGTCGTTCGCCGGGGTGAGGCGGGAATTCGCGAAGCACTGCTTCGCGTCGCCGAACGCCCGAGCGCATGCAGGCGCGAGGGCCGGGATGATGACACATTAGTTGTCATGTTCTGTTTCCTGCTCCTTCTAAGCTCGGTAATCCCTACCTCGTTAAGAAGGCCGGCCGCGGGCCTCCTGCCCTTGGCGTTCGCAGGGGCGAGAATCCACTGGATTGTCGCCTTAATCCTGCTCACCCCCATCGCAGTTTGGCGCGCAACACTTGAAAATAATCGTGATCCAGCGGCTGGATCAGCCGGAAGGTCGACGTCTTGCGCGCGATGCACACGCGGTCATTGGGTATCAGGTCGCAATTATCCTGGCCATCGAACGAGGCGCGCGCCCGGTTGTCGTTCTGCCGGCACACCACGACTTCGATGCGGCTCGCCGCATCGATGACGATGGGGCGGTTGGTTAAGGTATGCGGGCAGATCGGCACCAGCACGATCGCCTCCAGACTGGGGTGCACAATCGGGCCGCCGCCGGACAGGGCGTAGGCTGTCGAACCGGTCGGGGTCGCCACGATCAGCCCGTCGGCACGCAAGGTGTTGACCGGGTGACCGTCGATGTAGATTTCCAGCTCGATTATGCGGATAGAGCCCTGCACGTGCACCACCACTTCGTTGATGGCGTCGCTTTCCGTGATGGTCTCGCCGTCCCGCGTCACGCGCGCCCGCAACAGATAACGCCGCTCTTCCTTGTAGCGGCCGGCGAGTATCTCGTCCAGGCGCGTGTACATGTCCTCGGGCAATATATCGGCCAGGAATCCTAGCCGGCCGCGGTTGATGGCTAGCAGTGGCACGCCGTGGTCCACCAGCGAGCGCGCGGCATGCAGGAGCGTGCCGTCTCCCCCGACCACGATCGCGAGATCGCAGCGCCGCGCGATCTCGTCGCGACCTACACCGATCTCTGCGGCCTGCCGCAATACGCCGCCGGCACTTTCGTCAACCAGCACCTCCGCACCGCGCGTGCGCAAATATTCCAGCAGGCCGCGCGCGGTATCCGTAAGCTGCGCGTCGTCGGGTTTTGTAATCAGGCCAATAGTGTGGAACACGGTCATCACGGGTCTCTTTTACGTTAAAGGTATCACGCGCCTTATACATGGCCAACCGGATGCTTTCTTGACACCAACCGGACGCGTATTGATGATGGGTCAGCGTGCCGGAAGATTCTGGCCGGCGCATCGGACAGCAAACGAACATGGCGGCAAAAAGTGGACGATTTTCGGCAACGGCGCTCGGTGAGCGCGGGCAGCACCTGCTCCGTGTGCTGGTGCAAACCTACATCGGCGATGGCCGGCCGGTAGGTTCTCAAACCCTGCTGCGCGCCGCCGCGGTGGACTTGAGCCCGGCCACGATCCGCGGCGTCATGGCTGATCTGGAAGATCGCGGGCTGATTTATTCGCCGCACGCCTCGGCCGGGCGCATCCCTACCGTTAAAGGTTATCGGCTGTTTATCGATACCATGCTGCGGGTCCGACCGTTGCACGACGCGGTTATCGATCAGCTGAAGGAGCGGTTATGCCGCGACCTGACGCCGCATTCGCTGATCGAGGCCGCCTCGGACATGCTGTCCGGCATCACGCGGCTGGCCGGCGTCGTGACCGTGCCGCGCCAGCAGCACGTCTCGTTGCGGCAGATCGAATTTCTGGGTCTCTCGGAGCATCGCGTGCTGGCGATTCTGGTGATGAACCAGCACGAGGTGCAGAACCGGGTCATTCAGCTCGATCGCGCCTACACCGAGTCCGAACTGCGTGAAGCCGCGAATTATCTCAACGCGAAGTTCGCCGGGCGGGGCATGGTCGCGCTGCGGCGCGAACTCCTGGCCGAGCTCGACGCGGTGCGCGAAGACATGAACCGCATGATGCGTTCGGCCATCGAGCTGGGCGAGAAAGCGTTCGCGAGCGACGAACGCACACAGGACGATTTCGTGGTCGTAGGTCAGACCAACCTCATGGGCTATGAGCAGCTTTCCAATGTGGACAAGCTGCGCCAGTTGTTCGACGCGTTCAGCACCAAGCGCGATATTCTGCATCTGCTGGATAAATGCATTTGCGCGCGCGGCGTGCAGATTTTCGTCGGCCAGGAATCCGGCTATCAGGTGCTGGACGAGTGCAGTGTCGTGTCGGCGCCGTATTCCGTGCAGGGCGATGTGATCGGCGTGCTCGGTGTAATCGGGCCCACTCGGATGGCCTACGACCGGGTGATTCCGATTGTCGATATTACCGCCAGGCTACTGGGCGCGGCCTTGAATACCCAGAGCCGCGACCCTACTTGAAGGTACAATCCTGAACCGCGGGGGTGGTTCTGTCCGCAAGTTTTCAATTCTGGAGTTTATCGATGGGTAAAAAGGAGCAACCAGACCGCTCGGCGACTAGCGTTAATGGCGAGGATCATCGCTTCGAGTCCGCGGATGTGTGCCCCGCGCCTGCGGATGCAACAGGCGCCGGGCCCGAGACACCTGCTGCGGCTGACGAAGAAGTCATCGACGTCGACGCGCTGATGGCGGCCTTGGACGAAGCCAATACCAGGGCCGATGAATACTGGAACACGTTGCTGCGCACGCGCGCGGAGATGGAGAATCTGCGCAAACGCAACGCGCGTGAGCTGGAGCAGGCGCACAAGTACGCGGTCGAGCGCTTCGCGACCGACCTGCTGGCGGTAAAGGACAGTCTAGAAATGGGCGTCGATGCGGCCGGCGGCGAGACCGAAGCGGTCAAGTTGCGCGAAGGCACGGAACTGACCCTGAAGATGCTGGGCCGTGTGCTGGAGAAGTTCAATATCAGCGAGATCGATCCGCAAGGTCAGCCATTCGACGCCTCACGCCATCAGGCCATGACCTTGCAGGAAAATAGCGAAGTACCGCCCAATACGGTGGTGGCCGTGATGCAGAGAGGCTACGCGCTCAACGAGCGCCTGTTGCGTCCGGCGATGGTCATCGTATCGAAGGCGCCCGAAGCGGACGCGGACTGACGACGGCATCGTCAGGGCGTGACGGCTCTCAATACGCTTGAATTTCGCGGTCGCGCCCACATCTAGGGCCTAGTCCAAAAATCTGCTCGACGCATTCAGCTGGAGATAAATCATGGGAAAAATTATTGGCATTGATCTCGGCACCACCAATTCCTGCGTGGCCGTGATGGAAGGCAAGACCGCCAAGGTCATCGAGAACAGCGAGGGCGACCGCACGACGCCTTCCATCGTCGCCTTTGCCAGTGACGGCGAGGTGCTGGTGGGGCAAAGCGCCAAACGTCAGGCGGTGACCAATCCGGCCAACACGGTTTACGCGGTCAAGCGATTGATAGGCCGGCGGTACCAGGAAGACGCGGTGCAGAAGGACATCAAGCTGGTGCCGTACAAGATCGTGAAAGCCGACAACGGCGACGCCTGGGTGGAAGCGCAGGGCAAGAAGATGGCGCCGCCTGAAGTTTCCGCGCGGATATTGCAGAAGATGAAAAAGACCGCCGAGGATTATCTGGGCGAAACCGTCACCGAGGCGGTGATCACGGTGCCGGCATATTTTAACGATTCGCAGCGCCAGGCCACCAAGGACGCCGGCAAAATCGCTGGCCTGGACGTCAAGCGCATTATTAACGAGCCCACCGCCGCGGCGCTGGCCTACGGCATGGACAAAAAGCGCGGCGACCGCAAGATTGCGGTATATGACCTGGGCGGCGGCACCTTCGATGTGTCCATCATCGAGATCGCCGAAGTCGATGGCGAGCATCAGTTCGAGGTGTTGTCCACCAATGGCGACACGTTCCTGGGCGGTGAGGATTTCGACATGCGCCTGATCGATTATCTGGCCGATGAGTTCAAGAAGGATCAGGGCATCGATCTGCACAAGGATCCGCTGGCGGTACAGCGTCTGAAAGACGCGGCCGAAAAAGCCAAGATCGAGCTGTCGTCCAGTCAGCAGACCGAGGTCAATCTGCCGTATATCACGGCCGATTCCAGTGGCCCTAAGCATCTGAATATCAAGCTTACGCGCGCCAAGCTAGAATCGCTGGTGGAAGCGTTGATTCAGCGCACCCTCGAGCCGTGCCGCGTCGCGCTCAAAGACGCCGAGCTGTCGGCCAAGGACATCGACGACGTGATTCTGGTCGGCGGCCAGACCCGTATGCCGAAGGTGCAGCAGACCGTCAAGGACATCTTTGGCAAGGAGCCGCGCAAGGACGTGAACCCGGACGAGGCCGTCGCGGTGGGCGCCGCCATACAGGGCGGTGTGCTGGGCGGTGACGTTAAAGACGTGTTGTTGCTGGACGTGACGCCGCTGTCGCTGGGTATCGAAACCCTGGGCGGGGTGATGACCAAGCTGATCGAGAAAAACACCACTATTCCGACCAACGCGAAACAGGTGTTTTCGACCGCGGAGGACAATCAGACCGCGGTGACCGTGCACGTGTTGCAGGGCGAACGCGAGATGGCCAGCGCCAACAAGTCGCTGGGCCGTTTCGACTTAAGCGATATCCCGCCGTCGTCGCGCGGCATGCCGCAGATCGAGGTGACGTTAGACCTCGACGCCAACGGTATCTTGAACGTCTCGGCCAAGGACAAGGCCACCGGCAAGCAACAGTCCATCGTCATCAAGGCGTCTTCGGGGCTGTCCGATGACGAGATCGACAAGATGATCCGGGATGCTGAGGCGCACGTCGAGGAAGACCGCAAGTTCCACGAGACGGTCGCCGCGCGCAATCAGGCCGACAACCTGATTCATGGCGCCGAAAAGTCGCTCAGGGATCTGGGCGACAAGGTCGATGATGACGAGCGCAAACAGGTCGAGACCGCCATCGCCGAGTTGCGAGAGGCGATGAAAGGCGACGACAAGGACGCGATCGAAGCGAAGACCGCGAGCTTAAGTGAAGCCTCCGCCAAAGTTGCCGAGCGCGCCTATGCGCAGAAGCAGGACGGCGGCGACAAGTCGGCCGGCGGGGAAGCGAAGACGAAAAACAGCAACACGGACGATGTCGTTGATGCCGAGTTCGAGGAAGTGGACGACCGCAAAAAGTAACGTCAATAACAAAGCTTGCGGCGATATTGTGCCGTATGACGCACGGAGTATTTTGCCCGCGTGCGACATGTGGCCTGGTTGCTTGTTAGCGAGCATCTGGTTGGCTAAAACCGCAGTTTCAAGATGCGCCCTAGTGCATGGAAAAGCGGTGAATGGAAAAACTGTGAATGGAAAAACGCGACTACTATGAGGTTCTGGGCGTGGACCGCGCCGCGCCCCAGGCGGATGTAAAGAAAGACTATCGCCGCCTGGCGATGAAACACCATCCCGACCGCAGACCCGGCGACGAGGCTGCCGCGCAGCAGTTCAAGCAGGCCAAGGAAGCCTATGAAGTGCTGTCCGATGCGCAAAAGCGCGCGACTTACGATCAGTTCGGGCACGCGGGAGTGGAGGGTGCGGCAGGCGGCGCGCGCGGCGGTTTCGGTGACATATTCGATGACATATTCGGCGACATCTTTGGCGGCGGCCGCGGCGGGAGCGGCGGGAGCGGCGCCTACCGAGGCGCCGATCTTCAGTACAATCTGGAACTAAGCCTGGAAGAAGCCGTGCTCGGCACGGAAGCACAAATCCGCATTCCCAATCTGGTCGAATGCGCGACCTGCAAGGGCAGCGGCGCCGCCCCCGGCACCTCGCCGCAAACCTGCGAGACTTGCGACGGGGTCGGTCAGATCCGCATGCAGCAAGGGTTTTTCTCGGTACAGCAGCCCTGTCCCCGTTGCCGGGGCGCGGGCAAGGTAATAACCGACCCTTGCGGCACCTGCCGCGGGCAGGGCAGAGTCGAAGAATCCAGGACATTATCTGTAACCGTGCCCGCAGGTGTGGACAGCGGCGATCGCATCCGTCTGGCGGGAGAGGGCGAGGCAGGCTCGCGGGGCGGCCGCGCCGGGGACTTGTACGTGCAGATCCAGGTCAAGCCGCATGCGCTGTTCACACGTGATGGTCATAATCTCATCTGCAAGGTGCCTGTCAGTATCTCTATCGCGACGCTGGGTGGCGAACTCGAAGTGCCGACCCTGACCGGTCGCGCCAAACTCAAAATTCCCGCCGAGACTCAAACCGGCAAACCGTTCCGGCTACGCGGCAGGGGCGTGAAGCCCGTTCGCGGCGGCGCGGAAGGTGACCTGATCTGTCAGGTCGTGGTGGAGACGCCGGTCAATCTGACCAAACGCCAGCGGGAAATCATGGAAAAGTTAAATCAGAGCCTGATCGACGGCGGAGAGCGCCATAACCCGCGGGCGCAAAGCTGGCTGGACGGCGTGAAGGGCTTCTTCGAGGACATGAAGCTCTGGCATCGATAAGATCATCGGCGCCAGTTCACGGCTGCGTCGCATCTCGCGCGGCTTCTTTAATAAATACCCTCTGATTGGTTGGCCGCACATAAACGCGGTCGCCCTGCTTTAGCTTGTCGCGCGCGGGATCGCCGCGCGGGACTTCCACCCGGATCAACTCATCGTAACCGGGTTGATGCAAGTCAAGCCGCAACAGCGCGCCAGCGATCGTTACGTTGTCCACGTCCGCCACCAGGTAACCGCCCTCGGCCCCATTGGGCTGCAGCTCCACTTCGAATTCGTGCGGCCGGACATAGGCGACGGCCTCCATATTGGACGTCTCCGCGTGTTCGGGCAGATGTACGCGCACCGCGTCGCCGATATGCGCCCAGCCGCGGTGGACGCGGCCCTGAAAAAGATTGACCTGCCCGACGAACGAATATACGAACGGCGAGGCCGGATGATCGTAAACTTCCGCCGGCGTGCCAATCTGCTCAACCTGGCCCTGATTCATTACCACCACCCGATCAGAAACCTCCATAGCCTCCTCCTGGTCGTGGGTCACGAACACGGACGTCACGTGCAGTTCGTCGTGCAGCCGGCGCAGCCAGACCCTCAACTCGCGACGCACCTTGGCGTCCAGCGCGCCGAAGGGCTCGTCCAGCAGCAGCACTTTCGGCTCCACCGCCAGCGCGCGCGCCAACGCGACCCGCTGGCGTTGACCGCCCGAGAGTTGTGGTGGATAGCGATCCGCCAGCCAGTCTACCTGCATCAGCTTCAGCAACTCCAACACGCGGGCGCGTATCTCCGCCTCTGAGGGCCGCAACTGGCGCGGTCGCACGCGCAGACCGAATGCGACGTTCTCGAACACGGACATGTGGCGGAACAACGCGTAATGCTGGAACACGAAACCGACCTGCCGCTCGCGCACATGGCTGGAGGTGGCGTCCTCGCCATGAAAATACACATTGCCCGCGTCGGCCCATTCCAGCCCGGCGATGATGTGCAGCAAGGTAGTCTTGCCGCATCCCGAAGGCCCCAGCAGAGCCACGAGTTCGCCGGTTGGCACCTTCAAAGAGATGTTTTTCAGTGCCTGAAAGGAGCCAAACGCCTTGGACACACCCCTAATCTCGATACTCATTGCGCGCGCTCCTGATGTATTGCGTTGATTTCCTGTTGTGTACGCCACTCGACCACGCTTTTGACAAGCAAGGTCACCATTGCGAGCCCGGCCAGCAAGGTGGCCACCGCGAAGGCGGCGGCGAACTGATATTCGTTGTAGAGAATTTCGATGTGCAGCGGCATGGTATTCGTATAGCCGCGGATGTGTCCCGACACCACCGACACCGCGCCGAATTCTCCCATGGCCCGCGCGTTACACAGAATCACGCCATACAGCAGCGACCACTTGATCGACGGCAAGGTCACGCGCCAGAACGTGTTCCAGCCCGATGCGCCCAGGGTGATCGCGGCTTCTTCGGCCTCGGTGCCCTGTTCGTGCATATGCGGGATCAACTCGCGCGCTACGAACGGAAACGTGATAAATGTCGTCGCCAGCACGATGCCCGGTACCGCGAAAATAATCTTGATGTCGTACGCGTCGAGCCAGTCACCGAACCAGCCCCGCGCGCCGAACATCAGTACGAACACCATGCCCGCAACCACCGGCGACACCGCGAACGGCAGGTCGATCAAGGTGATTAGGGCGTGTTAACACTAAGCACTGAATTTATGAGATACTGCGTGGATGGAAATCACCGAGACGCAGTACCGCCTGATCGAGGAGTGTTTACCGATTCAGCGCGGCAATGTGAGCGTGT
>Ga0075530_1000295_pt1 | contig 22982 bp, 17 predicted proteins | sample NGEPerD_2_FD_75101 | JGI IMG/M metagenome (GOLD analysis project Ga0075530, IMG submission 75101) | Arctic peat soil microbial communities from the Barrow Environmental Observatory site, Barrow, Alaska, USA - NGEE PermafrostL1-D | ecosystem: Environmental > Terrestrial > Soil > Wetlands > Peat ... | reverse complement strand
GGCAACAACATTCCTGGTGGAGGCAATTCGTCTCGGCGATGACCGGTCAGACGGCGGCGGTCGACACAACCGCCGCCGTCTGACCGGTCATCGCCGAGACGAATTGCCTCCACCAGGAATGTTGTTGCCGCTCGATGGCCGCCCAGACATTTTGACGCACGGCGGCGCTGGCCGGCATAAGCGGCATGGCGTGCAACGACGTGGCCAGGTAACCGCTGCTGGCGGCGAAGGCCCGACATTCATCGCACGATGCCAGGTGCGCTTCGAGGACATCGTTGACGTATGGGTCCAGTGGCGCGTCGAGACGCTCGGAAAGGAGCGCCTGGGCTTCAGTGTGCGTGATCATGCGCGACCCTCCCCGCCAAACGCGTCGGGATCGCTGTCATACACCTTGGCGAACGCCTTGCGGGCGCGGAAAAGTCGGAGTTTGGCGGCATTTTCCGTGATGTCCAGGGCTTGTGCTGTTTCCGCTATCGATAACCCCTGATAGTGACGCAGCAAAAGCACCGAGGCGTAATGCTTGGGCAGCTCTTCAAGGGCGCGCGCGATATCGGTGTTGCGAGCAACGGAATGATCGACGGCTTCGCTGCTCGATTCCCGGTCGCCAACAAACGGTAACCACTTGATCACTTTCCCCCGGCGCATGTGGCTGATCGCGGTGTTCGTGGCGATGCGGTACAACCACGCCTTGAAGGCAAGATCATCCCGCGTGCGAGGCAGCGCCTTGTACGCCTTGATGAAGGTGTCCTGCGTGAGGTCCTCTGCCAGGGCGCGGTCGTTCACCATGCGGTGCAAATAGTTCAGGATGGGGGCGTGATACTGCTCGAAGAGTTGCGCAAACGCGGCCTGGTCGCCCGTTCGCGCACGGTCGACGAGAAATGGGTCGTCGATCGACACACATGGTCTCCCGAAAGCAATGGCGGGCAGCCCCCCTGCCCATCTCAAGTTTATCGTGGTGTCCATCGGGTCCGGATACCTTCCTTCCTCTCCCTGCCTGTGAAACGAGCGGAAGGGGCGGAAGGTTTCGCACCGTCAGGAGATTCGTCGCCAGGGGCTGAGAGCACATGGGACGAGAATCTCTGCGGAATGAGCATAGCACGACGTCGGGCGGCGCCCGGAACGATTCATCAGGGTTTCACGTGAAACCGAAACATTATGTTGATGCGGAGGCAATCTCGGATGATTCCCGCGCTGATCGTTGCTCCGCGTCCACAGGCACATTGTGCAATGCGTGATTGAACGATCCGCCGATCAGCGTGACCAGACCCATCACCCACAGCCAGTAGATGAACACGAGCATGGCGCCAAAGACGCCGTATGCCTCGCCGAAACCGCCAGCGTAGGTGAAGTAAATCTGCAAGCCAAGGATTGCGAGTCCCCACAGCACAACGCTCACCACTGCGCCAGGCAGGAACCAGCGAAACGACGCGTCCACATCGGGGCCCGCCCAGTGCAGCAGCGTGACCGCCAGCACGAGCAGGATGATCGCCACCGGCCATTGCAGGATTGTCATGGCATCGGACAGTGCATTCTCCATTCCCAGCTCTTCGAAAACGCGGTCGCCAAGCTGCGATCCAAGCACCAGCACGACTGATGTGAGGCCGAGGGCCAGCGCGACCGCCACGGTCAGGCCGATGGCGATAAGCTGGCGCACGATCCAGGACCGGCTGTCGTCTTTTCCATAGCAGAGATTCAATCCCGTCATCACGGACGCCGCGGCATTCTTGCCACCCCAAAGCGCCAGGATCGCCCCAAACGACAAGAGATAGCCGGGGTCGGTGTTCAGGGCGTTCTCAACCGGATCCCGCAACACTGATGCGGCGTCCGCCGGCAGGTTATCCTCCACCCAGTTCATCACCGGCACCACCGGATTTTGCCTGTCGGCGTAGACACGCTGGGTGATATAGCCCGCCAGCGCGGTAATGAAGATCAGCAGCGGCGCGATCGCGAACAGCACATCGTACGCTATCTGCTTGGCGACGCTGGAGAGGTTCTTCCCCTTAATGTCCTTGTAGAGATACTTGGCGATGTCAATGATGCCTCGTGAGTCGCTGGTTGAGTCCTCTGTCACCGCGTCTCTCCTATTATGCCCATGGCGTGATTCATGCAATGCTTTTGGCACACATCGCCTGTTGCCGAGATTTCGCAGGATGCATGCCGTGGTCGGGTTGTATGATGGTGACTGAGGCGAAACGCGGAAAAGGCGCAGGTCGATACCGTGGGAAGTGACATGATGATCCAGGCGGACCAAAGAGTCGAAATCAACATCTCCGCGTCGCGGCGGCGCGAGTTGGTGGCGTTGTTGTGCGTCGCCCTGGACGACGCGCTCTCCCGGCACGACAATTGGGAGACGGGTTGTGAGCTGTGTCACTGGCAGGCAACCGTGCCGGCGTTCGAGCTCCTGCCCGCCACGATTATCGAAACCATCTTCAATGAATGGTCGGATTCGGGCGAGCGCATGGACGAGATCGAGTTCAGCGGCTACCTGGAGACTGACGACGGCCCTCGGGCATGGGGATTCCTGGCCCTGCGGAAGGATCAGCCCCGGCTCGAGGAGCGTCCACTTCTGGAGAACCTGCAATTGTTCGAGCAGGACGGCCTGTATCAACTCAAGGCGACAATCCAACGCACCATCACTGGCGAGCAGCCCAGCCTCCATGATTGAGCTGACCGTCGCCAGGATCGAGATCGACCTGACGTCGAATACGCTCCATCTGGTGCTCCATGGCGCGCCGGAAAATCCCGATCCGGGCTCCGCGTCGACATGTGCGGCGTCGATCGATGTCGGCATTGGCGGGCGGCTGATAGGGGTCGACCTGGGCGGGCGCTATGTGCCGGTGATGGAGCCCGAGCCCCACACCGAAACGCTGATGCGCAGTGCGGATATCGAGGCAGGCATCATGCGCGCCGTGGATTCCGGGCAGATCGCGTCGATCGTCATCCCGCGGCGTGGGCAGGGATACGAGATCACGTACCCCAGTGGCAATCAGTGATGGCAATCGGGCGGGCCCGGCGGGTCGGCGGAACCAGTTTGCGGCGTTGTTCGATCGCGTGACCAGCGTGGCGGCGCGACCACTTCGTAGAGATCGACTTCGTGCCGATCCGCGCCTTAAAGCGATTTGCAGAATGGTCCGCCACTACCGGATGTGATCGTGGATGTCGTCTCAATGAATGTTCAATCCGCTGTATAACCGCCATGACTCTGGGAGCAGCCCACCGGCTGTTCAGGAGTCCGGGTCGTCCTCCTCGAAGTCGTCAAACTCTTCGATGATCTCGATCTCGGATATGACTTCCCGGGCGCGTTCGAGGTCGCTGTTCCGCACGTAGATCGCATGCTCGAACGTGGCGGCGGATGCCCATGCTCCCAGACCTGGGCCACCCGCTCGAACCATCACCGGAATATTGGCGTCACGCAGGATATCGCTGAGCATGCTCGCTTCGATCTCATTCGGAACGGTCTGAAACAGGACAGGCGGGGCGTCATCGTACGGCTGTCGCATGAACTCATCGTCGGGCACCGTGTCGGTCAGCGTGGAGCCGCACTCCGGACAGGATGCCACCCAGTCATCGAACGCGCCATCACCCTGGGGACAGTATTTGGTCATCGTGGACTCCCATCTCGCAAGCGTCAGGAACGAGTCCACCCGGGTGGACGTGAGCACGTGTCCCGGCATGCCAGGTGCCGTTGCCGCATGCGCGGCATCGCACACTCGACGGTCGGCCCGGTTTCCGGTAGGCTAAGCATAGTATGGAACGAGCGTGGCGTGGCGCCGGCTCACATCGAGCATGACCGAACGTAATGATCACCAGGGTTGGGAGTCAGGGATGTTGGAGATCAGCCGAATTGTCACGTCGATTGGCGCGGTGGCGGCCAGTTCCGGGTTGACCATTTACGGCATTGGTGTGTCGTTCGTGGACCCCGGCGGGTATCAGGTGACGGTGGGACTTTGGATGACGATAGTTGGGGTCATTGCCACGATTGCCGGATTGATCATGTACCGCCAGAGCTACGTCGAGGACGACTGACCCGAGCACATCCGTGGAATCGACGAAATTGGACAAGCCCGCACGCAAGGTGCGGGTTTGTCGTTGCCATCATCGAGATTCGTCACCAGCGACCAACCGGCTCGCTCCCCGGCCAGGACGTGTGCTGTTTGATGACATCGGTGACGGCATACCAGTGGCTTCGGATATTGCCGACCAGGTAAAGCGACCCGGTCACAAGCACGGCATCTTCATCATTCGTCTGGGCGAGCCGGTGCGCGTATTCCAGCGCGGCGCCTGGTTCATGCTCGACATGCATGGGTCCGGTGAACCCGGCTTCGCGGGCGGCGCCAACCAGCGCTTCGGCGGTCTTGCTTTCCTTGGCGAACACCCGCGGCGCGGTAGCCACCAGCACATCCATGTGAGGCATGAGGCTCATCACCATTTCGTGGACGTGTTTGGACTCAAGCGCGCCGAGCACGACAATGCGGCGACCGTCGCCATTGGTGGGAAGCAGGGCAGGGATATCCTCGGCCAGCGCGGCGATTTTCTGCGCGTTGTGCGCGCCGTCCAGCATCGTGCGTGGCGTTCCGGGCATCAGCTCGGCCCGACCTGGCAGCCGGGCCAAGGCCAGCCCCTGCTCGCGCGCGGCACCGTCAATCCGCCAACCGAGGTCAGCGAGCATCCTCGTGGCGGCAATCACGGTATGACCATTCCTGGCCTGGAATCGACCCGCCATGCCGATCGTCCATTCCTGCCCGGTTCCGCGCTCGACCCACTGTGTCGACCGATCCGTGACGCCGGTCACCTCGATATCCTGATCGGGGTCAATCTCGGTCAAGACGGCTCCCACCCCCGCGGCTTCCTCGAGCATGAGCGGTCGGGCGTCAGGATGCTGGACCGCGCTCAGCGCCGGACGGCCCGCCTTGATGATCCCGGCCTTGTGCCAGGCGATCTCGGCGATGGTGTCCCCCAGCGTGGTCGTATGGTCGATACCCACCGAGGTAATGATCGAAAGCTCGGGAGTAATGATGTTGGTCAGGTCGAATCGACCGCCCGCGCCAACTTCGATCACGCCGATGTCCGCCTTGACATCCTCAAGAAACAGCATCACAAGGGCGATCCACGCTTCCCCATAGGTGATGTGATCGGCGTCGGCAAATCGCTCCAGCTCGTCGAGCAGGTGCGACACAAGCCGAATGAAACGCTCGGCCTCGATCAACGTGCCGTCCCATTGCAGCTTTTCACTCGGCGCCTGGAGATATGGCGAGGTGTGCACCCCGGTCCGGTAGCCCGCAGCGGTGAGGATCGCGGCCAGGGCGGTGGTGGTCGATCCCTTGCCGGACGTCCCGCCAATATGGACCTTGGGGACATTCGCGGCGGGCCGACCGAGGTGGTCCAAAAATCGCCGCAACCGGGACATGCGGCCGCTGGCCCGCAGGCGCACCGCCTCGCGTGATGCGTCCGTCGACGGAGGGGTTGCGGCGATAAGGCCATCAAGACGCTCGACTGTTTTCTGATATCGCTCGGCGACGTCAGGCATTGTGCATTAAACTCCCAGGCATCGGGTGGAGATTCAGCTCGTTGTCAGTTCCGGGTACTATTGGAGACAGGTGTGTCGATTCGTCAGGGTCGGGGATTGGCACAATGGCGTTGGCGATCCTGGAATCACATCTCGCTGAAAGAAGTGGCCCGCATGCTCAACATTCTCATCACGCTCATCATACCGGTCGTCATTTTGACACGGTTCAGCGGCGAGGACGACCTCGGACCAACACGTGGCGTGATCGTAGCATTGGCGTTCCCGCTTGGCTACGCCGTGTACAACATCTGGAAGGAACACAAGATCGGCTGGACGCCGGTGCTCGGTGTGGTCAGCGTGCTGCTTACCGGCGGCATCGCGCTGCTCGAGCTTCCGGCGGAGCTGGTGGCCATCAAGGAGGCGTCGATTCCGTTGGTCCTCGCGCTGGTCATCCTGGTGTCCGCCTGGATCGGACGCCCCATCACCAGAATCTTTCTCAATCAGATGCTCGACCGCGACAAGGTCCATTCGGCACTGGAGGAGCGAGGAACAGTCGACGAGTATGAACGGCGAACGGCGATTGCCACCTACATGCTGGCCAGCGCCTTTTTCCTGTCCGCCGCGTTGAATTACGGGCTGGCGAGATATGTGGTGACCAGCGAGGCGGGCACCGAAGCATTCAACAGCGAGCTTGGCCGGATGACGGCGCTGAGCTTTCCGGTGATCACGATTCCGGTGATGATCGTGTTGTTCATCACGGTGTTTTACATCCTGCGGATCGTCAACAAGCTCACCGGGCTGGAGGCGGAGGAGGTCATCCGCCAACCCGGCAAGAAGGGCGAGGAGGACAGGAGTAGCACCGAACCGAAGTCGGCGGAACGTGCCTGACCGTACTGACCGCAATATCCGCAACGAAATGTTTGTCATGCTGAGCGAAGGCCGATGGGCCGGAGTCGAAGGATCTCGATCGCACAGAGAACCGTGGCGCGGATGATAGACGCATCACCATACGTCTTTTGGCTGTAACAAGAGTCAGCCTTGGTTCGAGATGCTTCGACTCGCGGGCATACTCCCGCGGCTCAGTACCACGTCACACGCATGTTTGCACATACCCAACCAATGCGATTGTCATGCTGAGCAAGGCCGAATGGCCGCGTCGAAGCATCTCAATCTCGGACGACATCACGCATCGAGCATCGGTGACTGGGTCGATCGAGATGCTCAACAGGCGGTCCCATGGGGACCGAGCGAATGCGGCCCATCGACATCGCGCATCCGCGCTCGCTCAGTGGGGTGTCAGCCCTTATTCGTCACTGTGCAATTCACGTCCTGTCGGACCTTGATGCGCGGAAGCAATTGTGGCCGCTGCGCGACCACTGGGCGGACAACTCCCGCGGGAGGTCCGCCCCTACACCATCCCTGGTGTGTCATTTTGTGCGTGACGCACCACTCAGCATGACAGCCGTTTCGCTTTTTCACTCAAGGCTGGTTCACGGCTATTTCGATACAGCGGTTCGTGTCAGTACGGTGTGCACAGGCGGCGGGTCTGCCGTTACGAGGGCGTGCCCAATTGGTGTGCCGCGTCAGCGTCTTTGAGCCGCTGAAGCACCTCAGCGTCGAAATCCGTCACCCTGGCAATGACGTCGTTGGCGAGCATCGCCCCACGGCGAGTGAGACGTATCCCATTCGAGGTTCGCTCCATCATGCCGTTCTCGATCAGCGCGCGGACGTTCTCACTCGTCAGCTCGTCGATCGTGACGCCATGGCGATGCTCGAACGCTTCCGACGAAAGACCATCCCGCAGCAATCGCAACCCCATCAGGAATGTTTCGGTCAAGCCGGCTTCGAGATCGATCACCTCGGTGTTGGAGACCGTCTCGCCATTGCGCTCGACCGCATCGCACCATCGCTCCGGCAGCAAATGGTTCATCGAGCGGACCCCGTCAAGGTGGCCATGCGCCCCGGCGCCAGCGCCAAGATAATCACCATGCCGCCAGTAGAGAGCGTTGTGGCGAGAGTAGTCGTCCGGTCGTTGGGACCAGTTGGCGATTTCATAGTGGGTCCATCCCGCGCCAGCCAGCACATCCATCGCCAGCTCGTACATGTCGGCCGTGGCATCATCATCGGGCATGTGAAGAATGCCGCGTGCCTGGGCATCGGCAAAGGGCGTGCCGGGCTCCACGATCAGGCTGTACAGCGAAAGATGGTTGGGCGGATGAGGCGCGCCGAGCAGCGTGTCGAGATCGCGCCGCCACACCTCCAGCGATTGTCCGGGCCAGCCGAAGATGGCGTCGACGCTGATCCGCTCGAAGCCCGCCCGGTGGGCGTTGTCCAGCGCGGTCAGCACATCATCTGATTCATGATGCCGGCCCAGCCGTCGCAGGCCGTGACGATCCATCGTTTGCGCGCCGATGCTGACCCGGTTGATGCCGGCGCCGCGATATGACGCCAGGAGCGGCATCGTCAGGCTGTTCGGATTGGTCTCAACGGTAATCTCACAATCGGGAACCAGGTTGAAATGCTCCTGGCATGTGCCGAGCACCGCTCTCATCTGGTCACCATCCAGCAGTGACGGCGTGCCGCCGCCAATGAAGATCGACACAATCTCCCGGTTGCCGAGCGCTTCGGCCCGGCGGGCAAGATCCAGCTGGAGGTCGCGCACGTAGCGAGGGATCAGCGACTCCTTGCCCGCATAGGTCGTGAAGTCACAATACGGACAGATGTGGCTGCAAAATGGGATGTGGATGTAGATACCCATGGGGGCGTGGCGGGGTAGGGGAGCGAGAATCATCTGGTGGTCGCAATCTGCTGGCGCGGAGTGGCGTTGTGGGGTCCACCCGGGTGGAATCGGTCTGCAATCTCAAGGATACCGGTTTCGGGAGGTGGTGGTGGGGTATCGTGCATGACATGACCAGAGTGCGCTGCTAACGCATGATTGGACCATCCGGCATGTGCCGTCATTCAATGACATAATGGTCGGTAATTACCGCGAAAATCCAGGATCGCCTGGCGCCGCAATCGGACGAGATGACCGTGAAGGAAATCGCATGGATTCCACGACGTGGTTCGATGTCATCGATGTGTTCGGTGTGCTGGTCGGCGCGATCACCGGTGCCCTGGTGGCGCGACGGCTCGGGTACGACATCGCCGGATTGTGGGGGCTCGCCCTGGTCAGTGGCCTCGGCGGCGGGATGCTGCGCGACACGCTCTTGCAGGCAGGGCCACCGCTCGCGCTGACCGAGCCGGTGTACCTGCCAACAGTATTTCTTTCCACCGGGGCGGTTGCGGTGTGCGCCACCAGGATCAACCGCCTGAACCGTCTCATCCGGATCTCCGATGCGATCGCCATCGCCGGGTTTGCGGTCGCGGGGACACTTCGCACCATCGATGTCGGGCTGGGTGTCTGGCCCACGTTGCTGCTTGGCGTGATCACGGCGATTGGCGGCGGCATGATCCGCGATGTGCTGATCGGCGAGACACCGTCGATCTTTCTCAAAAGCGAGTTCACCGCGCTTGCGGCATTGGCGGCAAGCGCGGTGGTGCTGATCTGTCACGAGATCGACACGCCTCGTGGTATCACCATCCTGATTGGCCTGACGGTCGGGGTGGTGTTGCGCCTCGGTTCCTACCGGTGGGGCTGGACGTCGTGGGCGCCCAGCCGGGTTGAATGAACGTCGATTCGCGTCCCGGCGAGTCGACGTCCCCTATTCGCCATGCTCCTGCTGCTCGATCCGCGGAAACACCGGTGTCGCCTTGGGCAAGGCAACCCCACTGAGGAAATCACCCCAGGTACGCTCATCGGTCCCTTGCGCCGCGGCGAGGTTGAGCTGTTGAGCGATCCGCCCGACGCCCTCCGGGATGAACGGCTTCAGGTGGACCCCCAGCAGTCGAAGCGATTCGATCAGGTTCCCGAGCACGATCCCGATCTTCGCGGAGGCGTCCGCATCGCCACCCTTGGCGGCCTTGTTGAGCTCCCATGGCTTCTGATCATCGACGTAGCGGTTGGCGGCGGTGACGAGTTCCTGCAATGGCGCCAGCGCCTCCCGGAAATCGAAGCGGCCCAGGGCGATGTCGATACGCTCTGGTATCGGCTCAGCCACGTTCCGCAGCGTCGCGTCGGCATCGGCGGCGGCAACAGGGGAGGGCACGACACCACCGCAATAGCGATGTAGCATCCCCACACTGCGGTTGATCAGGTTGCCGAGGTCGTTGGCCAGGTCGACGTTGTACCGACGCTCCAGACTCTGATAGGAGAAGTCGCCATCGCTGGTGCGCGGCATGTCCCGCAGCAGCCAGTAGCGCACGGCATCCGAACCGTACTGCTCGACCAGCTTGATGGGATCGACGACATTCCCCCGGCTCTTGCTCATCCGCTCGCCGTCGTGCGTCAGGAACTCATGCACATTCACCACTGATGGGATGGGCAGTCCCGCCGACAGCAACATGGCCGGCCAGTAGATCACGTGGAACCTGATGATGTCCTTGCCGACGACATGCACGCGATTCGGGTTGTTCAGCCAGTACCGCTCGAACAGCTCGCCGTCCTCCGCATATCCCAGCGCGGTGATGTAATTGCTCAGCGCATCGACCCAGACGTACATCACCTGGTTCTCGTCACCCGGCACTGGCACACCCCAGCCGTGACCTCGTCCAGCCTGGCGGGAGATGCTGAAGTCCTCCAGTCCCTGATTGGTGAACGACAGCATCTCCTCGCGCCGGTGCTCCGGTTGCACGAGCAGCGTGTTGCTGGAGATCAGGTCGCGGAGCTGGTTCTCGTAGGCGGAGAGGCGGAAGAAGTAGTTCTCTTCGTCCACGCGATCCGGCTCGGTCCTGTGGATCGGGCATTTTTCGTCGATCAGCTCTTCGGGCTTGTAGAAGCGCTCGCAGCGGACGCAGTAGAGCCCCTGGTATTGCCGGGAATAGATGTCACCATTGGCTTCCAGCGTTTTCCACAGCTTTTGGGAGCCTGGCTCGTGACGAGGGTCGGAGCTGGTGCGGATGAAGTCATCGAAGGTGAGCCGAAGCGGCTCGCGCAGCGCCTCGAAGCGCGGTGCATTGCGGTCGACGAGCTCGCGAATGCCGATGCCTTCACGCTCGGCCGCCTGCACGTTGGTCAGCGCGTTCTCGTCGGTGCCGGAGAGAAAGCGGGTGTCGTCACCGATCTGGCGGTGGTACCGCGCCAGCACGTCACACTGAACAGTCTCCAGCGCGAAGCCGACATGGGGATCGCCATTGACGTAGGGGATGGATGTCGTTACGTAATACCGTTGTTCCTGTTGCTCGGCCATGGGTGGTTCTCCTCTGGACACAAAAATCACGTCACCGATCGTCCGAGGGACGAGGGACGCGATCTCACTCGTGGTACCACCCTGGTTCGGCGCAGTCTCGCGACGGCGCCCTTGATCACTGCGGACGCGGCTCCTGTTTGTCCAATCGGAGCATGCGGTTGAGTGACTGCCCGGTAACGGGGGCGACCGGCATCATCTACTTTCGGTCGGTGGACCGGGTTCGGGATGCGGCTCGGAGGTCATTTTCGGATCGTGCCGGGGTCGCCTTTCACCATCCGCGACTCGCTTTGCGCGCGGCCAACGATCGTACTATCCTCGTCAGCGCCTGATTCGATTGTGGGCGTATTGTGATGATTTATGGGAGTGAAGTCAAGGAGGCGGGCCGACTCTCCGCGAGGTGATCCTCTGATGGCCAGATACATCGCACCCGTAGCGGCAGACGGTGTGTCCAAGTGCCGAAAGTCGCGATCACCGCGGCGGGGGCGGTGTCAGTTCAGCAACTCCGTCAGCTTGGCGAAGTCGACGTTGCCACCGCTGAGCACGGAGACCGTGCGCGAACCGACGGGAGCGCCGACCTTGCCGCTCATCAGTGCGGCGGTGGCAGCAGCACCGGCGGGCTCCACCAGGATCTTGCAGCGCTCGATGATCAGGCGCATCGCCGCGATGATCTCGTCATCGCTCACCAGTACCATGTCATCCACAAAATGATCGATGATCGGCTGACTGACCTCCCCCGCGAATGGCGCGGCAAGACCGTCTGCCACGGTGTCGATCTTCTCTGGCACAATGAGCTGGCCCGCTTCCAGGCATCGCGTGACGACATTCGCGCCGACCGGTTCCACGCCGACAACTCGCACATCGGGACGCTGGCTCTTGATCGCGACGAGGATGCCGGCAAGCAGTCCGCCACCGCCAACGGGTACCACGATCGTTTCGACATCGGGCACGTCTTCAAGGATTTCGAGACCGACAACGCCCTGACCGGCAATGATCGCCGGGTCAGAAAATGGCGGCACATAGGTGAGCCCATACTGCTCCTTGTAGGCTTCCATCGCGGGGAAGAGGGTTTCCATCGTCGGCGCAAATCGACATTCCGCGCCATAGCCCCGGATCGCGTCGACCTTGGCCGGCACGGCGGTTTCCGGCATGAAAACGACCGCCTTTGCCCCCACCATCGAGGCAGCGAAGGCGAGTCCCTGCCCGTGGTTCCCGGCGGAGAGGGTAACCACCCCGCGCGCTCGCTGCTCGGGCGTGAGCTGGAGCACCGCGTTGAGGGCGCCACGCGCCTTGAACGAGCCCGTGCGCTGGAACGTCTCGCACTTGATCGAGAGCTGCGTGTTCGTCCGGTTGCTCAGGGTCGCCGAGTCCAGGGTGGGTGTGCGGTGGAGATGCGGCATTATCCGTTCCCGCGCGGCATGGACATCATCCAGCGTGACCGGAAGATCGAGCTCAGCGATGGTGGCCGATGCGCCGGACCCGGATAATGGAATTGGTGGCGGAGCCTCCCGGTTCGAACCAATCTCGCTCGTACTATCCTGACGATCCTGTGATGGATACGAGCTTGTGGTGTGGGTGGTTCGAACGTTGTCCGCCTGGGTCATGTTGGTGTCCTCGGTTCACTATGCCTGTGGCAGGTTGTGCAAATCGCGCGGCATGCTATCTATAAGTCTGAGTATACCGGAGTCACGGTGGGACGCTTCGTGCGGACCTTCCGGGCCAGGGTGGAGATGAGGCATCTGGTGACTGATTGGAAGCCCACCGATACCAGTGACAACTCGCGTGCCGGGACGATCCGAACGATCACCTTCGATGAGGATGCAGTCGATGTGGTCGCCGGAACCCTGTCCGCGCAACAGGGGTTGGCCGATTTCCGGCTGCCCTCGTCGCGCGTCTGGCAGGTGACCGTGCCGGGCGACGGCGATCGCCCCACCGCGATGATCACGATGTGGCCGGGGATCCGTCGTGTCGACGTCGTCAACGGTGCGTCGACGGTGGTATTCAGCGATGTGCGGACGATCGACATCGTGCCTGGTGTCGAAGTGCAGTTTCGCCGCGGGAACCGCGACTGCCTGATCGTGGCGCGTTCCGGGAAAATCATCGTGCGCGTGTGAACGAAGGTGGGGGCGAGCTAACGCCCCCACCCTCGCGGTAGTCGGCTACGAACCGACCTCCGGCTCCGTCGGCTCGATGGCCACCTGCACCGCGCGGACCACGGTGCGCTCGGTGTACTCGGCATTGGCGGCATCCCACTCGCCGCCGCAGGTGATCAGCGTCAGCGACGGTTCCCCGGTCGGACCGACCACCTCGAGCGCGGGCGGGGCGGCGTTGGGCTCCTGGCGGACCCACCGCACCTCGTAGACGTAGGTGAGCCCGTCGTCGCCGGTGACCTCGATGCGCTCGCCGTCTTCCAGCTCCGCCAGGTGGAAGAACACGCCCTGAGGCACGTTCCACCAGTTGAGATGGCCGGCGATGATGGTGTTGTTGGCCTCCCCGAGGCGGGCGGTCTCCTTGTACCAGGCGGCGACGTGGGGATCGGACGGCGGCTGCATCACCTCATCGACGATCTCGACCACCTCAATATCGGCATTGACGCTGGCGTCGGGGATGTGCAGGTGTGCCGGCACTGCGCCCCGCGCACAGGCACCGTCGGCAACAGGCGTCCCGGATGGCGCGGGCGTGCCATCGACGGTGATCGGCGCGTCGGGGCAGGCAATCTCGAAGAACTCGCCGGACGACATCGCCGCCGCTGGCGTCGCGGTGCCGGCGGGGGTGTCCTGCAGGTTCGGCGACACGCTGTCGTCGACCGGGCCGGTGCCGGTATCCGGGTAGCTGATCGGAATCTTTCCGGTGGAGGTGGTGGTCGTGATGCCGGGTGTCCCGGTCGTGCTCGTGTCAGTCGAGCAGTTGTAAACCGTGATGATCGTGTCTTCCCCGACCGCGACCACCGCCACGACCGCGCCGTCTTCCCTGGAGATGGTGACGTGGCACGGCTCGGCGTCGACCTCGTCGAGCGTGTACCGTCCTTCGGTGAGCCCGGTCCAGGTGTAGGCGCCACTGGCGCCGGTGGTGGCGGTGCCGAGGCTGGCGCCGCCAGGCTCGCTGAACAGCTCGAAGGTGGCGCCGTGCTCGTAGGTATCACAGTCGACCGCATCGACGAACGTTGCCGTTGCGCACTGCTGCTTGATCACGGTGAGGGCGCCGAACTCCGGTTCGGGCACGTTGTACCAGTCGCAGGTGATGCTGTCGCCACCGGCGATGTCGAGGTGGAGCACTTCGCCCCGGCTGAGCGGGGATGGGTGGACGGCGCCGATGTCGGTACCGGTGCAATCCCAAACGAAGGCGGTGTGCTCGGCGCCCGGAGCGGACTCTGTAATGATGTACGAGCCTGGCTCGAGGTCCCCGAAGTGGGCTGTGCCGGGTCCGGCTTCACCCGTGACCGAGATGACACCGGAGCCGTCGGGGAATTCGAGGATGAACCCGATGCCGTCGGTAACCTCCGTGCAATCGACCGTGGGATCTGCGCCGGGGGCGTCGACGTCGTAGCCGGCGGGGCAGGTCCACTTGTGGATGGTGATCTCGCCGGGACCTTCCGAGACGTTGAAGAAGTCGCAGGTCCAGGTGAAGACGGGATCGATCAGCTCACGGCTGATGCCGCCGTCGGTGACCGGCACGTGGCTCGGTGCCTCGCCATAAGCGGCGCCACCATCCTCGGCGGTGAGCGCGCAGTAGACGACCGGTTCGAGGTAGCCGGGAGGAGTCTGCTCTGTGAGGGTGATCTCTCCGGGGGTGACGCCATACCAGCTGGCGGTGCCGCCCACGGTCGGTTTGGTGACCGAAGAGGATGCATCGGTCATGGTGAAGTCGACACCATCCATGGGGTTGATGCAGGTGGCGACCAACTCGTCGTCACGGATGGCGGCGGTGTCGGTGCCGGCCGGGCATGCCCACTTGTGGACCGTGACGGTGCGGTCAAAGGTCGGGAAGTTGAACACCCTGCAGCTGTAGATGCCGCCAGTTTCCGGGATGTCGGCGGACAGGACTCCATCCGGGGCGTCAATGATGGCGACTGCCTCGCCCGACCGGTAGTCCGATAGGCGACAGCCCCAGACTGGATCGCCATATCCCGGCGGAATGGTTTCCGTTAATGTAAACGGCCCGCTCGGGACGAGAATCCATTCGGCTTCGCCATCTGTGACGGACCTGGTCGAGCTTCCATCAGCGTTGTCAAGCGTGAACTCGACGCCGTTGCCCGGTTCGGTACAGGCATCGCGGAGCATGCCGTAATCTGAAGCAGGGTCAGTTCCAGTGGGGCAGTTGACCTTACGGACGTGTATGGAGTTCATGGGCACGTTGTACCAATCGCAGACGATCTGCGTGCCCTCGTGTTCGATCGTGGGCAAGGCCAGTTCGCCGCCCGTTACTTCGTGGAGCCTGGGTCCGCCATCGTCGACGCTACAGGTCACGAACGTATGCGGATCGAACGCGTGTGACACGATCTCTGTCAGCGTGTGGTCGCCAGAAGCAACTTCCCGTACCGTCACACTTCCGCCAACGGTCTCCATGAGAAGGTCTACACCATCCCGAAGGATGAAGTTGGCGTCGATTGAGTCCGGGCACGCAGCGGGGAGATCCTCAATTGGCACACCCGCGAAGTCAAATTCCACCGGGCAGAGCCATTTGTGGACGGTAATAGTGCTACCACCTTCACTTTCTCCTTCTCCACCCGGCTCGACTTCGTCTGGCTCTTCAAGCGGGCCGCCTGGCACGATGGACACGCCCGAGATGTTGAACCACTCGCAGTAGAGGTCTTCCGGAGTGACGAACTCACCTTCGAGCAGGCCACCGGGCACGGGTGCTGGCTCGACGCCAGGATCGGACAGGCGGAAGCCGCAGAAGGCCACCGGTTCCCGGAAGCCTTCCGGGATTGTTTCCTGAATGGCGAACGGGCCGTTGGGGATCCCGTTGAAGAGGAGATTGCCAGAGGCATCCGTCGTCAAGGTTGATGAGACGCCACCGAACGTGGCGGTGAACTCGACATCGGGCGCGGGTGTGCATGTAGCGCGCAGGTCGTCGAGCGGGAGTGATGGGGAGGAGCCGGCAGGGCAGGTGAGCTTGTCGATCTCGATGATGTGGCCGTCGGTGCCCGTCTCGTCCGTGGTCTCGATCTCGCCGGGTTCAGCCCTGGGGCCAGCCAGCACGACATCCCCGGTGAAGTTGAACCAGTAACAGTGAACGTAGTCCTCATGGGCGGCGAAAGTTCCTTCGATGCGGCCACCGGTCACGGGGATCTCGTCAAAACTGCCGGCGTAATTCAACCCACAGAAGACCCTGGAGTCGCTGTAATCGAGCGGGACCGTCTGCTGGACCGTCCACGGACCAGGCGGCATGTCGCCCCACCACACACCCCCGAAGTCTCTAGTCGAGCGTGTGTCGCCCGTCTCCCCCGGATAGGTGGCGGTGTATTCGACGTCGGCCGCATCCAGGGTGCAAATCGGGGTGAGCTCGGAGGCATCGAGAGTAGGGTCAACGTCGATCGGACAGATACGAAGTCCGATCGACAATACATTGCTGTTCACTGCCGGTTCGGAACGAAAGCTGAACCAGTCGCAGGTGATGTACTCATCTGCTGGCGTGAAGGTGCCCTCGACTCGGCCGCCTGTCGATGACACTTCGGACCAGTCGCCTTCATCGGTTCTGCACATTGCCTTGAGGTTGGCATCACTCGCAACGCTCGTTTCCGCCAGCACCCATGGCCCGGTGGGCACGCTTCTCCACCAGGTGGCGCCGCCTCCATTTGTTTCCTTTTCGACCGAATCGGCGCCCCAGGAGGCCGTGAAGGCGACATCCGGATCCGGGTTGCAGTTCGGGCGAAGTGCATCGTGGTCCAAACTCGTGTCGGTTCCAGTCGGACACGTGTACCTGATCACACTCAACCGGTGAACGTCATAGGCGTCTCCACCACCCGGGAAGTTGTACCAGTCGCAATAGACGCCTTCGCCGGTCGTGGCGAACGTGCCGTGGATGCGGCCGGCGGGGGCATCCACTGGCGTACGGTCGCCTTCAATCGTGGAGCCGCAGAACACCGCCGGGAAACCATACCCGGAGGGGATCGTTTCCTGGACGAACCAGGGCCCCGAGGGAACGGCATACCAACCGACGATGCCACGATCATTCGTGGTCTTGGTCATAGATCCTCCACCGAAGCCAGCGACGAACTCCACGATGGCTGGTAGCGCCACACAGCTGCTCTCGAGTGTTGATTGTGGAGCCGCCGCGGTCAGCCCGCTGCTTCCACAGCTGTAGGTCTGGATGACAATCTGGTTGGAGGCGGTCAACGGAGCGGAAGTCTGGCCCTCGTCGGTCTGTTTGGTGGCGGGCGGTGGCACGGACTGCTCAACGGATTCGCATTGACCGGTTTGCTCGTTGAAGACTGATCCCTGATCACAGGTCGGTTGCTGGTTGGGATCGGGAATGCAGACATTGTTGGGGCTGAGAATCTCGCCCTCGGGACAGGTTGGTTGCTGATTGGGATCGGGGACGCAGTTTCCCTGCTGGTCGTAGACCATGCCTGACGGACATGGCGGCGGAGGCAGGTCGGGGATGCAGTTGCCGTTACCGTCGAGCACCTGTCCGTCAGGGCAGCTGGGTTGCTGGTCGGGAATGCAACCACCATTGCCATTGGGGACCTTGCCCTCTGGGCACTCCGGCAGCTGGTTGTCGTTGGGATCGACGACCGGAATGTTGGGGGGTGGCTCGCACTGCTGGGTCTGGTCGTTCCAAAGATAGCCGTGGTCGCAGATGGTGGCGTGGTCGAGTGGGTCGTCGTCGGCGGGCGCGGCCAGCGTCAGCATGGGGCTGATGAGGGACGCCAGGATGGTGAACGTGGCGATCCATGGGATGAGCCGCGGGAACCGGTTGGTGGTCGAGGTGGTCATCACGATGCCCTCCTTGGGATCAGGGTCGTCACCCCGTCACGACGCACGGTGCGCCACGACGGGGTGAAGCGTGTCAGGACCGCGAACGAGTTGCCAGGGGGCCGAGTTGACGACGGCGGCGGGGTGCCGGTTGGTGCAGGATCGAGCGGGATGTTCAACCAGAGACACCACCAAACCATCCCACGTTGGTCGTCGGTGAATACGCCGGACACGGTGCCGCCGTCGACAAACTGGGGCTCGAGGTGATCGGTCAGGCCCGAGCCACGAAACGGCCATTTCCAGCGGCATCGCACTTCGGGTTCTCCGTAACCCTCAGGCACGGCTTCCTCGAGTTTCCAGGCACCGGATGGAACCTCGCCCCAAGCGACGAATCCCCCGCTATCCGTGATCGTGGTGATGAGCGTGCCGCCGGTGATTAACCTGAATTCCACTCCGGCGGCAATAGCGCAGCGCGAGAACTCTACCTCAAACACCGTCGGCGTTGGGGCCGGAGAAGATGGGAAGGGAGTGGGTGCGGGCGTGGGGAGGCAGGTTCGCTTTTCGAGGACGAAGGTAATGCCCTGATCGGCGGCATGCAGGTTGAACCAATTGCATTCGAAGGCTGTGGCCTCCGAACCGATGTAGATCCCGCTGACCGTCGCGGTGTAGCGGGTGAGACCCCAATAAACGTGTGTCCATTCCTCGAAAAGAGTGGAATCCGGAGCGACGCCGACGTACCGGCAGAAGATCGTGGGCATTCCGTACGCATCTGGAACGAGCTCTTCGACCATGAAGTCATTCCGTATTTCATCGGGTGCGCGCCACGAGACCTTGCCGTTCCTGTCCGTTGCTTTGGCGGGAACAAGCCACCCGCCTCCAGGGAAGTGAGGACCACCGTCATCCTGTGCCAGGAATTCCACACCTTCAGCCACGGTGCATACGGCCAGCAGGTCCACCATAATCGCATCGGGATCGGTGCCCTCGGGACAGGCGTATTTGGTAATGGTGACTTGGGGGAGTTCCAGCACGATATCGACCCAGTGGCAGTCCCAGGTGATACCGTCGGGACGACCGAAGTCGCCGGTGATGCGCTGCACGTTCTCGAACATGAGTGGATTCTGGGCCTCCGGGCCGATGTGGATATTGCAGCCAGCGAGCATCTGGATCGTGCCAGGTTCAGTGTCCCGGTCGACCGGCTCGATGGCCCAGTTTCCAGGAGGCAGGCCGTCGAACATGGCGCGACCGTCGCTGTCAGTAATGGCCTTTTCGATCCGCTCGCCAAACGTTCCAGTGAACCGAACACCCTCGATTACCGGGCATAGCTCGAGGAGTGTGGTGAACACGGTTTCCGCGCCAAGGCCGTCGGGACAGCGATGGTAGGTGATGGTGACGCTATTGCCGCCAGATTCCTTTTCGATGGGGACGCAGCCGGGAACATCCTCGTCGTAGACCTGCCCGTCCTTGCAATCAGGCTGAACGTCGGGATCGGGTACACAGCCGGGGATATCCTGATCGTAGATCTCGCCATCCTTGCAGGTGGGCTGGACGTCGGGATCGGGAACGCAGGCCCAGTCCTCGTCGAGGATTTGCCCTTCCTTGCAATCTGGGGGTTCCGGTTGCTGGGCAGCGATGCAGTTGCCATTGCCATCGCGTACCGTTCCCTCCGGACACGGCGGCGGGGGCAGCGGCTGGCAGTTGCCGGTGTGGTCGAGCACCTGGCCATCCGGGCAGGTGGGCTGCTGGTCGGGAATGCAGCCACCGTTCCCATTGGGGACTTCACCCTCGCCACACGCCGGATCCTGGTCGTCGTTGGGATCGACAACCGGGATGTCAGGGAGTGGATCGCACTGCTGGGTTTGGTTGTTCCACAATGTGCCGTCAGGACATTGGGTGGCATGGATGGGCGGCTCGTCGGGCGGTGGGGCGGCAAACGTCTCGATCGGGCCGAGGAGGGATACGATAATGGAGAGGGTGGCGATCCACGGCAAAAAACACAGGGGGCAATGACGCAGCTGGGTGCGTGACGCGAAACGGGTCTGCATACGCTCTTCCTTGAACCCCTGACATCAGTCAGGAACGGCACGTGCACAGCCCCCTGTGACGCTGGAAACCATTTCCCTTCAAATCCCTGGGCAACCGCAAAGAGACAGCGAGTTGATCTGGCCTCCCGCCGCGGCTCCTGTTCAAGCGAGTCCGAACTCTATGTACCTTCGGGTTACAGTCGTTTGCTCGTTTTTGAGGAAACTCATCATGTGTGGCGGATTGGTGCGCGTTGTGGCCGCTGCGCGACCAATGGACGGACTGTCTCGGGAGTTGTTCGCCCCTACAGACGACGTGCGCGACACGCAACCATCGTGAGATGCGCTCCAGGCAGAAACTCCACAATAATGAATCGAACGCAAATGTAACGTATCACGATATATGTTCGACTGCAACCGCGGATCGCCCGCGAATATGCCAAAGTCTGACCCATTTGGGCCAGTGATCGGAAGATTGAGTTATTCGGAGGCGAATACCTGTAGATAGTGTCGACGAGCGGCCGGGGGCTCGTGTCCGCCCAGGGTGATGGTGTGCATGGATGGATGGTGGCGTTGGGGCCGATACTACGGATGAGGGTCAGCGCACACTGCCCACACAGGACGGCGCTACGGGTGGGGCGTGGTGTCTGTGTATCGGCTATGGTGACCGGCGCGAATGGCAAGCGCCGGTGTTATCTTCTGGCGGTGACATCGTGGGAGCGCCACTGGCGATCCATGAACGCCGCCTGTTCGTCCGGACCGAGCAATCTCGGCTGGGTAAAATCCTCGATCTGGATTCCGTGCATCCGGAACCCGATGATCTCGCTGCCCCGGAAGGTTAGATCGAGAATGTGCCCCTGTGATGTATCCACCGTGAACATCTGGTCGTAGATGAAATTGCCGAGCCCGAAGAAGAGCGGCGTGTTCTTGTACCACTCCATCCCCTGGGTCATGTGCGGGTGGCTGGTCAGCGCGGTGGTGGCGCCGGCGTCGATCGTCTTCCGGCACAGCTCGACCGCCCAGCTGGACAGCGACCAGCGATACTGCTCGCCCATGTGAAAGAACGGGATCACGATGTCGTACTGGGATGCGAGCGACTCGATGTCACTCAGGATCTGCTTTTCGATCAGGGGATTGGTGCCCGGCTCCGACGCGGTCGCGCCGACGTTGACCGGCACGGCCCAAACACCGGGATAGTCAACATTTGCGGTGACGCCATCGATGCCGATCAGCGCGATGGTTTTGTTCCCGACCGTTCCCACAAACGGCGCGCGTGCTTCATCCAGGTCCATGCCGGCGCCGAAACGTGGAATGCCGCCGCCGTCCAGCGCGTCCAGCGTGTCGAAAAAGCCGTCGAATCCCCAACCGCTGCCGTTGTAGACGGAGTGGTTGTTGGCGAGCGAGACCGCGTCGAAGCCCGCCAGTTTCAGGCCGTCGATGATGGGGGAGGCGACCACGAAGTCAAGCGCGTTCGGCTCGGTATCTTCCGGCGGTGGGATCGTGTCGCTGATGACGCATTCCCAATCGCCGAAGGTAAAGTCGAAGCCGCTCAGCAATGGCGCGGTGCGCCGGTACGGGAACAGATAGTCATCATAGCCGCGGATGTGGATGTTGGCGTTGCGACCGGGGATCATGTCGCCCACCGCGCCGACGTGAAACACCGGATCATCGTCGGTGCCAGCCGCGGCGAGTGGATCGGCGCCGTCGATGCTGAGCGCGGAGACGCGGCTGTCGACGTTGGATACCGGCATGACGGCGACAGTTCCAGGCGCCTCTTCAAGGGCAAGCACCAGCGCCTCATACCCAGCAACGGTTTCTTCGGTGGACATGCCGAGCGGATCGACACCATCGACGGCGACCCGCCGGATCGTGACCGGAAGCGGGCATCCGATCTCCGCCCAACTCCCCGCCGAGCCATCCAGGATGCGTGTCGCCGCATCGCCGGTGATCTCCCACAAGGGCAGGCGAGGTGAGGTCACCAGCGCCATGTCCGAAGGAACGATGCCGCCATCCTGCCGCGCAAGGGCGGAGGCGCCGATGACGCCCGGACGCATCAACGCGGACGAGGCAGCCAGACCGGCTCCGGTCATGACCTGGCGACGGTTGGCGCGATGACCGAGCAATTGATTCGGTCGTTGTGGACGTTGGATGTCGTGGGGCATGGTTGAGACGGTCCGATCTTTCTCTGGCGGTTCTTCGCAAGACGGCGAGTTATGGCGCTTCGGGATGTTGCTCGAAATAGGTAAGGATTCCCTGGGTGTAGGCGTCCACGAGTACCGCCTGGTTTTCTGGAAGCGCGATGAAGGCGGCGTCATCGTCGTTTGTGATGAACACCGGCTCGATAATGATGCCGGGCATCGCGCTCGGGGTAATAGTGTAGTCGGAATTCTGGATGGCGGGCCCGGTCATGATCAGATGGTTTTCGGAGCCGTAGGCATGCATCTCGACATCGAGCCCGGTATCAGGCAAGACGTCGCGTGGCTGGGTTTCGAATCCGGCATCCTTGTACGCCGCCCCGATCTCGCGGTAGACATAGGTCGCAAGGTCCGCGCTCAGGTCGCCGAATTCCCGGTACGGCTTTGGCGTATAGAGCACCTCGTACCCTCGCGCCGCGGGGTTGTCGAACCCATTGAGGTGCAGCGAGACGAGGATATCGGCATTGGCCGCGTTGCAGATATTGATCCGCGCCTGAAGCTCGTCGCGATCTCCGGCCTGTTCGCCGTCCTGACGCGTTTCCCCATCGCCGTTAACATCCTGATCAAAGGTATTGACGGCGAGGCCGCTTGGCCGCGTCATCACCACGCCGATACCCTGATCTTCAAGACGCTCCTTCAGCATCCAGGCCATGCCAAGGTTGATCTCTTTCTCCAGGATCGCCGGCGCGCGCGAGTTTGCCTCACGCTCCCGGCCGTAGTCCCAACCGCCATGACCGGCATCGATGCAGACCACATGCTCCGCGTTGGCAAGCTGGTCCGGTGCTGTCGGGGTGGGAGCGCGATTGTTCGATGGTGGGGTGGGGGTTTGGATCATCTCCGGTGTCGGTGTCGGCTCCGTGTCACCGTCGTCACCCAGAAGCTGGGGCAGGATCGCGATAGCCGCCATCCCCAGAAAGAGCAGCGCGCCGAGAATCAGCACGCGGTTGTTCCGGGAGCCGCCGCCCGAGCCGGAGCTTCCCGGCAAATCCGGCAGGTTCCCTCCCGGTGGCTCGCCACCACCAGAGGGAGGCGCCGGCGGACCAGGTTGCGATCGGGATCGC
>Ga0075530_1000294_pt1 | contig 22998 bp, 27 predicted proteins | sample NGEPerD_2_FD_75101 | JGI IMG/M metagenome (GOLD analysis project Ga0075530, IMG submission 75101) | Arctic peat soil microbial communities from the Barrow Environmental Observatory site, Barrow, Alaska, USA - NGEE PermafrostL1-D | ecosystem: Environmental > Terrestrial > Soil > Wetlands > Peat ... | reverse complement strand
GCGCCCGCACCTCCTAGCCCAGCGCCTCCCGGAAGCCGTCGCGCCAGCTCGCATAGCGGGGCTGCCAGCCCAGCTCGCGCTTGGCCTTGGCGTTCGAGGCGCCGCGCAGCTCAGTGGCCATCGACACCGCGAAGGAGCCCGCGGCCAGGCGCCCTACCCACTTGGGCAGGCGCAGCGGCGGCTTGGCCCCGAGGGCCTCGGCGTAGACGGGAACCCACTCGCGCATGGCGGCTGGGTCGTCGTCCACCACGTTGTAGATACCCGGCGTGCCCCGCTCGATCGCCGCCACGGTGGCCGCGGCCGCGTCGTCCACGTGGATGAACGAGAACACTCCGGTTCCGCCCCCCACGATCGGCTGGCGGCGCTTGCGCGTCTCCTCAGCGAGGTTGCCGTGGTGCGCGTAGTACGTCCCGGGCCCGTAGAACTGGCCGTAGCGCAGCACGAGACCCTCCAGGCCCGGCGTGCCCGTGACCTGCTCCTCCATGTTCAGGGTGGCCTTCACCCCGGAGTCGAAGGGAGCGGGAGCGTCGGCGAACGGGCGGTCCCCCTCGTCCTTGATCGTGCCGCCCTCCGGCGCGTACATGAAGGCGATGCTCTGGGCCACCATGCGCCGGGTCCCCGCCGCCACCGAGGCATCGATCAGGTTGCGCGTGCCCTCGGTGCGCACGCGGTTGGTCGGCTCGTAGTCGATCTTGCGGATGTCGAAGTCCTCGGGCAGCGCGGTGAGCTGGTGGATTACCGCCTCTGGAGCGGCCTCGCGCATCGCGGTGTCCAGTTGCTCGCGGTCGAACACGTCACACACCGCGGCTCCGGCGCCCAATGCCCGGATGCGCTCGGCGCTCTCGGCCGACCGAGTCATGCCGGTCACCTCGTGTCCAGCCTCCAGCAGCTGGGGCACCAGGCGCCTGCCGATCGCGCCGCTCGCGCCCGCCAGAAAGACCCTCATCGCCCGTCCCCCGCCCTCGTCGCCGCCACGAACATCCATCCGAGCAGCGCGGCGCCGAGGGCAAGCAGCACGAAGTTGGTCGGGCCGAGCCGCTCGGGCTCGGCCTCGCCTATGTCGACCAGGTGGTTGATCGAGTGCAGCACGTACTGGAACAGCGCGCCGGCGATCGCCGCCACGCGCCAGCCGGGGCGCCACGCGGCGATCAGCAGCACCAGGCCCAGCGCCAGGGTGAAGGTGGCGGCGTCGCGGGTGTAGTGGTCGTTCTGCACGCCGTAGGGGCCGACCTTCTCGAAGAAGGTGCCCGGGGCGACGACCATGAACGTGCCGAGTGCCAGTTGATAGCCGGCGAGGATCAGCAGCAGTGGCTTCAGTCGATCGGTCATCTATACAACCGCGCGGCGAAGCCCACGCCGTCGCCGATCGGCAGCACCGAGCCCAGCCAGCGCTCGCTCTGGAGCAGCTGTGAGTTGAACGCGCGCGCGGCCGCGAGCGACTCGTCGGCCCAGTAGGTGTCGGCGTCGTGGGGCAGGGCCACCTCGCCCGACATGAGCAGGTTGTCCACCACGAGCAGGGCACGCTCGGCCAGCAGCGGCTCGGCCAGCTCCAGGTACTCGCGGTACTGGTCCTTCTTGGCGTCGATGAAGAGCAGGTCGAACGGACCCCCGAGGTTGGGGATGGTCTGGCGGGCGTCGCCCTCGACGATCTCGACGCGGTCACCCACGCCGGCATCGTCGAGGAACTTGCGCGCCGTGGCGGCGCGGGCCGGGTCGATCTCCAGGGTGACGAGCTTTCCGTTCTCGAGGGCCTGGGCCATGTGCAGCGCCGAGTAGCCGATGGCGGTGCCCACCTCGAGCACGCGCGGGTCGGTTCCCCGGCACAGCGTGGCAAGGAAGCGGCCGGCCTCCCAGTGCACGATCGGCACCGAGTCGCGCTCGGCCAGCACCTCCATCTCGGCCATCACCGGGTCGCGGTCCGGGCGCAGCGCCCGCAGGTAGCCCTCGACGTGATCGTGCAGGATGGCCATGATCTGAGGCTACAGCGGCAGCCGCATCAGCAGATCGCGCGTGCCCGGGTCCTTTCCGGTGGCAAAGCCCCCCGCCTCGTACAGCGCCAACGCGGCCGGGTTCGCCTCGCTCACGTCGAGCTCCACCCGCGCGCAGCCACGCACCCGGGCGCGGTCGGCGGCCGCGTCCACCAGCGCCCGGCCGAGGCCGGCGCCGCGGGCGTCATCCGAGACGTAGAGGTCCTCCAGCCAGCAGTCGGTGGCTTCGTGCCAGAGGCCGTAGCGGAACCGCAGCTGGCACACGCCGGCCGGGCGGTCGCCTGAGGCGGCCGCGGCGAGCAGGTACTCGGTCTGAGGGTCCTCGATCAGCCGGCTGACCCCGTGGAGCAGGCTCTCGTCGGAGGGCTCGTCGCGGCCCATCCAGTCGCGAAAGCCCACGAGCAGGGCGGCCACCGTCGCAGCCTCCTCCGGTGCCGCTGGCCACACCTTCGCCACCGCCGCAACGCTACCTGCCGTAGTCTCGGACCCTCGTACAGCGGGGAGTTTTCCAAGGAGGCCCGAATGCCCGAGGTAGCTGAGGTTCAGTCAGGTCTCGAGGGCGTAGTCGCCTTCGCGACGGAGATCGCAGAGCCCGACAAGGAAGGTGGAGCCCTCCGCTACCGCGGAGTCGACATCGAAGACCTGGTGGGCCACGTCCCGTTCGAGAAGGTCTGGGGGCTGCTGGTGGACGGCTCCTTCGAGCCCGGTCTGCCGCCCGCCATCCCGCACCCGCTCACCGTCCGCACCGGCGACCCGCGCGTGGATCTCCAGGCCGCCATGGCCATGCTCGCCCCGGAGTGGGGGCTTCAGGCCGTGATCGACATCGACGACGAGCAGGCCCGCGCCGACCTCGCACGTGTGTCGGTGATGGCCTTGTCCTTCGTGGCCCAGTCGGCCCGCGGAGTGGGCCGCCCGCCCGTGCCGCAGACCGAGATCGACAAGGCGCAGTCGATCCCCGAGCGCTTCCTGATCCGCTGGCGCGGCGAGGCCGACCCGCGTCACGTGAAGGCGATCGACGCCTATTGGATCTCGGCGGCCGAGCACGGCATGAACGCCTCCACCTTCACGGCGCGCGTGATCACCTCCACGGGCGCCGACGTGGCCGCCGCCCTCTCGGGTGCGGTGGGCGCACTCTCGGGGCCGCTGCACGGCGGCGCGCCCTCGCGGGTGCTCACCATGCTCGACGGAGTGGAGGAGCACGGCGACGCCGAGGCGTGGGTCAAGGAGGCACTGGACCGCGGCGAGCGGCTGATGGGCTTCGGGCACCGCGTCTACCGCGCCGAGGACCCGCGCGCGCGTGTGCTGCGGCGCACCGCGAAGGAGATCGGCGCCCCGCGCGTGGAGGCGGCGGAGGCGCTCGAGAAGGCCGCGCTGGCCGAGCTGCAGGCGCGCAAGCCCGACCGCGTGCTTGCCACCAACGTGGAGTTCTGGTCAGCTGTTGTGCTCGACTCCGCCGCCGTTCCGCCGGACCTCTTCACGCCGCTGTTCTCCTGCGCGCGCGTGGGCGGATGGGCCGCGCACATCATGGAGCAGAAGCGCGAGGGCCGGCTGATCCGGCCCACGGCCAAGTACGTGGGCGCGGGCGAGCGACCCGTGGCCGAGGTGAACGGGGCCGACCCGACCTGATCGTGGCCATGGAGGCCGCCACCACGACGCAGGACACGCCTCCGGTCGAAGGCGTCTCCTCGTTCGCCAAGTCGCTGTTCCTCGGCGAGATCCACGAGGAGCTCGTCTTCCCGTTCCCCAAGCCCGACGACGCCGAGCAGGAACGCATCCGCGCGCTGTGCACCGCCACGCGTGAGGTGGCGGCCGAGATGATCGACCCGCGGCGCGTCGAAGAGGAGCGCTGGATCGGCGACGAGGTGATCGCCGCGCTCGGCGAAGCCGGCGTGATGGGCCTCTACGTGCCCGAAGAGTACGGCGGCCAGGGCCTGTCCCAGACCGGCTACTGCCGCGTCTCGGAGGTCTTCGCCCAGATCGACCCGGTGCTGTCGGTGATCCTCGGCGTGCACCAGTCGATCGGGATGAAGGGCATCGTCCTGTTCGGCTCCGACGAGCAGAAGGCGCGCCATCTGCCCGACCTGGCAGCCGGGCGCAAGCTGGCCGGCTTCGCGCTCACCGAGCCCGAGGCGGGCTCCGACGTTCACGGCATGCACACGCGCGCCGAGCGCCAGGCCGACGGCTCCTGGCGCCTGGACGGCATGAAGCACTACATCGGCAACGGCGACAAGGGCTCGGTGTTCGTGACCTTCGCCGCCACCGAGCATGACGGCGAGCGCCGCCACACCGCCTTCATCGTCGAAAAGGGCATGGACGGCTTCGAGGTCGGCAAGCGCTTCGACACCATGGGCCTGCGCGGCAACGACCTGCGCGAGCTGCACTTCAACGGCGTGCTCGTGCCGCCTGAGAACGTGCTCGGCGAGCCCGGCGAGGGCTTCAGGATCGCCATGCACGTGCTCAACAACGGGCGCATGAGCCTCGGCACGGGCTCTGTCGGCGGGGCGAAGTTCCTGCTCGACCGCACGATCGACCACGTTAAGGAGCGCAAGCAGTTCGGCCGGCCGCTCGCCGACTTCGAGCTGGTCCAGGACAAGATCGGCTGGATGGTCTCCTACCTGTTCGGCCTGGAGTCCACGGCCTACCTCACCTGCGGCCTGGTGGACATGGGCGTGCCCGACTACTCGCTGGAGTCGGCGATGGTCAAGGTGTCGGGCACCGAGTTCCTCTGGTACGCCGCCAACCGCTGCCTGCAGCTCAAGGGCGGCGCCGGCTACATGCGCGATGAGCCCTACGAGAAGATCCTGCGCGACACGCGCATCTTCCCGATCTTCGAGGGCGCCAACGACGTGATGCGCGCCTTCATCGCACTGTCGGCGATGAAGCCGGTGGGCGACCGGCTCAAGGAGCTGGGCGGCCTGAACCTGAGCGATCCCGTGGGGTCGATCGGCGTGCTGGCCGAGTACGTGACCGGCCGCGTCCAGCGCGAGGTGCGCCCCGACCGGATCACCCGCGGGCACGAGGCGCTGAAGCCGCTGACAGACCCGCTCACCGACCAGGTCAAGCGCCTGGCGAGTGTGACCGAGAGCCTGCTGCGCGAGCACAAGGGCGAGGTGATCAACCGCCAGTTCCAACAGAAGCGCCTGGCTGACGCCGGCGCGGACATCTACGCCCAGATCGCGCTGCTGTCGCGCACCACCGCCATCTTCGAGGAGCACGGGGTGGAGCCCTCCGGCCAGGAGCGCTACATCGCCGAGACCTTCTGCAGCCGCGCCGCGGGGCGCGTGAACGCGTGCCTGGACCAGGTGGAGCACAACGACGACGAGCGGATGGTGGCGATCGCCAAGCTCGCCTGTAGGCGCGGCGAGTACGGCTACGCCTTCTTCGAGGACTGAAAAGAGCGACGGCCGGCCCCGGGATGAGGGGCCGGCCGCCTTTGCTCGACAGGAGGGAGGTCTGCGAGCTGCGCGTCTCTATGCACGCATAGACCCGGTGAGAAGGGCCTTTCGTGGCGTATCGGCAGCACCAGGCCGGCACTTGAGGCCCCTCCTGCATAATCGTTTTCGTGAGTACCGCTCCCGCTTCCGCCCTCTCAGAGCGCGAGAAGCGGATGGTGCTGGTGGCCTGCATCCTCGGCACCTCGGTCGTGCTCGTGGACTCCACGGTGGTCAACGTGGCGCTGCCCGCAATACGGGAGGATCTCGGCGGCGGCTTCGCCGGCCAGCAGTGGACCGCCAACGCCTACCTGGTCACGCTGGCGTCGCTGATCCTCGTCGGGGGCTCGCTGGGGGACATCCTGGGCGAGCGCCGGGTCTTCTCGATCGGCGTGTTGGGGTTCGGAGCGACTTCGATCCTGTGCGCGGCGGCGCCGACCATCGAGGTGCTGGTGGTGGCACGGGCCCTGCAGGGGGTGGCCGGCGCACTGCTGACCCCAGCTGCCCTGGCGGTGATCGTGGCCGCTTTCACGCCGGAGGAGCGCGGCAAGGCGGTCGGCTCCTGGACGGCCTGGGCCGCCATCGGCGCCGTGCTCGGCCCCGTGATCGGGGGGCAGCTGGTGGACGCCGCGTCCTGGCGCTGGATCTTCGCCATCAACGTGCCGCTGGTGCTGGCCACGCTGTACCTGATCGCGCGCTACGTGCCCGCGGGCCGCGGAGGACGAGAGCGGGCGAAGGTCGACATCGTCGGGGGCCTGATGTGCGCTTTCGGCCTCGCCGGGCTCACCTTCGGGCTCATCCGCCAGCCCGAGGTGGGCTTCGGCGACCCCACCGTGTTCGTGCCCCTGGTGGGCGGGATCGTGCTGCTCGCCTCGTTCCTGGCCTTCGAGGTCCGTGCCTCGCACCCGATGCTGCCGCTGGGCCTGTTTCGCAGCCACAACTTCTCCGTGGGCAACGTGGAGACCCTCGCCATGTACGCCGGGCTCTCGCTGTTGTTCTTCTTCCTGGTGCTGTTCCTGCAGAACGCCGCGGGCTACAGCGCCGTGGCCGCGGGCACCGCGGGTCTGCCCATCACCGTGATGATGTTCGTGCTGTCCTCGCGCTTCGGGGCGCTCGCGGACCGCTACGGCCCGCGGCTCCTCATGGGCCTGGGCCCCCTGGTGGCGGCCGCCGGGCTGGCCCTGATGACCACCCTGGACGCCGACCTGGACTACGTGACCGGCCTGCTGCCCCCGCTGGCGCTGTTCGGCCTGGGCCTGTCCATGACCGTCGCCCCGCTCACCTCCACGGTGCTCGCCGGTGCCGACGAGTCCAACGCCGGCATCGCCAGCGGGGTGAACAACGCGATCGCCCGGCTGGCCGGCCTGCTGGGCATCTCCATCGTCGGCCCGATCGTGGCCTCGCGCTACGGTGACGCCGCGGACTCGTCCGTGGGCGCGTTTCACCTGTCGATGGCCATCGCCGCCGGGTTGGTCGCGGCGGGCGGGCTGGCCGGCCTGATCGGCATCCGCAATCCGCGGCGGCGGGTCGAGTCGCAGGGCTGTGCTGGCGGCCAGCTGTCGGGGGCCCCGGCGGAAGCTGCACGTCACCATCGCCGGACGCCGGCCTCGGTAGCGGACTGACCGGGCCAGCCGAGGCGTAGGAGCGGCACGGGGCGCCTTTCCAGACATAGTGACCGTCAAGTCGCCCCGCAGGCAGCCTGGCGCCGGCCTGCCGACCCTCATTGCGCAGTTAACCTCCGGCGAGGGCGACTAGCGGGGAGACCGGGGGTCCGGCGAACCTTCCGAAGGCATCCGCACGGTCTGGTCGTCATCCGACCCGATCCGCACGGTCGGGGCTTCGGCGGGCTCGCCGGAGCGCGGACTGGCACGCGAGCGCGGGGGCACGTCGTCGGCTGGACGCTTGGTGCGCTCCCGCAGGCCGGCGGCGGCGAGAATCGCGGCGCAGGCCAGCGCCAGCACGCTCAGCCCGAGCGGGCGGTCGAACAGCCGCACCACGATCAGCAGCGCCGACCACAGCCCGGCGGCTAGGATCACCGTGCCGTCGCCCGACGGCAGGTGAAACTCGCGTCTGTGCGCGCGCGCCCTGAGCAGGTACAGCACGGACAGCCCGGTGAGCACGATCGCGGCCTCCACGAAGGAGAACGGGCCGAAGGTGCTTACGATCAGCAGGACCGCGCCAACGGCGGCCACGCGCTGCTCGGTGTTCAGGCTGCGCCAGGTCTCCACCGGGCTGCCCGCGGCGTCCCCGGCGTCCCCGGCGAGGCGGCCGGCGTCAGGCATCGTCTTCGAGTGGCCGGCGGCCGTCGAAGCCGGTGTCGGGCTCGTGCCAGTGGCGCACCTCGTCCTCGCCCTCCTCCCAGCAGAGATAGACCTCCCGGCCATCGCGCAGCGACGGGAAGTCCGCCAGCCCGCGGTCGAGGTCGCGCAGCACCACGCTCATCTCCTGCAGCTCGTGCAGCGCGCTGCGCATGGCCAGGAACGCCTCGGAGACCACGCGGCCTGGCCCGCCGCCGCCGTTGCCGCCGGTGGCCACGTGCAGCGCGGCGCGCGCCTCCTCGTCGTTGAGGCCCTCCCGCGCCGCCCGGAGGGCGTCGATCCGCTCCTGGACGAAGGGGATGGCCGCGTTGGCCTGCTCGACGGTGTAGCGGCGCTCCTGCGGCACGATCAGGCCCGGCGGAGGGTCAGCCCACCACAGGTGCGGCGGCCGCCTCGCGCAGCCGTCCGGAGAGCAGCTGGGCGTCGGCGTCCGAGACGGTGCGCAGCTGGCCCTGAAAGGCCAGGTGCCAGTGCTCGGCAGGCCACTTCTGCACGTGCTCGAGCTCCGCGGCCAGCTCCACCGCGGGCACGAACTGCTCCTCCTCGAGCACCAGGACCGGCTCGGTCTCGAAGCGCCAGGGGTACGGGTCCACCTTGCCCGGCTTGCCCGGCCACACCTTGTCGCGGTCCTCGAACATCTCCGAGGTCACGCGCACCGTGCCGCCGAAGGCCTGCACTCCGGTCACGTAGAACACGATCTCGTCGCCGGGTTCGATCTGCTCGGCCATCCCGCGGCGCCCCTCCTTCGCGCCGATCAGCTCGAAGCCGCGCTCGCGTGTGGCACGGAAGTTGTCCAGTGAGCCCGTGAGCACCCAGGTCTTCGCCATGGGACAAGGGTATAGCTGCCGCCCGACCCGGGTAGGGGTACTGCATGGATGAACGGGACCCCCATCACGAGCTGAACAACCCGGTTGACGAACCTGACCCGACCGAGTGGCCGGATCCCTATGAAAAGCGGCCCGATCCGTTGGAGCCGCGCAACCCGGATGACGAGCCGTTCGGCGAGCAGCCTCACGCGCCCACCGGCGCGACCAGCACAAGCGCGCCCCATCCCGACCAGGACATCGAAGCGGGCGACCGGGCGCACCCGCCGGAGCGCGACAAGCTCGACGACTAGCCACCCCCCGGCGGGTCAGTCGATCGGGATGTCCTCCACCCGCGTCTCGCGCGGGCGACGCTCGAGGCGCTCCAGGTACCAGTCGATCAGCGAGCGCAGCGTGAGCAGCGCCTCGCGGATCAAAGCCGAGATGCGTTCCTGCAGCTCGGCCGGCGCGGCGCGGCGCACGGCGTCCAGCAGCACGAACAGCGCCGAGAAGTCCGGTCCGGCCCCCGAGGGAGGCGGAGGCGGGGTGCCCCTGTCGGCCCCCCGGTCGGGCCCCGTGCCGGCGTAGAGGTCCCCGTCCGGAGGCGGAGGTGGGGGCGGAGGCGGCGGCCCGCCGGCCGGCTCGCGGCGGCGGCGGTCGCCCCAGCCGAACTCCGGCACGGGTTCCTCAGGTGGTGTTCTCGGCGGATCCTCCATCGCGCGCCCGCTCGAATGTGACCTCCAGCGCGCCGTCGGCGAAGCGTGCGCCGCGCGCATCGTAGGCCGCCATTGCGGGCGGCAGCATGATAGTCCGCTTCTGCACGCCCACACGGACCACCACCTCGAGCCCGATCTTGCGCAGCTTCACGTCCCCCTTTTCGGCGAACGGGAGCGGCAGGCGCAGCGTGGCGCGGCCGTTCTCTACCGACAGCTCCTGGGCGAGGTCCGAGTGGAGCACGCCGGCGGCGTCGAGGCCGTCGAAGATCGCCTCGCCCAGCTCGTCCAGCGCCTCCGGCCCGACCACCTCGTGCGGGAAGTGGGGGGCGGTGAGGATCGGCACGGGCGAGAAGCCCGAGCGCACAAGGTCCAAATGCTCCTGCTGGCGCTCCCGCCAGCCGGCGAAGTAGCCGTCGGCCGCCTCCTCGGGCAGCACGCGGTTCACCACCACGGCGTCGGTGAGATAGCCGTACAGGTTGAGGTAGGTGAACGTGCGCATGGCCTCCTTGACCACCATCCGGTCGGGGTTCATCACCAGCCGCACGGTGGTGCGCTCGCGGTCGCGCAGGATGCCGTTCATCGCCACCAGATTGCGGGCCAGGCGCTCCACGTCCTCGAACACGTCGTCGCCCGGGAGCGCGAGGTCGGGTATGAGGCTGCGGGCCAGCGGCCGCGCCGCGGCCAGCATCCGGCCCTGCACAGGGAACACCTTCTCCAGCCACCAGGTGCAGACATCCGGGAACGACAGGAGCCGCAGCGTCTCGCCGGTGGGGGCGCAGTCCACCACGATCGCGTCGTATGAGCCCGATTCGTGGTGCTCCTTGATCTGCAGCAGCGAGAACAGCTCGTCCATCCCCGGGGGGACGGTCAGCTCCTCGGCCGAGATCGCGTCCACGCCGCGGTCGGCCAGCAGCTCGGAGAGCCAGCCCGACACCGCCTCCCAGTGGCGCTCGATCTCGTCCTGGGCCTGCACCTCTTGGCCGTCGAGCCGGTCGGCGACCGGCGTGGGCTGGGCCCCGAGCTGCGTGTCGAGGGCGTCAGAGAGGCTGTGCGCGGGATCGGTGGAGAGCACCATCGTGCGCAGGCCGGCGGCGGCGCAGCGGCGCGCGGTGGCGGCGGCCACGGTGGTCTTGCCCACCCCGCCCTTGCCGGTGTAGAGGATCGTCCGCGGGCCCATTCCGCGGATCGTATTGGCGCGAGGGGAGGAAGTTGCGGCGCAGCCTTCCCCCGTCGCTAGGCTGCGGTGCCCCGCGCCGCCATGCCGTCCAAGCCATCGAGAGCCTCGCTTCGACGCCCCTCGGGGGTGGTTCTGCTCGCCCTCCTCGCGATGGCCGCGATACTCGCCCTCGGCGCCTGCGGAGGCGACGACGCGGGCAACGAGCGCGACGCCGAGGCCCTCCTCGACCGCGCCTTCGCCAAGTCGATCTCCAGCGCCGACCTGAAGGTGGACGCCCAGCTGGAGATCCGCGGCCTTCAGGGCCTCGAGGGCCCGATCCGGCTGAACGCGTCGGGACCTTTCCAGAGCGGAGAGGGCGGCCTGCCCAAGCTCGACATCGACGTCCGCGTGGGTGCACAGGATGCGGGTCAGACCGTGCAGACGGGCTTCCTGTCCACCGGCGACCGCGCCTTCGTGAAGTTCGGCGGCGAGTTCTACGAGCAGCCGCGTGCGGACATCGCGCGCGCCAACCGCCAGCTCCAGCAGTCCGGGGGCAAGGACCAGAAGAGCGCGCTGACACAGTTGGGGGTGAAGCCGCGCGAGTGGGTGGCCGGCGCGCGCATTGAGGGCGAGGACGAGGTGGCGGGGGTCCAGACAGAGCACGTGTCCGCCAAGGTGGACGTGCGGCGCATGCTCACCGACCTCAACAGGGCGGTCGAGCGCTCGGGCCAGGCGGTCGGCGGCGTAGCGCCTGGCACGCCAAACCCCCTCTCGGCCGCCCAGCTGGACAAGCTGGCCTCCGCCGTGAAGGAGCCCACCTTCGACGTCTACGTGGGTAAGGACGACGACGTGATCCGGCGGGTGTCCGCCAATCTGGAGATCTCGATTCCCGAGGCCGATCGGGCCCAGGCGGGTGGCGTCGAGGGCGGCTCGCTGCGCTTCTCGGTGGAGCTTGCCGACGTGAACGGCGACCAGACCGTGGAGGCGCCATCGAAGGCGCGCCCGATCGCCGACCTCGCCAAGCAGCTCGGCGGCCTCAGCGCCCTTGGGGGCGCCGGCTCGGACTCAGGCGGCCAGGGCGGCGGCGGGTCGGAGAGCAGCCAGGGCTACGAGGAGTGCCTCAACAAGGCGCCCGCCGGGGACACCGAGGCGCTCACCCGCTGCGCCGAGCTGCTGCGCTGAGCGCCGCGAAACGCGGCAGATACCGTCTCCCGGTAGATGGTGCTTGGTCTGTCGGCTGGCTGGTCGTCAGCCTGCTGGCGGCGCTCGTGGTGCTCGACCGCGTGATCGAGCGCAACGAGCTGCAGCGGCGCGCCTCGGGCTTCGCGGCCACGGCCGCGGACTGCAACTAGGCCGCTGCCCCGGGCTGCCCGGCGGGGAACAGCAGGAACTCGAACACCGCACCCACCTCCTCGAAGCCGAGGCGCCCGTACCACTCGCGCGGCCAGTCGTCGCGGTCGGCCAGCAGGAACACCGTGTCGTGGCCGGCGTCGCGGGCCGCCTCCAGCGCGGCGCGCACCACCCCGCTCGCCAGGCCCCGGGCACGGTGCTCGGTGAGCGCGCCCACCTCGTCGATCTCGGCGGTTGCCTCGTGCGAGTACAGGCGGCAGCTGGCTCCGTACGGCCCGCCGGCGGGCGCGGCGAAGTCCCGCGCGCCCAGGCGCTCGGTGTAGCGGGCGTCGGCCTCGGCGAGCTCGGCGAGCACGCTCTCGTCGCGGCCGAACGGGCGTTCGCGGCGGAAGGCGGCCATCACTGCGGCGGCCGTGGCGGCCGGCACCTCGTCGACGCGGGCGCCGCCCGGCCCGGGCGCCTGCCCGGAGTGCACCATCACCGCGGAGGACTCCACTGTCCAGCCGAGCGCGGCGAAGCCGGTGGCCAGCTCCTCGCCGGCCGCCTCGTCGCGTACCACCACCTTGCGAAAGCCGAGCCCGGCCGGGCCGTAGACGCGGTCGGCCTCGTCCGCCAGGTGGCGGGCGCCGGCGCCGGCATCCGGGTCGGCCACCAGCACGTTCAGGTCCCAGACGCGCGGCAGCGACTCCGTGACGAGTGCGGTGCCGCCGTCCACGGCCTCGGCGCGGTCGGCCACCAGGCGCTGCTGGGCGTCGAGGAAGGCCAGGCTGCGCTCCAGAAACGCGCGGTCAGGCATCTAGGCGAAGTAGAAGAGGAGTCCCAGAACGGCGTACAGAGCCAATAGCTGCACGCCCTCGAACCAGTTGGACTCGCCGTCGGCTGTCACCTGGTTGGCGATCAGCACCGCGAACACCAGGCCGCCCAGCTCGTAGCCGTTGAACACCAGCGCCATCGGCGCCGGACCGATCACGAACGAGAGCAGCACCAGCAGGGGCGCCACGAAGAGGGCAATCTGGGCGCTGGAGCCGATGGCGATCGACACCGCGAGGTCCATCTTGTCCTTGGTGGCCACCAGCACCGCCACCCAGTGCTCGGCGGCGTTGCCCACGATCGCCACCACGAACACGCCCACGAAGAACTGGGACAGGCCGATGGTGTCGGAGGCCTCGGTGATCGAGCCCACCAGCACCTCGCTCATCACGCCCACGAGTACGGCTGCCACGGCCAGCGCCACGAAGGACCTCTTCATCGACCAGCCGCCCTTCTGCTCCTCGTCCTCCTCCTCGTATGGGTTGAACACCCTGCGGTGGGTCTTGAGCGAGAACACGAGGCCGGCGGCGTAGCTGAGCATCAGCACGATGGCCACGCCGAACGAGAGCTTCTCCACGTCGGAGCCGAAGTTCACCCGGTCCTCGGCCACGCCGGGCAGGCCGCCGCCGTGAACAAGCTGGAACACGGCCGGCAGGATCAGCGCGGTGATCGCGAGCAGCAGCATCCCCGACTGGGCGCTGGCGGCCGTTCGGTTGAAGATCTGCTTGTCACGCTTGAGGCCGCCCAAGAACATCGCTGCTCCGAGCACCAGCAGGACATTGCCGATGATCGAGCCCACGATCGAGGCCTTGACCACCTCCTGCAGGCCCTCCCTGAGCGCAAAGAAGGCGATGATCAGCTCCGGCGCGTTGCCGAAGGTCACGTTGAGAAGGCCGCCGATGCCGGGCCCGGTCTGGGCCGCTAGGTGCTCGGTGGCCTCGCCCATCACCGCCGCGGTGGGGATCACGCCCAGCGCCGCGGAGGCGAACACCAGCACGGGATCCGCGTGTGCGAGCTCCAGCGCGACCGCGATGGGTATGAAGACGCCTAGGACGTAGACGGGGCGCAAGGCCCCGCAGACTAAGCGCTGCGACCGGACGGCCTAGACGTCGGCGTCTTCGTCGACCTGGGCGTCGCCGTCATCGTCCTCGTCGAGGTCGGTGTCGGTGTCGTCGTCGGAGGTGTCCGCGTCGTCCAGCGCGGGTGCGCTGCGGCGGTCGCCGGGGCTCCAGGTGGCCTGGAACTCCTCCAGCAGCACGTCGCGCTGGGCCTCGTCCACGGGCAGGTCGTCGGAGACCAGCACCCAGTCGGCGCCCTCGAACTCGTCGAGGTTGAAGATCTCGGAGTCCATCGAGTTGGAGTCGTCGACCACCACCAGCACCTCGGTCTGGGGGTTGAAGTAGGTGCCCGGGCGGACCAGCAGCTCTTCGAGCTCGTAGCGGCGGTCGTCGGCCATGCGCCCTTATACCCGATCCAGGATCGATGATTCCGACCTACTTGTGGGCCGCAATGGCCTACTTGTGGGCCGCAATGGCCTACTTGTGGGCCGTGATGGCCTACGAGGTGAGATCGCGCAGTTGGCGATCCACCTCGGACTCCACGTCCAGCGGCTCATCGCCGCGGCGCATCCGCCGCTCGTTTCGCGCCACCACCAGCTGGCGCACCTCCTCGCGCAGCGCCTCGTCCACCGGGGTGGGGGAGCCCTGGAGCTCGGCCATCTCGGCGTCGATGTCCAGCGGGGACTCGCCGCGGGCCTCGCGGCGGTCGGACTTCGCCTCGAGCATCTGGCGGATCTCCTCCTGGGCCTCTGCGTTGGCAGCCGCGGTGCCGGGGGCCGGACCGGGACGCATGTCGGGCTCGTCGAGCGTGGTCATGCCCGTGCGGCCGAGCCCCTGGTAGATCCCGCCGCTGCCGATGTAGCTCACGCAGGCCACCACGATGGCCACCAGCGCGATCACGATCAGAACTGTGCCGAACGTTGCCTCCACCCCCGTAGAGTGTGACGCCATGCTCCAGCGCCTTCGCCGCCGGACCATGGCCCCAAGCCGGCCGATCCTCTATCCCGATCAGGTGGGGCTGGGGCTGGGCTCGCTGATCGCGATCGGTGGCGGCATCTACGCGGTGTTCAAGATCGCCTTCTAGCCGCGGGCAGCTCCTTACGGTGTCCGTCGGGTAGCCCAACTCATCGAGAAGGGGCGCCAGCGATGCGGCGTCCGCCGGTGTCACGGGCCGTACATCCACGGGAGCCGACACGGATGCACATTCTGCCCATGCTCGGGACATTGCACCCTTGGTACCCCCGGGGGGTACCAAAGCCTTCATTTCTCTTGATTCCCGCGCGACTGGCGAGGCGTCCGGCCGTGCGGTACCCTTGCCAGGTCCATCGTTGACTGACGAATCAATCGGGCGCCGCCGAAGCAGTCTCTTCCCGCGCGGGTGCCGCTGACCTACGAGGAGCACAGTGGTCGATTTCACGCTTACCGACGAGCAGAAGGACATCCGCGAGCTCGCGCACGACTTCGCCGAGAAGGAGATGCGGCCGGTCGCCTGGGAGTACGACAAGGACAGCACCTGGCCCGAGGAGGTCGTCAAGAAGGCCTGGGAGGTGGGACTCATGAACTCCCACATCCCCGAGGAGTACGGCGGACCGGGCCTGGATTTCTTCACCGGCTGCCTGATCGAGGAGGAGCTCGGGTGGGGCTGCTCAGGCATCGGCACCTCGCTGATGTGCAACGGCCTCGCCTCCGCCCCCGTGGGTCTCGGCGGCTCCGAGGAGATCAAGAAGGAGTACCTCGGGATGCTCACCGAGGAGCCCAAGCTGGCCTCCTTCTGTCTCACCGAGCCCGACGCCGGCTCCGACGTGTCCGGCATGAAGACCACGGCCGTCAAGCAAGGCGACAAGTACGTGATCAACGGGTCGAAGTGCTTCATCACCAACGGCTCGCACGCCTCCTGGTACACGGTCTACGCCAAGACCGACAAGGAGGCCGGCCACCGCGGCATCTCGGCCTTCGTGGTCCCGCGCGACGCCGACGGCGTGACCGTGGACAAGAAGGAGGACAAGCTCGGACAGCGCGCCTCCAACACCGCCACGATCTCGTTCAACGACGTGGAGATCCCCGCCGCCAACCTCCTCGGCGAGGAGAACAAGGGCTTCAAGCTCGCGATGATGACCCTCGACCGCACCCGCCCCGGCGTGTCGGCGATGGCCGTGGGCATCGGCCAGGCGGCCTTCGAGTTCGCCTCGGACTACTCCAAGGAGCGCGTGCAGTTCGGCGTGCCGATCGCGATGCACCAGGCGATCCAGTTCATGATCGCCGACATGGCGACCAAGGTCGAGGCCGGCCGCCTGCTGGTCTACAAGTCGGGAGTGCTGCTCGACCAGGGCAAGAGCAACACGCTCGCCTCCTCCCACGCCAAGCGCTTCGCGGCGGACTCCGCGATGGAGATCACTGTCGACGCCGTGCAGGTCTACGGCGGCTACGGCTTCATCAAGGAGTACCCGGTCGAGAAGCTCATGCGCGACGCGAAGATCATGCAGCTCTACGAGGGCACGTCCCAGATCCAGCGCCTGGTGATCGCCCGCGAGGTGCTGATGCCCCGCCGCGCCGAGGAGCCCGCAGCCGCCGTGGCGTAGCGCCGGGAAGGATTCGGCACGGACGCCGAATCCTTCGACTCGCCTCCCACGGGCTACTGCCGTAGCCCGTGGCGCTCCATCAGGGGCACGATCGTGTCGATGTCCATCTGCAGCGAGTAGCGCTCCTGGATGGCGGCCAGCTTCTGGAGGTCGGGCGGTCCGTCCACCAGCAGCACCGGGGCGATTTCCTCGAAGTAGCTCGCGAAGGCGGGCGGTGAGATCAGCTCGAGCAGCCGTGCCTCCTCGTCGTCGGCGTTCCAGAACGAGATACCCGCAGCGGTCACGGGCGCCTGACCCCCGACCCGCCTGTCAGGATTCAGCCGCATGAGCCGGGCGACCAGGTCGAAGCCCGATCGCAGCCGCGAGGCCGCCCGCAAGGCGGTGGAGCAGGTCGGCGGCATCGGGCCGCAGCGCCGCGAGCCCGCCCCCAAGGGCCGGGGCTCGGACCCCTTCAGCGGAGAGCTTCGCCGCCGCGAGGTGCTTCCGCTGCTGGTGCTGCACCTGATCTCGGATACGCCCTCCTATGGCAACCAGCTGATGGAGCGCATCGCCGGCATGACCGAGGGCGTGCTCTCGGTGAACCCCAACACGATGTACCCGCTGTTGCGCCGGCTGGAGGAGCAGGGTCTGATCGAGGGAAACTGGGAGCACCCGGAGCGCCGCACGCGGCGGTTCTACTCGCTGACGGATACCGGGCGCGTGGAGTACGAGCGGCTGGTGGAGGAGGTGCGCCCCTTCCTGGAGTCGGTGGCGCACTCGATCGACGAGATCGTGCGCGAGGTCTACGGGTAGTGGGACGCAGCGTGGCTGCGGCCGGCGAGGTGCCGCTGCAACCCGACGCCGCCGCGGAGCTCTGGCGCGACCTCAGCCGCTGGCCCAGCTTCGTGGAGGGCTTCGCGCGGGTGGTGGAGCAGAGCGGCGAATGGCCGTCCGTGGACTCCCGCGTGGTGTGGGAGTCCGGTCCCGGAGGTCGCGGCCGGGTGACCGAGAAGGTGCGTGAGCACCAGCCACGGAGGTTCTCGACCCTGGTCTACGAGCAGCGCCTGGCCGGCACGCAGACCGCCGTCTTCGAGCCCTCGCCGACCGAGGGCCACACCACGGTGCGCGTCCAGCTGGACTACGAGCTCGTGGACGCCGGCCCGTTCTCCGGGCTCACCGACGTGCTGTTCATCCGCCGCGCCCTGCGCGATGCGCTCGCGCGCACGGTGCGCCGGTACACCGTCGAGGCCCAGGATCAGGCGGGCCTTCGGTAGCCTCCCGCGTCGCTCGCGCAAGCCACCGAGAGGACTCATGTACGTATTCAAAGCCGCCGTGGTCGGCGCCGGCACGATGGGCGGGGAGATCGCCCAAGTGATCGCCTCCGCCGGCGTTCCCGTCGTGCTCAAGGACGTGGAGCAGCGCTTCGTGGACACCGGCCTGAAGAAGGCCCACGACGTCACCCAGGGTCAGCTCGGCGGCCTCGTGGCCAAGGAGAAGATCTCCCAGTCGGACGCCGACCGCCAGCTGGAGGAGATCACCGGCCGCATCACCGGCACCACCGAGTACGAGGGCTTCGGCGACGTGGACTTCGTGATCGAGGCCGTGCCCGAGCGGATGCAGATCAAGCAGGCGGTGTTCGCCGAGCTCGACGACCTCACGCCCGGCCACGCGATCCTCGCCTCCAACACCTCGTCGCTGTCGATCTCGGAGATGGCCGACGCCACCCGGCGCCCGGCAAAGGTGGTGGGCTTTCACTTCTTCTACCCCGCCTCGATGATGCGCCTGATCGAGGTGGTCGAGGGCGAGGAGACCTCGGAGGAGACGCTCCAGGCCACCGCCAACTTCGCGCAGCAGATCCGCAAGACGGCGATCCGCTGCAGGGAGGGCCCCGGCTTCGTGGTCAACCGCATCCTGAACTCCGCCGTGTCGGAGATCTGGAAGGTCACACACGAGGAGGGCCTCGACGTGAAGGAGGTCGACAAGGTGATCCAGGAGTCCAAGGCGGCTCCCATGGGCCCCTTCTTCCTCACCGATTTGCTCGGCCTGGACACCGTCCTGCACGTGGCCGAGCACCTCCACGAGAGCTACGGCGACCGCTTCTTCGTGTCGCCCGCGATGAAGCAGCTTGTGGCCGACGGCAACCTCGGCCAGAAGACCGGAAAGGGCTTCTATGAGCACGACTGATCAGACCGAAGTCACTTCGACGCTCGTCGAGCGCTTCTCACTGAAGGCCATCGTCGAGTCGTGTCTCGTCCTGGAAGAGGGCGAGGCCTCGGCCAAGGACATCGAGATCGGGATGATGATGGGCGCCGGCATCCTGCCGGGGCCGTTCTCCCGCGCCGACGAGCAGGGCCTGGACTCCGTGCTCGAGGCGCTGCAGCGCGCCGAGTCGCAGTGGGGCGAGGGCTTCGAGCCGCCGCAGATCCTGCGCCGGCTGGTAGCGCAGGGCCGCCTGGGCAAGTCAAGCGGCCAGGGCTTCTTCCCCTACCCCAACCCTGACGATGGCCAGTCGCGCGAGACGATCGCCCTGGAGACCCGCGGGGACGTGGGGATCGTGTGGCTGAACCGCCCACCCGCCAACCCGCTCTCGCCGCAGGTGATCTCGGAGCTCACCGAGGTGTGGGGCGAGATCGACCGCAAGCTTCGTGCGGTGGTGTTCGCCAGCTCGAACATCTTCACTTTCTCCGCCGGGGCCGACATCAAGGAGTTCACCAAGATGTCGCCCGACAAGGAGGGCAAGGAGCTGATCGACTCGGGCCACGGCTTCATGCGCTCGATGGAGCGGTCCTCGACCGTGACCATCGCGGCCGTGAACTCGATCGCCTTCGGCGGCGGCTGCGAGCTGGCGATGGCGTGCGACTTCCGCCTGGCGGCGGAGTCGGCCTCCTTCGGCCAGCCCGAGATCAACCTGGGGATCATTCCGGGCTTCGGCGGCACCCAGCGCCTCGCGCGGCTGGTGGGCGAGGCCAAGGCGCTCGAGCTCAACCTCGTGGGCGACCCGATCGGCGCCTACGAGGCGCTGCGGCTCGGGCTGGCGAACGCGGTGGTGCCCGACCACGAGCTGTTCGACACCGCCCTCTCCTGGGCGCGCAAGCTGGCCAAGCAGGCGCCGCTGGCGGTCGAGCAGATCAAGCGGGTGTCGGCCGCCGGGGATCTGGACGAGGGCATCGAGGCCGAGAAGCAGGCCTTCGCGAAGGTGTTCGGCTCCGAGGACGCCAAAGAGGGCATCGGCGCGTTTCTCGGCAAGCGCGAGCCGCGGTTCAAGGGTGAGTAGTGGCGTCTGAGTCGGCAGTCGGCAGTCGATACCCCGCCTTCGGAGGGCACAGGCAGTCGGCAGAACTTGCCCAGCTGCTCTCCGATGCTTCTTCGGCCGTCGTTCTCACTGGTGCCGGTATCTCGGTGCCTTCCGGGATTCCGGATTTCCGCTCGCCTGGCACAGGGTTGTGGGAGAACGTGGACCCGATGGAGGTGGCCCACATCGACGCCTGGCGGCGCGATCCCGACCGCTTCTGGGAGTTCTACGGGCAGCGCTTCGCGTCGCTGGTCGACACCAAGCCCAATGCCGCCCACGAGGCCGTCGCCGAGCTGGAGCGCCGCGGGCTGGTGCGCGGCGTGATCACGCAGAACATCGATCGCCTGCACCGGATGGCGGGCAGCGAGCGGGTAGTGGAGGTACACGGCTCGATCGAGTGGAGCCGCTGCATGGAGTGCGGCGGACGCGTTGCGCTGGACCGCGTGGTGGAGCTCCTGGGCTCGGGTGAGGGCGCTCCCGAGTGCGTGGCCTGCATCGCTCCCCTGAAGCCCGACGTGGTGCTCTTCGGCGAGCTGTTGCCCGACGAGGCGATGGCCGAGGCCCAGGCGCTGGCCGCGGAGGCCGACCTGATGGTGTGCATCGGCTCGTCGCTCACCGTCTACCCGGTGGCGGGCCTGCCGGCGCTGACGCAGGCCAACGGCGGCCGCGTGGCGCTGGTCACCGCAGGCGAGACCCCCTACGACCGCGAGGCTGCCGTGAAGCTCGACGGCGACGTGGTCTCAGAGCTCAACGCCCTGCTCGCCGCGATCTAGTCGTACGAGCAGTCGAGGTGGCGGTAGCGGGGGTCGGCGCCGCCGACCTCGCGGCCGTTTATCCAGGCCCGGCCGCCGCCCCGGGGAGAGAGGGGGCGGTGGCCGGGCCGGAACCGCCTGGACCCCCGCTGGTCGCGGCCCAGACCACGAGGAAGGTGTGTCACTCCTGCCTTCATGGGGGTGATCTTTGCGTCCGCCACACCGGCCTCCTATCGCCAGATGGCCAAGATCCGGGCTCGCCGGCTCGACCGCTTGTCGAGGCCGACGATAGGCCCGGGTTTCCAACCCCCGGTAAAGATGCGGTGACCGCTCAGGTGGCGCTCTCGAGGCGCCGCGCCCGCAGCGCGGCCTCCATGTGCTCCGTGGCCTCGGCCAGCGCGTCCGCCAGCTCGGGGCTCACGCCGCCGCGCAGGGCGGCGTTGGCCGCATCGGCCACCGCGGCGCGATCGGATTCCAGCGCCTCCCGGCGGGGCGCGGCCAGGTCGGAGCCCAGCTCTGCGAGCACGCTCTCCAGTGCCACGCGGGCGCTGAGGGCGGCCTCCCGCGCACGGCCGGCGCTCAGGTCGGCGCGCACCCGCAGCACCAGCTCCTCGCAGACCAGCACCTGCTCCCGGGCCCCGAGGAGAGCGGCGAAGCGCTCCTCGGGCGCCTCCACTGAGCGGCGCGTGCGGCGACGCTCGCGCGGCAGCTCCCAGGCCTCCTCGTAGCGCCCCTCCGCCACGGCGTTCCCGTCGCCGTAGCCGATGCGGACCACGAGCGCCTGGGCGGGGGATACGTCACGGGCGTGGGGGTCGGCATGCGCCGCGCGGTGGGCGTGCAGGGCGCGGGCGATCACCTCGGCCGCCGACGCCAGCTCTGAGTCGGCTCGCTCGGCGCCCTTCTGGACCTCGGAGAGCCACGCCGAGGCCTCCTCCCGGCCCTCGAACGGGCGCGCCTGGATCACCGTGGCCCTGTTGGTGGGCACGGGCTCGGGCTGGGCCTCTCGGACCTGCCGTCCCTTGCGGTCCTTGAAGCGCCGGCGCTCGGGCGCACCCAGCGTGGCCAGCACCAGCACGCGCTCCGGTTCCTCGTCTGGCGCGCGGCGCACGAGGAACCGTCCGTCGCCGGGTCCGAGCAGAAACCCGAACTCGAATTGGACGAACCCGAAGAGGCTGTCGGGAGCGGCGCTCATCCGGGATCCCCCGGAGCGGCCAGCTACTCGCCTGCGTGAGCGTCGCTGGCGCGCTTCTTGGCGGGCAGCGAGTACTTGGAGGCCTTGGTCGGCACGACCGGGTTCTCGATCTTGCGCAGCTGGTCGAGAAGGTCGGACCACTGGCCCGGCTTGAGCACCGCCACGGCCTGGCGGCCGAGCTTGCCGTTGCTGCCGAACAGCGGCTGGAAGCCCACGTGGATGTGGTCGTTGTGGTCGGACATCGCGAACGTGGCGCCGCCGATGTCCAGCAGGGAGATGATCTGGTCGGGCGCGATCGTGCCCTGGAGGCGCATCAGCCGCCGCACCGCCTGCTCGGTGATGCCGCCGGACTCCTGGTGGCCGATGATCGGCACGCCCGTGATCTCGGCGATGTCCATCGCGTTGCCCGAGCTGTGGTGGGACACGTTGCCCGAGCTGGTGAAGAAGCCGTGGCCGGACTTGAGGCTGGTGATCGTGGGCCGCATGCCCGACTCGGCGAGGTAGGCCATCGTGGCGAGCACGCGCCGGTCGATCTGGCCTGTGCGGATGTCCTCGCGGCCGCCCTCGTAGATGTCGATGCGCTCGTCGGACAGCACGCGGCGCTCCAGCAACGGCTTCGGCAGCAGCAGGATCTGGCCGATCGAGAAGCCGTCGGCGCCGTCCTGGCCGTAGAGCACGTTGCGCCCGGAGGCCCGGTAGATGGCGGTGGCCTCGAGCAGCTTCCAGCCGTCGAGGATGGGCTTGGGGTCGATCCGCGGGGCGCCGCGGCCGGCGGGCCGGATGCCGAACTCCAGATGGGCGGCCTTGCCCGCCACGGGGCGGCCGACACGGCCGAGCTGGGTGCCGGCGATCACGCGCGAGCCCACCTTGAGGCGGCGCAGGCGCACGTTCTTGGCGTCGGCGCCGAAGGCCTTGGAGAAGTAGTTGCGGTAGGTCTCGAAGCCTCCCTTGCTGCGCAGCTTGGCGTCGAGGACCTGCTCCAGCCCGCCCGCCTCGCGCGCCCCCTCGGCGTTCGGGTGGGCGAACAGCCGTTGCTTCACGGGGATCGTGGCCTGCGGGGCCTCGCTCTCGGGCTTGGCCTTGGACTTGCCGCGATCGCCCGAGTCCGAGTCGTCCAGGTCGGGCTGGCGGCCGGCGGACGCGGCGGAGTCCGGCTTGGCGTCCTCGTCGTTGGCGGCGAGTGCCTTGGCCATGCCCTTGGGATCGGCGGCGTCCTCCTTGGGCACGGGGTAGTACTTCGAAATTTCTCCGAGGCCGGTGTAGTGGTAGCGGTTGCCGTAGACGTCTTGGAGGACGATGTAGCGCCCGTGGCGTTTTGAGGTGCCGATCTTTTTGATTTGGCCGTCGTTGGTGGCGACTATGGGGGAGCCTTTTTGGGCGTAGATCTGGACGGTTCTCCGGTCGTCTTGGGTGGCGACGACGTTGGCGGCGTTCTCGCCGGCCTTGACCCTCTTGAGTGCTTCTTTTTCTTGGAGGTCGTCGGCGTAGCGGGCGCGGGCGGCGACGGGGAAGCGGCCTTCGGTGAGCCCGGTCAGCGATCCGATCAAATCTGCGGGGACGCCGGCGATCAGGCG
>Ga0075530_1000292_pt1 | contig 23038 bp, 20 predicted proteins | sample NGEPerD_2_FD_75101 | JGI IMG/M metagenome (GOLD analysis project Ga0075530, IMG submission 75101) | Arctic peat soil microbial communities from the Barrow Environmental Observatory site, Barrow, Alaska, USA - NGEE PermafrostL1-D | ecosystem: Environmental > Terrestrial > Soil > Wetlands > Peat ... | reverse complement strand
GGACGGATCAGGTCGGGTCGGGCGGGACGGATCAGGTCGGGTCGGGCGGGACGGATCAGGTCGGGTCGAGCCAGACGATCGCGCCCTGCCGGGCGGCGAGCACGAGCTCGCCCTCGACGCGCTCGCCTTCGCCCCGGCGCGTCGTGGTCATACGGACGAGACCACGCACGCCATCGAGCGTCTGGGCGTCGTCGGTGAAGTTGAGCGCGACGAGCGCGCGCTCGGAGCGTTGCCAGGCCCACACCCCGGCCGGCGTATCGGGGATCGTCGCGTAGGCGCCTCCACGAAGCTCCGGGATGGCCGAGCGGAGTTGGATGAGGTCGCGCGTGAACGACAGGGTCGACGCCGGGTCACGTCGCTGGTCGACCACGTTGCACGCGGCCACGTCACCGAACGGCAGCCAGGGTTCCACGCCCGCGGCCGTGAACCCGGCGCCCGGCTCGGCCGACCACGGCATCGGCGTGCGTTCGGGGTCGCGGCCGAAGCCGGGGAACGTGATGCCGACCGGATCGAGCACCCGCTCGGGCGGGATCCGGGTGTCGGTGAGACCGAGCTCGTCGCCGTAGTAGAGGAAGGCGGTGCCGCGCAGACCGAGCACCATCAGGAGCGCGAGCCGAGTGCGTGCCTCGTCACCGTCGGCCCATCGGGTCGGGAACCGGGACAGGTCGTGGTTGCCGGCGGTCCACACCGGCCAGCACTCCGCGGGCAGCGCGGCTTCGGTTGCCTCGACCACCTCGCGCAACGCGTCGGGATCGAACGGCCGTTGCACGAGCGGGATGTTGAACGCGAGGTGCAGCTCGTCGCCATCGCCGTAGTACGAGGCCATCGTCGCAACGTCGTGGACGAACGTCTCGCCGATGAGCACCCGCGGCGGGTCGTAGGTGTCGGCAAGGGCCCGCCACCGCTTGTGGACGTCGTGGACCTCGGGACGGTTCGAGTTGTAGAGAGGACTCTGGCCACGGATCTGGTCGAGGGGCGCGTCGTCGGTCGTCGCGGGCGGGTTGTCACGCAGCGCGCGGTCCTTCACGATCATGTGGGCGACATCGATGCGGAATCCCGCGACACCCCGGTCGAACCAGAACCGCAGGATCCGATCGAACTCCGCGCGCACGTCTTCGCTCCACCAGTTGAGGTCGGGCTGGCCGGGCGTGAAGTTGTGCAGGTAGTACTGGCCGCTCGCGTCGTCGAGTGTCCACGCCGGGCCACCGAAGCTGCTCACCCAGTTGTTGGGCAGGCCGCCGTCGGGCGCGGGATCGGCCCACACGTACCAGTCACGCTTGGGATCGTCACGGCTCGCGCGCGACGCCGCGAACCACGGGTGGTCGATGCTCGTGTGGTTGGGGACGATGTCGAGGATCACGGCCAGGCCACGGCGCGCGGCCTCGGCGATCAGCTCGTCGACGTCGGCGAGCGTGCCCAGGCTCGGATCGACCGCGCAGTAGTCGGCGACGTCGTAGCCCCAGTCCGCGTTCGGAGACACGGTGATCGGGTCGACCCAGATCCCGTCGACACCAAGCCACGCGAGGTGGTCGAGCCGGCCGATGATGCCGCGCAGGTCACCGACGCCGTCACCGGTCGAGTCCGCGTAGCTGCGCGGGTAGATCTGATACAGCGTCGCCTCGCGCCACCACTGGTCGCCGGTCATCGCCGTGAGCGTAGGGCGTCGACCAGGTCGGGGACCCACGAGCCGTCGTCACGCGGGCGGGGCGTCACGCCGTAGAGCGACGCGGCGTTGCGCCCGAGGATCGTGTCCCTGATCACCGAGGTGAGCTCCGGGTAGCCGAACTCGGCGCGCATCCGCTCGGGGATCGTGAACGCTCGGAACGCGTCGATGAGCGGCTGCGGCGGGCCGTACCAGATCGAGTCCGTCCCCCACAGCACGCGGTCCTCTCCCACCGCGGCCAACAGCTTGCCGAGCACGTGCGCGGCCTCCTCCGGGCGGCGCAGCATCAGGAACCAGGTGCTACCGAGCTCGGCCCACACGTTCGCTCCGGGCGTGAGCCCCGCGTCGGAAAGGCTGCGCACCAGGCGGTTCACGCCGGAGCCGTCGGGGTTGTACGCGCCTTCCTCGCCGACGGGATCGAGGTCGTAACCCGAGTGATACACGACGAGATCGATGTCGGGAAACGCCGCCGCGGCGGGTCCGATATCGCGCGGCGACGCGCCTTGCGGCGTCGCATCGGGAACCGGCCCGGCGATGCCCTTGTGCGCGCACACGATGCGCGGCCCGACGGCACGGACGCGCTCGAGGAACGGGAGACCCCACTCCTCGTCGTCGAGGAAGAACCCACCTCGACCGATCTCAGGCGGATCCCACAGGGTGCACACCTTCCACCCCGCCGGCCGCAGCACGTCACGCCAATCCGGCATGCGATCGAGCTCGGCCTCTCCGAGGTTCGGATGCACGATGGTGTGGGTGAGCACCCGCCCGGTGCCGGCGTAGCGATCCACGATCTCTCGGACCGCGTGGATCTCGCCGTTCGGCAGCACCATGTCGCCGGGCAGGCCGGGCAGCGCGGTGATGAGCGCGCACGCGGTCTCGCTCCCGGTGAACACCTGCGCGGCCCATTGCGACGCCGACAGCAGGTGGGGATCGAGCGCATCGGCCCAACGGCCCGGATCGACCATGCGCAGGAACCCTGCGAGCGCCTCGCCGCCGCGTCCCCAGCGCGCCGGGGACACGAGATGGGTCTGCACGTCGATCACCGGCTCGTCGCCGGCGAAGACGGCGTCGGCCGCGTCGGCGTCGAGGGCAGCTTCAGGGGCTACGCCGTAGTAGCCACCGCCGTGCGCGGCGTCGATCGCTCGGAGCGTCGCCGCGGTCTCGCGTCGTCCGGGCGGTCGGACCTCGGGGAGCAGCGAGTGGGCCACGTGGTCCTGACGTCGCCACGGCGGGGCGCTGTACTCGTCGGTGGCCCGGGGCGCGAGCAGCGGCGGCACGGGCGTGGGCACATGGCCATCATTGCCCAGCCGCTACCGTGCGCGTATGGCCGATGAGACGGGTGCCGACCGCGAGCAGAACAAGCGCGTCGCGGGTGAGGCGGCCGCGGCGTGGGTCGAGTCGGGGACCACCGTCGGGCTCGGCACGGGCAGCACCGCGATCTGGGCGATCCGCAAGCTCGGCGCGTTGATCAAGTCCGGCGACGTACGCGATGTCGTCGCGGTGCCGACGTCACGAGCCAGCGCGGACGCGGCGCGCGAGCTGGGCATCCCCCTGACCACGCTCGCGGAGGTGGCCCACATCGACCTCACCATCGACGGTGCCGACGAGGTGGACCCCGACCTCAACCTCGTGAAGGGCGGCGGCGGCGCGCTCCTCCACGAGAAGATCGTCGCCCAGGCGACACGGCGTGAGGTGATCGTGGTCGATTCCGCCAAGCCATCACCCCGGCTCGGCACCCGCCATGTGCTGCCGATCGAGATCGTCCCGTTCGCCGCGGCGGCCGAGACGGACTTCCTCAGCTCACTCGGCGCGCAGGTCGTGCTCCGGGTGGGCGCCGACGGTCGGCCGTTCGTCACCGACGAGGCGAACCACATCCTCGATTGCGACTTCGGCCCGATTCCCGATCTCGGCGAGCTCGACGCGCGGCTTCACACCCGCGCCGGCATCGTCGAGCACGGCCTCTTCCTCGGGCTCACCGCGGACCTGCTCGTCGCCGGTCCGAACGGCGTCGAGCACCGCACCCGCCCGACCGGCTGACGACTGCCGGCGCACCGGCCGGGGCGGCGTTGCCGGCCCGAGACGGTGGTCGCTCGGCCGAGCCCGGGGCGGCGAGCTACGCGGGTTCGGCGGCCAGGATGCGGCCGATGGTGGCGAGCTCGGGAGTACCGGCACCCAGGGTGAACTCGAGGCTCTTGGCCCACAGGAAGTACCGGTGGATCGAGTAGTCGAGGTCGATGCTGATCCCGCCGTGGACGTGCAGCGCGGCGTGGCCGACCCGGCTGCCACCCTCGGCGGCCCAGAACTTGGCGGTCGCGACTTCCAGCTCGGCGGGCTTGCCCTCGGCGAGGCGGCTCGCGGCCAACAGCATGGTCAGGCGGATCGCCTCGGCGTCCATGTAGGAGTCGGCCATGCGCTGACCGACGGCTTGGAACGTGCCGATGGCCCGGTCGAACTGCTTGCGGGTGGCGGAGTACTCCGCGGTGATGCGCACGGCCTCGGCGGCGACACCGGCGGCGAGGGCACACAGCCCGGCCCGGGTACACGCGAGGGTGCGGGCCAGCATCTCGGCGCCGCGACTCGGATCCGCGCCGAGCAGTTCGGCGGGAGCGCCGGCGAGCTCCACGATGAACTGGGGTTCGTGGTTGCTCACGGTCTGGCGGGTGCGGGTGACGCCGTCGGCCGAGGTCTCCACGAGATAGAGACCGACCTCACCGTCATCGGAATGGGCCGACACGATCAACGCGTCGGCGATGTGCGCGCCCGGCACGGTGAACTTGGTGCCGTCGAGCCGCCAGCCATCGCCGCTCGCAGTGGCGAGCGTCGTCGGCAGCTCGGGTTCGGCTTCGGCCTCGACCAGCGCGGCGCTGAGCACAACGGATCCATCGACGACACCGGGAAGCCAGCGGGCCTGCTGTTCGGGTGTTCCGAACTCGGCGAGAGGGATCGCGCCCGACACCACGGTGTGCAGGAACGGCACCGGTGCGACGGTACGACCGACCTCTTGCAGCACCAGGCACGCGTCGAGGATGCCGTACCCGAGCCCACCGTGGGCCTCGGGAACCGTGACACCCAACACGTCGGCCTTGGCCAGCTCCGCCCAGGTGACGCGGTCGAACCAATCTTCGGTGGCGTCGATCTCCTTGAGCAGATCCATCGTCGTGCGGGATTCGAGGATCTGGCGGGTCGCGTCGGCGAGGGCATCTTGGGCCTCGGTCAGGGCGAAGTCCATGTTCGACGTATCAGTCATCGAAGTCTCCAGACCTACCGGGGTGATCCGGGCATGTTCAGCCCGAAGATGGCAATGAGGTCGCGCTGCATCTCGTTCGTGCCACCTCCGAATGTGAGGATGTGCATGCTTCGCAGCCGCGATTCGATGCGACCCGACAAGACCGCACCTGGCGAGCCCTCTTGCACGGTCGCGTGCGCGCCGAGCACTTCCATGAGGAGTCGGAACGCCTCCATGTAGAACTCCGTGCCGAAGACCTTGATGGTCGACGCGTCAGCCGGGTTGAGTGGCGCACCGAGGGTCGCATTCCACGCGACCTGCCAGTTGGCGACCTTGAGGAACTCGAGGCGGGCGTGGATGCGCGCCAGGTTGAGCTGGACCCACTCCTGATCGATCACGCGCCTGCCGTCGGCGAGCTTGGTGTCCTGGGCCCACCGGCGGACGTCCTCGAGCGGCCGTTCGACGACGCCGGGGGCGCACAGCGTGACGCGCTCGTGGTTCAGCTGGTTCGTGATGAGACCCCAGCCGCCGTTTTCCTCACCGACGAGATTGCCGGCCGGGACGCGCACGTCTTCATAGAACGTGATGTTGGTGTTGACGTTGCCGAAGTTGCGGATCGGTTCGCACTTGAAGCCGGGCGTGTCGGTCGGGACGATGATGATCGAGATTCCCTTGTGCTTCTTCACCTCGGGGTTGGTGCGCACCGCGAGCCACACGTAGTCGGCGTCCGATGCGAGGCTGGTGAAGACCTTCTGGCCGTTGATGACGTACTCGTCGCCGTCGCGCACGGCGCTGGTCTTCAGCGACGCGAGGTCGGTGCCCGCATCGGATTCGGTGTAACCGATGCAGAAGTGGATGTCACCGGCGAGGATCTTCGGCAGGTAGAGGTCCTTCTGCTCTTGTGTGCCGAACCGCATGATCGTCGGTGCGACGGAATTGATCGTGAGCATCGGCACCGGCGCACCGGCGCGCATTGCCTCGTCGAAGAACACGAACTGCTCGATGGGGGTACGCCCCTGGCCGCCGTACTCCTTCGGCCAGCCGATGCCCGCCCAACCGTCGGCTGCCATCTTCTTCCACACCCGGCGCGACACCGGCCCGATGCCTTCGCTGTGCGAGACGTCCTCAATGACGGCGGGAGTGAGGAGTTGCGCGTAGTACTCACGCAGCTCGTCGCGCAGCGCTTCCAGCTCGGGCGTGTAGCCGATGTACATCGCGACTCCCCGTCGTCATCGGGCACTCGGTCGTAGAGGCTCGCAGCCTAGGCCCAGCAGTGGAACCCGTTCTAGTGCGCCCGCGCGGCGGTACGCTGAGCCCAGGAGGGATGCCGGAGCGGACGAACGGGGCGGTCTTGAAAACCGCTGAGGCGCGAGTCTCCGTGGGTTCGAATCCCACTCCCTCCGCCATGCTGTCGGGACGACAACGCTCTACCGGTCGGGGGCATGCCCGCAGATGGCTGCGAACCCCGGTGACGCGTGGAGGGTTGCCGGAGCCGAGGGCTCGACTCGCGGTCGCGCTCGAACCTCGCGGAGAAGCGCCGGGAGAAGCCGCGAGATACCGGCGTTCACTCCGGAGGAGAGGCTGCGGGTCCCACGGTGTTGCTCACCGTGTCGAGGAACTCCTCGACGAGCGGATTCACGACGTCCGGATATTGCAGATGCACCGGGTGGTCGCCGGGGACCTCGGCGACGCGTGCATTCGCCGCCGATGCCTCGATCGTGTGGGACTGGCGCCGTTTGAACTCGAGCTCGTGCTCGCCGACGATGACGAGCGTCGGACATTCGATCTTCGCGAGGATCTCGGGCGGCATCTCCGGGCGTTGCTGCCAGTCCTCGGTGATGAGCCGGCCGGTGCAGCCCAGCACCGGAGGGAGGCGTTCGACGTGAGGCCGGCGTCACGCCGGGGCTTTCGAACGCGCGCTCCGACGCCGCGAGCAGACGCTGGGCTCAGAGGTTGTAGAGCTTGGCCGCGTTCTCGCCGAGGATCTTGCGTTGGGTGGCGACGCTGAGGTCTCGCATGTTGTGGGCGGCCGTGCTCAGGGGGTCGGGGTAGAGGCACGTCGGATGGGGGAAGTCCGTCTCGAACATGATGTTGTCCTCTCCCACCGAAGCGACGAGCGGCGCCAGATTGTCGTGCTCGAACCAGGTCGTGGCGTAGATCTGACGCTTGAAGAACTCCGACGGCGACAGGGAAAGGGCCGCCTTCGCTTCGGGAGCGTTCTCGTCCATCTCGTAGTCGAGCGCCTCCAAGATGAACGGGATCCAACCGGTTCCGCTCTCCACCGAGACGATCTTGAGCTCCGGGAACCGGTCGAGCATCCCCGAGCAGATGATGTTGACGATGACACGCGCGTTGCCGATGAAGAGGAGCGTTCCCCCGATGGCCAGCTTGGTGTCGTCATCGTGAGAAGCCCAGGGATAGGTACCGAAGTAGTTCATCGTGGTCAGGCTCGCACCGATGTGAAAGTGCACCGGCAATCCCAGCGAGCTGCACGCGTCCCACAGCGGATCCCATTCCTTGCTCGCGAGATCGGGGGCGCCCAAGTCCTGTGGGTCCGAGGTGAGGTTGATGCCACGCAAGCCAAGGGTCTTCGCTCGCTCCGCCTCGCGAACACAGGCCGCGATGTCCCACGCGGGCAAGATCGCCATGGGGAGGAGCCGGTTGTCGGACTCTGCTTGCAGCTCTGCGCTCGCGTCGTTGAAGATCTCGACGCAGAGCATGCGCAGCGCCATGTCTTGCACCGTTTCGGCAAGTGCTTGTCCGCCGAGGCCTACGACGCCCGGAAAGATGATCTGCGCCCAGATCCCCGTCTCGTCCAGGAGCTCCACCCGGGCCGCGGGGTCGTATGAGGCCACGTGGCCCTGGTCCTTCTCCCATTCGTACAGACCCTCGAACGAACGCCCCTTGACGCCGTGCTTGTCCACGACGCCGCCGGCACCGGCACGGCCGAGGACTACACCATCCTCGACGACCCAGGTCGCAGCTCCGTCCACGTCGGTGACGCGAGGGACCCGGTCCGACAGCCCGGCCGGAGCCCGCTTGGTCCAGAGGTCGTGGCTTTCGGTGAGATGCGTGTCTGCATCGATCACCTTGACGTCGCCGAGCAGGTCCGTCATGCGAATCCCCTTGCGCTGGTGGAGCAAACCGCCGGTTCGCTGGTCGGACGGTAGCTGTGGTCCTCGGCGGCCGCAATGTGGCCGACGCGCGTTCCTTTCGTGCTGGCCGAGCTCGATTCGAGAACGTATTCGGGCTTCCCCGAGCCAGACTGGGCCAACCCGCGTCTCGAATCCCGCGCTCTACACTGCCGGCCCGCCCTGACGCGGTATCAGGTGACGGCTCGCCTTCCCGGAGGACGACATGGCCACGGTCGAGATCGACGGCACCACGATCGACTACGAGATCCTGGGTGAGGGCCCTCCTTGGGTGATCACGCCGGGCGGCCGCTTCAGCAAGGAGACGCCCGGGGTGAGGGAGTTGGCGAAGGAGCTGGCCACACACGGCCAGCGGGTCCTCATCTGGGACCGCCCCAACACCGGTGCCTCCGATATCCGCTTCACGGGTGCGTCGGAATCCGAGATGCAGGCTGATCAGCTGGCGGGATTGCTGCAGGCGCTCGACATGGCTCCCGCAATCATCATCGGCGGCTCGGGCGGATCCCGGGTCTCGCTCCTCGCAGCCGCGAGACATCCCGAAGTGACCTCGAAGCTCGCCATGTGGTGGATCTCCGGCGGGCCGTTCGGTCTGATGACGCTCGCCATCGTGTACTGCGGCGAGTCGATCCGCGCCGCGTGGCAAGGAGGGATGGATGAGGTCGTCGAGCTTCCCGAGTGGGCTGAGGTCATCGAGCGCAACCCCGCCAACCGCGAGCGCTTTCTGGAGCTCGACCCGCAGCAATTCATCGAGACGCTCGAGCACTGGATGCTGATCTACTGCCCGGACCCGAGCGCGACCGTTCCGGGACTCACCGACCAGACCTGCGCCAACCTCACGGTACCGACGCTCGTCTTTCGGAGCGGGAAGATCGATCCGTACCACACCCGAGCCACTTCCGAGGCAATCCACCAGCTCATCCCGAGCTCACGACTCGTCGAGCCACCGTGGGGCGACGACGAGTGGAAACAACGGAGCGCGGCGGCCCGGGCCGGCACCGGCCACCTCTTCGAACGATGGCCACTGCTCGCTCCCGAGCTGCTCAATTTCGCCGCACACTGAGTCCCGCCGAGCAACCCGCGATCTGAGTCAGGTTCGGGCAGCTTCCACCCGGTCGAAGCCGGTGTAGGGGCGCAGCACGTCGGGCACGACGAAGTCACCGTCGTCCTGGTAGTGCTCGAAGAGGAACACGAGGGTGCGGCTGATGGCACACGCGGTGCCGTTGAGCGTATGGACGAGATGGTTGCCCCGCGCGCCCTTCACGCGCGTGCCCAGCCGCCGGGCCGAGAAGTCGAGGTAGTTGGAACACGACGTGAGCTCGCGGTAGCGGCCTTCCGACGGCAACCACACCTCGATGTCGTACTTCTTCGCCGCGGCCGCGCCGAGATCGCCGACCGCGATGTTGACGACGCGATACGGCAAGCCGAGCGCGGAGTAGATCGACTCCTCGATGGCCAGGATGCGTTCCTGCTCCTCCCAGGACGAGTCGGGCTCCACGTAGGCGAACAGCTCCACCTTGTCGAACTGATGGACCCGAAAGATCCCGCGGGTGTCCTTGCCGTAGGTGCCGGCCTCGCGCCGGAAGTTGGACGAGAATCCCGCGTAGCGCAGCGGGAGCGTGTCGGCCACAAGGAGCTCGCCGCGGTGCAACGCCGACAGGGGCACCTCGCTCGTACCGACGAGGAACAGGTCGCCGTCGTCCACGTCGTACACCTGTTGGCGATCGGTCGGGAAGAAACCGGCTTCTTCCATCGCGTGCTCCCGCACGAGCACGGGCGGCAGCACGGGGGTGAACCCCTCGGCTCCGACCGTGGCCATCACCCATTGGACGAGAGCCAGCTCGACGAGCACGGCCTCGCGCATCACGTACGCGAAGCGGGAGCCGCTCATCTCGACGGCCCGGTCGGTGTTCACGAAGCCGAGCGCCTCGGCAAACGCGGCGTGATCCATGGCTGGTGCGGGCGGAGTACCCCCGACGACGCGTACCACCTCGCCGTCGTCCTGCCCGCCGTCGGGCACGGACGCGTCGGCGGGATTCGGAAGCTGCAGCGCCAGGGCACGGAGGTTCGCTTCGGCGGTCGCGAGCTCAGGCTCGATCCCCGCCAGCTCCTCTTTCAGCGAGGTCGCGGCGGCAATCTTCGCGGGGCGCTCGTCGGGTTCGGCACGACCGATCTCCTTCGACGCCGCGTTCTGCCGGGCTCGCAGCTCCTCGACCCGGCTCAGTACGGCGCGGCGCGACTCGTCAGCGGCGAGGACCTCGTCGAGAAGCCCCGGCTGCACTCGCTTGCGTTCGATCGCCCCGCGGTAGTCGGCCTCGGCGGCGAGGCGGCGCAGATCGATCACGCGGGGTCATCTCCGGTGCGTACCTGGGATCGGATCGCGTCCACCCAGCGGGTGGCGTCCCGCCACGCCTTGCCGACGGCGCGCCGCCGAGCGCGGGCGTCCTCCTCGCCGGCGACCGGGTACGAGCCGAGGTACTTCACCTCGGCGGTACGCGCGGCGAGGTTGCGGAGGCAGTCGGCCACGAGCTCGTCGGCAACGTGGCCCTCGATGTCGATGACGAAGCAGTAGTGACCGAGCCCACGCTTGGTGGGACGAGACTCGAGCTTGGTCAGGTTGATCGCCCGGGCGGCGAACTCCTGGAGGATCGCGAGCAGCGAGCCCGGGCGGTCTTCGTTCTGGAAGCAGACGATCGTCGTCTTGTCATGCCCCGTCGGTTGGGGAACACCGCGGCCGACGACGACGAAACGGGTCTGGTTCTCCGGGTGGTCCTCGATGTCGGCCGCGAGGATCTCGAGCCCGTACAGCTCCGCCGCGAGCGCGTTGGCGATCGCGGCTCGGCCCGGCCGCCTGGACCGAGCGACCTGCTGGGCCGCCTCGGCGGTGGAGCTCGCGGCTTCCGTCTTGACGTCACCGAGCTTGCGGCTCATCCAGCTGCGGCATTGCGCGATCGCGTGTGGATACGACAGGACCGTGTCCACGTCGCCGAGGCGGGTGCCCGATCTCACGCAGAGGTTGAGCGAGATCGGTAGATCGACCTCGCGCTGGACCAAGAGGTCGCCCTCGAACGCGAGGGTGTCGAGCGTGACCGACACGGACCCTTCGATCGAGTTCTCGATCGGCACGACCGCGACGTCGGCGTCGCCGGACCGCACCGCGGCGAGCGTGTCGGGAATCGAACGCATGGGAACGCGGTCTGCGGCCGCGAGATCGGGCTGGGTGAGCAGGGCTTCCTCGGTGAAGGTGCCCGCGGGGCCGAAGTACGCGACTCGCACCCGGGCATCGTACCGGGGCGGGCCGAGGAATCAGCCGGGCCGGATCAACGGTGGTTGTCGATGACCATGTGAAACGTCGCGGAGAACCGGTCTCCGGGTGCAACCGTCGGTGCGGTGCCCGCGACCAGCGCATTGGTCGGCGCGGTCATCGGCTCGATGGCAACGAACCGCCTGCCGGGCGGCACGAACAGCTGTGCGTTCGGGAACCCTTGGTCGAACCGCAGCTCCAGGCGCCGGCCCTTGCCGGACAGCGCGAAGCACCGGTCCGTCCCCAGGCGATAGCCGTCGTCGAAGCACCGGGTGCCGATCGGCGCGTGCTCCGCGGGCTCAGGGGACGACTCGCCGGTCGGGATGCCCCGCTCGTCCAGCGTGAGGTGATCCGCCGCGGGACGGCTCAGGAGCCACTCGCTCCGAGCCAAGCCCGGCAGCCGGAGGTAGGGGTGGAAGCCGAAGGCGATCGGAACGGACCGATCACCGGTCGGCTCGACCACCGTCGTCACCCGGAGCTCGCTCTCGGTCAGCGCCACGCGCAGCTCGAGCCGGTGTGGATAGGGGAACGACGCCAACAGGTCGGGGCGGGCCGCGAAGTCGAAGCTCGCCCGGAGCTCCCGCGAGCTCCGCTCGAGCACCTCCCAGCCGGTCTGGGCGGTCATCGTCCCGTGCATCGGCAACCCGTTCCCGTCGGTGTGTAGCTCCAGGCCCGCCAGGTCGACGGAGACGCCCGCGGCCCGGTACGAGCGGCCCGCCAGACGGTTCGCCCACGGGTACAGCAACGGGAGACCGGTCGTGTGCCCGGCGCGGTACGCCGCGAGGCCGCCGGGCAGGGCCAACAGGGCGGCACCCCGATGGCGTAGCGCGAGTCCGACCATGCCCACCGACGGAACGAACGCGGCCTCGAGCTCGCCGGCTGCGAGCCGGACCCGTCGGTCGCGGCTCACGGGCGCACCTCCATGCCCGCGAGCCGATGGTCGGACCCCTTGACGACCACGACGTCGGCCGCGGCTCGAGTCGGTGCGATGCACTGCTCCAGGTTCGCAAGGTTGATGCCGCGCCAGATCCCGCGCGCCGTGGCGTCGAGCTCGTCCGGCGCGAGCGGCTCCCACAACGAATAGAAGGAGTTGGGCGGCGGGTCCGCGACCACTTCGCGCAGCCGGGTGACGTACCACTCCTCGATCGCGGCGAGCGGTGCGTCGATGTAGATCGAATAGTCGAGCAGCGGCGCGAACTGGAGCGCGTTGACGCCCTCCAGGATGAACCGACGGCGCGGCCGGACCTCTCGCGTCGCGCCGGCGACGATGTCGTAGGTCTCGTGCGAGTACACGGGCACACGGGCCGATCGACCGGCGCGCATCGAAGTGAGCAGGGCTTCGATGCGGGTGTGGTCGTAGCTCTCCGGGAAGCCCTTGCGGTCGCCCAGACCACGCGCCGTCAGCTCAGCGTTGGGATAGAGGAATCCGTCCGTGCCGAGCACTTCGACCGTTTCGCCCAGTGCGTCGACGAGCGCGGACGCAAACGTGCTCTTTCCGACCGCGACCGAGCCGGCGATCCCGATGAGGAAGGGCTCGTCGCCGCGACCGGCCAGACGGGCTCGGAGCATCGCCGCCACCGGAGCGGCCAGGTCGATACCCTCAGGGTCGCCACCCATCGCGCCGATGGTAGAGCGCGAACACCCCAGCCGGAGGTCCCATGAACGCGCCCGCGACATTGCACGATCTCGGCCAGAGTCTCTGGCTCGACAACATCACCCGCGATCTCCTCACGTCAGGCACCCTCGCCACGTTCATCGCAGACGACTCGGTGACCGGCCTCACATCGAATCCGACGATCTTCGACAAGGCGATCTCGGGCAGCGGGGACTACGACGCGGCCATCCGAGCCGCCAAGAACGACGACTCAGAAGCGGTCTTCTTCGAACTCGCCATCGAAGATCTCCAGAAAGCCGCGGCCTTGTTCCGCCCGACCCATGAAGCCACCAACGGCGTCGACGGGTGGGTGTCGCTCGAGGTCTCGCCGCGGCTCGCCTACGACACTGCGAGCACGGTTGCCGAAGCCAAGTCCCTCCACCAGCGGGCCAACGCACCCAACCTCTTCATCAAGGTGCCGGGTACCGCCGAGGGACTGCCGGCGATCGAAGAGCTGATCTTCGCCGGGGTGTCGGTGAACGTGACGCTCCTGTTCTCACCCGATCACTACCGGGCCGCCGCCGATGCCTACCAACGCGGCCTGGAGCGGAGACTCGAAGCGGGCCTGGATCTGCACGTCGGCTCGGTCGCGTCGCTCTTCGTCTCCCGCTGGGACAAGGCCGTGATGGGCAAGCTGCCCGCCGACCTGTCCGATCGCCTCGGTGTGAGCATCTCCAAACAGGCCTACGCCGCCTACCGCCAGGTCCTGGCCTCGGACCGTTGGAAGAAGCTCGCCGCCGCGGGCGCCGACCCCCAGCGTCTGCTGTGGGCCAGCACGGGGACCAAGGACCCGGCGCTGGCCGACACCTTCTACATCACCGAGCTGGCGGCTCCCGACACGGTGAACACCATGCCCGAAGGCACCCTGCGCGCGTTTGCGGATCACGGTGAGGTGGGCGATCCGCTGCCCACCGACGGTGGCGATGGTGACGCCATGATCGACCGGATCCGTGAGGCCGGCATCGACGTCGACGCGCTCGGCGCGCAGCTCCAGACCGACGGTGCCGCCTCGTTCGTGTCGTCGTGGACCGACCTGCTCGCCTGCGTCGCATCGAAGTCCGCCAACGTCGCAAAAGACTGACGTCAAGGTCACGCGCCGCTCACGGACATTCGCAATCCGCCCACATTCGCGAGACAGAGGAGTCAACATGCAACTCGGGATGGTCGGACTCGGCCGGATGGGCTCGAACCTCGTGCGTCGCCTCATGCGCGACGGCCACGAGTGTGTCGCCTACGACGTGAACGAAGCCGCGGTGGCCGAGCTCGCCAAGGAAGGCGCCACCGGCGCGACGACGCTGGACGAGTTCGTCGCCAAGCTCACGCCGCCGCGCGCCGCGTGGATCATGGTCCCGGCCGCGTTCGCCGGCCAGACCGTGACCGACGTCGCGTCGCGCATGGACAAAGGCGACATCGTCATCGACGGGGGCAACACCTACTACCGCGACGACATCGACCGAGCAGAAGTGCTGAAGCCGCAAGGCATCCACTATGTGGACGTGGGCACGAGCGGCGGCGTGTTCGGACTCGAGCGCGGCTTCTGCATCATGATCGGCGGCGAAGACAAGATCGTCACCCACCTCGATCCGGTCTTCAAGACGATCGCACCCGGCCTGGGCAACATTGACCGCACGTCGGGGCTCAGCGGTGATCCGAGCCCGGCCGAGCAGGGATACTTCCACTGCGGTCCGACCGGCGCAGGTCATTTCGTGAAGATGGTGCACAACGGCATCGAGTACGGCGTCATGGCCGCCTACGCCGAGGGCTTGAACGTCCTCGAGCACGCGAACGCCGGCAAGCACCAGCGCACCGAGGACGCCGAGACCACGCCGCTGCGAGAGCCGAAGTACTACCAGTACGACATCGACGTCGGTGCCGCGGCAGAGGTGTGGCGCAGGGGCAGCGTCATCGCCTCGTGGCTCTTGGACCTGGCCGCGCACGCGCTCTCGGTCTCGCCCGACCTGAGCGATTTCGAAGGCAGGGTCTCCGACTCGGGCGAAGGCCGCTGGACGAGCATCGCCGCGATCGACGAGGGCGTACCGACCCCGATCCTCACCACCGCCCTGTACGAGCGCTTCTCGTCGCGCGGCGCCGCCGATTTCGGCGACAAGGTGATGTCGGCCATGCGCAAGGAATTCGGCGGGCACGACGAGAAGAAGGCCTGACGTGGCCAAGCCGGCCCGTTCCGACGCGTTCGTCTTCTTCGGTGCAACGGGCGACCTCGCGTACAAGAAGATCTTCCCGACGCTGTACGCGATGGTGAAGAAGGGCGAGCTCGACATCCCGGTGATCGGGGTGGCCTACAACGAGTGGGATCTCGACCAGCTCAAAGAACGCGCCCGCACCTCGATCGAGGCCAACGGCGGGATCGACAACAAGACGGCGTTCAAGAAGCTGCTGTCGTTGCTGCGCTACGTCGACGGCGACTACAGCCAGGAGTCGACGTTCGCCGCCCTGCACAAGGAGCTCGGCGGCGCCAAGCGACCGCTGCACTATCTCGCCATCCCACCGGTCATGTTTCCGGTCGTCGTCGAGCAACTCGGGCGGCAGGGTTGTGCGACCAACGCCCGCGTCGTCGTCGAGAAGCCGTTCGGACGCGACCTCGAGTCCGCACGTGAGCTCAACCGAATCCTTCACACGGTGTTCCCCGAGGATCACATCTTCCGCATCGACCATTACCTCGGCAAGGAGGTCACCCAGAACGTCTTGTACTTCCGCTTCGCCAACTCGTTCCTCGAACCGGTGTGGAACCGGGACCACATCGCCAGCGTCCAGATAACGATGGCCGAGGACTTCGGCGTCGAGGGCCGCGGCGCGTTCTACGAGGAGGTCGGTGCGCTGCGTGATGTCGTCGAGAACCACCTGTTCCAGGTCGTGTCCCTCCTCGCGATGGATCCGCCGGTCACCCCCGGCGCCGAGTCCTTGCGTGACGCCAAGAGCGCGGTGTTCAAGGCGATGCGCCAGATCGGTCGCCGCGACCTCGTGCGCGGCCAGTTCCGCGGGTACCGCAAGGAGAAGGGCGTCGCGAAGGATTCCGACGTCGAGACGTTCGCCGCGCTGCGCCTGCACATCGACTCGTGGCGTTGGGAAGGCGTGCCGTTCTACCTCCGGGCCGGAAAGGAGCTGGCCGAGCACGCCACCGAGGTGGTCGTGGAGTTCAAGGCGCCACCGATGCGGGTGTTCACGGATTCCGAGCCGCCGCCCGGGCGCACGAACTACGTGCGGTTCCAGTTCGACCCGCACAACGCGATCGCCATCGGTGCGAGGGTGAAGACACCCGGTGAGGATTTCGTCGGCGAGCAGCACGAATTGTTCTTCAACGACGACCACCCGGATGAGCTGACGCCCTACGAACGGCTCCTCGGTGACGCCATGATCGGCGAGGCCTTGCTGTTTGCGCGCGAGGACGGTGTCGAGCTGGCCTGGGCCGTCGTCGATCCGGTCCTCGAGCGCCACGACGCGGCGATCCCCTACGCGGTGCACACGTGGGGCCCGGAACAGGCCGATCGCCTCATCGCGTCGACCGGTGGGTGGCACACGCCGGTCAAGACTCGCGTGTGAGCGCGGCCGGCCAGCCCGAGATCTGGATCGTCCGCCACGGCGCGACCGAATGGTCGGGATCCGGTCGCCACACGGGGCGGACCGACATCCCACTCACGCCCGACGGTGTGAACCAAGCGGCAGAGGTCGTGCGCCCGCTCGCCGCCCATCGGTTCTCCCAGGTGCTGACCAGCCCGCTGGCACGGGCACGTGACACCGCGCGCATCGCGGGTTTCGCCGACGCTCAGCTGGATGAGGACCTGCTCGAGTGGGACTACGGGACCTACGAGGGTCGCACGACGGCCGACATTCGCACCAAGCGGCCCGGGTGGACGATCTGGTCCGACGACGTCCCCGGCGGTGAGACCGCCGACGAGGTCGCGGTACGGGTCGAACGGGTGATCGCCCGCGCCGGAGCCGCCGACGGGGACACGTTGCTGTTCGCACACGGACACGTGCTGCGGATCCTGACCGCGGTGTACCTGCAGCTCCGCGCGGTCGACGGCGCTCGGTTCAAGCTCGGGACCGCCGCGATCGGCGTGCTCGGCTGGGAGCACGAGTACCACTCGCTGACCCGCTGGAGCTAAGCCTCCTCGGAGGCGTTCCCCCGATCGAGGTCCAGCGCGAGCGAGTTCATGCAGTACCGCCGACCGTCCTCGCCCGGGCCGTCGGGAAACACGTGGCCCAGGTGACCCCCACAGGCTCGACACAGCACCTCGGTGCGGACCATCCCGTGGCCCGAATCCTGGCGGAGCTCGACCGCCTCGGCGGTCGCGGGTTCGGTGAAGCTCGGCCAGCCCGTGCCGGATTCGAACTTCGTGTCGGACAAGAACAGCTCGGCGCCACATCCGGCACAGCAGTACATCCCATCGTCTTTGCAGGACAGGTACTCACCCGATCCGGGCGGCTCGGTCCCGGCCTCGCGCAGCACATCGAATCGGGCCGGCGTGAGTCGCCGCCGCCACTCCTCTTCGGTCACTTCTTCGTCGCGCCCCATGTCACACCCTTCTCTCAGCGAGAATGGTGCCATGCCCGACGGGCTTGTGCCTTCGCGCGCTGATCCACCGCGTCCCCGGACGGATCCGTCCGGTGGTTCGGCGCGCCGCTCCGGAACGAAGCCGCCCCGCACGCTGGGCTACATGCCGGCGCTGGACGGCCTGCGGGCCCTCGCCGTCATGGCGGTGCTGCTGTACCACGCCGACCTTCCGTGGATCCCGTCCGGCTTCCTCGGAGTCGACGTCTTCTTCGTGATCAGCGGCTACCTGATCACATCACTGCTGCTCGCCGAGTCCCGCAGGACCGGCAAGGTCGACTTCAAGCGGTTCTGGCTCCGCCGGGCACGCCGGCTGCTCCCGGCCCTGTTCACGATGCTCGCCGTCGTCGCGCTCTTCGCCGTGATCTTCCTGCCCGACGAGATATCGAAGCTGCGCGGGGACCTGATCTCGTCGATCCTGTACGTCCAGAACTGGTGGCAGATCGTCCATCACCAGTCGTACTTCGCCGCGGCAGGCCGTCCACCCCTCTTGCAACACGTCTGGTCGCTGGCGGTCGAAGAGCAGTTCTATCTGATCTGGCCGGTCCTGTTCGTCGGCGGGATGGTGCTCTTCGAGCGGCGCCGATCCAAGATGTTGCTGGCAATCCTGGGTGGCATCGCCGCCTCCACACTGCTGATGGCGATCTTGTTCGACCCGAGCGGCGACCCATCGCGCGTGTACTACGGGACCGACACGCGAGCCGCCGCACTGCTGGTCGGAGCCGCGCTCGCGTTCGCATGGTCGCCGTGGAGGCTCCGGGCGACGACCGGTCGGGGCGCTCGTTACGTCCTGGACGGCATCGGCATCGCCGCGCTCGCCGGACTGGCGTGGATCATGCTGAACGTCACCGAGTTCGAGCCCCGGCTCTACCGGGGTGGCTTCTTGGTGGTGGCAATCCTCGCCGGGCTCGTCCTCGCGGTGACCGTGCACCCGGCGGGGGGTCTGTTGCAATGGACCCTGAGTCGATCGTGGCTGCGCTGGATCGGGCTGCGCTCGTACGCGATCTACCTGTGGCACTGGCCCGTCTACATGGTCACGCGCCCCGAGCTCGATCCGATCCCGCTGACGGGCTACCCGCTGCTCACCGTGCGCATCGGCATCACCCTGGCGCTCGCCGAGCTCTCGTACCGGTTCGTCGAATCGCCGGTGCGCTACGGCGCGTTGTCCAAGCACTTCGGTCGGCTCCGCACGAGTCAGGGCGCCGAACGGTGGCGGCTGACCCGAGTGACGCTCCTGTCCGGTGGGGCGGCCGCGATCGCGATGGTCGTGATCGTCGCCGGATTCCTCAACGCCGGCCCGACGCCGGTTCCCCCCGGATTCGAGTCGGCGCAGACGGTGAGCAACACCTCGACGAGCACGACGACGCCGACCACCGTGGCCATCCAGCCGGGCGAAGACCCGGCCGCAACCACTCCTCCCGCGACAGTCCCTCCCCCGCCGCCACCAATCCACGCGATCGGCGATTCCGTGATGCTCGGGGCGAAGGGAGCCTTGGAGGCCCGGATGCCCGGGATCCAGGTCAACGCCTCGGTGAGCCGGCACTTCGGCGAAGTCGTCGGCATCGCCACGAACCTGCGCGACTCCGGCCAGCTCGGCGACGCTGTCATCATTCACATGGGCACGAACGGGCTGATCACCGACGGTGAGTTCGACGCCATGATGGAGGCCTTGCGAGACGTCGACCGCGTGGTCATCCTCAACGTTAAGGTGCCGCGCCGCTGGGAAGCTCCCGACAACGCGACGCTCGACGGGGCCGTCGCACGCTGGCCCAACGCGGTGCTCGTCAACTGGAATGCCGAAGGCAACGCCCATCCGGAGTGGTTCTGGCAGGACGGCTACCACCTCCAGGACACCGGCCCGGCCGCCTACGCCGATCTCATCGCCAAGGCCGCGGGACTGTGATGGTGGTTCAGACCGAAGCGATCCCGGCCGATACTCGGGTGTCCGAACCGCAGGAGCGCACGGGACCGCAGGAGCGCCATTGTCCGACTCCGACGTCACCCGACCGGGCGGCGCCGCGCACGAGCTCGCGCCGGGTCTACTGGACGCTCTCGACGCCGCGTCGATCGGTGTCGCCCTCGCGGCACCCGGCGGACGGCTGTTGCGGGCCAACCGCGCGCTCGGTCGGCTCGTCGGCCGTGACCGCACCGAGCTGCTGACGCTGACGCTGGCGGGACTCACCTACCCTGACGACCGGCACTTCGACGCCGAAGCACTCCAACAGTTCCGCGACGGCGTCGCGGAACCGGACGTAGCCGAACTGCGTCTCATCCATGCCGATGGCGGGTTCCGGTGGGTCCGCCGCGAGCTCACCCCGATCCGCGACGAGACGGGCGCACTGCACGTCGCGCTTCACGCGATCAACATCTCCGAGCGCGTCGTCGCCGCGGCGACCCTGCACCAGAGCGAGCTGTGGTATCGATCCCTCGCCCAGTACACGTCCGATCTCGTGCTCGTCGTCGGGTTCGATGACGGCATCCACTACGCGTCCCCGTCGGCGGAGGCACTCCTTGGCTTTCACCCCCTGGAGCTCTTGGGCCGCCGCGGCGTCGACGTGATCCACCCGGACGACTACGAGCACGCCGTCGAGGCAGTGACGGCTCCGCTGGACCAAACCAGCCGCCGCGCCGGACCGGTCGAGCTGCGGGCTCGACGAGCCGACGGCTCGTGGGTGTGGTTCGAGGTCGCGGCCAACCGCCTCCCACCCGAGATCGCCCCCGACTGGTTCGTCCTCAACGCCCGTGACATCAGCGAGCGCAAGGAACACGAAGGCCGTCAAGCCGAGTTCGAGGCCCACTTCCAGAACGCCTTCGCGCAATCACCGCTCGGCATCGTGTTTACAGATCTCGCCGGCCGTGTCGTCTGGGCCAACGCTGCGTTCGCGCGGCTGTTCGCCGCCTCATCGGAAGAACCGACCGACGTCGACTTCGCCCTCGCGTGGGCAGCCGATGAGATGGAACGCGAGCAGGCATTGGCGCGCCAACTCCTGCGCGGCGATATCGAGTCGTTCCAGTTCGAGCGACGGTTCGCGCATAGCGACGGCCGCACACAGTGGGGACGCGCGTACATCTCGCTGGTACGCGACGAGCTCGGCGAGCCCCGCTGGTTCCTGGGCCAACTCGAAGACATCACCGACCACAAGCACCGCGAGCTCGCGCTCGAGCACGACGCGGAGCACGAACCCCTGACCGGGCTGTGGAACCGCTCCGGGTTCTGCCGACTGCTCGAGACCGCCTGGGATCAACGACTCGGCGACGGAACGCTCGCAGTGTTGTTCGTCGATCTCGACGATTTCAAGCGCGCCAACGACGAGCACGGTCACGGCGTCGGCGACGACATCCTCGTGCACGTGGGTCAGCGGCTCCGGACCGTGGTGCGCGGCGGCGATGTCGTGGCCCGGTGGGGTGGCGACGAGTTCGTCGTCATGTGCCCCGAGATCGACGGCGCCCGCGAGGCTGAGGAAGTCGCCTCACGGTTGTGCGTCACCATCTCGGTGCCGTTCCGAGTCGTCGCCGGCGAGGTGCGGATCGGCGCCAGCATCGGTGTGGCGATCGACGAGGGTCACGTCGATCCCGGGGCGCTCGTACGGTCCGCCGATGCCGCGTCCTACCTCGCCAAGCAACGAGGCCGCGGCCGCGTCGAGCACGCGCGACCACCGGGATTTGGCCACGCGTAGACCGGCTCGTCGGTCCCGACCCCGACGCGCACGTCGACGCCGACGGCTCGGCCCGAGCTACATCGCTTCCTTGATCCCCCGGCGGATGAGCAGCACGTTCATCGGATACGACGTCGCCAGGCCGACCGCCATCCCGATCTGCATGAGGAACCAATACGACGCGTGGTCGGGCAGGAGGTGTGGGCCCGGGTAGAAGACCCAGAACATCAGCGCCATCCAGGCGAACAGCCCGATCTCGAATGCGCTGAGGGACCAGACGTCGGCCTTCGCGGCGCGGGCCAGGGTCGAACCGAATGAACCATGGCTCATCGCCTTGATCGCGGCGAACTGGAACGCGACGCCGAAGGCCAACGCGACGGTGAAATCGAGCGCGAACGACGCGCCAGTAGAACCACAGGCCGAACGGGCCGAGGTACAACGCGGTGATCGGCCAGACCCACTCCATCACGGCCATGGGCTGGCGGTAGCCCCGCCCGCGGATGTCGTACACGATCACGACGGCGCAGATGAACCCGGCCGCGAGTGAGATCCAGGCGATCGTCTCCAGCCACGCCGGCGGCACCGCGCTCGCTCCGATCATCGACACGCTCCGGTCAGGGGACACCGTCCCGCGAGGCCCGGATCGCCGCTCGGCCGCGCCGACGGTGCCGAGACGGCTGGCGGAGGGCCTGGAGGTCGGGGTGGGCGAGGGGGGACTTGAACCCCCACGTCCTTGCGGACACAGGCACCTGAAGCCTGCGCGTCTGCCAATTCCGCCACTCGCCCGAGTGGAGCGTCGAGGTTAGCTCGACCCGCTCCGAAGTCGTCCGGGATCAGCAACACCTCCGACCAGGCCGGCGCGCGGCGTCGGCCGCACACACCCTTCCCTCCGGTACGCACGGGTCACTAACGTCCCCGTCGGAGCGGACAAGCTCGTATCCGAAGACAGGGGCGTGCAGGTGCACAAGTTCTGGGGCTGGCTCGGGCTCAATCTCGGCAAGCACTGGATCTGGGTCGTCACCGTCGGTGGTCTGATCACGATCGTCCTCGGCTACGGCATCACCAACCTCGATTTCGCCACCGGCCAGGACAGCTACCTCAACAAGAGCGACCAGATCTACAAGGACAGCACCACCTACCAGGGCCTGTTCGGCGGCCAGGCAATGCTGACCCTGGTCACGATGAACGAGGGCCATACCGTCGCCGAGCTGTTCACGACGGAGTACAACGAGCAGTGGGAACGCACCGCGGACGACCTGCGGGCCAATGACGGGGTGCTCAACGTCGTCAGCCCGCTGACGGCCCTGCAGTTCAACGACAACCTGGTCATGAGCCCGACCGGCAATCCCGCGGACAGCGTCGCCGGCAAGATCTTGGTCGACGACACCGCGCGAGACCCGAGCCCCGAAGGTCAGGCGAGGCGCGGCGAGGATTCCGCAGAGACCCTTGTCCGCCTCACCGCAATTCCGGAGGACGAACGTACCCTCGACAACCCGGGCTACATCGAGTTCCTCCTGCACGACAACGAGCGGCACATCCGCACCGCGCTCCTCGCCAACTTCCCCGACGATCGTCACGCGCAGATGATCACCCGCCTCGTCGGCAACGCGTCCATCACCGACGAGGGCATGGCTTCCGACCTCGTCACCGCCGAGGCCGACAAGCTGGAGTTTGCCCATGCGGAGATCATCACCACCGGCGCGCCGGTGCTGCTCAAGAACGTCAACGACTACCTGACCGGGGGGATGATGCTGCTCGGCGGGATCGCGGTCGGGATCATGGCGTTGATCCTGCTGCTGCTGTTCAGCGTTCGGTG
>Ga0075530_1000290_pt1 | contig 23099 bp, 24 predicted proteins | sample NGEPerD_2_FD_75101 | JGI IMG/M metagenome (GOLD analysis project Ga0075530, IMG submission 75101) | Arctic peat soil microbial communities from the Barrow Environmental Observatory site, Barrow, Alaska, USA - NGEE PermafrostL1-D | ecosystem: Environmental > Terrestrial > Soil > Wetlands > Peat ... | reverse complement strand
TACAACCATTGGAACATGCCCTGCATATGCTAATGTTGGTAGTGGTTCTACCCCTACTTGTGTGGGTGATTGTGGTGGTGGACCAAGTGGTTTTTCTGCTAAATGTGAAGCTGAAAAATCTGGGAATTTAATAAATTGGTCAGCTAGTATTCCTAATGGTAATCCAATTATGCCCATTTCTTCGTATACTTGGATTGGATACACTAAATCTGGGACTTATACTTATAATCCTGCATTGGTTTTGAATAGTAAAAGTAGTGCTAATCCTGTTACAGATGACCCAGCTAATAATTCCGCTGGTAGAGTAACAATAAAAGATTCATCACTATTAACAAACTCCGCTACTTCTGATTATTGTTCTGTTCCAGAAGCTCAAGATTTGTGTCAAATTAAAGTAAATTATGCTGGTTCAGCAAAAGGATCAAGTCAGGTTGTGAATACTTCTGGTAAATCTTTTCCAAATGGAGTAGAAACTGAAGTTACTTGCGGTGAAGATATTAGTTTAAAGACTACTCCTGAAAAGCCAATTTGGTGGAATTTGGGAGATTGTCCAAGTACTAATGAATATTTATCTGATAATTCTGCTTTGACAAAAGATGTATCAGTTTCCTCAGGAATTCAAAATGTTTGCGCTGATTGGGGAGGGGTGGGTGATGGAGAAGTTTTAATTACTAATGATTTAGTTAAGGTAAATTGTGGTTTGATCCCATGTAATTACACTACTAATTCGGTTATTTCTGTACCGTTGGCTAGAGTTCAAAATGATGGTGGGGAAGAAAATGTAAGAGTATCAGATTGGGGAGAATTTGGTAAAACAGCTGTTAGCTGTCCTGGAAATGCAAAGCCAAAGATTTGTATTGGAACAGGTATTGATAATTGTATAGACACTGGAGACACTAGTTCTTCTCTACCTATTAATACTTCTGATAAGTCCCTTAAGTTTTATTTCCCAGCTAAATGTGCGGGAGCTGGTAATATTTCAGTATTCCATCGTCCAGCTGCCAACGGAACATCAGCTAATCCTTATTGGCAGGTGACATTGGAAGGGTTGTCAAGTAATAAAACAGCCGATCTAAAACTCTACTTTAATGATCCGAGTGCTTCTAATCGGTAATTTAATTTATTATGTTTAGCCAAAAACTCCGTTTGAATAATAAAGGTTTTTCCCTGCTGGAGATGACGGTAGTTTTGGCTATTGTGGGAATAATGACAGTAGTTGTTTTGTTAGACCTACCCCGAATGAAAGGCGGTTTATCTATTGACTTAGTCGCTCAAGAGGTCGCTATTTATATTCGGGGAGCTCAGGTGTATAGTCGAGCGACTAAAGTAAGTGGTATTACCTATAATTCTTATGGAATACATTTTACTAAAAATTCCTCAGAGTTTTTTCTTTGGGCCGATGCCGATAATTCTATTGAGATAGAAAGGAATCCCTTGGACTTTCGTTTTTATAGCTATAAAAGTTATAATGAAGAAGACACTAAACAAGAAATTTATAATTTACCAGCGGGATTCATTATTTCTAAAATAAAATGTGGTGGTCATGTATTGTCTTCTTCTTTAGATATTGTTTTTCGCTTACCTGACCCCGAGGCAATTTTTTCTGGTCTCCCAGCCCAATCACATACTGGTTTTATCGCACCTTCTAATCCCTGTGAGACTTCTTTAAAAGCATCAGTGTGTTTGCAATCAGCTAATCAACAACAATGGCGCGTTATTGATGTTTATAGTAATGGCCAGATTGCCGTTAGAAAACAAGATTGGATTAATGAATGTTCATCTGATAGTTATTCTGAGCCAACTCCTTTTATTGATAGAAATCCTTCTACCTCTCCTTCTCCATCACCTTCACCTTCTCCATCACCTTCTCCATCTCCTTCTCCATCTCCTTCTCCTTCTCCATCTCCTACACCTTAAGGTTTTAAAGATAATATAAAAATGACCAAGCGACTTAATAACAAAAAATCGGGTTTTACTTTAATAGAAATTATGGTGGCTGTTTCTATTTTTGTTATTGTGGCGTTTATTGTAACGTCTACTTTGTTGGTTATTCTAGATGCTAGTCGGCGAGCTAATAAAATTAGATTAATTGTAGACAATATAAATTTTTCTTTAGATAGTATGTCTTTTAAAATAAAGTTTGGGAAAAATTATACCTTATTAAATGATGGTACTTTTAGTTTTTTTGATCGAGATTATCATCCCGTTTCTTATTGTCAAGAGTCTTTAGGTTTAGATCAAGGGGCGATTATTAAATGTCAATCTGATTGCACGGGTTGTTCGTTTCCAACTTGTGATGTTAATAATGATGTATGCCATTCAATTACCACCCCAGAGGTTAATGTGACCAACCTTAAATTCCATAAAACCACTTGTGGAGGAACAGATTGTTTAAATGAAGAGTATGTGATGTTTGTTAAAGCTCAAACTATGGATAAAAGTCGAATTATCAATCTAGAATTTCAAACAGCGGTGTCTCAATCGCAATAATTTTATGATGATTAATAATTTTAAAAATATTACCAATCAAGGCTTTACTCTTATTGAGACTTTTGTCGCTATTACTATTTTAATGATTACTATTTTAGGGCCAATGTCTCTTATTTCTAAATTTTACGCTGATAGTACTTATTCTAAAAATCAAATTATGGCCTCTTTTTTAGCTCAAGATGGTATGGAGACGGTTCAAAATATTATAAAAAATAATTCCGCAAAGAGAAGAAAAAGCTTTAGTGATTCTCCTGTAGTAGCTGGAGAAGAAAGTTTTACTACCTGTGAAAATCTTGCTAATGTAATTAATGTAAATTGGGATTGGTTGAATGGGTTAAAGGATGATTTGACTGGACTTAATGTAACATCAATTGATAGTGATGTTGTTTTGTGTAGGTTGACTAAAGGTTGTCCTTTGAAGAAAAATAGTAGTGAGTATTATGTTGCTTCAGCTGATCCAACTGGTAATTCAATTTTTACTCGGAAAATTGTTATTTCGGAAGCGACACCAGGAGTTACTTCTTTTTCAGATGGAGTGGCTGATGACGAAAGCAAACTTCGGCGTTCGGCTCAAGTTATTTCTTCGGTTTGGTGGTCAGAGAAAGGGGAAGTTCACGGCCCCGTAGTAGTTAGTAGTTTAATTATTCAAAACCAATGTCCGTAAAATTATTTACCTTAAAGAAAAAAAATCACCGAGGTGGCTTTGTGATTTTATATGCTGTAATTATTACAACGGTGGTTTTGTTGGTTGGGGTAAGTTTAATGAATATTATGACCAAACAGTTAGTCCTGTCATCGATTAGTCGTAATGCTAAGGTTTCTTATTATGCCGCTTTGGCGGGTAGAGATTGTGCCGAATTTTGGAAAAAAATTCAGATTGACGGAACTGATTATTTTTCTGAGGATCATTCAGCTACCCCGATTACATGTTTTGAGAATCCTGTTACTGGTTACAAGGTAGGAACGGAGGAAGTTAGCGAACTTAGTGCTTTAGTAACAACTTTTAATTTAGAATTGACTGTCGGAACAACTAATGTGTGTTCAGTAGTGAGTATAGTGTCTTCTAAGGATGATCCTTGTGCAGCGAACAGACTTCTCATTTCTTCAGCTGGTTATAATACTAGTTGTGACAAAATAGAAGACAGTTCAAATCCACGTTTAGTTAGGTCTATTTATAAAGATAAAGAAGTTGTTTGTCAGTAGTAAAACAGATTTTGTATCCTATCCCCATGGATCTATGTTCAAGACATGAATCTGCTGATTCTAGACACATCGCACTTCAATAACCAAAAGGACCGACCTTAAATCTTCAAAAAGGTCGGTCCTTTTGGTGTGGGTATATCTTAATTCCGATAACTCTGACGGTCGTCAGAGTTATCGGAATTTTGTCATTGCGAGAAGTGAGTACTCGAACGACGAAGCAATCTAGGTTTGGTTGCAAAGATGAGATTGTTTCGTATTTATCTGCGTCAGAACGTGCTCATTCTGACATGATTTTTAAATGTAAAATCAGCAATGACACAAGAGATAGATATTAATAATCCTCATTTGTTACGTAGCATGCTACGTAACAAATGATTGTTGAAAAGGGAGTCTTTTTTAGTGGGACAAGAATGAGATTGCTTCGCTCGCAATGACATCGCAGATGTTAGTTATCTTAAAAAGTAACAAATGTGTGTACATTACACTAACACTTTGTTTAATTTAAATATGTATATTATCTGTGATTAGTGTTTTTGTTGTGCTAAAATGTGTCTAAGATGACAAAAAATGAAGCCCAAAAGAGGTTAAAACAGCTTAAAAAGGTGATTAATTATCATCGGCACCTATATCATGTGGAAGACCGACAAGAGCTCCCTGACACCGCCTACGATGCCCTAGAAGAGGAGTTGAGAAGAATTGAGGAGAAATGGCCACTACTAATTACGCCAGATTCTCCGACTCAAAGGGTGTCTGGTAAACCACTAGATAAATTTGAAAAAGTAACCCATAAAATTTCTCAATGGTCTTTTAATGATGCTTTTACACCGGCCGATATGCAGGATTTTGATAAGCGAGTCAAAAAAATGTTGAAAGAAAAATTGGCTGTAAATTCGGCGCCAATTCCAACTTATGTTTGTGAATTGAAGATTGATGGTTTTAAAATTGTTTTAACTTACGAACAAGGATTATTGAAAACGGCGGTTACTCGAGGTAATGGTTTAGTGGGGGAAAATGTAACAGCTAACGTTCGAACCATTGAAGCCATTCCTTTGTCTTTAACTCGGCCAGTTAATATTATTGTGGAAGGAGAAATTTGGTTGGGGAAAAAGAATTTTGATATTTTAAATAAACAGCAGGTGATAGATAATAAGCCAGCTTTTGCTAATCCGCGAAATGTGGCGGCTGGGACTATTCGTCAACTAGATTCATCTGTGGTGGCTGAGAGAAAATTATCTTGTTTTGTTTACGATTTGGCTTGGGCTGATTTTGATTTACCTGAAACTCAAGTAGAAGAACTAAAACTTTTAGCCGAACTTGGTTTTCAAACAAATAAATATTGGCATTTTTGTCCTACTATGAAAGAAGTAGTTGATTATTGGCATCTTTGGCAAAAGAAAAAAGAGAAAGAAGATTATTGGGTTGATGGGGTGGTTATAAAAGTTAACGAACAAAAATATCAAACGGCACTAGGTTATACTGGCAAAGCTCCGCGGTTTGGGGTGGCTTTTAAATTTCCTGCCGAGCAAGTCACAACTGTCGTGGAAGATATTTTGCTTCAAGTTGGGCGAACTGGAGTCGTTACACCCGTAGCTGTTTTGCGACCAGTTTTGGTGGCGGGGACAACTGTTTCTCGCGCCACTTTACACAATGAAGATGAAATTGCTCGTCTGGATGTTCGGATTGGCGACACAGTGATTTTACAAAAAGCGGGGGATGTAATTCCAGATATTGTTTCGGTCTTAAAAGATTTACGAACAGGGAAGGAAAAAGTTTTTCATTTTCCAAAAACTCTAGATGCTTGTGGTGGAGACATTGAACGTGTCCCTGGGCAAGTGGCTTACCGGTGTGTTAATAAAAATTCTGTGACTCAATTTCGGCGAAAGTTTTACCACTTTGTGGGTAAGCACGCGTTTGATATAAATCACTGTGGTCCAAAAGTGGTGGATATGTTGTTGGATAATAAACTCGTGGCCGAGTATTCTGATTTGTTTACTCTTAAAGTGGGCGATTTGGCCATCTTGCCGAGGTTTGGTGAAAAATCGGCTAATAATTTATGCAAAGCCATTGAAGAACGCCGAACTGTAGAGTTACCAAATTTTATTGTTGGTTTATCGATTGATAATGTTGGGACAGAAACGGCGGAAGATTTAGCTAAAATATTTGGCACTATAGAAAAAATAAGTAAGGCTAGTTTAAAAGAATTTAATGATATTTTTGGTATTGGTGGGGTTGTGGCTCAATCTATTTTTGACTGGTTTAGAAATAAGGACAATCGTCATTTATTGGAAAAACTTCTAAAACAAGTAAAAGTAAAACCTTTCAAAAATAAAGTTGTTCAGTCTGTCATTTTTGGTAAAAGTTTTGTTTTGACTGGTTCTTTGCCTACTTTATCTCGTGAAGAGGCTGAAAAATTGATTAAAAAATATGGTGGTAAGGTTATGAGCTCAGTTTCAATTAAAACTGATTATGTTTTAGTTGGGGAAAATCCGGGCTCTAAACACACCAAGGCTCAAGAGTTGGGAGTAACTATTTTAAGTGAAGCTAATTTTTTGAAGCTGATTAAATAAGTTAAGTTGGTATTTAATTGAATTAAGTTCGGTTTTGATAATTAAGTTCTTAAATTAACCTTTGAAGTGTGATGTTTAACTAGTATCAAGATGACAGAGATATTGGAGATTTAAAACCGAATTTTCACCTTATTTTTGATTAAAATTGAACGGCTCAACCCGTTGAGCCGTTCAGGTAAAAGAGGGCTAAGCTAAAGGGTAAAATACTGAATATCCACCTAAATTAATTTGTTTGAATTTTCCCTCTTTTTCGAGTTTATCTAGATATCTAAATATGAGGTATTTTCAAGGTCCGGTCTTAATCTTAGTGACGGTCGTCACTAAGATTAAGACTATTGTAATTTAAGACATCTTCTGTCCTTACTCCCCTTATACTAATGTTGCACTTCAAGGGTTAATTCAGGTTTTATCATTGCGAAATGGTGGTTTTTTGTGTTAAGATAATTCTTGTATGATTGAAATTAAAGATATAGAAAAATTAGCTGGATTAGCGAGAATTGCTATTCCTGACAATGAAAAACAAAAACTCCAAAAAGATTTGGAGTCTATTTTGGGATATGTTTCAGAATTGAAAAATGCCCCTATTTTGGAGGGGGAAGCCGAAGAATCATATGTAAAAAATGTTATGAGAGAGGATATTGAACATTATGATTCTGGTCAATTTACAGAAGAAATTTTATCTGAAGCTCCTGATCGGGTGGAGGATTATTTTAAGGTAAAGCCGATTTTTTGATTGGCCTAAGGTGTTTGGTTTACTAATAAATATTTTAGGGCTCGTTGCTTAAGTTTAAATAATACAAAATGTCATTGGATATCTCAAAATTAACAATTGAAACTGCTCACGTTGGATTGATGATTGGTGATTTTAAGTCGCAGGATTTAGTGCAGGCTTATATTGATGAAATCAAAAAAACGAATTCTGATTTAAATGCTTATTTGGAAGTTTTTGATGATGCTATGGCCAAGGCGATTGAGGTTGATGAAAAGATTGCTCGCAAAGAAGAGGTGAGTATTTTAGCTGGGATTCCTTTTGGAATTAAAGATAATATTTTGATTAAGGGCAAATTGTGTTCGGCTGGTTCTAAAATTTTAGGTAATTATCATGCGACTTATGATGCAACTGTTATTGAAAAATTAAAGTCTAAAGATGTTATTTTTCTTGGACGAACTAATATGGATGAATTTGCGATGGGCGGGTCTACTGAAAATTCTGCTTATGGTCCAACCAAAAATCCCCATGATTTATCTCGGGTGCCTGGTGGTAGTTCTGGTGGATCAGCTGCGGTTGTTGGTGCCAATTTAGCCTTAGCCTCATTGGGTTCGGATACTGGTGGGTCTATTCGTCAGCCAGCTAGTTTTTGTGGAGTGGTTGGTTTAAAACCTACCTATGGGGCTGTTTCTCGTTATGGTTTGATGGCGATGGCTTCATCTCTTGATCAGATTGGTCCTATTACAAAGACTGTTGAGGATGCGGAAATAATTTTTAATGCCATAAAAGGTCAAGATGATTTAGATGCCACTAGTGCTAAAATTCCTGTTTACCCTCAAGAAGAAGATGCTAATCTTAGAAAAAGAAAAATTGGAATTCCTAAAAGTTTATTGAGTGAAGGAGTAGATGATGTTGTTTTAGAAAATTTTTATCAGTCTGTTCATAAGTTTAGGGATTATGGTTATGAGATAGTGTCTGTTGATTTATCTTTACTAAAATATTCTCTCGCTTGTTATTATGTTTTGATGCCGGCTGAAGTTTCATCTAATTTAGCTCGTTTTGATGGTATGCGTTACGGTAATCGTGTTTCTGGTGATAATTTATTAGAAGATTATCTGAAGACCAGGGGAGAAGGTTTTGGTCCTGAGGTTCGTCGTCGGATAATGTTGGGTACTTATGTTTTGTCGGCGGGTTATTATGATTCTTATTATAATAAAGCTAATGATGTTCGAAATTTAATTAGATCGGCTTATGAAAAAGTCTTTGAAGAAGTTGAGGTAATTTTAACCCCAACGGCTCCTAGTCCCGCTTGGAAAATTGGCGAAAAGATAGATGACCCTCTTCAAATGTATTTAGGGGATATCTTTACCGTACCCGCCAATCTGGCTGGTTTACCGGCTATTTCTATTCCTTCTGGTGAAACAGCTGAGGGATTACCCTTAGGAATTCAAATTACCGCTCCTCATTTTAGGGAAGATTTGCTTTTTTCCTTTGGCAAACACTTCACAAAGTTGTAGAATAATAAGTAATGCCTACTCCTGCACCATTATTTTTAAATCCTGAATTTTTCTTTTATAAAGTTTTTCTTTTTTTTCAAGCTTTGGGTGTCTTGGATATTTCAGGTGATAAAGTAATTTTTACTGGTTGGCAATATCTTTTTTATTTTAAAATATTTTTAATAATAGTTTCTATTTTTTGTACGTTTTTAATTATTGATTTTTTGTACCGTATAATCATTCTTGGAAAAGAGAAAAAAGCTTGGGAATTGGAACAAATTCTTAAAAATACTTCCAACAAAGTAGAGTCTAAACATAGTCACTGGTTGGAAGTTGAGCAATTATTAGATTCAGACAATAAATCAGATTGGAAGCTGTCAATTCTTGAAGCTGATAAAATATTAGAAGAATTATTAATTGTTTTGGGTTACCAGGGTGAATCTTTGGGGGAAAGATTGTTGTCTGTTGAAAAAGGAGATATGTTGGCTTTAGATGATGCTTGGGAGGCCCATAAATATCGTAATCGGATTGCTCATGAATCGGGGATTCAGATGACTGACCGCGAAGCTCGTCGGATTATCGGTTTATATAAAAAAGTATTTCAGGAGTATAAATTTATTTAAGTTATGTTTTCCAATAAAAGAAAACCGCCCAAGGGCGGTTTTCTTTTATTGGTTGCGGGAACCGGAATCGAACCGATGTCTGGAGGTTATGAGCCTCCCGAGGTACCTCTCCTCCATCCCGCGATATTATTTTATTTCCTTACTCTCTCCTTACACCTCCAGAGGTTATGAGACGAACCCTATCGAGGTACCAACTCTTAATCCCTGCGATATAACTATTTCCTTACTCTCTCCTTACACCTCCAGAGGTTATGAGACGAACCCTATCGAGGTACCAACTCTTAATCTCCGCTATATAACTATTTCCTTACTCTCTTCTTACACCTCCAGAGGTTATGAGACTAACACTATCGAGGTCCCAACTTCTGCTATCCCGCGATATTATTCTAATTTAACTTTCTTCCTACCTTTACACCTCCAGAGGTTATGAGACGAACCCTATCGAGGTACCAACTTCTGTTATTCCAGCGATATTACAAAGATATCGCAAAACAAAGGTTATTTTCTCCTAAATTGCTTTAATTTTAGTATTGTACCTTAAAATCTTGTTTTGTGCAATGATCTTGTTTTTAGTGGTATAATTGGAGTATATTAGTTTAACTTAATTTTATGTCTGATAATCAAATAGATAGTAGTTATAAAATCGATAAACTTATCGATAAGGTGGATGATGTGGAGCGAACTTTACAGGAAATTAGAGATAATACTTCAATCTTGTCTGAGCTTAGAGATATAAAGGACTATCTTTATGAATTAAAAAATAAGTAAGTTTGATTTACTGGTTTGTTTGAACGACTTATTCTTTTCTTGTGCCAGGTTTAAATTTAATGTATGATTAATACCACTATGAGATATTTGGCTATGATTTTAATTGTTGTATTTTTGGGAACAGCCCTGTTTGGTTTTATTCCTGTAAATGATACTGCTGGTATGGGGCTTATGGATGAATCTTGTCCGATTGCTAGATTGTTGAATTTTGCTTGTACTTCAGATTTTGTTTCAATGGTCTTAGAACACATCTCTGCTTCTCAGGTTTTCTTTAGTGTGACCCTGGCCTCATCTTTTTTGTTAGTTTTGCTTGTCTTAGTTGTTGTCGGTCATAGTTTTTCTTCTTTGGGACTACTGGTTATAACCTTAAATTTTAATCAATTACTTAGACGAAATTTTTTCAGATATAAAAATTCTTTTACTTTAAGAAAATTATTTAACTGGCTTTCTCTTTTTGAGAATAGTCCCTCTCTAGCTTAGCAACACCAAATCAAAAGAGTTTTTTGGTGTTGCTTTTTGTTGCCTCTTTTTGCTGTCTTTAAAATAAGAATGGCAGTAAAAAAGTTTTTCTTAACTAACTAAAAAAAATTATGAACAAAAAAAGTATAACAATTTTTTTCCTGATCCTCGTTAGCCTTTTTGGTTTAATGTGGTGGGGCAGGGGAAATCAGGTTCCGGTTTCAGATAAAAATGAAGTTTCTGTTAAGAGTCAATTAACATCGGCTGAAATTTTTTATGATTTTGGAACAATTTCGATGTCGGATGGGGATGTTAACCATATTTTTAAATTAACCAACCCAACTGATAAAGATATCTTGTTGTCTAATTTGACAACCTCTTGTATGTGCACTAAGGCTTATATTGTTGGCTCTAGTGGTGGTAAAAAGGGACCCTTTGGAATGATTGGAATGGGTTATGTCCCAAAAGCTGATGAAATAATTAAGGCGGGAGAAACAAGGGATATTGAAGTGGTTTATGACCCAAACGCTCATGGTCCGGCTGGGGTAGGTTTAGTAGATCGGTTTATTTATCTAAAAGATTCGGTCGGTGGAGCATTACAATTCGAAATTAAGGCACAAGTAAAACCATAATATTATGAAAAGAATTTTAACTATCTTAAGTGTTGTTTCTCTGGTTATTGTCGGTATTATTGTTCTGAAATATAGTTCTGGTACTTCAACTTTGATTTGGAATTGGAGTCATGAAGGGTCTTGGCTTTTACCGCTGGTTCTTTTTTCTTCGTTACTTGATAGTGTTCATCCTTGTTCATTTTCAATTCTTTTGTTGACTATCGCCTTTTTGTTTGCGATGCAATTACCAAGAAGGAAAATATTACAGATTGGTGGTATTTATATTGTCGGAATTTTTTCTTCGTATCTATTGATTGGCTTAGGTATTCTAAAAGTTTTGCATCTCTTCAATACACCGCATTTTATGGGTAAATTTGGAGCGTCTTTGTTGGTGATTTTTGGAATTATTAATTTGTTGAATTATTTATTCCCAGGGTTCCCAATTAAACTTAAATTGCCTTCAGTCGCCCATGAAGCGATGGGGAAACTTATGTACAAGGCTTCAGTCGCCTCAGCTTTTGCTTTGGGTGTTTTGGTGGGTATTTGTCAGTTTCCTTGCATGGGCGGTCCTTATTTGATGGTAATTGGTTTATTACACGACCAGATGACTTATTTCAAAGGTTTTGGTTATTTGGTGATGTATAATTCTATTCTTATCATTCCTTTAGTGGCGGTTCTCTTTATTTCCGCGGATAAGGTTTTGGTGGATAAAGTTCAGGCTTGGAGAAGAAAAGAAATGTCTAAAGCTCATCTTTGGGTGGGGTTGGTAATGATTGTTGTTGGGGTATTAATCTTTCTAATGTAGCTGGACTTTCGCTTTTGGTACATTTCTTCGCTACTTTACTCGTTTTGAACTGTGCTCAAACGTGAAACTCCTAATTAAAAAATAATTAATAAAATAAATATTATGGAAGAATATCAAGAAAAAATAATTAGTCGAAGAAATATTTTACCGTTGAGTATTATTATCTCTGCGTTGCTTATTTCGGGAGCGTTATTTTATGGATCAGTGACAAGTAAAAATAAAACAATCGCTGTTGATTCGGTGTCTCAAATTGATAGTGAAGAAGTTATTCCAACTAAAGGTTTTGTTTTGCCAATTAAGTGGGATGGTCTTGGTAGTAAATTGGTGGAAGCGGGAGTAATTGATAAAACTAAATTTGATCAACTTTATTCAGAGAGAGGTGGTTTGAGTGCCGATGATCAGGCGATGATTTACAGTGGCGATAGTCAAAAAATTGTAATTACTCCCCAAAATGCCAATCTAGTATTAAATTTGCTTTGGGCGGTTGGTTTGGCTAATAAGAATGAAATTCTTGAAACAGGACCAATGAGTGATAGTCGGTATGGTGAGGCAGGACAGTTTGCTTCAACTGGTGGTTGGACTCTTTCAATTGGTAATCCGATGGATCATTATAGTAAACATAAATTTATTACTCTTACTTCTGCTCAACAAGAATTGGTAAACAAAGTGTCGGCTGGAATTTATCGACCTTGTTGTGATAATTCAGTTTATTTTCCAGATTGTAATCATGGGATGGCGATGCTTGGTTTGTTAGAGATAATGTCGGCTCAAGGGGCAACAGAATCGGAAATGTATAAAGTGGCTCTTCAGGTCAATGCTTATTGGTTCCCAGGAACTTATCTTAATATTGCTGATTTTCTAAAAACCAAAGGGATTGATTGGAGGGATGTTGATCCAAAAGAAATTTTGGGGGCCAGTTATTCTTCAGCTTCTGGTTATAAGGCAATCTTACAGCAAATTAATCCAAGCAGTTCTGGTGGCGGTAGCAGTTGTTCTGCTTAATAAATGATATAATTAAACAAAAAAAATGTCTCATAAAATTATAAAATTAAATATCCAAGGAATGCATTGTCGGTCCTGTGAAATTCTACTTGAGAGAAGTATCTCTCAAGTAGAAGGGGTGAATAAAGTCAGGGCCAAGTTTAAGTCTGGGTTGGTGGAAATTCAGTATAGTAACAATCAGCCAGACAGTGAAATTCTTAGGCAAGTAGTGGAGAAAAATGGATATAGATTAGGTAAAGAAGATAAAAAATCTTTCTTGTCTAAAAATCCAAATGATTATATTGATTTAGCGATGGCGGGGGCAATATTTCTACTGATTTATTTTCTCCTTGAGCTTCTTGGTGTTTTTGATTTTAGTCTTGATGTGAGTGGAGCTCCAAGTTTTTTTACTGTCCTTTTGGTTGGTTTAACGGCTGGGATTTCTACTTGTATGGCTTTGGTTGGAGGTTTGATTCTTGGTCTTTCCGCTAGATATGCAGAAGTCCATCCCGAGGCTACTCGTGTCCAAAAATTTAAACCACATCTGTTCTTTAATTTTGGGCGTCTAACGTCTTACGCTTTACTTGGTGGCTTGATTGGTTTAGTTGGTTCTGTTTTGCGTCTATCATCTTCTCTGCTTGGCGGTCTGACTATTATTGTTGGAATAGTGATGCTTTTATTAGGTTTGAAGTTGATCGAAATTTTCCCCCGACTGAGCAACACTAGTTTTGTTTTACCGAAATCAATTAGTCGAATTTTTGGTTTACGACAGGAATCAAAAGAATATAGTCATCGGGGGTCATTTATTACCGGAGCTCTAACTTTCTTTTTGCCTTGTGGTTTTACTCAATCAATGCAACTTTATGCTGTTAGCACTGGTAGTTTTTTGCAAGGCGCGCTGATTATGTTTCTTTTTGCCTTAGGAACAATGCCGGGGTTACTGGGGATTGGGGGTCTAACCTCCGCGGTTAAGGGTGTTTTTGCTCGTTACTTTTTCCGTTTTGCGGGGTTAGTGGTAATTATTTTGGCGTGGGTAAATATTTCTGGTGGCTATAATTTGATGGGCTTTACTCCTATTTCTTTCCAGAGTAATAATACCAGCACCGATTTGAATCAGACTTTAACTGGTGGTAAAACTTCTGCGGTGGTTGATGTGAAAACGGAAGGAGGTAAACAAATTGCGATTATGGAACAAAATCGTAGTGGCTATCAGCCGAATAGTTTTGTGGTCAAAAAAGGTGTTCCTGTAAAATGGGTAATAAATTCTACTAATAATTATTCTTGTGCTTCTTATTTAGTTGTTCCTAGTTTAGGTATTTCCAAAGCTCTTTCGATGGGTGAAAATATTATTGAATTTACACCGACAGAGGTTGGTGAGATTCGTTTTACTTGTTCTATGGGGATGTATTCTGGATTTTTTAGAGTTATAAATTAAAATAAATATTATGACTATCGATAAAATTATAGTAATCATTGTGGGGTTGTTGTTGATTGCTTTTATCTATTGGTTTTTCCTAATGAAAAAACAAAACAGTGTCGCTGTTTCAGATTCTGTGGATATTGTGGTTGATGGTGGATATACCCCGGAGACAATTTCAGTGATGGCTGGGACCAAGACTGTTTTAAATTTTATTCGGAAAGATTCAAATAGTTGTTTAGAAGAAGTGGTGCTAGGGGATTTCAAGATTAAAAAATTTCTACCTTTAAATCAAAAGGTCGCTGTTGAGATTAATCCTCAGGAAAAAGGTGAGTTTGTTTATTCGTGTGGAATGGGTATGTTCCATGGCAAAATAATTGTTAAATAAAACACTATGAATGAAATTAAAAAAACTTTCCCAGTTAAAGGGATACATTGCGCTTCTTGTGTTTTGATTATAGAACAATCACTAAAGGAAGTGGCTGGTGTAAAAACGGCCTCGGTCAATTTGGCGACCGCTAAAGCGACAGTGACTTATGATGCCGATCAAGTGACAGATGACAAGCTCCAGTCAGCTGTTTCAAATGTCGGCTATCAAGCAATGATTAATGAAGAAATAAAAACTGAAGATGAGGAAAAGACAGTCAAACAACAAGAGCTTAAAAGTTTGAGAAATAAAGTGACTGTTAGTCTGGTGCTTGGAGGCCTCATCTTTTGGGGGAGTTTTCCAGGTTTGATGGAAACAGCTCCAACCATCTTACAGAATTTTTGGTTTCAAATGTTGTTGGCTACTCCGGTCCAATTTTGGATTGGTCTGGTTTTCTACAAAGCCACAATTCCAGCTCTAAAACATCGTACGGCCAATATGGATACTTTGGTTTCTATTGGTACTACTGTGGCTTACTTTTATTCTGTTTTTGTAACGATTTTCCCGACGGTAGTATTGAATATTGGAATAAATCCAATGCCTTATTTTGATGTCGCCGCTATTGTTATTGGCTTAATTCTTTTGGGTAGATATTTTGAAACCAAGGCCAAGGCCGGTACAGGGGAGGCTATCAAAAAATTAATTGGTTTACAGGCGAAAACAGCTCGTGTTTTGCGGGATGGTAATGAAATTGATGTTCCTATTGGTGAAGTTCAGTTGGGGGATATCATTAGAGTTCGTCCAGGAGAAAAAATACCAGTAGATGGAATTATTATTGAAGGAGAATCGTCAGTGGATGAATCAATGGTTACTGGTGAAAGTTTGCCGGTAGATAAAAATAAAAATGATACCGTTGTGGGAGCCACTATCAATAAAACGGGAACCTTTACTTTTAAAGCCACTAAAGTTGGTTCGGAAACAATGTTGTCTCAAATTATCAAATTAGTAGAAGAGGCTCAGGGAAGTAAGGCTCCCATTCAGCGAATCGCCGATTTGGTGTCTTCCTATTTTGTGCCGATTGTGATGATGTTGGCGGTTTTAACTTTCGTCGTCTGGTATGTATTTGGTCCAGCCCCAACTCTTCTTTTTGCTTTGCTCAATATGATTGCGGTTTTGATTATTGCTTGTCCTTGTGCAATGGGACTGGCGACTCCGACAGCAATTATGGTTGGAACAGGTAAAGGAGCTGAACATGGAATTTTGATTAAAGATGCTGAGAGTTTAGAATTGGCTCATAAAATTAATACCGTTATTTTTGACAAAACAGGTACTTTGACTAATGGTAAGCCAGTCGTAACTGATATTGTTACTTTTAGCGACTTAGATGAAAAAAAATCTTTAGCTATCTCTGCCTCATTAGAGAAAGGTTCGGAACATTCTTTAGCCGAAAGTATTGTCAATGAAGCTGAGAAACAAAAATTGTCATTGTCTTTAGTAACTAAATTTAAGGCCGTGGTTGGTCAAGGAGTAGAGGGAATTATTGACGATAATCTTTTTGTTTTTGGAAATAGAAAATTGATGGAACGAGAGAATGTTGATCTTAATGTTCATCTAACTCAAATTGAGACTCTTGAAAGTGATGGGAAGACAGTAATGTTTTTGGCGACAAAAGGGGAGTTGATGGCCTTACTAGCTGTGGCTGACACCATTAAAGATAGTGCCAAGGAAGGAGTCGCCCTGCTCCAAAAGTTGGGGATTGAGGTGGTGATGATTACGGGAGATAATAAAAGAACGGCTGAGGCGATTGCCTTAAAACTTGGTATTCATAATGTTTTAGCTGAAGTACTACCTGATCAAAAAGAAAGTAAGGTTCGCGAATTTCAAAATGAGGGCAAGAAGGTGGCAATGGTTGGCGATGGCATAAATGATGCTCCAGCCCTAGCTTCGGCTGATGTAGGAATGGCGATGGGTAGTGGTACCGATGTCGCTATTGAAGCGTCCAATATTACTTTAATCAATAAAGATATTCGTTCTGTTGCAACAGCTATAAAACTTTCTAGACAAACAATGAGGACAATTAAACAAAATTTATTTTGGGCTTTTGGTTATAATGTGATTTTGATTCCAGTGGCCATGGGAGTACTTTATCCATTTTTCCATATTTTGTTTAATCCCATCTTTGCTTCTATTGCTATGGCTTCTAGTTCAATTTCAGTGGTTAGTAACTCGCTACTACTCAAGAGAAAGAAAATAATTTAAACTTATCCACAAACTTATTTATATATTATACTAACGATATAGTATAATATATAAATAATGTCTAAGTTCGATAAAAAATTAATTGCTTTAAAATTAAGGAGAACAGGCAGGAGTCTTAAGTCGATTGCTGAAGAATTGGAAGTGTCAAAAACTAGTGTGAGCCTTTGGTGTCGAGATATTGTCTTAACTTCGGAACAGAAGAAAAAATTGAAGGATTATGTTTTTTTAGCTGGTCAAAAGGGAAGATTGCTTGGAGCCACAATGAATCATCAAAAAAAGGTTGATAACATCAATCATTTTGATGAATTGGGTAAAAAAAATATTGGGAAATTATCTAAACGAGATTTAATGGTAATTGGCGCCGCGCTTTATTGGGCAGAAGGTCGAAAAACAGAAGGAAGTTTCACTGTAATTAATTCTGACCCCGATTTGATTAAACTAATGTATTATTGGTTGGTAAAGATACAAAAAGTAAAATCTGAGGACTTAGTTTTTTGTTTATCTATAAATGAGATGCACAGACCGAGGATTGGAAAAGTGTTGAAATTTTGGGCTAATTTGCTACAATTATCTCCATCACAGTTCAGGAAGCCATATTTTATTAAAACCGTTCAAAAGAAGGTTTACGAGAATTATGATTCGTATTATGGTATCATCCATTTGAAGGTCAAATGTGGTACTAACTTGCGGTATCATGTTTTGGGTTTAATTAAAGAGATAAAATCGCAAATTAATGCCGGCGTAGCTCAGTGGTAGAGCGACGGACTCATAAGCCGTAGGTCGGAGGTCCGATCCCTCCCGCCGGCACAATACCTTTGTTTCTATTGAAAAAATAGAAAATTAAGGTAGAATAGACACACACGCAGCGGTAGCTCAAATGGTGGAGCAATCCCCTGTCACGGGATAGGTTGCCGGTTCAAGTCCGGTCCGCTGCGCCAAAAAAATAATCCGTCGAAAGACGGCTTTTTTTGTGGTGTCTTAAAATTTTGTTACGTAGCTTGTTATGTAGCATGCTACGTAACAAGTGGGGATGGTGATATAATATTTAGATGGAAAAATATTATGAAAACAAAAGCTGTACTTATTGATGGACACAATTTTCTCTTCCGTGGTTTTTATGGTGTACCTACTCAAGCAAAACATGCTGATGGTACTCAAATAAATGCAGTATATGGATTTTTCTCTTTATTGAAAGCAGTGATAAAAAAAGTGGATCCTAAGTATCTTATTGTTGTTTTTGACTCTGAGACTTCCTCGGATAGTAAGAAGTTGATTAAGCCAGAGTATAAAGCAAATCGATTGGTTCAAAATAATACTATTTTTGACCAGTTATTGTTAATAAAAAGATGTTTAGATATAATAGGTATTCGCTGGGTTGAAGATGAATCTAATGAAGCAGATGATATTGTTGGTACTTTTTCAGAGAAGTTTAGTAAAAAAGGTGTTGAGGTTTTTATTTGTTCAAATGACCATGATTTTTTTCAACTTGTTCATGGTGGTGTTTGCGTGTTAAGGGGGTTTCATGGTGAATTGACTGTTCATGATCATCCATTCATTTTTCAAAAGTTTGGGATAAAACCAGAACAATATGTTGATTATCTGGCACTTACTGGTGATGCAACTGATAATATAAGGGGCGTAAAAGGAATAGGAAAAAAAAGAGCGGCAGATATTTTGTCCGTTCATCAAAGTATTACACAAATGTATAAATCATTTAATTTACTGTCTACATCTCTTCAAAAAAAGTTATATGGACAAGAAAATGAGTTACTTGAGCGAAAAGAGTTTTTAAAGATAAATAATAAATTAGAATTAGAGAATGTTTTTACATTCACAAAATATACAATCCAAAAAAGTAAAATACCTGAGAAAATGGGTGAATTTTTAACAATACATTGGGATAGAATTTGTATAAAACAATGAAATAGTGTTAACAAAATCAGCCTTGTTGTCATGCGAGTTAGATGATTTGCTAAAATAATTATGTTGGCTAAACAGTTATATCAATTAAAAAAACTTTAATTGATATAACTTGAATAATTCTTGGTAAGGTATGGGTGTCTTAAAATTTTGTTACGTAGCATGTTACGTAACAAGTGGGGAGAGTGGTATAATATTTAGATGGAGAAATATATAAGAAAAGTTACTAGAGTGGGTAAGCGGAGCTTGTCTGTCGTTATACCAGCTGAGATTGTTGATGAACTTGGTATTCGCGAAAAACAGAAAGTAACCATTCATCGTTCTGGTAAAAAAATAATTATTGAAGACTGGAAGAAATAGATATTGACTGGTTTTAAATAGATTAGCCATTATTTTTACCTCTACAGGTCTCTGTAAGACTATTAATCAGAGCCTTATATTTTGGGTGGTTTCTTTTTTTGATAAATAAGGGGATTTGGAGTATTCTTTATATAATGAAGATCAAAGATTTAGCCAAAGTCGATCGGCCAAGAGAAAAACTAGTCAAATATGGTCCGGATAAACTAAATACAACGGAACTTTTGGCGATTTTGTTGCGCACGGGGACAAAAAAGATAAACGTCGTCCAATTAGCTAGCCAAATTTTAAAAAATTATCCAACAGACAAATTAAAATCAGCGGGGGTTGATGATCTGAAATTGATATCGGGGATAGGAGAGACTAAGGCCTGTGAGATTGTCGCAATGCTTGAGCTAGGGAAACGGATGCTCAAAGACAAACAGACTGCATTATTGCTTTCTCCAAAGGATGTCTGGCACGAGTTGAGAGATATTAGAGATAATAAAAAAGAACACTTTGTGGTTTTCTTTCTGGATAGCCGAAATCAGGAAATCAAACGCGAAATTATTTCCGTTGGCACTTTGAATGCTAATTTGGTCCATCCGCGCGAAGTTTTTGAGCCAGCGATTAGATGCAACGCTGCGCAAATCATAGTTGCCCACAATCATCCGTCCGGTGATACTGATCCTTCGCCTGAAGATGAGTCTATTACGAAACGCCTCGCTGAAGCAGGACGTATTTTAGGTATAGAAATTCTCGACCATATAGTGGTCTCTAAAGATAAGTACTGTAGCCTGAAAGAACAGGGGATAATCTAGACTTGCATTATTATGGGCGTACGCTATAATGTACATATGGATACTAAAAAGACAATATCTATAACAGAAGGCCGTAAAAAGCTTTTTGTGATTGCTGAAGAAGTGCAAGCACCTAACAAAGTTTATATGTTGACTGAGAATGGCAAACCAAAAGTGGCTATAATGTCGGCTGAGGAATATGAATCTTGGATGGAAACGATGGAAGTCGAGCGCATTTTTCCTGATCTCGATAAAGACATTGCTCGGGTTGATAAAGCCGTAAAAACTGGCGTCTATAAAAAATGGCCCACACTAGACGATCTAAAAAAGGATTGGGGTTTTGCGGTAGCAGATAAATCAAAGAAAAAATATGGCGTTCATACTTCAACTAACAAAAAGGGCCAGAAAAAATCTCGATAATCTGCCGATAGAATATCGTTCTCGGGTTATTGCTACACTGGACGACATTGTTCAAGATCCTTTTGGTGGCAAGAAACTGTCCGGTAAAATGGAAAGACAATACTCGGCTCGTGTTTGGCCATATCGAATAATTTACAAAATATACAAGAAAGAGCTGCTGATCTTGGTTATCAATGTGGATAATCGCAAGGAGGTTTATCATTAAATTAAGTTAATTCTTGGTAAATAGGGTGATTTTGTGGTATAATCAACAAAAATGGATAAAAAATCCCTGACAGAACAGGACATTTGCTCAAAATATGTTTTACCAGCCACTATCGCAAGTGGCTGGGATTTAAAGTCTCAAATTCGAGAACAAGTTTCGTTTACGGCAGGCAAAATCATGGTTCGGGGGAAAACCGTCTCTCGGGGCGAGAAAAAGCGTGCTGATTTTATTCTTTATTACAGAAACGATTTACCCATAGCAGTTATTGAAGCAAAAGATAATAAACACAGTGTTGGCGCTGGTATGGAGCAAGCTCTTGGCTACGCTGAGTCACTTGATATCCCATTTGTATACAGCTCAAATGGAGACGCGTTTATTGAGCATGATAGATTTTCTACAGAAGGAATAAAAGAACGAGAGATTGCCGTAGATAAATTTCCTACACCAGACGAACTATATGAACGCTATAAAACAGCTAAGGGAATTACGGAAAATATTGAATCAGTCATTTCAGAAGATTATTTTAGTGAGATAAATGGAAAAACACCCCGTTATTTTCAATCGGTGGCTATCAATCGCACAGTAGAAGCCGTTGCCAAAGCTCAGAAGCGTATCCTTTTAGTTATGGCAACTGGGACCGGTAAGACTTATACAGCCTTTCAGATTATTTGGCGGCTCTGGAAGTCGAAAGCCAAAAAGCGTATTCTTTTTCTCATTGATCGAAATATCCTCGCTGACCAGACAATGATCAATGATTTTAAACATTTTGGTGACAAAATGACAAAAATCGAAAATAGAAATGTCGATAAGTCCTACGAAATTTACCTCGCCCTTTATCAGGGCATCACAGGGCTGGAAGAAGAAAAAAATATTTTCAAACAATTTTCTCCAGATTTTTTCGACCTTATTATTGTTGATGAATGTCACCGTGGAAGCGCTAAAGACAATTCTGCTTGGCGTGAAGTGCTCGATTATTATTCCAATGCGACCCAAATTGGTCTTACTGCCACCCCAAAAGAGACTAAAGATATTTCTACTCAATCATATTTCGGTGATCCAATTTATACTTACTCACTCCGCCAGGGTATCGATGATGGGTTTCTTGCTCCATATAAAGTGATTCGTATTATCCTTGATCGGGATGTTGAAGGGTATCGTCCAGAAATGGGTAAGACCGATAAGTATGGCAATGAAATACCTGACCGCGTATACAATACCAAAGATTTTGATCGTGATCTCGTGATAGACGAACGCACCGAGCTTGTAGCCAAAAAAATTACGGAATATATGACCGAAACTGATCGGATGCAAAAGGCGATAATTTTTTGTGCCAATATCGACCATGCCGTGCGTATGCGTCAAGCTTTGGCCAATGAAAACGCTGATAAAGTATCAGAAAATCGTAAATATATTGTCCGTATTACCGGAGACAACGACGATGGTAAACGTGAATTAGATAATTTTATTGATCCGGAAAATCCTTACCCGGTTATCGCTGTCACCTCCAAACTTATGACTACAGGAGTGGATGCTCAAACTTGTAAGCTCATTGTGCTTGATCAGAATATTGCTTCCATGACTGAATTTAAGCAGATTATCGGTCGCGGTACACGAGTGCGCGAAGACTACGGCAAGATGTATTTTACTATTATGGATTTTCGTAATGCGACTGAGCTTTTTGCCGATCCAGATTTTGATGGCCCCGCAATAATCGTGTATGAGCCCAAGGGAGATGATCCAATAAATCCGCCGGAAGATGAAAATATCATCGCTCCAGAAGAAATACCCTTTGTATATCAAAAGCCAAATATAAATATTGATGGAATAGTTGCCGATGGACCAAAAAAGTTTTATATAAATGGCGTGGATGTGAAAGTGATAAACGAACGGGTTCAATATATTGGCGAAGATGGTAAACTTATTACAGAATCTCTCAAAGATTATTCCAAGAAAAATATTTTAAGCGAATACGCTTCGCTCGATGATTTTTTACAGGCTTGGACAAAAAGCGATAAAAAAGAAGTCATCATCGAAGAACTAAAAAATCGTGGGGTGTTTTTTGAGGAATTAGAAAAAGAAGCCGGTAAAGACTTAGATCCTTTTGATCTGATTTGCCACATCGCATACGGTAAAAAACCGCTTACCAGACACGAACGAGCGGAGAATGTAAAGAAAAAAGATTATTTTGCCAAATATGAGGGTAAGGCCAGGGAAGTGATTGATGCACTTCTCTTAAAATACGCCGACATGGGCATCACGGCTATCGATGATATCGGTGATTTGCAAGTTTCTCCATTCACCGAGTTTGGTACGCCTGTTCAAATTGTAAATGATATTTTTGGTGGCAGAGAACAGTATTTGGAAATGATTAAAAGAATACAAGAAGAACTATATATAATTTAAAAATGTCTTTTTTCCGATCAAACAAAGAAATTAAAACAGATAATCTAGATAAACTGAAAAATGGTGTGGAAAACGAAAAAGGGCAATCGTCCTAACGGTCGACGCCCCTTCTCAAAACTGTCCTTAAAGAGTATCACTATTTTGTGAAAAAAGCAAGAATTATCCACAGCCTATAAAATCCTTATTTTAAGCCAAAAAATAGATAAATAAACCCTATGGCCATTCAAAACATCATCAAAAATATTCAAGACATCATGCGC
>Ga0075530_1000289_pt1 | contig 23108 bp, 22 predicted proteins | sample NGEPerD_2_FD_75101 | JGI IMG/M metagenome (GOLD analysis project Ga0075530, IMG submission 75101) | Arctic peat soil microbial communities from the Barrow Environmental Observatory site, Barrow, Alaska, USA - NGEE PermafrostL1-D | ecosystem: Environmental > Terrestrial > Soil > Wetlands > Peat ... | reverse complement strand
GCTCTGCGCCTCGCTCGGCCCCTTCGTGTTCCCGTGCCCAGTCGGCAAGCTCGCCCGCGCGGGCGGCGAATGAGGGGTCGTCGAGGATGCGGCGGGCGGCCCAGCGCAGCGGCCCGGGGCGGCAGAGGCGCCAGGGGAGCGAGAGGCCGGCCTTGGCCCAGCCGACCCGCATCGCGGTCTCGCTCATGTCGCCGATGAAAGGACTGATCAGCAGCGGCGTGCCGGCGGCGAGGGCGCGGGCGACGGTGCCGTGGCCGCCGTGCGAGATCACCAGCGAGGCCGCCGGCATCAACTGGCTGTAGCTGAGCCAGTCGACGAGGACGGCGTTGGCGGGCGCCTCGATCGGGCTCTGCGGCACCACCCGGTTGGTCGTCGCAACGACCCGCACCGGCTCGCCGGCCAGCGCCTTCAGCGCAGTGCGGACCAGGTGGTTGCCGGAGTCATGCGCGGTGCTCGGCGCGACCAGAATAAGCGGCTTGTCGCCGGGAGGCAGCTCGATCTCCGGATGGGGGACCTCGAAGCTCATCGGCCCGGTCACCTCGACCCCCGCCGGCCAGCGCCGCGGGTACTCGAGTTGCGGGAAGGTGCCGACCAGCGCGAGGTCGGGGCTGATGCCGCAGTGGAAGCGCTCGGTGGGGGGCAGGCCCAGCTGTGCCCGTTGCCGGTTGAGGTCGCTGCGACCCTGCTCCAGCCCGACGTTGAGCGCCCGCTGTCCCGCTCGCCACACGCCCTTCCCCAGTGGCGTGCGCGGCGGCTGCAGGCCGACGGCGAAGAAGGGCAGCCCCGGCTCGACCACCGGGTAGATATGGGGGATAAGCGTTGCCCGCGGCACCCCGGCCACCTCAGCCGCGAGCGTCGGCGCCAGGGTGAGGATGTCGCTCACAACCGCGTGCGGGCGCATCTCCCCCAGCAGCGGCAGCAGCGCCCGCGCCGCGTCGGCCGCGTGCGAGCCCTCCGGCGAGTCGGGGTCCGGCGGCGGGAACATCCGGTATTCCTCTGCAGCGGCAAAGCCCAGGCCGGCCCCCTCGACGGCCGCGCGCCGCTCCTCCCAGGTCTCGATCGTCACCTGGTGGCCGCGCCCGGCCAGCGCCCGGCCCAGGGCTATGGCGGGAAAGACGTGGCCCGGGTCCCCAAAGGCGGCGACCAGGAAGCGCTTAGGGGGTGTCAAGCCCCTCGCCTGGCCGGGTGAAGACAATCTCGGGTACGTGGCAGTTGGGCGAGATGTGAAGCAGGAAGCGCACCGCCTCGCCGATGTCCTCCGGCCGGATCATCTCCTCGGCGGGCACCTGCCCCTTCGCGAACTCGGTCATCGGCGTGTCGACGAAGCCCGGCGCCAGCGCCGTGCACTGGATGCCGGCGCTGCCGACCTCGCGGTGGGTCGACTGGGTGAAGTTGATCACCGCGCCCTTGGTCGCAGCGTAGATCGAGAGCCAGGCCTGCCCGGATTTGCCGGCGATCGAGGCGGTGTTGACGATCAGCGCCTTGCCGTGCTCGGCGCCGGCCTCGCGCAGCATCGGCAGGCCCTCGCGGGTGCCGATGATCAGCGCCCGCAAGTTGACCGCGAGCTGCATGTCGAGGTATTTCGTCTTGATCTCCTCCATCGGGGCGCCGATCCCCACCCCGGCGTTGTTGACCAGCACGTCGAGGCGGCCATAGGCCTCGCGGTGTTTGGAGAAGATCCCGATCACGTCCTCCTCGTCGGCCATGTTGGCGGCGACGCTCTGGACCTCCAGCCCGCCGGCGCGCAGCTCCTCGGCGGCGCCCTCCAGCTTCTCTGGCCGCCGTGCTGAGACAGTCAGCGCATGCCCCTCTTCGCCGAGGGTACGGGCGATCGCCAGTCCGATCCCGCTCGAGGCCCCCGTGATCAGTGCCGTTCGATCCGCCATCTCTCCCTCCTCATGCTCCTCGATCACCGAGCACGCACCCTATACGCCACTCGGCCCCCACCGCCGAATAACATGACCGATCCGCATGTCCCGGCACCACGCCACAAGCGCTCTTGCCTGCCTGCTCACGGCCGCCCTCCTCACGGCCGGCTGCGGAGGTGGCTCCGACACGTCCACCTCGACCGGGGCGACCGCCGCGGACAAGCCGGCGCCGCCGAAGAGCGAGTTCCCAAAGACCGAAGGCAGAACCCTGCGCGAGCTCGTCAATGACCAGGACTCCCACGCCGAACTCGTCGTCTCCCCAGCCGCCCTCACCTTCTACAAGGGCGAGAACCGCTACCCGTTCGGCGTCTTCCACGCCGACCGCACCCAGGTTGACGATGCCGATGTCGCCCTCTACGTGGCCAAGGTGCCGCAGGCGAAGTCCGGTGGAGGCGGAACCGCCAAGAACGGCGAGCAGGAGAAGGGAGCGGTGGCCCGGGCACGCATCGAAGCGCTCGAACAGCCCGCGGTCGGCCCCTACCCGGCGGCGATCGAAAGCCTCACCACCAAGCCCGCCTTCCGTGCGCAGACGACGACCAGCGACCCCGACGCCGCGACGATCGTCTACACGACCGACATCGACTTCCCCAGCAATGGCGAGTGGCGGATTGCGGCGCTGATCAAGCAGGGGGACGAAGTCGCGGCGACGCTCCTGCCCAGCGCTTCAGTCGGTCAGTTCAAGGGCGTGCCCAGGGCGGGACAGAAGGCGCCGAAGATCCACACGCCGACCGCCGCGGACGCCGGCGGCGACCTTTCGAAAGTCACCACCCGCCTGCCGCCCGACACCCAGAACCGCGTCGATTACGCGGACGCTCTGGGCAAAGAACCGATCTTGCTCTTGTTTGCGACCCCCCAGTTCTGCCAGAGTCGTGTATGCGGCCCGGTCGTCGACGTGGCCGAGCAGGTCAAAGAGCAATATGGCGACGAGGCTGCGTTCATCCATATGGAGATCTACAAGGACAATGATCCGAGTAAGGGCGTGAGACCGCAGGTGCGGGCGTTCCACCTGCCAAGCGAGCCGTGGCTGTTCGCGATCGACCGCCAGGGCATCATCCGGGCAGAGATTGAGGGCGCCTTCGGTGTCGACCGCTTGACCAGAGTCGTGAAAGAGGTGACTGGGGAATGAGCGAGAAGACCGCGCCCGATCCAGAGCTGCTCAAGTCGTTCGCGGAAGAGGCGCGGCGGCGCTGCGACGTGATCGCAGCAGGTCTCGCGACCGAGACCGAAGACTTCGAGACCCTGCGGGCCGAAGTCCACGCGCTGAAGGGGACGGCGGGCGCGGTCGGCCTGCGGCGCCTGGCCGAGCTTGCCGGGCTGATGGAATCCGACCTCGCCGAAGCGAAGAAGTCCGGTGAGCTGCGAGGCGGCCGCTCGCACCAGATCGCCGACGCCGCCAAGGCACTTTCCGAAGGCGCCAACGCCGCCGCCGAGGGGACGGAAGAGCCGCCTGACGTAGGCCGTTCCCTCGCCCAGCTGTTCAGCGCCTGACCCGACCATCCGCGCCAGCAGCGCGCTACCCTCGCCACCCCGGGGGCGGTAGCTCAGCTGGTTAGAGCAGCGGACTCATAATCCGTCGGTCGAAGGTTCGAGTCCTTCCCGCCCCATGCCGCGAAAGGGCTGCCGCATGGGCAATGACTCCGAACTCGTCCTCGCATTTTGCGGATCTGGCGGTCGCCGGTGTCCGGGGGTGTCCGTAGAGTCGGCGCGATGAATGCCGCAGAGCAACGCCGCGAGGAAGAGCACTTCCGCAAGGTGGAGGGCGCGATGCTCTTCGTTGAAGACGCCGCCCGTCGCCTAGATGAAGCGGCCCAGGAGCTTAAAAAGGACGATGCCGCCCCCTATCTGATTGCCGCTCTGGAAACGGCTGCCGGCGCCGTCAGGGCCGACCATGCCCGCATGATGAAGTCGGTCTACTGGCGGGCGCCGTCGTCCGACCAGGACGAGCTGGCCCCGGTCGCTGGCGAGCAGCAACGCCTCGCTTCCTAGCCGGCCGCCGATGCCCCTCACCGGCGAGGAAATCAGGGCCAACCTGACGCGGTTCGTCGCGCGCTGGAGCGTACGGGACGGCTACGAGCGCGGCGAGGCGCAGACGTTCCTCACCGAGCTCTTCGATTGCTACGGGCAGCGGCTCTCCGATGTCGCCGAGTTCGAGCGCTTCCAGGCAGGGGGCTTCATCGACCTGAACGACTGGCGCGCCTCGGCCAGCGCGAGCACTTCACCACCGACGACGATCTCGTCTTCAGCACGTCGCGCGGCCAGCACGTCGGCTACAAGTCCTTGAAGGAGCGCTACCGCGCCGCGCTCAGGGCGGCTGGCCTGCGCGAGGACTTCCGCTTCCACATCCTCCGCGACACCTTCGGCAGCACCGTGATCCGCCATGCCGACTCGCGCGAGGTCATGGAGTGGATGGGCCACGCCGACCTGACGACGACGCGCCGCTATCTGGCCTTCGTCGATCGCGAGGACGCCACCAAGCGAGTCTCCGAAGCGTTCCGGCTCGAGGAGCCGCAAGCGCCGGTGCCGACTCAGCCCTGACGCCGGCGCCCGAATGTATTCGCCGCGATCCATTCCTCGAGTCCGGAGCGCGTGAAGCGCAGCCCACGCTCGCCGATTCGCACGTGGGGGAGGCTCCGCGAGCGCACGAGCTCGTAGAGCGTGCTGCGCGGCACGTGCAGGAGCCGCGCCGCCTCATTCGCGTCGAGTAACGGTTGATCTAGAAGCTCCGCGTCAGCCATCTATCTGGCAAGACGAACAAATCGGCCCAATCGACCCGCCCGGGGTGGCGGCTGGCCCACCTCATCCTGCAAGTAGGTGGGCCAGCCGCCGACTTTGGGTGCGGACGGGGCTGCGGACGTTTCTGCGAATTCAGGCTGCGCAGCCACTTCGCCTCCAAAGCGGGATTGCGCCCTCAACCCGTAGCTGACCCCACCCACACACGATTGTGAGCGGATGGGGTCAGCTGCGGGCTCGGGCTGTAGAATGGAGCCGAAGTGGCTGCGGTGGGACGGATCGGCGGTGGTGAGCGTCTTGGCGGTGGATGGCTGGAGGCAAGAGGACAGACGGGGTAAGTGAGAGTAATCTGGAGGCGCTGGAGTTTGTCGTTAGGTTCGGGAGGGTTCAGTGTTGCGCTTTGGCCGGGGACGGGGACGGGCGTGACGGTGGCGAGGAAGCGGAGGTCGCGACTGGTCGGTCTGGCCGAGGTTCTGCTTGGTGTCGGAGTGCGGGCCGGCTCGTCCTCTGCACCGGGCACCAGCAACCCGGGGCGAGTCCGATCTTGTGACTATCGTGATCTCCGTCGCATGGCCATCAAGGAGAAGAGCCGAAAGTCGTCCGCGTCGCGAACCGCCGTGCCGATCCGCCGAGGGAAGATGCTTCGCCTCAAACCGCGTAGCGATGCTCCCGATCCTGGAGACCTAGGTGCGGTTCAGGATTGGCTCAGGGGACAGGGGGGACCGAGCGCAGTTGATCTCTTCTGTGGTGCCGGCGGTCTCAGTCTGGGCCTGAAGCAGGCGGGCTTCTCGGTTCTGGTTGGTGCTGATAACGATGAGTGGGCCGTCGAAACCCATACCGCCAGCGTGGGGGGATTGGGCTACGCCGGCGATCTCGCCGACCCAACGGACTTCCTTGAGCATCTCGACGGCTGGGGGGTCGACAGCGTTGACCTTGTGGCAGGAGGCGTTCCTTGTCAGCCGTTCTCTCGGGCGGGTCAGTCGAAGTTGCGTGATCTCGTTCGCAGCGGAGCTCGAGGAGTTGAGGATCACCGCGCTTTGCTCTGGCGCAGCTTCATAGCAGTGGTTGAACGTCTCAACCCTCGCGTGGTTCTGGTCGAGAACGTTCCAGAGCTGCCCGTGTGGGATGACGGGGCCGTCCTGGTGGGGTTCCTTGAATCGTTCCGGGATCTTGGTTACTCCGTGACGGCCCGCGTTATCGATTGCTTCGAGCACGGGGTTCCGCAGCACCGGGCTCGCCTGTTCATAGTCGCCACTCAGAACACAGGAGAGTTCCTTTGGCCCGAGCCGGTTCGCCGCCGTAACACGCTCCGCGATGCGATTGGTGATCTCCCTGTCGTTCCCGGAGGACAGCGCCATGAAGAGCTCCGCTACCGGGCTCGCCGACGTCTGACCCCGTTTCAGAGACGCATGAGATCAGGCCTTCCCTCTACCGCGCGCGGCCTGATTCATGATCACATCACCCGCGCGGTCAGGCCGGATGACTGGTTGGCCTTTGAGGAGCTGTCGGAGGGCCAGACCTATGCGGACCTACCGGAACACCTGCGTCGCTATCGAAGCGACATCTTCACCGACAAGTACAAGCGCCTGGCGTGGAATGAGCTGAGTCGAACGATCACCGCTCACCTGGCCAAAGACGGCTACTGGTACATCCACCCCGAGCAACACCGGACCCTCTCCATTCGTGAGGCGGCACGCCTGCAGACTTTTCCTGATCGGGTCCGCTTCGCCGGTGCCCCGAGTCATCGGTATCGGCAGATTGGAAACGCGGTTCCTCCGATGATGGGGGAGAGTCTGGGTAGATCGATCATCTCGGCGCTGAAAGATCGGCCCGGAGAGCGCAGGCTGGAGGTCGGTATTCGAGCCGAGCTCCTGCAGTGGCACAGCAAGAACTCGCGTTCGTTCCCGTGGCGAGGCGCCGACCTCGATCCATGGCACGTGCTGATGGCCGAGATGTGCCTGCACAGAACCCGGGCAGACCAGGTGGCTCCGGTCTTTAAGGCGCTGCTTGAAATCGCCCCCACACCGCACGCGATGGTCTCTGGGTCCGGAAGGGCTCTGGAGGCGATGAAGTCGCTCGGATTGCGCTGGAGGGCTGAGAACATCATTAAAGTTGCGGAAGCTCTGGTCCAAGAACTCGACGGACATGTCCCCGACACCGATCTCGAGCTGAGGATGCTTCCGGGGGTTGGGGACTACGTGTCGCAGGCCGTTCTGTGCTTTGGGTTCGGACGGCGAGCGACCCTGATCGATACCAATACGAGCCGTATCGTCGGTCGACTGATGGGCAGGGAGGGCACCCGTCGATGGCAGCTTCGTCTTGATCTGTACGGACTGGCGGGAGAGGATGGCCCCGATGCGGCATTCAATTATGGCTTGCTGGACTTGGGTGCCCTGGTCTGCAGGCCGACCAAGCCCAAGTGTGACGTCTGCCCGTTGCAGGCTAAGTGTGCGACCGGGTCCGGTGGACACACCGTGACTGCGGTCGAGGTAAGCGAGGAGGTTATGTGCAAGGGCTAGAGATGATCCCATCCGCTCGGCGGCTCATGCATTCGCTGCGCGACGTTGGCTATGACCTCCCGTCCGCGGTCGCCGATCTGGTCGACAACAGTATTGACGCGGGCGCCGATGAGGTGCATGTCGACGCCGGTGTCAACTGGCGGGGGGCGTATCTGCGCATCGCCGATAACGGAACGGGAATGAGCGAGAGGCGTCTTGAGGAGGCCATGAGATATGGCTCGAGTCGGTCCTACTTCGGCGATGATCTGGGTTACTTCGGGCTCGGACTGAAGACCGCGTCCCTATCGCAGTGCAGGTGCCTGACCGTAGCCTCCCGCTCCACTCTGCGGGGAAGAATTCGGATCAGGCGCTGGGACATCGACGAGGTGAGCAGCTCGGACTCATGGCTCCTTGAGCGGCCGCGGATTACCGATTGCCGAGACGAGCTCGTTGAGCCGCTTGAAAACCGGGTGGGAACCGTCGTGATGTGGGAGAAACTGGATCGGATTCTCGGCAACCGGAAACCCGATGGCGACGCCGCCCGCCGAAAGCTGACCCTCGCCGCGGAGGAGCTCCGTCTTCAGCTCGGCATGGTGTTCCACCGATTTCTCGCCAGGCGTTCCGGCCCCCGGCGCCTTCGAATACTTCTCAACGAAAAGCCGGTGAAGCCATGGGACCCGTTCGCGAAGTCCGAGCCGATGACGCAAGACCTTTCCGTCCAGCGCCTTGATCTCGAGCACGACGGGGACCAATTCAAGATCCGCGTCAAGCCCTATGTTCTCCCCGCGCAACACCACTTCAGCAACCAGGAGGCCCATGAGCTCGCCGGTGGGCCCAACCGATGGAATCGTCAACAGGGGCTCTACATCTATCGCCACGATCGCCTGATTCAGAGTGGAGGATGGAATCGGCTTCGGACCTTGGACGAGCACAGCAAGCTCGCGCGAATCGCGATCGATATCCCGGAGGGAGCCGATGAAGCATTTCGGACCAACGTGGCAAAGATGAGCGTTGGGATTCCTGATGCCCTCCGGCCCCAGCTGCGGGTCCTGATCGCCGGCGTCGTCAAGCATGCTCAGGACACCTATCGTCAGCGTGTCCGTTTGGTCACCGACGCAGCCACTCCGACTCCCGCCGAGAACGCGTCTGCCGGTGGAATTGTGCTCGGCGACCAATGGCCCGTGGTAGTGGAGATACTGGAACGCGAGATGGCCGACCATCCAGATCTTCTCGACCGGGTCTTGGTTGCATTGGCAAATGCGCCGCCCGTCGCGGATATCTTGGCCGAGGTGTCGGCGGCTATTGAAGCGGCCTGATCCGGGTTTCTTCTCAAGGTAGGCACCAGATGGCGAAATCGCGAAAGACCGCACGTGTTCTGCCCTCCGCGAAACGGCTGGTCAACTCCCTTCGCGACCTCGGATACCAGGTCTCCGAGGCCGTCGCGGATCTCGTCGATAACAGCATTGCCGCCGGTGCTCACCGAGTTGAGATCAAAATCCACTTCGATGGACAGAACTCGTGGATTCGAATCGCCGACGACGGCCGAGGCATGGATGGAGCGACGATCACGGAGGCGATGCGATATGGCGCGGCGCGCACCTACGAGGATGATGATCTTGGGAAATTCGGGCTCGGGCTGAAGACCGCCTCAATGTCGCAGTGCCGCCGGCTGACTGTCGCCAGTCGCACCTCGAGGACCCAGGCCAGGCTGGAGACCCGTCAGCTTGACCTCGACTTCGTTGAGGAACGCGACCTGTGGGATGTCCTCATCCTTCGCTCCGATGAACGACCCGACGCGGTTGCTGAACCCCTCCAGAAACACCGCGGCACGGTGGTGCTCTGGGAGGACCTCGATCGCATACTCACCTACTCGGATCCCTCTGGGGGATGGGCGAGGCGACACCTTCTCGATCTCGCAGAGCGAATTGAGGAGCATCTGGCCATGGTCTTTCATCGGTTTCTCGCCGGCGAGGTTCCCCGCCGGAAGCTTCAGATAAAGATCAACGGAACCAAGATCGAGCGCTGGGATCCATTCGCTCGAGATGAGCCCGCGACCGAGGCACTTAGATCTAGCGAATATGAGGTGAGCACCCCGGCGGGCTCGGGCATCGTTCAGATGAATCCCTACATCCTGCCTCCAAAGGCGAGCTTCAGCTCCGAGGCCGCCTGGCGCAATCTGTCCGGACCCGCGAACTGGAACCACCAGCAGGGTCTCTACATATACAGGGCGAATCGGCTCATTCAGAGCGGCGGTTGGTCGAGGATCCGGACCATTGATGAGCACACAAAGCTCTCCAGAATCGCGCTCCTCTTCACGCCCGAGTTGGATTCTGCGTTTGGCATCAACGTTGCGAAGATGAGGGTGAAGCTACCCGGCGAGCTCAAGGACCAGATCGAGGATGCGGTGTCCGCCGCCGCGCGCCAGGCGCGTGATGCGTATGACGCCAAGCCAGATGTGCCGAAGGGAGCGCGTAAGCGGGGGAGTCCCAAGACCTCCAGCGGAGGTTCAGGTATCGTAGATCCAAATGGGTCATCCCGTCAGGGAAGCCCGGGCCCTGCGCAACACGATCATCGGGACGCACTGGAACATGCCGCGGCGCTGGCCGGCGAGTCCGCCGCCCTGAAGCGGATAGTCGGAGCCCTGAAGCGTGAGACACCGAAGGCGGCGAGACAGCTTGGCTGGTGAGAAGAGCGCGGCGAGCTATCTCAGGGTCGTGAACACTGCCGTCGATGGGCACATTGGCACATTCGAGGAGTGCCTAGAGAACCTCGTACCCGGGGAGATGCGGGATGAGGTGCGAGCACTGCACGAGACCATTGCGACCCAACCGATTCACCGTGTCAGAGGGGTGCCCGCAAAGGGCGGGACCAAGGCTTGGTTCAACGAGTGGGACCCGGCCGACGGTTTCTACTGGCCACGTCAACGCAAGTATCTGCTCGATTCCGTCGGTAGAAGTCCCAGCGCCGTGGAGGCCACCGACGACGACAGCGATCGGGTCCTCTCCTATCTGGAGGACCCGAGGGCCAGCGGTCACGACGCATTCAACACGCGCGGTCTTGTAATCGGCCACGTGCAGAGCGGCAAGACGGAGAACTTCAGCGCTCTGATCGCCAAGGCGGCCGATGTGGGATATCAGGTGATCATCGTTCTGTCCGGCGTGCAGAACGGTTTGCGCCAGCAGACGCAGCGACGTCTGGAGCGAGAGCTCGGACTCCAGAACGTACTTCCAGGAGTCGGCCTGCCGGAAGCGGGTAAACGATGGAATAACCCAACGACCGCCGATATCAATGGGGATTTCGATCCCGGAACGAGCGATCCGAGCATCCTGCAGGGCAACGAGAAGGTCATCTTCATCGTGAAGAAGTGGCACACCGTTCTGGACAAGCTCATCGGTTTCATTGAAGACGCGAATCCACCCGCCCACCTTCCGGTGCTGGTCATCGACGATGAGGCCGACCAAGCCTCAATCAACACTGGGGGCAACCGGGACCAACCACTGGAGGAGCTTGTCGACGAGGACGATGCGTCAGTTGACCTCGCGGATGAGACCGATCCATCCGAGACGAATCGTCTTATCCGCAAGCTTCTAACCCAATTTCAGCGCGTCGCATATGTCGGGTACACGGCGACCGCCTTCGCGAATGTTCTCATCGATCATGAGGCCGAAGATGCGGAGGTCCTAGAAGACCTTTTCCCAAAGGATTTCCTGCTCACGCTCTTCCCTAGGCCCGAATATGTTGGCGCGACGCGGCTCTTCGGTCGCGATGCGCTCGAGGAAGCCGGGGACGAGCCGGTTGAAGGTCTCGACGTCATCCGCTTTATTCCACCCAGTCAGATCGGTTCCGTGACCCCAATGGGGATCAAGGTCGCCGATTTTGTCCCCTCAGTTCCTGAGACCCTTGAACTGGCCTTCAAGGACTGGCTGCTCGCAACCGGCGCCCGGATGGCGCGTGATGGACAGGATCAGCCATCCACGATGCTGGTACACGTACATCAGCAGACGAGGATCCAAAACGAACTTGCGCCCCAAGTCGAGGATTTCGTCCGGCAGTTTCGCAACGAATGGCGCTACGACAAAGATGGCCCGTTTCGAAAGAGCATCATCGAGCGCTGGGAGAGCGAGTTTGTCCCGGTGACGCGGCGGATTGATCCTGAGCGCGAGGTCCCGTTTGGAGAGATTGAGGGGCACATTGATCGACTTCTGAAGGAGGGTGTCCCGGTTCTCGCGCTCAATTCTCGATCAGAAGATTCCGTCGATTACGAGCAGAATCCGAACCTCAAGGCGGTGCTGATTGGCGGGAATCGACTCTCCAGAGGGGTGACCATAGAGGGGCTTCTTGTGTCCTACTATTTGCGTCCAACTCCCTATTACGACACGCTGATGCAGATGGCTAGGTGGTTCGGGTACAGGGAGTCGTACGTCGATCTCACCCGCCTGTGGACCACCGAATCTCTCGCAAGCTGGTTTAGGGATCTTGCGCTTCGAGAGGAGGAGCTTCGGACGCAGATTCTGCAGGCCGGCCGCGATGAACTCACCCCGCTCGAGGCGGGCTACCGCATTCGATCTCACCCCGCGATGATGGTCACTGCCCAGAACAAGATGGGCGCGGGGAGGATGCGGACCCTTTCCTATGCAGGCCGCATGATCCAAACCTCGCGGTTTAGGTTGCTCGATTCGGATTGGCTCAGCGAGAATCTCGATGCAGCCCGGGAATTTGTGCACGAACTCGGTCCGAGCGACCCGAAGGAGACCATCCCCTTCTGGAAGGATGTCTCCTGGGAGTGGGTGTGCGAGTTCCTGGGACGGTATTCGACGGTTCAGAGCAGAACCTCGTTCGACGCCGACGCAGCCGTGAATTACATCGAGAGACAGGTTGAGCAGGAGGAGCTGCGACGCTGGCAGGTGGCGATCGCAGAGCAGCGGAACAGGGTGGATGAGCTGGCGGGCGTTGATCTTGGCGTTCGAGATGGACAGGAGGTGAACGCGATCTCGCGCTCGCGCCTGAGGGACGATCCGACTTCCATCGGCGTGCTCACCAATCCCGCTCGGCCGGACGGCCCGATTCGCCAGGGGGACGAGGAGATCGGACTCTCGGAGGAGCAGATCTTGGCCGCTAGGCAACAGTTCGCCGACGGAGAGTACGAGCGAATTCGCGATGCCCTCTTGGCTCAGCGCGATCGAGATGAAGCGCTCCTCGTGCTATATCCCATCAGCAAATTCTCGAAGGCCGAGAAATCAGCCGTCAAACGCCTCGACCTTTTCGACGAGCCGACAGTAGGCCAGTCGGTCATCGGCGTCGCCCTCGCATTCCCGCCATCCGACAGCGCAGCCACGGTCGAGTATGTGATGGCGGGCTCAGAGAATGAGGACGAATGAACGGAAAGACGGCGGCGACAATTTGGTCCGAGATCGAGGTCCCGTCTGTCTCCGGTCAGATGGGGGGGCGGCTGGTGCCGGGCCTGGAGGATGCCGGCGTACTGCTCGCAATCGACGATCATGGACTTCGACATGTTCTGATCGAGGTCGAGGAGGGACAGAAGCCGCCGAAGTGGGGCGGTACGCGCGGCCTAGAGGTTGTTGTTGAGGAACTTCAGGTGGCCGACCGGCCTCCGCAGCTCTACATCGATGTCTCCTGTCGGGATACCTCAATGAATGAGAACTTTTCCGGGCTCGCCAAGGAGATCTGTGATGGTCTGGTCGCCGATCGAGACAACGTCCGGCCCGTCCTCGAGTCCATCCTCGAGAGGTGGCGGTGGTTCTGGGGAAATCTCCCGCAGGATTTATCAGAGGAGCTGGCCGTCGGTCTCTTCGGGGAGCTCTGGTTCTTGGAGTACTGGATGAAGCCGATCACCGCTGACGTCCTGCGAACTTGGAGTGGTCCCGCAAGGGACCGACACGACTTCAAGTGGCCCGCCGCCTCTGTCGAGATCAAGTCGACCCGTGTTCGGACGGACGGGGCGGCCAAGCATAGGATTTCCAATCTGGATCAGCTCGATGATCCCGAGGAGGGGGATCTCCATCTCTTCAGCCTGCGGGTGACCGATGATCCGATCGGACTTCATAGTCTCAGCGCAAGCGTGGATCGAATACGAGCGGATCTTGCCGCCGACCCCGCGCTGCTGCATGAGTTCGATGAGCACCTGGTGCAGTACGGATACACCCCGGCGGAGGAGACGCACTCTCAGCGTCGCCTCAGGGTGGTCGCTGAAGAGCTATACCGCGTGGAAGAGGGATTCCCCAGGCTCATACGAGGGACCTTTCTGAATGGAGTCCCCAATGGGGTCGACGGCATCAACTACACCTTGGACCTCGCGGCGTGCGAGCCTTGGCGTGTCGCGACGGCACCTGGGTCGGAGTCGGAACACCTCCGGGCGAGTCTCTCTTCGCACCCGGGGAGGTCTTCCAGGCCCGGATCAGTTCGAGCAGGCTCTCGCCGCCCTCCATGAAGCCCTCGCAGAAGAAGAGCTCCTCGGCGGAGACGAGGGCGAGTGGCGCGAAGCCCTCATCTCTGAAATACCCAGCTTCGGCCAGGGCTGTCTTTACTCGTTTGGTCGTTTTCTCTCTCTGTGGGAAAGGCTCCGCCGAGATGATCACCGGCCAGACCCGCTTCACCGTTCCAGGATCCAGTTCCGGGATCTTCAAATAGCCGCCCCTGAAGGCCTTCACCGATCGATCGATCTGCTTTGCCTTGCAGACCACGAGTCGCTCCAGGTCGGAGTTGAAGGTCTCGAGGTCACCCCGCGTCATGGTGGCGACCTGCATCGGTCCGGAGACGACCTCGGCGAAGAGTGGCTCCTCTGGGAAGACGACCATGACGTCGGTGGAGTCGACCAGCCCATTCGCCTCGTTCGTGTACTTGATCTCACCTCTAACCTTCACCGCGGGGGTGGAGGCTGCGACGCCCCTTCGGATCGTATTCTCAACCGAGCGCTGGAACGGTATGCCGAAGTGCGAGGTCCAGAGCCGGCGATCTCGACCGCTGTCGAGGGCCGCCTCGGTGAGGATGTGAAAGACCCCTGTGGTGATGCGCCGCACCAGGGATCGCATCGAGATCGGCAGGTAGACGCCTGGTCTCCCTTCGAACAGCGGGAAGCGTTCGAAGGTCAGGGACCTGTAGGTCGTCCGGCCGTACTTCTCGTCCTCGGCCCTGAGCGACTCTGCGAGACGATCCTGGTTAGCCGCCGTGAGCCGGAAAAAGGCTTCCCAGTCTCCCTTCTGAACGCCGACGCTTGAGAAGTACTTCTTCGGCGCGAGGGCAAGCCCGTGATAGTCGACGATCGCGCCGATGAACCGTGCCTGCGCGGCCGTGCCGATTACGAAGTAGTCGCTCGGTGAGATGCCGGTGTGGTCCCTGAAGGCATCCTCGAGCTTTCTTGCCGCTTTCGACTTCATCGTGGGCAGCAGGTCGCGGTAGACCTCGTAATAGAGGCCGACGATTGGGGCCTAGTCCTCCTGATGGTTAATCCCGCACTGCCTAAGCTCCCAGGAGAGCAGCGCATCCTCCCCACGAACTTCGAGGTCTTCGTCGAGCAGGTCATTGACCGCGAAGAGGCAATCGATGAAGCTGGTTATGGACTCCCGGTCGGCGAAATCGTCAGCCGGACGTCGGTCCCCGTGGAGGATGGTCAAGCGAGCGAGGTGGACCAGCTGCTGCTCAAAGAAGGCGACCGTCGGGCGTCCGCGGTCTATCAGGGCACAGAGTGCTTCGGTCAGCCAGCCGCCGCCCCCCAGCCAGTGCGCGAGGTTGCGCTGAACATCCGACGCGCTCGGGTCGGGTGTGAGTGTCGCCACTTGCAGTGGCCCCGGCGTCGACATGTGGGAATTCCAGTCAACGTCGCAACAGATGAAGGTCCGATCCTAGTCACCCGAGGATTGGTGACCTTCATCAGCGTCCCGTCTTTCCCTTGCAGATGCGCTAGCTCGCGGAAGGTTATGTAGGTCACCGAATCGCGCAGCATCGGGATCTCGAGCGGGTCGTGGCGGGAGGTTGTACCGCTTGGGAGCCAGAGGCCCATCTCGTTCATTTCACCTTCGTCGAGCATGACTTTAGGATAGGAATTGTCGCCAAGCACTTTGGAGACCTCCACCTCCAGCGATCGCCGGGATGTCTCCCTCCTGCTCGGAAGCATCGAGTATCTAGGAAGCTCAGTCGTCGACGGGCTCGGGCTCGGGCTCTGTGGTGAGCCTCTCGAACAGCTCTCCGAGTCCGTCGTCGTTTCCGCGACCGTCTTCGTCCTCATGATGCCAGGGAGCGCGGTCCTCGTCGACGTCGGGCTCCCAGCCCTCCTCCTCCTCGGCTCGGGCTCTGGCCTCCTCTAGGTCTTGCTCATCGAGGGGAACGCCGAAACTGCCCGCGACGTACTCGATCCTGCTGATCTCCTGGCTGCTGATGTCCTCTTGCAGCGCATCCTCGGCGTAGGAGGCGAAGCGCTGAATCAGGTCATTGCGCTCGGTGAGGGTGAAGAGCTCTGGGTCCTTTTCCCAGAGGGAATCAAGGTAATCGAAGCCATCGGCGTTCGTCAGGCGCTCCTCGAGGGTGGCTCTCAGCGACGGGCCCGTGATCGTCGCCAGCTCGTTGGTCGGCTCATCGCGGAACTTCTCGAGCAGGCTGCCGTGCAGCTCGATCGCGCTGCCCCGCTCGATCTCGCCGGCCTCCCAGGACCTGGCAAGGGAGCGCAGGCGATTCTCGAGCCACTCCCGGCGCTCGCCGTCACGAAGCAGCTCTGCGCACGAGCCAACCAGCACCTTCAGCCTTTGTTCGGGTATCGCTCCCTCGCGAGTCGGCATCCTGCCACGGAGCACCACGCCGCGCTCGAGCGGTTCCTGTGAGTCGATCGTCGCGATCAGGGCGCTGAGCAGCTCCTCGCGCTCTGAGGCGAGCGCCCCCTCCATCTTCTCGCTCAATCCCGACTCGCGATCGGCCTCGCTGACCTCGATGAGCTGCCGCGGCTGCGCGAAGAATCGAGCTCCCTGCAGCTGATCGCGCAGCAGGACGGGCTCCTCAGCGATTGCGTTGAGGACGAAGTCGCTGACGGACGGATTGGCGACATCGACCGCCGGCTCGGCATCGCGCTCTCCGAGCGCGATGAACGTGATCTCCAGCATCTCCAGCGCCGACTCGAACGCCCGATCCTCGAACGCTACTCCTGCGGCCTCGGTGTGAGCCTCCACCGCCTCGGCAAGGTCGGACACCTTGACCCTCCCGCCGATCGTGGCCAGACAGGTGAGGGCGAGGCGCTGGAGGCCGTCGAGTTCGTTTTCGAACGCACGCCTCCAGATCTCCTCTGGGTGATCGAGCGCCGCGCGGGCGAACCCGACCCAGTCTCCTTCGATGTGCTCGAGCTCGTGGGGCTTCGCGTGGCCGGTGATGAACTCGATTAGGCGTGGGTTGTAGTTCGGGTGGTTGATGATCTCTAGGTAGGCCCCGCTCTCGACGAGCTGTCGCAGCCACTCGGGTCGCATCGCTGCGGAGTGGTAAAGGTGGTTGTAGAGGACAAGCCCCCGCTCGTAGCGGCCATAGTCGGGCAGGGCGAGGAGGAAGCGGTCGTGATCGAGCTCAGCCCGCTCAAAGGACTCATAAAGGGCCACAGCGCTTCGCAGGATGTACTCCCGCGTCGTCAGGATCAGCCGCGTCTGTTGGGGATCGCGATGCGCGCGCGCGATCAGGTCCACCAGCCGCTGATCCTCGTTCTTGCCCAGGCCCGAGAGGCCGATGCGGCCGAGGAAGTCGTCGTAGTAGAAGGCCTGCGAGCGCTTGGCCAGGACCTCCCAGGCCTCATTGATGTCGGCGCTGACGTGCAGCGCCTCGTACCCCTTCTGGGCGCAGTCGAGTAGCAGCATCTGCGCCAAGGTCGTCTTGCCAATCCCCGGCTCGCCTGCGATTAGGCAGACCCCTACCTCGTCGAGCATCTCCTCGGCTTCGTGGAAGCGCCGTGTCTGCACGTAGCGGGGAAGCGCGTGGGTCACCCGCTCGATCAGGTCATTGGAGCGGTTCATCGTGCCCGCGTTTAGAAGCTTCTCCAGCTGCGCGCTCGAGGAGAGCCAGAGCTTCACGTGGTTCCGCTCGACGTCGCCATGGGCGTTCAGCTCGTCTTCGATCTGCTCGTGCCCCCAGATCATCGCCGGGTCAGTGACCCAGTCACCGAGCGCCTGCATCAGCCGTTCCTTCTGCCCGCCTGTCAGGCTCTGGGAGGTGACGAAGCGGTACCTCGCCGGCGCGGGGTCCATCGCCTCGAGCTTCGGGACCTCCTTCTTTGTAGCGCTGAGCAGCTGCGAAAAGCTCGAGCGTATGTAGTGCTTGCACTGCACGATCTCTGTCTCGCCTGACTCCGGATCGTTGAAGCGAAGGTCGATCCCACCATCGGGCCCGACGCCGAAGCGCTCGTACGCATTTCCTGTGTGCGCCCGCAAGAGGTCCGAGGCCAGCGACTCGAACTCGATGTCCGAGAGCGCAGCCAGCTGTCTCACACCAACCCCCTTCTTCCCGCTTCTCCCTGCCGCATGCCGCTCCAGATCTCTTCCGCTAACTCAACCAGATTAACCCTACGCCGTCTTGCCTCAGGCATCTGGGTCAGTTCAAGCAATTGATGAACGGCCAACTTTGTCCCGAACCTTGTCCCCGACTCCACCGAACTCCGCAAAACTCCTCAGAATCACATCGCTCTAACACGCCAAATTTGGCTTGCTAGAGCCGTTTGCGGGCGACTCATAATCCGTCGGTCGAAGGTTCGAGTCCTTCCCGCCCCATCTCGAGATTGGAATGGGAGCAATCTTCGGTGCCGCGGGGGTAGCGGGATTGCGTTCCGCGCAATCCGTACGATTCTCGTCAGCCATGAGGAGTCTCGCCTCCTTGTGGTCAGGCCCTCGACTGGCGCGACAGCGCCGCCGGGGGCCGCATTTTTGATTGGCCGCCAGAGTGGCACGACCGTAGATACGTCTCTACGTCTAGCTACTCCTTGCGAAGAATCTGGGCTACTCGGGTGAAGTGCAGGCCGGCCTCTTTGGCGATGTCGCGCATCGACAAGCCGGCCGCCTGTTCGAAGCTCTGACGGCGGGCTTTGCCGATCCGTCGATGGACTAGGGTCGTCGAGCGCAGTATCGCTGCGCCCAAACAAATGAGAGGCGGTCCCTTGGATTCAGTCGGATATGAGCTGTGCACTCCTGAAGGCGGCAAGGGCAGCGGCGTTCGCGCGACTCGTGGCTTCCATATTGGCGAGACGGTGATGGTCGGAGTGCTGGAAGGAGAGGTCTCCTGCAACGACTCGCACGCAACCCAGGTGAGTCGCACCAAGTGGGCCCGGCATGGTGGCCTTGGCCCCAAGGTCAACCACTCGTGCAGTCCGAACTGCGGCGTTGAGTTGAACGGCACGGGCGCCTGCGACTTCGTGGCTCGGAGGTTGATTTCCAGCGGCGAGGAGATCACCTTCGACTATGCGATGCGCAATTACTCGATTGAGTATTTTCCGGGCGGCTGTCTTTGCGGCGCGGATATCTGTCGCGGTTCGGTAACCGGCTGGAAGGATCTCCCCGCGGAGCGCAAGGCAGCCTACGAGGGCTTGGTCGCCCCCTACCTGCTCGAGATGGATCACGAGCTGGCCGGTTCAGTCGCCTGAGCGCGTCGAATCAGGCGAGTCGAGGGCGGGATGACTTGGTCCCGAAATTGGTCCCCGACTCCACCGAACTCAGCCGAACTCCCTCGACCTGATTGGCTCTCTCAGGCCAGATTCGCCTCTATAGACGGGTCCGGCTCGACCCATAATCCGTCGGTCGAAGGTTCGAGTCCTTCCCGCCCCATTACTCACCGAACAGATCCTCTACGGCCCGACGAAACGATGCTGGATCGATCGCGGGGAAGCGGTAAAGGTCGGGCTCTATCGCTTTGAATTGGATGAGAGCCTCAGCCGGGTTCACCAGGCCGCCAGCGATCATCTCGTGGACGTCGCGAATGTCCTGATCATGTCCACGCTCCGCCTTGGAAAGAGCCTGAGCGACCGGATCGAAATGATGGAAGCTGAGCTTGCCCTCTTGGCGGATTTGCGGACTTCGCTCCTCCCAGCCTCTTGGCAGAGGAATGAAGTCGGACGGCGCCGCCAGCTCTACGTTGAGATTCAGTTTCTCCTTGAGTCGAGGTATCTCACGCAGGATCTCATCGCGGTCGGGAATGAGTTTGATTTCCACGTCGATGGTCGTTGCTCGCCAGCCGTGGAGAACCGCGGTCGCTCCGCCCGTGAAATAGACGTGGCCGTCGATCCGGGCGGTTCGTCCTAACTTGCGCATGAACTGCGAAGTTCCGAGCCCTTCCCGCCCATGGAAGAGCCACTCGGGTCTCTACTGTTGGAGGCATGCCCGACGCCCCCGATCTCGACGAGTTCGAATCGTTGGTCATCGACGCAATCGATCGGCTACCCGACGAATTCCAAGAGGTATTGGCGAAGGTCGCGGTCGTGGTCTCCGATCTCGGAGCCGAGGTACATGCATACGGCCACTACTTCGGAGACGGTGTCGCACGCGAACGCTACGAGGACCGGATCGTCATCTACCGGGACACGCTGGAGCGTGACTTCGGCCACGACCGTGACCTGCTCGCCCGCCAGGTCGAGCGGACCCTGCGTCACGAGCTTGCCCACCACCTCGGCTGGGGTGAGCGAGGAGTGGGAGGACTGGGCCTGTGACACCCGGGTGCAATCCCCAGCGGAATAGGCCCTGAGAAGCTAAGCCGAGAGCCGTACCGGCAGCGTCTTCAGCTGGTTGATGAAGCCCGACTCGACGAACTTGGGCCTGCCCTCCAGCTCCATGTTCGGGTAGCGGGCGAGGGTCTCCTCGAGGAGGATTTTCAGCTCCAGGCGGGCGAGGGCGGTGCCGAGGCAGAAGTGACGACCGCCGGCGCCGAAGGCCTGGTGCTCGGGATTGCGCAGGACGTCGAAGGTATCCGGGTCCTCGTAGCGCGTCTCGTCGCGGTTGGAGGAGGCGTACCACATCACCACCTTGTCGCCCTCCTTGATCTCCTGGCCGTGCAGCTCGGTGTCGCGGGTCGCCGTACGGCGGAAGTGGGCGAAGGCCGGGAACATCCGCAGCGACTCCTCGACCGCGCCGGGGATCAGCGACGGGTCGTCGAGAAGCAGCTGACGCTGGTCGGGATGTTCGATCAGCGCCCGCATCCCGCTGCTGTAGGTCGCTTTCGTGCTGTCGTTGCCGGCGGCGACGAGGAGGAAGAAGCCCATCACGATCTCGTGTTCCTCCAGCTTCTCGCCTTCCACTTCGGCGTGCACCAGGACGCTGGTCAGGTCGTCGGTGGGGTTCTCGCGCCGCGCCGCGATCATCTTTCCGCAGCGCTCGAAGATCTCCGGCACCGTAGTCGCCGCCGCTCCCTCGATGCCCTCCGGGTTGAGGTCGGGATCGCTCGCCCCAAGGGTCGAGTTCATCAACTGGGTCCAGACCGCGTCGTCCTCCTTCGGAATCCCCATGAAGCTGTGGATCACGCGGGCGACGGCCGGCTGGGCGACATCGACGACCAGGTCGCAGGTCTCACGACCGTCGAGCCGGTCGAGGACGTCGATGATGATCTCCCGGATCGCCTCCTCGTGCGCGGCGATTCGTTTCGGGGTGAAGCCGGCCTGGAACAGCGCCTTGATCCGGTCGTGCTTGGGCGGGTCCATGCCGATGAACATCGCCCGCATCAGCTCGAGCGGGATTACCGCGGTGACCGCGGTGATGCCGCCGCGTTCGGAGGAGTAGGTCTGCCAGTCATAGCTCACCGTGTGTATGTCATCGGCGGTCGTCACCGACCAGTAGCCGGCGGACTCCGGGAACTCGGTGATGCCCGCGGTCCAATGGACGGGGCACCCCTGGCGCATCTGCTTGAACAGCGCGTGGGGCGGGCCGTCGGGCCAGTGCTCGCGCTCGGTCAGGAGCAGGTCTTTGAGGTTGCTGTGGTCTTCCGCCATCCGGGTTTCCTCTCCCTGCGAACCAAATGCTACTTGGCTAGCGAGCCGTCTTCTGCGCGATTATGGCGACGTAGTGCAGCGGCTCGCCGCTCACCGAGACGCGGTGCGGGTAGCGGTGGCGGGTGTGCTCGACCAGCTCGCCGTCGTCGAACATGCGGTCGAGCAGGCCGCCAAAGCCAGTGGCGTCGCCGCTGGCGATGAACTGGTCGCGGATGTTGAAGGCGATCCAGCCTCCTGGGGCGACCAGGTCGTACGCCGCGCGGAAGGCGTCCGGTGGCATGTCGCCGAAACCGAGCGCGGCGACGCAGGTGAGGCAGTTGAACTCCCGCGATTCGAGGTCGTGGCGGATTGCCGGGTCGAGCTCGGTCAGGTTGAGCGCGTGGTAAGCGTCGTAAAGCCCCGGCCGGTCCCGTTCGGCGGCCTCCTTCGCCTCGTCCAGTAGGTCGACGCCGACGATCGAGTCGGCCCCAATCCGGTCCAACTCCTCGGCGACCATCCCGTTGCCGGCGCCGAGATCCACCGCGCGCAGTTCGTTCGGATTCTGCTCTTGCCGGATCAGGGTCTCGTCCAGGAGGTCGACGACCACCTGCGGCGAGCAGCAACTGAGCACGTCGGTGAAGATCCTCTCGTAGAGGCCGGGGACCGCATAAATCTCGCGATAGTCATGGCAGCGGATACGGCGGCGCTGACCGTCCTCGACAATTTCGAAGAACTCTTCGTCCTGGTCGAGGGTGTACGCACCCGCGCGCGGCAGATGAACCTGGGGGTCTTTCTCGGACAGCATGGACGTAGGCATCGCTCCTCTGTGTCGTTATGTCGCCGGAAGCGACCCCTTCAGTGCGTGCCACGCCGGATGGCGGACGCGAACTACGCTCGGCGACGCGACTCTCGTCAAGGCCGCTGAGCCGCGCTTAACGCTATAGGCATCCAATCAGCCTTGCCTTGCCGCCCACCTCGACCCGGCCGTCGGCGAGCGGGTGGCAGAGCAGGACCGAGCCATGTCCCTGGTGGATGGTGAGTGGGCGAGCCAGCCGAGCGCAGAGGGCCAGAGCGGCGGAGCCGGTCGCCTCGTCCTCGGCGATTCCGGCCTCGGGAACGAAGGAGCGGGCGCGGATCGTCCCCGCGGCCTCGTCGATCCAGGCCCAGGCGTAGACGTTGGCATGCTGTGCCGAAGCCGAAAGGGCCCGTACGCCGGCCGGAGTGTCCAGCCGGCGGTACTCGAACGGCGGCGCCCACGCGGGCTGGGCAGCGACGTAGGTCGCGTCATCTGCGTAGCGCACTCCGACCTCACCCGCCGGAGGACGCAGGAGCTTCACCGGCGTTCCCTCGCCGGCCAACAGCCAGGCTGCGCCGACGGTGGGGTGGCCGGCAAAGGGAAGCTCGACCCGCGGGGTGTAGATGCGCAACCGCCCGGCGGCGCGGTCGTCGACGAAGACGGTCTCGCTGAAGCCCAGCTCGGCGGCGACGTGTTGGCGGTCCGGCTCAGGCACCTCATGACCCTCGAGGAAGACGCCGAGCGGGTTGCCCCACGCGCCCTCCTCGTTGACGAAGACACGGAGGACGTGTAGGGCCGGCACCTGGTCGATCTTAGGTAGATCGACCACCTTGCTGCGATGGACGTGCCGCGCGCAGCTGGCCTTCGTCGGCGCGCGGGTGGCCAGTCGCCCCGCGGCGGCAACCCGCCGTTTCCTGCGCGAAGATTGACTTATCCTCAATCCACCGCGCGCCCAGAGTTGGAGGTGATCAGATGTAAGCCATTCCAACATAAGCTCATCGTCGCCAGCGGGTGAGAGTCCCGCCCGAGTAGCTGCCAGGAGGCTCGGTAGCCGGCTGGCGGCTCGGGCTGGAAACGGGTCGGGTCGAAGCCCAGCGTCAAGAAGCCCGTTGGGGGGAGCAACTCGATGGTCCGCAGCGTTACGCGAAACCTGCCGCGTCGTTAGGGGCCCGCCTGCGGGCGGGAAGAGGAGGAGCCGAGCCGGGGGTGTTCACGGCGAAGGCCACGGAAGG
>Ga0075530_1000288_pt1 | contig 23141 bp, 19 predicted proteins | sample NGEPerD_2_FD_75101 | JGI IMG/M metagenome (GOLD analysis project Ga0075530, IMG submission 75101) | Arctic peat soil microbial communities from the Barrow Environmental Observatory site, Barrow, Alaska, USA - NGEE PermafrostL1-D | ecosystem: Environmental > Terrestrial > Soil > Wetlands > Peat ... | reverse complement strand
TCGGCTCCTACGCCCACCGTCCGATCCTGCATGACCCCGAGGACATCCCGTCCCTCGAGCAGGCGAAGCTGTCGCCGACCGAGATGCCGTTCACTGCCGACGACTTCGACACGCAGCTCGAGCAGGCCCTCGAGCTCATGCCTGACGTCCTCGGCAACCCCGACGTCGAGATCCGCTACGCGATCAACGGACTCCTGTCACTGACCCCGGACGGCTACCCGATCCTCGGGGAGACCCCTGAGGTCAAGGGCCTCTGGTCGGCCGCGGCGGTCTGGATCAAGGAGGGCCCCGGCGTGGGCCGGCTCCTCGCGGAGTGGATGACCGACGGCAACCCGGAGTACGACGCGCACCAGTCCGACATCGCCCGGTTCTACCCGAGCCAACGCACGCGCGAGCACGTCAAGGCACGCACCAGCGAGGCGTTCAACAAGACCTACGGAATCGTGCACCCGTCCGAGCAGTGGAACACCAGCCGCAACGTGGCGTTGTCGCCGATGCATGAACGGGAACGTGAGCTGGGGGCGGTGTTCTTCGAGACTGCGCACTGGGAACGGCCCTTCTGGTACGACTCCAACAAGCGCCTGCTCGGCGAGTACGGCGACGCGGTGATGCCGCGCGAAGCCGAGTGGGACTCGCGCTGGTGGTCGCCGATCATCAACGCGGAGCACCTCGCCATGCGAGAGCGCGCAGGCATCGTGGACCTGTCGGCGTTCACGATCTTCGACATCACGGGCCCTGGGGCGATGCCCGCTGTGCAAGGCATTGCGGTCGGGCAGGTCGACGTGCCCGCGGGGCGCGTCGTCTACACCCCGGTGCTCGACGAGCGGGGCGGGTTCCGCTCCGACCTCACGATCATGCGACTCGACGAGGACCACTACCGTGTCGTCACCGGTGGCGCGGCGGGCAACATCGACCGCAAGTGGTTCGCGGACCGGATGCCCGTCGACGGCTCCACGCGAGTGGTGGACCACACAATGGCCTACACGACAATCGGTCTGTGGGGACCCCGCGCCCGCGACATCCTGGGGAAGCTGACCGACGCCGACATCAGCCACGGCGCGTTCGGCTTCGGGCGTTGCCAGGATCTCAAGGTCGGTGAGGTGACCGCTCTCGCATCGCGAATCTCCTACGTGGGTGAGCTCGGGTGGGAGCTCTATGTGCCGATGGAGCACGGCGCCGAGGTGTGGGACCTGGTCCACGAGTCGGGTCGGGCGCACGGCGCCGTACCCGTGGGCATCGGCGTCTACGGCACCACCGGTCGGATCGAGAAGGGCTACCGCGCACATGGCGCCGAGCTGGACACCGAACGCACGATCGTGGAGGCAGGAATGATGCGCCCCAAGGTCAAGGAGGCGGACTTCATCGGGCGCGACGTCTACCTCAAGCAGCGAGAGAACGAGCCGGCGGCGGTGCTGTGCACGCTGACGGTGGACGACCACACCTCGGCGGACGGCACCAAGCGTTACATGCTCGGCGGTGAACCGGTGCTGTCGGCGGACGGCGAGCCGCTGGTGGATGGTCACGGCCACCGGTCCTACGTCACCTCGGCCGGGTCCGCCCCCTCGCTCGGCAAGCACCTGCTGATGTCCTACCTGCCGCCGGACAGGGCGGTCGTAGGCACCGGGCTCGCCGTCGACTACATGGAGCAGCGGTACCCCGTGACCGTCGCGGCCACTGATGCGACACCGCTGTTCGATCCGGACAACGAGCGGATCCGGGGGTAGCACTGTTGTCGAACCCTTCGACAGGCTCAGGACGGCGCGTGTTGGTGTGCGTGAAGCGGGTGCCCGACATCGCCGGTGAGGTGCTGCTCGCCGAGGACGCGCAGTCGGTGGATGCCCGGCATGTCGGGTACACCGTCAGCCCGCATGAAGAGTGCGCCGTGGAGATGGCGACCCAGATAGCCGCGGCCACCGGTGGTGAGGCCGCGGTGCTCAGCCTGGGTTCGGCCGATGCGGTCGAACAGCTGCGCAACGCCCTCGCCGTGGGCTGTTCGGGCGCCTTGCTGATCGAGGCCGAAGCGGACCGCTTCGGCCCCGGCGACGTTGCTGCTGCGATCGCCGAGGTGGTCCGTGAAAGCGAGGCCGCGGGCGCCCCCTACGACCTGGTGCTGCTTGGCAACGACGCGGCCGACACCGGTGACTTCCAGGTCGGGGTCCGACTCGCATACGCCCTGGCCCGGCCGGTGCTTACCGGCATCTCGACGTGCGAGGTGCAGGGAGACCGGGTGCTGGCTCGCGGTGAAGGACCTCAGGGCACGGAGGTCTTCGAGCTACCGCTGCCGGCCGTGGTCACCGTGATGGAAGGAGGCGTCACACCGAGATACCCCTCCATCCCGGGGCGGATGAAGGCCAAGCGGGTCTCCGTGGAGACCCTCACGACGGGGGTGAACCCGGTGGGAACGGGGCGTGTTCGCCTGAAGCTGCCACCGAGCCGGCCGAGCACCGTGGAGATCCTCGGTGAAGGAGCCGAGGCTGCTCCCGCAGTGGTCGACCTGTTTACCCGGATCGGAGTGCTGGCGCGGTGACGATCGTCCTGGTGGAGACCAACGGGGAGGGTGCGAGCCTCGTCTCCCGTGAGGCGGTCACCTTCGCCCGCGAGATGTCAGGTCGCTCGGGGGGCGGGCCGGTGCAGGCGGTCGTCGTCGGTGCACTCGACGCGGGCGTAGAGCCCGAGCTCCTCTCCCAGCTGGGCGCACAAGGGGTGTCGGTGGTTCACCACGCGTGGGACGAACGGCTGTCGTCGTACGCCGCCGCCGCCTTCTCGGCCGCCGTCATCGAGGTCGTTCTGTCGGAGTCAGCGGGACTCCTGGTGGCGGCTGGAACGCCCCGCGGCAACGAGATACTGGCCCACGTGGCGACCCGGCTCGATGTAGCGATGGCGGCCAATGTGGTCGAGGTGGAGAGCATGGACCCGCTGGTGGTGACCCGACAGGTGGTGGGCGGCGCCGCTCTCGAGGAGATGCGACTCGACGACCGGATCGCGGTCGTCTCGGTGGCCGGCCACGCGTGTGACCCCCAGCCGGCGGTCGAGCCGACGACTCCGAAGCTGGTGCCGTTCTCGCCGACGATCTCCGAGGCCGACCTGCTGGGGCGGGTGGTCCGCATCGAGGCGACCACAGTCCCGGACTCCGCTGCCCTCGCCGGGGCCCGTGTGGTGGTCGGCGCGGGACGTGGCGCGGGCGGCCCCGACGGGTTCGGCGACCTGATCGAGCTGACCGAGCTCCTCGACGGCGCACTCGGAGTGTCCCGGGTGGTGACCAGTCTCGGCTGGCGGCCGCACTACGAACAGGTCGGTCAGACCGGTTGCCGGATCTCGCCGGACTTGTACGTGCCGTGCGGGATCAGTGGGGCGATCCAGCACTGGGCGGGTTGTCAGAGCGCGAAGACCATCCTGGCGATCAACTCCGACCCGGACGCCCCGATGGTGACCAAGGCCCACTACGCGGTCATCGGAGACCTGCACGAGATCGTTCCGGCAATCAACGAGGAGCTGCGGCGCCGCGCGCCCTGAGCTCACGAGGGGACTGCGCAGCCGCCGACGGGAACCGGGCTGCGTATAAAGTCGGCCCGTGGCCGAGCGGATCTTTCTTCACGTGGCGAGCACCAAGAGCGGGACCACCTTCCTCCAGCGGGTGCTGTGGGCGCACCAGAGTCAACTGCTCGGGCAGCGGATGCTTCTGCCCGGGTCGAACTTTCGCGACCACTACAAGGCAAGCCTCGACGTGCGCGAGGACCCGCACCGGATCCCAACCCCTGACGGCGTCACGGGAGCCTGGGGCCGTCTCGTTGAGGAGATGGCTGCCTGGGAGGGCGACGCGCTGGTCTCCCACGAGCTGTTCGCTCCCGCCACCGCGGACCAGGCTTCAGTGGCCATCGGCATGCTCGCCCCGGCGGAGGTGCACCTCGTCGTGACGGCGAGGGACCTGGCGCGCCAGGTCCCGGCCGAGTGGCAGGAGCATGTCAAGCACCGCTCCGTGCTGACGTTCTCCGACTTCGTCCGCGGACTACGGACCGACCCGGAGCGCGGACCGTTCGCGCCCACCGGCTACCACTTCTGGCACGAGCAGGATCTCTGCGGGGTGATCGAACGGTGGGGGCGGGAGCTGCCGCCTGAACGCGTCCATTTGGTGACCGTGCCGAGAGCGGGCGCGGGGCCTGACGAGCTCTGGCAGCGGTTCACCGGCGTGCTGGGCATCGACGGCGGGTCGTTCGACCTGACCAGGAGTCGGTCCAACTCGTCGGTCCGGGCCGAGCAGGCCGAACTCCTGCGCAGGCTGAACTCTCGGCTCGGTTCTCGGCTGCCACGGCCAGGCGCCTACGGGCCGATGGTGAAGTCGTTGCTCGCAAACCAGTTGCTGTCCGACCGTCCCGGCACTTGGTTCGGCCTGCAGGGCGAGGACTGGGACTTCGCGGTCGAACGTGCCGAGACGATGGTGGCCGGCCTCGAAAAACTCCAGGTGCACGTTGTCGGCGACATCCGAGAACTGGTGCCCGACGGCACGAGCGAGAACGTGTCAGGGGACGCTCATGTGGCCCCGGAAGCCGTCCTGGATGAGGCCGTGGAGGCGCTTGCCGCGGTGCTGGATCGTTTCTCTGCCGAGCGCGCTCGACGTCAGCGGCTGGAGACCGAGCTCCGAAAGTCCCGGGCTGCGCTGAGCGACCTCGAAGCTCGACTCCTGCCGGCGGATGGCGGCTTCAGCCATCTGGCCGTCCGCTTCGCCAGGTGGGCGCGCCGCGTCCTCGGCCGTCGCGGGTAGCGCCTCGATCGACTACCAGCCGCGTTCGCGCCATTCGCCGAGGTGGGGGCGTTCCGCGCCGAGGGTCGAGTCGTCACCATGACCTGGGTAGAACCAGGTCTCGTCGGGCAGCCGATCGAAGAGCTTGGTGGAGACCTCGTCGAGCAAGGACGCGAAGTCGTCCGCGGACCAGGTCTTGCCGATTCCCCCAGGGAACAGCGAGTCGCCGGTGAACAGGTGCGGCGTGCCCGCCGGGTCGTCGTACAGCAGGGCGATGGAGCCGGGCGTGTGGCCGACCAGGTGGATCACCTCGAGCGCACAGTCGCCGACGGAGACGACGTCGCCGTGCGCGACGGTGCGTTGCGTTGGCACCGGAATCCCGTCGGCGTCGTGGGCACCAGCGACGGTCTGCGCGCCGGTGGACTCGACGACCCGCGCCAGCCCCTGCCAGTGGTCGCCGTGTCGGTGCGTGGTCACCACCGTCGCGAGACCGTCGCCACCGACCATCGACAACAGGCGCTCGGGTTCGTTTGCCGCGTCGATCAGCAGCTGCTCGTCGGTCCTCTGGCATCGAAGGAGGTAGGCGTTGTTGTCCATCTCGCCAACCGAGAGCTTCGTCACCGCCAGACTGGCCAGCTCCCGGACGTCGGCGGAGCCGCCTGGTCGCACCTTGCCGTGGTAGGTCATCAGCAGGTCATCTCCATTTTCCTAGCCGGGGGAGCACGCCTATCGATGAGACTAGTCCGGCGCCGTCGCCACGACCGATCACCCACCAGGCGAGGTCGGCCTTGGTCCCCCTGATCTCCGGTCCCTGACCGTGGCCGAACTTCCACAGTCCCGGCGTGTCGGTGGACGAGAGCACCATCGACGGCCCGTCGGTGCGGTCGTCCTGAACCCGGCCGATCATCATCTCGGTGAAGTCGGTCGGCCAGTCGGCGGCTGTGTAGCCCGAACCCAGGTCGGCGTGGTGCACCTCCACCTCGGTACGCCGGGACGTCAGCACGTCCCGCGCCGGGAACGGGCTCGTGCTGGACAGGGTGCGCACGGGCGCGTCCCAATGGTCGCCCTCGAGCCGCGCGACCTCTTCCATGAACCGCCCGGCCGACGTACGCGAGTCCTCAAGGAGCTCCGAGAGGGGCCTGCCCGCGCCGGAATCAATGTCGATGTCGCGTTGTTCCCAGGAGACGTACTGCGGTGTCTGCACACCGGTCCGCGCCCACACCAGCAGGTTGCGAAGCCCGTCAGCGTTGCGTGCAACATGCGTGACGACGTGCCCTCTGCTCCATCCGGGCAGCAGCGACGGTGCCCGCAGATCCTCGTCCTTCAGAAATGTCAGTGCCTGCAGATAACGTGATGTCGCCTTGGCTGTCTCCTCGAGATGTGCGAGGGATCCGGCGGGGTCGGTGTGGTTCGAAAACGTGGACATGAGGTCATTCAACCGGCGGTGTGGCGGCTTGTGTCAACAGATAGGATGCCGAACAGTTGTTCGAACCGAAGGCGACAGGGAAGAATCAGGGCGAGGGAGGTGCAGTGGCTGACCAGCTGATCGTTCGCGGTGCGCGGGAACACAACCTCAAGGACGTGTCGATCGACCTGCCGCGCGACGCGATGATCGTGTTCACCGGTCTGTCCGGCTCCGGCAAGTCCAGCCTGGCGTTCGACACGATCTTCGCCGAGGGGCAGCGACGCTACGTCGAGTCCCTCTCGGCCTACGCCCGCCAGTTTCTCGGCCAGATGGACAAGCCCGACGTCGACTTCATCGAGGGTCTCTCGCCGGCGGTCTCCATCGACCAGAAGTCCACGTCGAAGAACCCCCGCTCGACCGTCGGCACGATCACCGAGGTCTACGACTACCTGCGGCTGCTCTACGCGCGCGCCGGTCGTCCCCACTGTCCCAAGTGCGGCAGGCCGATCGCCCGGCAGACCCCCCAGCAGATCGTCGACCGGGTGCTCGAACTCGAGTCGGGCAGCCGTTTCCAAGTGCTCGCCCCGGTCATCCGTGGCCGCAAGGGCGAGTACGCCGAGCTGTTCCGGCAGCTGCAGACACAGGGGTTCTCGCGGGTCCGGGTGAACGGTGAGACCCACCCGCTGACCGAGCCGCCGAAACTGGACAAGCAGAAGAAGCACACCATCGAGGTCGTCATCGACCGGCTCGCGGTCAAGGAGTCGGCCAAACGCCGGCTCACCGACTCGGTCGAGACCGCGCTGGGACTGTCCTCCGGTCTGGTCACCCTGGACTTCGTCGACCTCCCCCCGGACGACGAGCACCGGGAGAGAACGTTCTCCGAACACCTCGCCTGCCTCTACGACGACCTGTCCTTCGAGGAGCTCGAGCCGCGGTCGTTCTCGTTCAACTCGCCCTTCGGCGCCTGTCCTGACTGCCACGGTCTCGGCACCCGGATGGAGGTCGACCCGGAGCTGGTCGTCTCCGACCCGTCCAAGACGCTCAACGACGGAGTCGTCGGACCATGGTCGGGCGCGCACGTCGCGGACTTCTTCACCCGGCTGCTCGGTGCCCTCGGGGAGGAGCTCGGATTCGACCTCGACACCCCCTGGGAGAGGCTGAGTCCCCAGGCCCGCAGGTCGATCCTCGAAGGCCACGGCTCCAAGGTGCACGTCTCGCACCGCAACCGCTACGGCCGGCAGCGCTCCTACTACACCTCGTTCGAGGGGGTCCGTCCCTACATCGAGCGCCGCCATCGCGAGGCAGAGTCCGACACGAGCCGCGAACGGTTCGAGGGGTTCATGCGCGAGGTGGACTGCCCGACCTGCCAGGGCAGCCGTCTGAAGCCGGTCTCGGTCGCCGTCACCATAGGTGGCAGGAATATCGCCGAGCTGTGTGCCCTGCCCATCAACGAGACCGCCGACTTCCTGCACACCCTGGAGCTCACTGCGCGTGAGCGACAGATCGCTGAACGCGTCCTCAAGGAGATCCAGGAGCGCCTCAACTTCTTGCTCGACGTCGGTCTGGACTACCTCTCGCTGAACCGGCCGTCTGGCTCGCTGTCGGGGGGTGAGGCCCAGCGGATCCGGCTCGCCACACAGATCGGCGCCGGCCTGGTCGGTGTGCTCTACGTCCTCGACGAGCCGTCGATCGGCCTTCACCAGCGTGACAACCACCGGTTGATCGACACACTGGTCCGGCTCAAGGACCTGGGCAACACCCTGATCGTGGTCGAGCACGACGAGGACACCATCCGGGCGGCAGACTGGGTGGTCGACATCGGCCCCGGCGCCGGCGAGCACGGCGGCCAGATAGTCGTGTCGGGCACCGTCGACGACCTGCTCAACCACCACGACTCCCAGACCGGGATGTACCTCTCCGGCCGCAAGGAGATCCCTCTCCCGCTGGTACGCCGCCCACGCACCGCCGGACGTGAGCTGACAGTGATGGGGGCGAAGGAGAACAACCTGCGCGACATCGACGTGTCCTTCCCGCTCGGCATGTTTGTTGCGATCACCGGTGTCTCCGGGTCGGGCAAGTCGACCCTGGTCAACGACATCCTCTACACGTCGCTGGCCAAGCAGATCTACAACGCCCGCACGGTCCCGGGTCGGCACCGCACCATCGCCGGCGCCGACAACGTCGACAAGGTGATCCACGTCGACCAGTCGCCGATCGGTCGCACGCCGAGGTCGAACCCGGCGACGTACACCGGGGTCTTCGACCACGTCCGGAAGCTCTTCGCCTCCACGCCGGAGGCAAAGATGCGGGGTTACCTGCAGGGCCGGTTCTCGTTCAACGTCAAGGGCGGACGCTGCGAGGCGTGCTCCGGCGACGGGACGATCAAGATCGAGATGAACTTCCTGCCCGACGTCTACGTCCCTTGCGAGGTGTGCCACGGCGCCCGGTACAACCGCGAGACGCTCGAAGTCCACTACAAGGGCAAGACCATCGCCGAGGTCCTCGACATGCCCATCGAGGAGGCCGTCGACTTCTTTGAGGCGATTCCCGGAATCTCGCGCCACCTGCGCACTCTCGTCGACGTGGGGCTCGGCTATGTTCGCCTCGGGCAACCGGCGCCGACCCTGTCCGGCGGGGAGGCGCAGCGGGTGAAGCTCGCGACCGAGCTGCAGAAGCGCTCCACCGGACGGACGGTGTACGTCCTCGACGAACCGACCACGGGGTTGCATTTCGAGGACATCCGAAAGCTGCTGTTGGTGCTCGGCCGACTCGTGGACCAGGGCAACACCGTCCTGGTCATCGAGCACAACCTCGATGTCATCAAGACTGCCGACTGGATCGTGGACATGGGTCCCGAGGGGGGCAAACGTGGCGGTCTCGTGATCGCTGAGGGCACACCGGAGGAGGTCGCCGCCAACCCCGACAGCTACACCGGGGCGTTCCTGACGAAGGTCCTCAAGGGGCGTGTGATCGCGGCGCGGAAGAACCGGCGCCCACCGGCGAAAAAGGCAGCCGAGCCGGCCACCAAGAAAATCGCCCCGCGAAAGGTATCGGCAAGGAAGACGGCGACCAGCAGAGGCAGGTAGTGTTCTGTGGCCAGCTACCCGGCCGGGTCGTCCCCATGTCCCGCCCAGTGCAACGGCCATGCCGCGGCGCACAATCGTCCGCACGGACGAAAATTACACGAGACTCGCCGTAATCGGCGCACAATCGTCCGTACGGACGAAATTTACACGGGACTCGAGGGCTATATTCGGCGCAGAATCGTCCGCACGGCCGCACGGACGAAACTGACGCGCCCGTGCTCCTCGCAGTGACCACAGGAAGCAACCACCGCCGCCGAGATCCGACCCCCGATTGGATTGGTCGGTGACCCCTACGGCACGACTGCCTACATCTCCTCGTGGGTGTCGGGGTCCCCGCCGAACAGCCGTCCGTCCGGCCGCCCGAGTCGGGTGATGGCCTTCATCTCGCCGTCGGTCAGCTCGAAGCTGAACACGTCGAGGTTGTGACGCTGACGCTGTGGGTCGGCCGACTTCGGCAGGGGGAGCGCACCGAGTTCGAGCTGCCACCGCAGGATCACCTGGGCTGGAGTCACTCCGTGCACCGCCGCGGCTTCGGTCACCGGAGACTCCTCTCTCAGGGCGCTGCTCTTGCCGAGCGGGCTCCACGACTGGGTCTGGATGCCGCGGTCGGCGGCGGCCTTGCGCATCTCCTCTTGCGGGAAGTACGGGTGCAGCTCGATCTGGTTGACGGCGGGTGTGACGCCGCTGTCACGGATGATGTCGTCGAGGTGCTGCTGCGTGAAGTTGCTGACCCCGATCGACCTGACGAGGCCACGTTCGCGCGCGTCGACCAGCGCACGCCAGGCCTCACGGTACTTCCCGACGCTCGGGTTCGGCCAGTGGATCAGGCACAGGTCGAGGTAGTCGAGCTCGAGCCGGCGCAGCGAGTCGTCCACGGACTTTGTGGCGAGCGCTGCCTCATGGTGCCTGCCGGGGATCTTCGTCGCCACGTGCACGTCTTCACGCTCCAGGCCGGAGCGGCGGAGCGCCGTACCGACTTCTTCCTCGTTCTCGTAGTTCACGGCGGTGTCGAGCAGCCGGTACCCGTTCTCCAAGGCGCTGACCACCGCCGCGATGCCTCCGTCACCCCTGAGCGGGTAGGTGCCGAAGCCGACCATGGGCAGCCGGCTGCCGTCGTTCAGCGTGTAGCGGGGAATCTCTGTGACCATGTACTGCAACCTAGGTCAAGGTCCGCGGACGGCAAGACTTCGGCGACCAGCAGAGGCAGGTAGTGTCCCTTTCAACATCATGATTGGGTCACCGTTGGGACTTGAGGAGACGACATGCCACACCAGAGTTCAGCGCAACCGCCCCCGGAGGTAACCCGCAGGGTGATGCTGCGGGGCGCCGCCGTCACCGGCGTGGCGGCCCCGCTGCTGGCCGCCTGCGGTTCAGACGACGAGCCCGCAGCCACCGGCGATGCCGGGGACACGGAGGACACCGAGGACACCGGGGACACCGGGGACAGCGGGGACACCGGGGACAGCACGGGGCCGCTCGCCAGCACCAGCGACGTGCCGGTCGGGGAGGGGACGATCCTCACCGAGGAGCAGATCGTGCTGACCCAGCCGACCGACGGCGATTTCAAGGCTTTCACCGCGGTCTGCACACACCAAGGCTGCACCGTGGCATCCGTCGCGGACGGGACGATCACATGCGACTGCCACGGGAGCACGTACTCCGCCGAGAACGGCGAGGTGACCGGGGGACCTGCCACGTCGCCTCTGGAGGAGATCCCGATCAAGGTCCAGGGTGACCAGATCCTGATGGGCTGACCCACCGCTCTGAACCGGCACTCTGTCCGAACCGGGTCGTAGGGTTGAGTAATGGCCGACCCGTCGACGTATCGCCCTGCCCCCAGGTCCATCCCGGCGCAGCCGGGCGTGTACCGGTTCCGCGACGAGAACAGGCGGGTCGTCTACGTCGGCAAGGCGAAGAACCTGCGCGCGCGGCTGTCGTCGTACTTCCAGGACGTCGCCAACCTGCACCCACGAACGGCCACGATGGTCACCAGCGCCGCCTCGGTGGAGTGGACGGTGGTCAACACCGAGGTAGAGGCGCTGCAGCTGGAGTACTCCTGGATCAAGGAGTTCGACCCGCGTTTCAACGTGAAGTACCGCGACGACAAGTCCTACCCCTGGCTCGCCGTCACATTGAACGAGGAGTTCCCGCGCGTCATGGTCGGGCGTGGGGCGAAGCGGCGAGGCGTCCGCTACTTCGGCCCCTACTCCCACGCCTGGGCGATCCGGGAGACCGTCGACCTGCTGCTGCGGGTCTTCCCGATGCGCTCATGCTCCAACGGAGTCTTCAAACGGTCCACGCAGGTGGGCCGGCCCTGCCTGCTCGGCTACATCGGCAAGTGCGCAGCCCCCTGCGTGGGCCGGGTGTCGGTCGAGGAGCATCGCGCGATCGTGGACGACTTCTGCGACTTCCTGGCCGGGCAGACGACGGCGTTCGTGAAGCGGCTGGAAAGGGAGATGTACGCCGCCTCGGCCGACACCGATTTCGAGCGGGCGGCGCGCCTGCGCGACGACATCGGCGCCCTCAACCGGGCGATGGAGAAGCAGCAGGTCGTGCTCGGTGACGGCACGGACGCAGATGTCATCGCACTCAGCGAGGACCCCCTGGAAGTGGCGGTGCAGATCTTCTACGTGCGTGGCGGCAGGATCCGCGGCCAACGCGGCTGGGTTGCCGACAAGGTCGACGACGCAGACACAGCCGGCCTGGTCGAGCGCTTCCTCCTCCAGCTGTACGACGGCGAGGTCGGTGACTCGATCCCTCGTGAGGTGCTCGTGCCCACGCTGCCGGAGGACGCGGTGGCGCTCGAGCAGTGGCTCGCCGCCATCCGCGGTGCGCGGGTCTCCCTCAAGGTGCCGCAGCGCGGGGACAAGAAGGCGCTGCAGGAAACTGTTGCCCGCAACGCGTTCCAGGCCCTGGGTCTGCACAAGACGAAGCGGGCCAGCGACCTCACCATGCGAAACCGGGCCCTCGAGGAGGTCCAGCAGGCGCTCGACCTGCCTTCGGCACCGCTGCGCATCGAGTGCTATGACATCTCGAACCTGCAGGAGACCGAGGTGGTCGGGTCGATGGTCGTGTTCGAGGACGGCCTTGCCAGGAAGGGTGAGTACCGTCGGTTCGTCATCCGGGGGGTCGATGGGCAGAACGACGTCGCGTCGATGCACGAGGTGATCACCCGGCGCTTCAGGCGCCTCCTCGACGAACGCGCGGAGGTTGCCCCGGAGTTCGGCGCCGGCCCGGCTTCAGGGGAGATGTCGCCGGGCGACGACTCGGCTGACGGACCGATGCTGATCGACCCGGAGACCGGCCGGCCGAAGAAGTTCGCCTACATTCCCGGGCTGGTCGTGGTCGACGGCGGACCGCCGCAAGTCGCCGCGGCCCAACGCGCGCTCGACGAGCTGGGGATCGACGACGTGCCCGTGTGCGGCCTCGCGAAGCGTCTGGAAGAGGTGTGGCTGCCCAACCAGCAGGACCCGGTCATCCTGCCCCGGACGAGCGAGGGGCTCTACCTGCTGCAGCGGATCCGGGACGAGGCCCACCGGTTCGCGATCACCCACCACCGGTCCCGGCGGTCCAAGAGCATGGTGGAGAGCCTGTTGGACGACGTGCCTGGGCTGGGCGAGGTTCGACGCAAGACCCTACTGCGGCAGTTCGGCTCGCTGAAGCGACTTCGGGCTGCGAGAGTGGACGAGATCGCTGCCGTGCCCGGAATCGGCCCGAGGACCGCGGATGCGATCGTCGCCGCGTTGGCCGAGCAGAAGCGACCGAGGACCGTGAGCGTCAACACTGCCACCGGGGAGATCGAGGGAACGTGAATGGCTGAGCAACCAGAGCTGCGAGGTGAGCTGGTCGTGGTCACCGGGGTGACCGGCGCGGGCCGGAGCACCGCGGCGAAGGAGCTGGAGGATCTCGGCTTCTTCGTCGTCGACAACCTGCCGCCCCGGCTGGTGCCCGACGTGGTTCGCCTCATCGACGAATCCCAGGGCGCGCTGCAGCCGGTGGGGGTGGTGGTCGATGTCCGCTCCGGCTTCTTCTTCGCCTCGCTGCAGGAGGTTCTGGCGCAGGGCAAGACGGGTCGTCGCACCACCCTGCTGTTCCTCGAGGCCAACGATGACGTGCTGGTCCGCAGGCAGGAGGCGGCTCGGAGGCCCCATCCACTGCAGGAAGGTGGACGGCTCCTCGACGGTCTCCATCGCGAGCGCGTGGTGCTGGCCTCGCTGCGCGGTGACGCGGACGTCGTCATCGACACCTCGAACCTCAACGTGCACCAGCTGACCGACAAGGTGGCCGAGGCATTCGGGACGGAGAGGACGACCGCTCTCAAGGCGACAGTGGTCAGCTTCGGGTTCAAGTACGGCATCCCGGTCGACGCCGACCTGGTGGCGGACATGAGGTTCCTGCCCAACCCCTACTGGGTTCCAGGGCTGCGGCATCTGTCCGGAAGGGACAGTGAGGTCGCTGACTACGTCAAGGACCGACCGGAGGCGAAGGAGTTTCTCGAGCAGTACGTCGCGTTGATCGACACTGTCGCCCAAGGCTATGCGCGCGAAGGCAAGCGCTTCATGACAGTGGCGATCGGGTGCACCGGCGGTCGGCACCGCAGCGTCGCGATGACCGAGGAGATTGCCGGCCGGCTGCGGGCGATGGGGATGGACGCCCGGCCGAGGCATCGCGACCTCGGCCGCGAGTGAGGACGTCATGGACCGTGCCGTCGAAACCGACTCCCCGGGGGTCGAAGCGATCAGCCCCCTGACAGAGCTCAAGGTCGTTGCTCTGGGCGGAGGACACGGTCTGGCCGCCTCCTTGTCGGCGCTGCGTCACGTCGTTTCCGACCTCACCGCGGTCGTGACGGTCGCGGACAACGGTGGATCGTCGGGGAGGCTGCGTCGCGAGTTCGGCGTACTTCCCCCCGGAGACCTGCGGCAGGCGCTCGCCGCGCTGTGTGGCGACGACGACTGGGGTCGGACCTGGGCAAGGGTTCTCCAGCATCGCTTCTCCACCAGCGGGAGCATGGACGAGCACGCGGTAGGAAACCTCCTGATCGTGGCGCTGTGGGAGCTGCTGGGCGAGCACGTCGGCGGTCTGGAGTGGGTCGGGCGCCTGCTCGGTGCCCAGGGGAGGGTTCTCCCGATGTCGGTCACCCCGATCGACATCACCGCGTCCGTGCGCGGAATCGACCCAGGCGATCCGCAGGCGCTCACCACCATCCGCGGCCAGGTGGAAGTTGCCTCCACCTCGGGCAGGGTGGTCTCGGTCGCCCTGGAACCGAACGACCCGCCGGCCTGTCCTGAGGCGGTCGCCGCGGTGGAGAGCGCCGACTGGCTGGTGTTCGGTCCGGGATCGTGGTTCACCAGTGTGCTGCCGCACCTGCTGGTCCCCGAGCTGAGGAGGGCGGTGATGAACTCTCCCGCGCGGAGGGTGGTCACCCTGAACCTCGAGCCTCAGGCGGGCGAGACCGACGGGTTCTCCCCGGAGAAACACCTGGAGGTCCTCGCCGGTCACGCCCCGGGGCTCAAGCTCGACATCGTGCTCGCCGACCGGGGGTCGGTCGTCGACAGCGACCAGCTCGGGTCCGTGGTCGCCTCGTTTGGGGCGGATCTGCTGATCGCCGACCTGGCCGCGGATGACGGGTCCCCCCGGCACGATCCCGAGAAGTTGACCGGGGCCTATGCGCGCTTCCTGCGCGAGGCATAGGGTGACGGGCATCCCTTGTACGGCAAGGTTTTGCACGGGACCAATCCTCAAGTAGGCAGTCGGGGGCAGGATCGGGCGTATGGCGATGACGACACAGGTCAAGGCGGAACTGGCCAGCACGACGGTGACGAAGTCGTGTTGCCGCAAGTCCGAGGTCTCCTCGATGCTCCGCTTTGCCGGTGGGCTGCACATCGTGAGCGGGCGCATCGTCGTCGAGGCCGAGCTCGACACGGGCGCCGCGGCCCGGAGGCTCCGCAAGGACATCGCGGAGGTCTACGGTCATCCCTCCGATGTGGTGATGGTCTCCGGCAACGGCATCCGCAGGGGCAGCAGGTACGTCGTTCGCGTGGTTCGTGACGGCGAGGCGCTAGCCAGGCAGACAGGGCTCCTCGACGGTCGCGGCCGGCCGGTTCGCGGCCTGCCTCCGCAGGTGGTCTCCGGTGCCGGGTGTGACGCGGTGGCCGCCTGGCGCGGCGCGTTCCTTGCTCACGGGTCGCTCACCGAGCCCGGTCGGTCCTCCGCCCTGGAAGTCACCTGCCCCGGCCCGGAGGCGGCGCTCGCCCTGGTAGGGGCTGCGCGGAGGCTGGGCATCCCGGCGAAGGCCCGTGAGGTTCGTGGCGTGGACCGCGTGGTCATCCGGGACGGGGACGCGATCGGCGCACTGCTCACCCGGCTCGGCGCGCACGAGTCCCTGATGGCCTGGGAAGAGCGCCGGATGCGGCGCGAGGTGCGCGCGACAGCCAACCGGCTGGCCAACTTCGACGACGCGAACCTGCGCCGGTCCGCCCGCGCTGCGGTTGCGGCGGGAGCCCGGGTCGAGCGGGCGTTGGAGATCTTGGCCGAGGAGGTTCCCGACCACCTCAAGCTAGCCGGCGACCTGCGCCTCTCGCACAAGCAGGCCTCGCTGGAGGAGCTCGGGCAACTGCACGAGCCGCCCCTCACCAAGGATGCGATCGCGGGGCGCATTCGTCGGCTGTTGGCGATGGCCGACAAGCGGGCGCAGGAGCTGGGAGTCCCGGACACCGAGGCGAGTCTCACCGAGGACATGTTGACCGAGGAGGAGTGACTGGCCGGTAGCCCAGAAGACCCTGCCGCCCTGAGATCGGCAGAAGGTAGGCTAGGTGCCGGGCCGCCTCGTGGCGGTCGACATGTGCTTGTGACTGCTACCTGGGGAGATCTCTTCCGTGACTGTTCGCGTGGGTATCAACGGCTTCGGCCGCATCGGGCGTAACTTCTACCGCGCCGTTCGTGCCCAGAATCAGCTGGGAGGCGCCGACATCGAGATCGTCGCCGTCAACGACCTGACCGACAACAAGTCCCTTGCTCACCTGCTCAAGTACGATTCCATCCTGGGTCGACTTGACGCCGAGGTGTCGTCGACGGACACCGACATCACTGTGGGCGACAACACGTTCAAGGCGTTCGCCGAGAAGGACCCTGCCAGTCTGCCGTGGGGAGAGGTGGGCGCCGATGTCGTGGTGGAGTCCACCGGCTTCTTCACCGACGCCAAGAAGGCGAGGGCGCACATCGACGCGGGTGCGAAGAAGGTGATCATCTCGGCGCCCGCCACCAACGACGACATCACCGTCGTGATGGGCGTGAATCATTCCGACTACGACCCTGCCGCTCACGCGATCATCTCGAATGCGTCCTGCACCACCAACTGCCTCGCCCCGATGGCGAAGGTCCTCAACGACGAGTTCGGGATCGTCAAGGGCCTGATGACCACCGTGCACGCCTACACCGCCGACCAGAACCTGCAGGACAACATCCACAAGGACCCCCGACGCGCAAGGGCGGCCGCGTTGAACGTGATCCCTACGTCCACCGGCGCCGCGAAGGCGATCGGCCTGGTGCTGCCCGAGATGAAGGGCAAGCTCGACGGCTACGCGCTGCGCGTCCCGGTGCCGACCGGGTCGGCGACGGACCTGACCGTCGAGCTCGGCAAGGAGACCACCGTCGAGGAGGTCAACGCCGCGTTTAAGGCGGCGGCGGAAGGGCCACTCAAGGGGTACCTGACCTACACCGAGGACCCGATCGTCTCCTCCGACATCGTGACCGACCCGAGCTCCTGCGTTTTCGACTCCGGCCTGACCAAGGTGATCGGAAACCAGGTGAAAATCGTCGGCTGGTACGACAACGAGTGGGGATACTCCAACCGCCTGGCCGACCTGATCGTCCACGTCGGCGCCTCGCTCTGAGCCAGATGAGAGACATCGCCTCGCTCGGCGAGATCCGAGGCAAGAAGGTTCTGGTCCGCTCGGACATGAACGTTCCACTCGAACGGGGAACGATCACCGACGACGGCAGGATCCGGGCAAGCGTGCCCACCATCGAAGAGCTGAGTGGTGCAGGCGCGCGCGTCGTCGTTGCCGCGCACCTCGGTCGGCCCCAGGGGCAACCGGACCCGCAGTACTCGCTGGCCAGGGTCGCGGACCGGCTCGGCGAGCTGCTCGGGAAGGACGTGGCGTTCGCGACAGACACCGTCGGGGACAACGCTCAGGCGACCGTCGGGTCCCTCGAGGACGGTCAGGTGGCAATGCTCGAGAACGTCCGGTTCAACGAGGCCGAGACGAGCAAGGACGCCGCCGTGCGCGGCGAGTTCGCGGACCGGCTCGCCGCCCTGGTCGACCTGTTCGTCAGCGACGGTTTCGGGGTCGTTCACCGCAAGCAGGCATCGGTGTACGACATCGCCCAGCGCCTGCCGCACGCCATGGGCGGGCTGGTTGCCACCGAGGTGGCGATGCTGCGTCGGTTGACCGAGAACCCTGCGCAGCCCTACGCCGTGGTGCTGGGGGGGTCGAAGGTCTCCGACAAGCTCGGCGTGATCGACAACCTCCTGGGCAAGGCGGACCGGCTGCTGATCGGGGGCGGCATGGTGTTCACCTTCCTCAAGGCGCAGGGACACGAGGTGGGCAGGAGCCTCCTGGAGGAGGACCAGCTCGACGTGTGCCGCGAGTACCTCCTGCGTGGCGAGCGGTCCGGGGTGCAGATCCTGCTGCCGACCGACATCGTGGTTGCCGACGAGTTTCCCAGCGGTTCCACGACGGCCGCGGCGAGCGTCGTACCCGCCGACCAGATCCCCGCCGACAAGATCGGACTCGACATCGGCCCGGATTCAGGCGCTTCGTTCGGCGCGGCACTCTCGGACGCGCGAACCGTGTTCTGGAACGGTCCGATGGGCGTTTTCGAGGTCGAGCAGTTCGCCGGTGGCACACGGGCGGTAGCCGAGGCGCTGACGAACATCGACGGGCTGTCGGTCGTCGGCGGCGGTGACTCCGCGGCCGCCGTCCGCAAGCTCGGCTTCGACGAAGCGGCGTTCGGCCATATCTCGACCGGGGGTGGCGCGAGCCTGGAGTACCTCGAGGGCAAGAGCCTGCCGGGTATCGACGTACTCTCCTGACCCGGGCCTGGCCCGGCGACTGACCGACCTCAAGCAGAGAGCAGACATCGTGGCTGTTTCAAGTTCCTCCTCGCCTAGCAGGTCTGGGCGGCAGCGGGTGCCGCTGATGGCGGGCAACTGGAAGATGAACCTCAACCACCAGGAAGCCGTGGTGTTCATCCAGAAGCTCGCCTGGACCCTGTCGGACAAGAAGCACGACTTCGGAGCGGCCGAGGTGGTGGTGGTGCCGCCGTACACCGACATCCGGAGCGTGCAGACGCTGGTGGACGGCGACCGGCTGCTGATCAAGTACGGCGCCCAGGATGTCTCCCAGCACGACGACGGCGCCTACACCGGAGAGATCTCCGCCGCCATGCTGGCCAAGCTGGGCTGCTCATATGTGGTCGTCGGCCACTCTGAGCGCCGCGCCCACCACGCGGAGAGCGACCAGGTTGTCAACGACAAGGCCAAACAGGCCATCGCCGCCGCGATGACACCCATCGTCTGTGTCGGCGAGGGCCTCGAGGTCCGCCAGGCCGGTCGCCAGGTGGAGCACACCATCGCGCAGGTCGATGGTTCACTGGCCGGACTGAGCGCTTCCGCGGTGGCCGGCCTAGTGGTGGCCTACGAGCCGGTGTGGGCGATCGGAACGGGCGAAGTCGCCACGCCAGACGATGCGCAGGAGGTCTGCTCGGCGATCCGGTCGCGTGTCGCCGAGACCCTCTCCGACGAAGCCGCGGCCGCCGTTCGCATCCTTTACGGCGGTTCGGTCAAGGCCGCGAACGTCGCCGGGATCATGGAGAAGGCGGACGTCGATGGATGTCTCGTCGGCGGCGCCAGCCTGCAACCAGACGAGTTCGGTGGCATCTGCCGCTTTTACGAGATGCCTGTCCTGTGATCGACACCTCGTGAGTTAGGCTTTGCCACCGTGACTATCACCTTCACTGTGCTACTGATGATCACCAGCCTGCTGCTTATCGTGCTTGTCCTTCTCCACAAGGGACGAGGTGGCGGGCTGTCGGACATGTTCGGTGGCGGTGTCTCCAGCGGGCTCGGCGGTTCGTCGATCGCGGAACGGAACCTGGACCGCATCACCGTCGGCATCGGTCTGATCTGGTTCGCATGCATCATCGCCCTGGGACTGTTGTTCAAGAGCGGCAGCTGATCCACGAGTGACGAGGAGTAGGTAGCGTGGCTGGTGGAGGAAGTGCCATTCGAGGTAGCCGTGTCGGAGCCGGTCCGATGGGTGAGGTGGAACGCGGCGATGCGGCTCCGCGCCAACGGGTGATGTACTTCTGCGCACGCCAGCACGAGTCTGTGATCACGCTCGCGGTCGAGGCGCAGATCCCGGAGTCGTGGGACTGCCCCCGTTGCGGTCTGCCGGCCAGCCTGGACTCCGAGAACCCGCCTCCGGCGCCGAAGATCGAGCCCTACAAGACCCACCTCGCCTATGTGAAAGAGCGACGTTCCGACAAGGAAGCCGCCGATATCCTGGACGAGGCGATCCAGACCCTGCGCACGAGGCGCAAGCGGGGCGAGATCATCTTCTAGTCCCCGTTTGATCGCGGCGTGCGCGAGAGCAGGGAGGCTGCGTCGTCGTCGAGCATCCAGATAGTGCGCTCCAGGCCGTGCGGACCTGCAGCCGGTACGTCGACCGGGTGGCTGCCGTTCACGGCACTCCGGACGGCGGCCGCCTTGTCTGAACCCGCGGCTACGAACCACACCTCGCGGGAACGGTTCAGCGTCCCCATCGTGAGCGTGATCCGGGTGGGCGGGGGCTTGGGTGAGTTGCGAACTGCGACCACGGGGCGCTCCTCGTCGAGCTCGGGACGGCGCGGGAACAGCGAGGCGCAGTGCCCATCAGGGCCGATGCCGAGCATCAGCACGTCGAACAGCGGCCCGTCACCGGATCCGACGGCACCCAGCTCGTCGGCGTAACCCTGAGCGGCCGCGTCGACGTCTTCGCCGTACTCCCCGTCCGATGCGGGCATCGGGTGCACCCGCGCGGGGTCGACGGGGAGGCGGTCGAGCATCGCGGTGGCTGCCTGACCCGCGTTGCGGTCCGAGCTGCCATGCGGCACGAAGCGTTCGTCGCCGAACCAGAAGTCCACCCTGCTCCAGGCGACGAGGTCGCGGTCGGGGGACTCGGCGACGGCCTTGTGGATCCGCACCGCGATGCTGCCTCCTGTCAGCACGACGGAGGGGTCCCGGCCGCTCTGCTGGATCTGGACCAATCGGCTGATCAGGCGCGCGGCCACACGCTCGGACAGCTCATCCGGGCCCGCCGAACGGCGGACCACTGTCCGTTCGCGGTCATGGGAGCGCGAGGGGTCGAGCGCCACGTCAGGACTTCTTCGCCGATGCCGGGTTGCTGGTCTGGTTCATCTTGGCCAGCCTCTTCACGGTGGCCGCGTAGACGTCGTCGGGGTCCAGCCGCCGCAGCTCCTCTCCGAGCAGCTCGGCGATCTCGCGGCGCTTCAAGGCCACGGGTCGGTCCGGTTCACCCGGTGAGGAGAGGGTGGCCAGCCGACCGTCGGGGCGATCGATCGTCACCGCACCCTCCTTGGTCACCAGCGTGACGCAGGTGATGCCCGGACCGGCCGAGGTGCTTCGCTCGACCTCGACGTGCAGCCGGTCTGAGAGCCAGGCCACCAGCAGGTCGGCGCTCGGGCTGACTCGTTCGGCGGTGACAGACGCTGCGGTGACCTTGGTGTGGTTCTGGTCGAGCGCCGCGGCCAGCAAGGCGCGCCACACGGTGATCCGGGTCCAGGCCAAGTCGGTGTTGCCGGGTGTATAGGAGTGACACTGTGTGAGAAGCGCCTTGGCCTTGCCCCGATGAGGTGCGGCGGAGTCGGTGATCCGGCGCTTGGCGAGCCTGCCCAGGGGGTCCTCGCCGGGTCGGTCGGGGGCGTTCGTCGGCCACCAGACGACCACCGGGGAGTCCGGGAGGAGCAGGGGGAGTACGACGGACGCGGAGTGCTTGGTGACCTCGCCACTGAGCCGGATCATCGCTGTCTCACCGGTCCAGCCGGAGCCGATGCCGACTTGCGCGTCGACCCTGCCGCGGCCACGACCGCTGCCGAGGATGAGTCCGAGGACTCGGGCCGGATGCTCGCGCGAGGCGGTTCGAGCGGCCTCCATGGCGTCCTCGGCGTCCTTCTCGTTCACCACGAACACGAGCGTCATCACCATCCCCATGGCCGGGCTGCCGGCCTTCCGGCGTGCCCGGAGGAACTCCGCGGCGATAGCGCTGGAACTGGTGTCGGTCAGCTCGGGTGGGGTCATGGTCGCCTCCACGCACGTCCGTCACGCGCCAGCATCTTGTCGGCCGACTCCGGCCCCCAGGTCCCCGACTCATAGGTGTCCGGCTTCCCGTGCTTGTCCCAATACTCCACGATCGGGTCGAGGATCTTCCAGGAGAGCTCGACCTCCTCGTGTCGTGGAAACAGCGGGGGCTCACCGAGCAGGACGTCGAGGATCAGCCGTTCGTAGGCTTCCGGGCTGGACTCGGTGAACGAGCCGCCGTATGCGAAGTCCATGCTCACGTCGCGGATCTCCATCGCGGTTCCGGGCACCTTCGACCCGAAACGAATGGTGATCCCCTCGTCCGGCTGCACCCGGATGACCAGCGCGTTTTGGGTCAGCTCTTCGGTGGAGGTGTCGGTGAACGGGAGGTGCGGAGCCCGTTTGAACACCACGGCCACCTCGGTCACCCGGCGACCGAGCCGCTTCCCGGTGCGCAGGTAGAACGGTACCTTCGCCCAGCGCCGGGTCTCGATGTTCAGCTTGATCGCGGCGTAGGTCTCGGTGCGCGAGGTGGTGGAGATGTCCTCCTCCTGCTTGTACCCGTTGACCTTGATGCCGCCAGCCCATCCCTCGGTGTACTGGCCGCGGGCGGTGAACAGGTCCAGCCGTCGGGGGCGTACGACGGACTCCAGCACCTTCTGCTTCTCTATCCGCAGGCTCTTCGCGTCGAACGAGATCGGCTCCTCCATGGCGATCAGCGCCATCAGTTGCAGCAGGTGGTTCTGGATCACGTCGCGCGCGGCGCCGATGCCGTCGTAGTAACCGGCACGGCCACCGATGCCGATGTCCTCGGCCATGGTGATCTGCACGTGGTCGACATAGTTCGAGTTCCAGATCGGCTCGAACAGGGCGTTGGCGAACCGCATCGCCAAGATGTTCTGGACGGTCTCCTTGCCCAGGTAGTGGTCGATCCGGAACACCGACTCGGACGGGAAGACCTCGGAGATGACAGTGTTCAGCTCGCGGGCGGTCTGCAGGTTGTTCCCGAACGGCTTCTCCACCACGACGCGGCGCCAGGACCCCTCACTCTGGGCGGCCAGGCCGTGCTCCTTGAGCTGAGCGACCACGTCGGAGAAGTACCGCGGAGGGATCGAGAGGTAGAACGCGTGGTTGCCGCCGGTGCCGCGCACCCGGTCAAGGTCGAAAATCGTCTGGCGCAGGGTCTCGAACGCGAGGTCGTCGCTGAAGTCACCGGGGACGAAACGGAATCCTTCCGCGAGCTGGTGCCAGACCTCCTCGCGGAACTCGGTGCGCGCGTGTTCGCGGACCGCGTCGTGCACCACCTGAGCAAAGTCCTGGTCAGCCCAGTCGCGGCGCGCGAACCCGACCAGGGAGAAACCGGGGGGAAGGAGACCGCGGTTGGCCAGGTCATAGACGGCGGGCATCAGCTTCTTGCGCGACAGGTCTCCGGTCACGCCGAAGATCACCAGGCCGCAGGGGCCAGCGATCTTCGGGAGCCGCCTGTCCTGGGGGTCCCGCAGCGGGTTCGTCCACTCGGGGCCCGCCGAACTCGTGTGGTGGGCGGGGCTCATC